>CABFVI010000007.1_pt1 | contig 346064 bp, 268 predicted proteins | sample 7065511 | NCBI WGS metagenome assembly CABFVI01 (sample SAMEA5704812, study PRJEB33009) | decomposition metagenome | isolation source: culture collections or soil
CCATGCCGGGCTTTCGGTGGTGGGGGGGGGTGAGGAGGCGGGTTCATCCGCAAGGCTTTTTACAATGAACGCGCGTGCAAGACCGGTATCGCCTCCTTGATTCCAACTGGACAGGTGCAGGCCATTGAGTTGGATATCCTGAATCGCGACTTGCTGGGTTTTACTGGCGGCACTGATGCCTTTGATTGCGAGTTCAGTCAGGGTGAGATCCGCATCCCGTTTGTCGATTTTACCGCTGCGCAGTTTGGTATCTGCGAGAGTCAGTTGGCCTTGTTCAAGTGACCAATCCAGTGCTTTTTTCCAGCGCAGCCGATACTCGCCGCCGAGGCTCAGGTTGGCATCTTGCAGGGTGAAGTTGAGTTGGGATTTGAAGTAGCGCCAGATAGGTTTGAGTGCAATTTTATGCAGTGCCAGCGTACCTTCGCTGTAACCGCCCTTGAGCGAGAGCTTGCCCTTCCAATCCAGCTCGCCCCCTTCACCAATAGATGCGTTTAATTGGTAGTCCTGTCCTTCTTCTACCAAGGTTGAAAAAGCCTGGAGCGAAAATTGAATGTTATCCAACGTAGTATGGAAAGGTTCTTCGCCGGTGTGATCCGAAAACTGTAAAGAATCAATCCCTATAGTGGTGTGGTTAATAATCAGTGCTGGTAACTCTTCCTCTTCTTCGGACGTGGGTTCCGGTGCGGGGCTAGCGGCGGCGAGTGCAGCTTGATGCTGGAGGATGTCATCAAAAATCCAGCGGCGATCTTTTAATATTTGCGGATGAGCCCATAAGCCGGTGATGCTGACTTCATCGAGTGTCGGCGCCATATTGGTTAGCGATTGGAAGAGCGCCAGATCGATATGGGCTTGGTCTACCGACCACAAGCGGCTGCCATCGGGGTTATTGTCGTACAGTGCGTAGGCGGTGATGGAAAGGGTAAACGGGTTGAAGTTGATCAGGTTGTAATGCAGCTTGCGTCCGGTTTGTTGTTCATAACCGAGGCTGGCGCCCCAATTAAGCAGTGGCATCACGATCAAGACACAGATCCCCAAATACCCGAGGTAGCTGTAAGCCAGCCATTTCACGATTGGGCGGCGGATAAGTTGCGTCAAAAAAGCTCCAGCGGACGCTTTCATTGGGTCTCCTTAAGATGAAGCTAAAAGGCAGCGCGATTTTACTCACAAGCTGCTCTATTCTTATGGCTAGGCCAGTGCGGTTGTGGTGTAAAGGTAGCACAGGTGCCATAACCATGATTTGCATTATTTGGCGAATTGCTTGGCGAATTGTTTCGGTGGGATAAGCATGCAACGGCTGCCATTTAGCCGGGTTCCGGTGGTGTATATAGTCTTGTCATAGGAGTAGACATGAATAGGGTGCTGCGTAAGTTTCTGGGATATTGGATGGTGTTGCTGTTGGGGAGTCCGCTGCTGGTTATGGCACAAGACTCCCGGACGTTGATCGATACCCCTCATGTTGACGTAAAAGTATGGGGCATGACGATTACCACCGTCAGGGCCCAATACCATGGCCGGTCACCGGAAGAACGTGCCGAACGGATCGCTGACGAGATCCGTAAAATTCCCTCTTCCGAAAAATATGCCATCAAGGTAGTTCCGGCTAAAGACGGCAATTACCATGGTGTTTGGTTTGAAGTGAATACCAAGCAGGTTTTTGGCCTGCTCAAAGGGGATGAACCAAGCCACCTCACCTTTGATGAATATGTGTCCCTGGTCGAGAAGCGCTTGCAGCAATGGTTAGAGCGGCGCGATTCGCAAAAAAATCCGGAAGTGGTTGTGCATGCGCTCGCGTATACGCTGTTGGCAACGCTGGTGTTTTTAGGTGCGGTGTATTTGCTCGCGCGCGGGCGCAGTAAGTTGTTGTTGTTGCTGGAGCAGCAGAGCAAACAAAAGAATTTGCACGTCGGTGGTATTCAATTGTTCCCGTACTTACTGATGCTGTTGTCCGGCATAGTGCGCATCTTCATGTTTATCCTGATCGCACTCTTTAGCTACTTATGGCTAATGTACGTGCTCTATCAATTCCCTTACACCATCAGTGTCGCCGAAAACCTGAGCACTTATATCGTCTCCATATTGGGGCGTATTAGCGGTGCGATATTGGATAGCGTTCCCGACTTGCTGATGGTGGCGTTGGTATTCTGGTTTGCCAGTATGGTCAGCGGAGCGATCAATAATATTTTCCGCCGCATAGAGAGCGGGCGTTTGCGCACCGACATGTTTGACCAGGAAACCGCCAAGGCCACGCGCCGCGTATTTGTGGTGTTGGTTTGGCTCTTTGCTGTCGTGATTGCTTACCCCTACATTCCCGGCTCGGGTACTGAGGCATTCAAGGGCGTGAGCGTATTTGTAGGCTTGATGATATCGCTTGGCTCCGCAGGCATTGTAAGTCAGCTAATTGGTGGTTTGATTGTGGTTTATACCCGTGCATTCCAACCCGGTGAGTACGTGAAAATTGCGGATATAGAGGGCGTAGTCAGTGCAGTGGGGGTGCTTTCCACCAAGATTAAAACCGTCCGCAATGAAGAGATCACCATCCCCAATGCCGTCCTGTTAAATGCGACCAGTACCAATATCAGCCGCTTGAGTAAGGGGACCGGGGTTTTTGTTTCAACGACCGTCACCATTGGCTACGACACCCCTTGGCCGCAAGTGCACTATTTACTGTTGACCGGTGCTGCCCGCACTGAAGGTTTGCGCACAAAACCCGAGCCGGTGGTGCGTCAAATCGGGCTAAGTGATTTTTATGTGGAATACAAACTGATTGCCTTTATAGACGACCCCATGCAAAAAGTGAAAATCCTTTCCGATTTGCATCAGCACATTCAGGATGCCTTTGCCGAGGCTGGCGTACAAATTATGTCGCCACACTTTGAAGAACAACCTGAAAATAACGTCTTGCCTGGCCAGTGGACACCTCCTGCAAAAACCGAGGGGGCTGCTGCTATCGGTGCAACAATCGGCAGTGAAAATACAAAAAAATAATGTTGCGTGCATAAAAAAAGCAGTGGGCGAATCGCACACTGCTTTTTTATTTTGCCAAGCCAGAATTCAGAATGGTTTAGGCTTTTTTCACCACTGATGATTTCAACATCATCGCACCCATGCCGTCGACTTTGCAGTCGAGATCGTGGTCGCCTTCGACGATACGTACAATCTTCGCTTTGGTGCCTACTTTAATGACCGATGAAGTGCCTTTGATTTTTAAATCTTTTACCACGGTAACGTTATCGCCTTCGGTTAACACATTGCCGTTAGCATCGCGCACGACAAGAACTTCCTCATCACTGTTTGCCTCTGCTGCATTTTTTGGCCACTCATGTGCGCACTCGGGGCAAATCAATAGTGCGCCGTCTTCGTAGGTGTATTCGGAATTACATTGAGGGCAGGAGGGAAGGTTACTCATGGTTTGAATCTCTTACCCGTCATGTCGATGGGAATTGGTCGATGGGAATAAAAGGGTGGAAACATTTCACTTCCGGAGCAGGTCCGGAAGTGAAATAACTAGCGGGTTTATTTCTTTTTCAGCGCCTGCTGTAAGAGTGCACCCATACTGCCCATTGCTGCCGGAGCGGGATTGTTTTTCTGCGCCGCGCGCTGTTGATTTTGCGATGGCGAACGCTCACCACCCTTCTTGCCCTCCACTTTTTCACCGGGCGTATCATCCAAACGCAGTGACAGGGCGATACGCTTGCGCGGTACATCCACTTCCATCACTTTGGCTTTAACAATATCGCCAGCCTTAACGGCTTCGCGCGGATCTTTAATAAAGTTGTGCGAGAGCGCAGAGATATGTACCAAGCCATCCTGATGCACACCGATATCCACGAACGCACCGAAGTTGGTAACGTTGGTGACTGTGCCTTCCAGAATCATGCCAGGCACCAAATCGGTAATTTCTTCCACGCCGTCAGTGAACTGCGCGGTTTTGAATTCCGGGCGCGGGTCGCGGCCGGGTTTATCCAACTCTTTGATGATGTCGGTCACAGTGGGCACACCAAATTTTTCGTCGGTGTAGTCCGCCGCTTTCAAGCCGCGCAGGAACGACGAGTCGCCAATCAAGCCTTTTAATTCGCGGGTATTTTTTTGCGCGATTTTTTCGACTACAGAATAAGATTCCGGGTGAACCGCAGACGCGTCGAGTGGGTTGTCGCCACCGGCAACGCGCAAGAAGCCCGCTGCTTGCTCAAACGTTTTTTCACCAAAGCGCGGTACTTTTTTCAGCGCGGCACGCGAGGCAAATACACCGTTCTGATTGCGGAATTCCACAATATTATTCGCAAGGGTGGTGTTCAAACCGGATACGCGTGCAAGCAGCGCAGCCGACGCCGTATTCACTTCCACACCCACCGCGTTCACACAGTCCTCAACTACCGCATCGAGCGAACGCGCCAATTGCGATTGGGATACGTCGTGCTGGTATTGGCCAACGCCAATGGATTTTGGATCGATTTTTACCAATTCCGCGAGCGGGTCTTGCAAGCGACGGGCGATAGAAATCGCACCGCGAATCGTTACGTCCAGATCCGGGAATTCTTTTGCAGCAAATTCTGATGCGGAATAAACCGATGCGCCGGCCTCGCTGACGATAACAGTGCTTGCTTTAATATCGGTGTGTCTTTTCAGTACATCCTTGGCGAACTTTTCAGTCTCGCGCGATGCAGTGCCGTTACCAATCGCAATTAAACCTACGTTATGTTTGTTGCACAGGTGCACCAGAATCGCTTCAGACTCTGCAATTTTATTCAGCGGCGGAGTCGGGTACATCACGCAGTGATCGAGCACTTTACCGGTCGCGTCAACCACGGCGACTTTCACACCGGTGCGCATGCCTGGGTCGAGGCCGATAGTGGCTTTTTGTCCGGCAGGTGCAGCGAGCAATAAATCTTTCAAATTGGATGCAAACACTTTAATCGCTTCTTCTTCTGCTTTTTCGCGCAGTTCACCGAGCAAATCTGTTTCCAGGTGCGTGAGCAATTTCACTCGCCAGGTCCAGCGCACTACTTCTGCCAACCAGCCATCAGCAGCGCGACCTTTGTCTTTGACTTGCCAGTGTTCGGCGATCATGGTTTCACACGGGTGACCAACACGTTGTTCTTCATCGCCCACTTTAATAGCAATGGTCAGTACACCTTCATTGCGGCCGCGGAACATCGCCAGCGCACGGTGAGATGGAACTGATTTGAGTTGCTCGTCGTGCTCAAAATAATCGCGGAATTTTTGCACTTCTTGCGATGCGTCATTCAATTTGTCAGCCACGCCGCGCGCAGAGAGTGTTGCTTCGTTGTGCAGGAAATGACGCAGGCGGCCAAGCAATTCAGCATCTTCACTGAATTTTTCCATGAGGATGTATTTGGCACCGTCGAGCGCGGACTTCACATCGTTAATGCTGTGTTCGGCATTGAAGTATTTTGCCGCTTCCACTTCCGGTGCGAGTGTTGGGTCGGCCAACAAGGCTTCTGCCAATGGCTCCAAACCGGCTTCTTTGGCGATCTGGCCTTTGGTGCGACGCTTGGGTTTGTAAGGCAGGTACAAGTCTTCCAAGCGGTTTTTGGTATCGGCGATGGAGACTTCGTGCTCCAGTTCGGGGGTCAGTTTGCCCTGTTCACCAATGGATTTGAGGATCGCAGCGCGGCGTTCTTCCAGTTCGCGCAGATAGCGCAGGCGCTCTTCCAGCGTACGCATTTGCGAGTCATCCAAGCCGCCAGTCACTTCTTTACGGTAGCGGGAGATAAAGGGCACGGTTGCGCCTTCATCCAGCAGCCCTACAGCGGCGCTAACTTGTTGTTCTTGAACGTTTAATTCATCGGCGATGCGTTTGGCAATACTCGGCAAGCTGGTCATAGATCGGACTCATGTTACGTCGGGATAAAAAGGGCTCCATTATCCCCAAAATCCCCGTGCCTGCCAGACTTGAATTTACCCCCTGTTTATGAACGGGAAAGAATATTTTGCAGGGCATGAATCTGATTCTGCATTGCCTGCGTCTCAATCGATAAGGGTGCTGGAGGCTATCTGGTGCCTACCCGATTTTTAACTTTTTTAGTGTTCTCAAAACGGAAAGGAGCTGGATATGAAAACCATCACTACGATTGTGTTGTTGGCAGCAGCAGGGTCGGCTACTGCACATAACTCATGCAATATGGCATTGGATGCAGGCGTGCGTATCACCGATAAAAGCATTGAGTTTTATAACGAAGATAAGCCGGCGTACAGCATTGTTGATGATCAATATCTGATAGTGGATGGGCAGAGGCTTGCGCTGACCTCCGCACAGCGAGCGGCAGTTGCGCGGTATGCCTCAAGGATTCGTACTGCGCTGCCGGAAGTGCGCCACATAGCGTTGGATGGAATCGATTTAGCGATTGAGGCTATGACCATTACGTTTGATGGTTTGCTTGGTGACAACAATCAGCTCTCGGTGGATTTAATGGCGGAGCTAAATAATATCAAAGGGGATGTTAACCGCTATTTTAGTTCGGGCAACCCCATCAGCATTAATCATGCAAGTGACGGTTCACTCGATACGTTAGGAAAACAATTTGAAGCCCGTATTGAGCGTCTTGTGGATACCTCAGTGCAAAACTCAATTGGCCGCATAATGATTGCGGTGGGTAAAGAGGTGCTGCTATCCGGCGGTAATATGAAAGCATTCGAAGCGCGCATGAATAAATTTGGTGAGCAAATAGAATCGCAGATGAATGCGAAAGCAGCAGGCTTGGAATCGCGTGGGCAAAAACTATGCGGCGTTATCCAAGCAATCGATGCGCGTGAAGAGCAATTAAAAATCGCCGTGCCTGCTATTGAATCATTTAATGTTATCCGTGTGAATCTACCAGAAGAACAGATTGCCCAGCACGAAATTTAATGGGCAAAAAATTCATCTGTTAATCAATAGTGTTCAATATAGATTTGCAAAAAAACAGGAGCTTATTATGTTTGGGCGTGTGTTAGTTATGACGGCGATGGTTTCATTGGTTGCACCAGTAGCGCTAGCTGAAACAGTGGCAAAAACCTATCCTGTAAAAGATTTTGCCCAGTTTATTGTGGGCGGTAATACTTTTGTGGAAATCAGTCAAGACGGTACTGAATATTTACGTGTTGAAGCAGACGCGGAAGTGATGAAGCGTTTGAAGGTCGATCAAAGCGGAAATCGCGTCAGTGTTTGGGTAAAGAGCGATAGCAATTTTTTTGATTGGTTTGGCAGTAGCAATGACCCGGTGCGCATTACCTTGCACGTAAAACAATTGGAGTATTTGGAAATATCCGGCGGCGCGAAGGCAACGCTTGGCGATTTACAAGGCGAAAAATTTCATGCCAATGCCAGTGGTGCCGGCAATATTAATTTTGCTGGGCTCAATGCCAAGTTTGTGCAAATGGATTTGTCGGGTGCAGCGAATGTGCACATTAATAGTGTGAATAGTCAGGAGCAAAAATTCGATCTGTCGGGCGCATCCAAAATGGAAATCCAGGCGGCGAGTAATACGCAAGAACTGCATGTGGGAGCCAGTGGTGCAAGTAATTTCCAGGCGCGCAGGCTGATCGCCAAGCGTGCCTATCTGGGCGCGAGTGGCGCTTCACACGCAGAAGCGACGGTTACCGAATTCCTGGATGCCAATGCAAGTGGCGCTTCGCGTATTGATTATTATGGCAAACCCAAAGTGAAAAGTGATTCTAGTGGGGCGAGTAATGTTAGTGCTCACGATTAATGTCGAGCCATTACGTGGATGCTGTTTTTGCTGCGTACATCGCCTTATCGGCATGGCGCAGTAAAGCCTGTTCGTTGTCACCATCACGCGGATATTGCGCAATACCGATACTGGGGGTGATGCTGACGCATTGTCCTGCCAAGTCAAACTGCTTGCCAAACACACTGTGGATTTTTTCTACAATGTTGTGGCTTTGTTCGGTTGACTGACCATTTTCCAGCAGTATGACAAATTCATCGCCACCGAGTCGCGCTACCGTATCGCTTTCGCGGGTGCAAAGTTCCAAGCGGCGCGCAACTTGCTCCAATAATAAATCGCCAGTGGTATGACCATAGAGATCATTGATAGCTTTGAATTTATCCAAATCCAAATACAGCAGCGAAAAAATACTGTTGTTGCGTTTTGCGCGCGCGATCGCGGAGCAAATACGGTCGTAAAATAAACTGCGGTTAGGCAAGCGTGTGAGCTGATCGTAAAGCGCAAGATTTTCCAGGCGCGCCATCATTTGTTTGCGCTCTACTGCGGTTGCAATTTGTGTCGAGACAAATTGCAACAGCCCGGTATTTTTATCGTTGTATTTATGCTTGGCTGAAAAGCTTTTCAAGATCAGCGCACCTAGTACGCCAGAGCGGGATCTTAATGGAACACCAACCCAGCTTTGCAGGGAATTGTTTTCATTGTTTGCGTTGTAAAGCTGCGCATCATTTGTTGCCAATACCTGCGCGAGCAATTGTTCACTGATAGCGCTGCAGCCTTCACTCAAAGAGACAGCCGCCTGCCCATGTGCATAGGGCAGGCTGATTGCGCCTGAGTCTTTATCGCGCAGTGCGATGGAAAAATTTTCGGCAGGTAATAATTCGCTGATGATGTGATGAATCTGCGCAAACAGTGTATGCAAATCCTGAGTGTTATGCGATGCCTCCGCAATCGCAAAAATAGCGTGCTGCAGGGATTCGGCTTGTTTGCGTCGGGTGATGTCGCGCGCGATGGCAACCCGGCATTGGTCACTTTCGGACCAGCGCGCCGACCACAGGATATGCGCCACTTCGCCATCTTTGCGGATATAGCGATTTTCAAAATGCGGTTGGGGTTCGCCGGCAACAATCCGGCTAACAGCCTGTAGCGTGCGTTGGCGATCATCCGGATGGATGAGATCCAGCATTTGCTTCCCCATCATCTCTGCCTGACTGTACCCAAAAATTTGCTCGGCGCTGGGGGTGATATATAAAAAATGGCCGTTCTTATCGACAACGCAGAGCGCATCGACCAGCAGATCCAGGTATTTGCCTAGGGCAGGAAAGGAGAGTGAGCTCATGGGTGTGTCCATTTAGGGTGGCTTCACTTTGGGCGACTGCCTGTTTTGCCTAGCATAGTCAGTTGATCCGCCGCATGCAAAATACTTGTGTATTCGTTTTGTGCAGTCTGGTTGTTGCATCGTCGTGGTTTACTGTTATAGTTATGTATAACACTATAACTACGATAGCCCATAGGTTGCTCATTATGGGTATCCGCAAGTAACAAAATGAGATGTAAATTCAAATGAATTGGAATGATGATCAACCTATCTACCGACAGCTGCGCGAAAAAATAGTGGCGCTGATTTTGTCGGGTGCATTTAAGGAAGGTGAAGCCTTGCCATCGGTGCGGCAGGTCGCCAGTGATTATCAAATTAATCACATTACTGTGAGTAAGGCCTATCAGGAGTTGGTAGATATGGGATTGGTAGAAATGCGGCGTGGCATGGGTATGTATGTTTTGCCAGATGCGCAGCAAAAACTGCACGGCATGGAAAGAGAAAAATTTATGTCCGCTGAAGTTCCGGCGCTGTTGGCACGTATGCGGCAATTGGGAATTAGCAAAAAAGAATTGATCGCCGCGTTACAAGCGGTTCAAGGAGAATAATATGGATAATTTGATTCGAGCGCGGGGCGTATCCAAACACTACGGCAAAAAAATTGCGTTGGATAATATTAATTTCGATGTGGCTGCCGGAAAAATAGTGGGTTTGATTGGCCCTAATGGTGCAGGCAAAACGACTTTGTTAAAGGGTATTTTAGGTTTGGCGCCGCTAGACGGCGAATTAAGCGTAATGGGAATGAATCCGCAACGCGAACGGGTGAAATTATTGGAGCAAGTGTCTTTTATTGCCGATACTGCGACCCTGCCGCGTTGGATACGGGTAAAAGAATTAATTGAGTATACAGAAGCAGTGCATCCTCGCTTTAGTCGCGCCAGTTGTATGAAGTTTTTAGAAAATACCAATATCCAGCAAAAGGATAAGGTCGAGCAATTGTCCAAAGGCATGGTGACGCAGCTACATCTCGCACTGATTATGGCAATCGATAGCCAGCTGTTGGTGTTGGACGAACCGACGCTGGGGCTGGATATTATCTATCGCAAACAGTTTTATGAAAACCTGCTGAACGATTATTACGATGCGCAGAAAACAATCATCATTACCACGCATCAAGTAGAGGAAATAGAAAGCATATTAACTGATCTCGTATTCATCAGCGGCGGAAAAGTTTTGCTTGATGCCAGTATGGAAACTGTTGCAGATACCTATATAGAGCTGCAAGTCGATGCGCAATATAAGGATCACGCCTTAGCGCACAACCCTATCCATGTACGCAACCTGTTAGGCGGCTATGGCATGCTCTATGAGAACAGCCAGCAGCGCGATTCACTTGCTGCACTGGGGCGATTGGCTACGCCAAGTTTAAGTGATCTGTTTGTTGCCAAGGTCAAACCGCAAATTAGTGTACAAGGAGCTGTGTGATGAAGATGAATGCAATAGTGGCGCAGTTTAAGCGTGAACTATGGGAGAACCGTGCAAGCTTCTTTTGGTCTCAGCTTATTTTTGGGCTTTTGTTCTATTTATCTATTGTGTTTTTTATAAGTACAAAATTTGATTTTCGTGATGGAGGGATGGTGTCGATTGGCGGGGCTGATCCATTTAGCATGGAGATGATTGTTTCCATCTATCTCGCGATTTCTTGGGCGTTGCAGGTAATAGTATTTGCAGTTGTTATACTGGTGTATACCCATTCAACATTATTTTCTGATCGAAAAACCCGTGAAATTCTTTTTTGGCATTCTATGCCTGTAAGTGAAACGACAAGCGTGCTTACCAAACTAGCTATGATCTGCATTTTGGTGCCACTAGCTATCTTCGCGGTTAATTTGGTTGGCGGATTTTTATTTGTCGTATTCTTAGGGGTTGTCAATCCGGCCCTTGATGATATTTGGTCTGCACTATTTGGGTTAAATGTCAGTGTTCGTCTGCTTGGCAACAGTTTTGAGGTGGTATTGTTAATGCTGCCTGTCATCACCTGGTTCCTATTTTGTTCAGCCTATGCGCGACGCTCCCCGGTAATCATCAGTTTGTCAGTGCCTCTTGGTCTTTCGATTCTTGATGCAATAGCGGAAAAATATTTTGGTTTTACATTGCTTTTTAATGATGTCCTCAAAGCCTATATTCAGCTCGGGCGCGCCTCCTTCAAGAAAATGGTGACAGGATCGGACACCTCGGTCGCCTCGATAGATTTGATATTCAGTGTCGGTTTACAAGCAACCAGTTTGGCTTTGCTGTTTTCGGCATTGATGATTGGTGCTGCTATTTGGCTGCGCAATAATCGTTATGAGATTTGATTTTGGTTAGATAGCTAATAAAGGATTTTATGTATGTCTACAATGCAATTGGCAAGGTTGTCTGGGTTCACTTATCTTATTTTGATACTCAGTGGAATTTTTGGGTTGGTCTATGTGCCTGCCACATTGATTGACTGGTCTAGTCCGGCTGCAACGGCGGCGCAAATTCATTCGCAGGAATTTCTATTTAGGCTGGGGATAGTTGCAGAGCTTATTTGCTTTGTCTGTTTTATTTTTCTGCCGCTAATGCTTTATAAATTACTGGCATGGGTAAATCGGCAGGCAGCGATACTAATGCTGGTGCTGGCACTGATTAGCATTCCGGTAACACTGGTGAACATCGTCAAGCATATAGATGTTCTGACTCTCCTGAATGGTCATAGTTATTTGGCGGCAATCCCCGTAGAGCAGCTGCAGGCGAAAATAATGTATCTGCTCGTTTCCTATAATAACGCCACTTTGGTATCTAGTATTTTTTGGGGCGCGTGGTTGTTTCCGTTTGGGTATCTGGTATTCAAATCTGGCATTCTGCCTAAATTTTTAGGTGTGTTTTTAATGCTGGGTTGTTTAGGGTATATGGCGGAATTTACGTTTAAATTTTTGCTTTCCCGCGAGACTGTTCCCTTTTATATCGGGCTGCCCGGCACTATAGGTGAATTCGGTATCTGTCTGTGGATGCTGATTCTAGGGGCGAAAACACCGGCACAGGAATCTTTTGTGGGCTCATAGGTCTATAGTAGATTAATCGCTGAGTTGGTGGCGATAATCTGTGTGATCCATATAAGGTGAAACAGGAGTGTTCATGTGACGCGGTTGGTGATAATCAAACAGTTTTCCCTGCTCGATCTGTTGCGGATCGCGGCAACCCTTTGGTTATCGTCTTTATCTTCATTTTTGGTGGCCGATGGCGTGGCCGATTTTCGCAGCGCGCTAACGCGTTTGCAGTCTACTGCCCCCATTGCTACCAATGCACAATTCAAATTATTTGGTCGCAGCGGCGAGCATAATGAATTGATCGAGCGCGAAGGCCTGATTAATTTGCGGCTGGAGGACGGGGTGGGCGGTTTGCGTGTAAGTTATTCCCCTGAGTTGGTTGCGCAATTACATGCTGAAGAGCTCGCGAAGATTGAGGATGAGAATGTTAAAAACTCAGCACTCAATGCTGTTGGGCAATTCGATTACTGGGAGTGGCGTGAGCTGTTGTATCCTGCTGCGCAATTGGAGTTAGTGCTGGCGCGCTACAATTTTGTCGGTGAAACTTCAGATGTTTTTAATGGTCATTCGCGCCGCTTGCTTACGTTTGAAATGCCTAAGGATAAAATCGATAAGAATTATCGCAAGTATGTCAAAAAATACAGTAACCAATTAAAGATTTGGATTAACAATGAAGGTGTTCCGCTTGCCAGCCAGTTAACTGAAGACGGGACAGGAAGAATATTTATTGTGATCGGGTTTACTTTTAAAAATGAAATTTATACTGAGTATCTTCAGCGGGGTGATCGCCTGCTCGCGGTAAAGCGCGAAGTAAAAGACGAAAGTTCCGGTGCAACCATGCAAAGCCAGCGGCATTTTGTTGCCACCTTGTCACCCATCAATTAACTCGCCATAGAACTTGATTAAATCGCTACAGTGCGAGCGCCAATAAATTCTGCTAGGCTTTGCCCGCATGAGCACCAACGCCAACACCACTATCAACACAACACCAACTCTGCAAATACTCTGCACATAAACCAAGGGAACTACGCTATGTTAACGCGCTACACAACCTATGCCTTCAGTCTGCTGTTGCTGGGTGCAATTGGTTTGGCGGGTTGTGAATCAACCACCACAGCCAAACCAGCAGTACAAAATCCTGAGCAAATCACCATCATTAAAAGCCCTAATGATGATCGCCAATATGCGGCCATGCTGTTGCCCAATGGTTTGCAAGTGGTGTTGGTGTCTGACCCTTCATTGGAAAACTCGGCGGCGTCACTCGCGGTAGGCGTGGGTAGCGCCCACGACCCTAAAGATCAATTGGGTTTGGCGCACTATCTTGAGCATATGTTGTTTTTGGGAACGGAAAAATATCCTGAGCCGGATGGGTTTATGAAATATACCCAAGCCAACGGTGGCATGACCAACGCGTTCACCGCCTATGAAAGAACTAACTATTTATTCCAAATCAATGCTGGCAAGTTTGACGAAGCATTGGATCGCTTTAGCGATTATTTTAAAACCCCGACCTTTGATCCGCACTTTAGTGATAAAGAACGCAATGCGGTGAATAACGAGTGGTCGTTGCAGAAAGCACAGGATGGCTGGAATCTATACGCATTGCAGGGCTTTACTGCCAATCCGGAAAACCCCAGTGCGAAGTTCAATATCGGCAACCTGGATACATTGAAAGACAAACCGGATTCGAAGCTGCAAGAAGCACTGAAGAATTTTTATAACAGCTACTACTCCGCCAATATCATGAAGCTGACATTGGTTGGAAAGCAGTCGCTGCCGGAATTAAAAGCATTTGCTGAAAAACATTTTGCATCGATTCCCAACAAAAATATTGTTATGCCCGATGTAACTGTGCCGGGTTTAACCAAGGCGGAGATGGGTAAGAGCATTCACTATAAGCCGATCAAGGATTTGAAGGCGTTGTATGTGGATTTTCCGATTAAATCCAACAAGCAAGAATGGCGCTTGAAGCCCAATGAATTTGTACGCAATTTAATTACCTCGGAAGAGCCGGGAACCCTGGGTGAGCAATTGCGCACCAAAGGGCTGGTGAAAATGGTATCTGCCGATATAGATGCAGAAGGTTATGGGCCGGATGGCTTCCTGCGTGTGCAAGCCGAATTGACGGATGCCGGCCTGCAAAAGCAGGATGAAATTCTGGCGGCGATTTTTTCCTATATCGATTTAATCAAGCGTGATGGATTGAACTCCAACTACTATCGCGAACTGCAAGCGATGCGCACTAAAGATTTTGCTAATGCCCCTAAACCGGAGCCCTTGGATCAGGCTGTCAATTTAACCATGGCCCAGTTTGATTATCCGGTAGAAAATTTATTGAACGCGGATTATGTGTACGAACGCTACGATGCCAAAGCAATTAAAGCATTGTTGGCGCAATTGGATGAGCGCAAGGCGCGCGTGTGGTATGTGAGCCCGAGCGAAAAAGCCGATGCTCCGGTGCCTTATTTTGATGGTAAATATTCCATTCGCGATATTTCCGGCGACGAATTTGCACGCTGGAATGCGCTGGAAAAAAACTATCAATTCAATCTGCCGCCACTGAATGATTTGTTTACCGATAAGCCCGCGCCGATTGTCGACAATCTGTATCTCAAACCCCATCAGGTTGTTAGTCAGGCGGGTGTAGAAGCTTATCTCACGCATCCCGAATTTTATCGCGAAGACAAAGGCCAGCTGTCGCTCCAAATCAATGTGGATTTTGCTAAATCAACACCGCGCCAGGCGGTAATGGCGTCACTGTTGAATGAGGTTTATAACAAGCAGAATATGACCTTGATTGATCGCGCCGGGCGCGCGTCGTTGGGTGTGAATTTACGGTTGACGGTCACTAACTCGCAGGGGATTTTCATCACTGGCTATACCACCAAGCATGAACAGTTATTGACCCAGTTGCTGAAAAATTTTGCAGAGTTGCCGGTGACGGATCAATGGTTTTCTGAAGCCAAGGATTCAATGGAAAAAGGTCTGCTGAACTCCAAAAAGAATCATGTTTTCCGCCAGTTGTTTGGCGATTTGGGGCGCGTCACCATTAAAAATGGTTACAGCGAAGATGAACAATTAGCGGCGTTGCACGCAATTACCAAAGCAGATTTGATTGGCTATCAAGATGCTGTTAAGAAGAATGCCTTGCTGCGGTTATTTGCCGTGGGGAATTACACCGAGGCGCAGGTAAAACACTTTGCCCAAACTGCAGCGGGTATTTTACCGGGAACACGCTTACCGGAAAATCGCACCGTCAATAGCTATACCATTCCTGCTGCTGGCAAGGTGGTGGAATTTAAAGATGATGTGGAGCTGGCCGATAGTGCGGTATTGCAGGCCTGGTTCGGTAGCAAAAAGTCCGATGATGAAAAGGCGCAATTAGCCGTATTGAATGCCTTGTTCGGCAATGCGTTCTTTATGCAGCTGCGCACCCACGAACAATTAGGTTATGTCGTGGTCAGTTCAGAATATCCGGTGGATGATGTTCCCGGCTTTGTTATGTTGGTGCAAAGCTCCAACACTGATTTGCCCGGTATCAAAGCGCGCATGGATAAATTCCGCAAAGATTATCTCACTGAATTAAAAGCAGCCGATGCTGCCGAAGTCGAGCAAGCCAAGCAGGCGATGATCGCCAATGTGCTGCAAAAGCCCACCGATTTTTATGCCGAAGCTGAGTTGTACACCGGTGAATTCTGGAATGGAAAATACCAGTTCGATGCACGCGACCGCTATTTGGCCGCATTGCAAAAAGTCACTAAAGCAGATCTGATCGCTATTTACGAAAATCTGCTGATGAATGACAAATCGGGCAAGGCGTTGTTGCAATTGCGTGGCACCAACTTCAAAGCCAAACCCTATGCCGCTAAGTAAATGAGGGTCGCCCCTGCGATATATTTGCCGGGGCGATTGGATTAGAATGGCGGCCTTGTTTAATTTCTTTTTTGTGGGTGCATCATGAGCGATAAAAACGACGAGGATCTGTTTTGGAATTTGGTTGAAGCTTTTATCGAGCAAGCCAATGATGCTTGTGAAGAGGCTGATCCTGGTATCGTAAGCGCTGCGCTCATGAATGCCACTGCGCGATTTAATGCCTATGTCGTCGCCCAAAGCTCGCTGGATAAAAATGAGTTTGCGGAAGATGTAGAGGGCACCACCAATTACCTGAGTGGCCGCTATCGCGATTTCCTCAAAGAGCATATGGAAGATTACCGCGAGAATTACACTAGCTTGATCGGTAACCGCGAGGCGCCGGAAAACGAGTAGTTGATGGTCGTTTACGGATGCTTGGATTAAGGCGACTTTGCAGTCGCCTTATTTTTTTGCGGCGCACATCGCTTTAGTTGGTTGATTAACTATTGCCTGAGTCATAGGGGAAGGGTGTAAGCTGAATGCATCAGGTCGCGAGAGTTAATGGTTGGAATAATTGTTAACCTATGCGCCAACCCCTGCTAACCTTTATCTCATAACGATCATAATTTTTTTGTCCTAAGCCTTTGTCATAACCAAACCCTCAGTGGGAGGCTGTTATGAATCGCCAATCATCCGGTTTGTTACTGCTATTCATCTGCGCGCTATCCTGGCTCGGGCTGCCAGCATCGGCGGGCGAGCCGCTGGTGGTCAAATATCTTGGCAACCATACCTCGCTGGTGAGTGAGGACTATTATCTCGCGCTCCTGAATGCAGCATTGCAAACGACCGAAGCCACACACGGTAGTTACCAGATGGTTTTTATCCAGGAGCCATTAAGCTCTGAGCGCAAGCATGAATTATTGGTTGCGGGCGAAAAAATCAATGTGGATCGGCTGGTTGGTTTCCCCAATCAGAAGGGCGCGCGCGAAGGATTGATCCGGGTCAGCGTGCCGCTGCTGAACGGCTTTATGGGTTATCGTATTTTATTGATCCGCAAAGAAGACCAGTCGCGTTTCAGTTCGATTTCAACCCTGCAGGAGCTGGCCAAATTGCCCATGGGGTTCGGTAAGGGCTGGGAAGGGCATGTGTATAAGTACAATGGTTTTACGGTGGCCGAACCGCTTACGATGGAATCTTTGCTGAAAATGCTCGCGGGCAAGCGTTATTTTTTCGTGCCGCTCAGCGCGATTGAAATAGATGACCATTATGAAATTGAAGGTACGCATGTGGATAATTTGATACCGGAACAGCACCTGCTGTTGCACATGCCGATGCCGGTGTTTTTCTATGTGAGCCCAGAGTATCCCGAGTTGGCAGCGCGACTGACTATAGGGTTGGAGCAACTGAATGCCAATGGCCAAATGCAGGTAATCTTTAAACAACATTTTGGTGCGCGCTTGAAACGTCTGGGCTTGGCCGAGCGCACGCTGATTGAGCTGGCTAATCCAGACGATGATGGTAGTTTGGGTGTAACCAATCATGCGCTTATACGCGAATTTAAATAAGCAAATAGATGAGCGCTTTACTGCCTGTATAGATTTGTTAATTCTGCTTAAATTTCCACAATTTTGTGGGACTATCCCCCTCCTTTGCAGTCATAGAATTCCCGTGACCGATTTTTAGCAATCCGATAAGTGCAAGAATACGGATGCGTACTTATGTCTAATCATTTCTATCATTTGCTTTCCACCTGGTTGCCTTTGAAAGATGAGGCCAATTGGGTATTGGGTGCAGTGATTCATACGCGTGGGTCGGTTTATCGTAAAACCGGCGCACTCATGTTGTTAAGCGACGCAGGGCATCAGCTTGGGTTATTAAGCGGAGGCTGCATAGAATCAGATTTATTATTGCAGGCGCGTAAAGTCGTTGCGTTGGGAAAATCCCGTCGGGTGATATACGACGCGAGTGATGATACAAACATCGCCTGGCGCCTCGGCATTGGTTGTGGTGGTGCAGCAGAAATTTTGTTGCACCCCTGTCATCCACACAACGATTTCCTCCACTTGCCTGCGGTATTTTCAGCACTGCAAAAACAGCAGGCCTGCCATTACAGTCTCCAAATCGAACTAGCGCACGCGAGCTTCACAGCGTGCCCGCGCAAATTTTCCCAGCGCCAACATGGCCATCTGCAATCGATCCACTCATCTATTCGTGATGCGAGCATTCATCCTGCTTCGCACAATGACGGTGATGAAAAAGTCCTCAATACATTGATCAACCCGCTGCCACATTTATTGATTCTCGGTAGTGGGGTAGATGTAATTCCGCTCTGCCATTTGGCGCTCGTGCTTGGTTGGCGAGTGACGCTGGCGGATCAGCGCTTGAATGCCGGCAAGCGTGCGAACTTTCCTGCGGGTATTACTGCGCTCACCCAAACGGCTGCAGAATTGGATCCAGAGTTATTACAGCAAGTCGATGGTGTCGTGATTGCACACCACAATATGCATCTCGACGCGGCGGCAATTGCAGCCTTACAAAATCACCACCTAAGCGATCCCTATATTGGTTTGCTTGGTCCTACGCAGCGTAAGGCCGAAGTGCTGGCGCAGGCGGGTTTAAGCGAGGTGCAATTGCGTTACGCCATTGCCGGGCCAATGGGTCTTGCGCTTGGCGGCGATTTACCGGAGAGCATTGCGCTCTCGGTATTAGCGGAATGCCACGCCCATATTTTTGGTAGTAGTGCAGTGCCCCTGAGTGAAATGACAATGCAACCTTTTGCTGCAAGTGGAGTGAATGAATTACATTTTTCGATGACATGAGGAAAGAGTGATGACAGCTAAAATAATAATTGATTGCCTGATCCTGGCTGCAGGTTGTGCGAGCCGTTTTGGCGGTTGCAAACAACTGGCAGACTGGCAGGGGAAATCGCTGCTTGCCAACACGATTGCGACGGCGCGCGCGCTGAGCCCCGAGCGAATTTTTATCGTGGGTGGTGCATTTTATCCAGAGTTATTGCAGGCATTGCCGGAGTTGAATGCCAAACCCAAAAAGCATACGGATAATGCAATTGAATTATTGGAATATCGCGCCTGGAATTTGGGCGTTGGGAATTCGCTCGCGTTTGGTATAAAGCATTTACAAAACAGCAATCCGGTTTTGGTATTGCTCGGCGATCAACCGCTGATCAGCGCACAGGACTTGCGCAATCTCTATCGCACCTGGCAAAAAAATCCGGGAAAAATTGCCTGCGCCAGCTATTCCAATACGTTGGGTGTCCCCGCCATTTTCCCCGCGAATTTTAAAGCGCATTTGTATCAATGCCGCGGTGACCGCGGGGCAAAAATGTTGTTGCAGCGCTACGCTGATCAAGTCATCCCTGTGGCTATGCCATCGGCTGAATTTGATGTTGATACGCCGGCAGACCTCACCACTTATCTCAAGAAAATTATCTAGCTAGTCAGTAAAAAATAGTTAAAAAAATTATTAAACCCGTGTTAACCGATTGACGTTTTCTGACGTAAATGCCCTAAAGGAGCTCTCCATGATTTCGCTTACTATTAATGGTAAAGCGCACCAGTTTGATATTGACCCGGACACGCCTTTGCTGTGGGTGCTGCGCGATGAGCTGCATATGACCGGGACCAAGCTCGGTTGCGGAATGTCGCTCTGCGGTGCTTGTACGGTGCATATGAATGGAGCGCCGGTGCGCTCCTGCAGCCTTCCCCTCTCGGCAGTGGCCAATGCAAGCATTCAAACCATTGAAGGCGCAAATTCCGCCGAATTCAATGCTGTGCAACAAGCTTGGCGCAATTTGGATGTAGTGCAGTGCGGTTATTGCCAATCGGGGCAAATAATGTCGGCCACTGCATTGTTGCAGACCAATAAAAAACCTACCGATGAACAAATCGATGCGGCTATGGCCGGCAATTTGTGCCGCTGTGCTACCTACCATCGTATTCGCGGCGCTATTCATCAGGCAGCTGATAACTTGGGGAGAAAAGCCTGATGAATTTTCTCAATAATCAACGTGTGAAGCTGGATAAAAATTCGTCGTTGGAATTATCGCGCCGCCAATTTTTGCGCGCGACCAGTGTCGGTGGTGGATTATTAATTGGCAGTGGTTTGGTCAGCGTTGCGCTGCCCGCTAATGCAGAGGTTAGCAGCGACGCACCAGTGTTTAACGCGTTTTTAAAAATCACGCCCGATAGCAAAGTGACTGTAGCGATTAAACATATGGATATGGGGCAGGGGGTAAGTACCGGCCTGACCACCTTGGTCGCAGAAGAATTAGGCGCGCGCTGGGATCAAGTGGAAATCGAATTCGCACCTGCCGATGCCACCCGTTACAACAATTTATTTTGGGGTGCAGCCCAGGGCACTGGTGGCTCATCGTCAATTGCCAACTCATGGCAACAATTGCGCAGCGCAGGTGCCGCTGCACGCGAGATGTTGCAAGCCGCTGCGGCAGCGGAATGGAAAGTGCCGCAGGCTGAAGTCAGTATTAGCAATGGTGTCGTTAGCCACGGCAAGCACTCCAGCGAATTCGGCGCGCTGGCAGCAAAAGCGGCTGCCCTGCCAACACCGCAAAAACCGGTGTTAAAAGATCCAAAGGATTTTCAATTAATCGGGAAAAATATTCCGCGTAAAGACAGCGCCGCAAAAACCAATGGCACTGCGGTTTACACTCAGGATATCCAATTGCCCGGCATGTTAACCGCGCTGGTGGCTTATCCACCGCAAGTATTCGGCAAAGTTAAAAAGCTGGATGCGACTAAAGCCAAGGCATCGCCCGGTGTTGTAGCGGTGGTGGAAATTCCGCGCGGCGTTGCCGTAGTGGCGGAAAGTTTTTGGGCGGCCAATAAAGCGCGCAAACTCTTGGCAATTGATTGGGATTTATCGGCGTGTGAAACCCGCAGCAGCGATGAACTGTTTGCCGCATGCCATGAATTGGCCAGTAAAAAGAGTCATGTGTTGGAAAACAAAGGCGATGCTCCCGCCGCATTAAAAAATGCAGGCAATATTATCACTGCAAAATATGAAATCCCTTATCTCGCCCACGCCACTATAGAGCCGCTGAATTGCGTGGTGAAGGTTGAGAAAGACAAGTGTGAACTTTGGTTTGCCAGCCAGATGCCGACAATCGATCAACAAGAAGTAAGCAAAGTGACTGGTGTAAAACCTGAGCAAGTAAAAGTTAATTCGCTCTACGCCGGCGGCAGTTTTGGCCGCCGCGCTTGCGCAAATGATTATGTGGTAGATGCAGCGCAGATCGCCAAACAGCTGCAAGGGCGCGCAGTAAAAATGGTGTGGACGCGCGAAGATGATTTGCTCAATGCGCGCTATCGCCCTATGGCCGTACACCATATCAGCGGTGCAGTTGCCGGTGGCAAAGCCATCGCATGGCAACATCATGCGGTGGCGCAATCCATTATGCGTGGCACGCCTTTTGAAGGGTTTATCAAAGGGCCGGTGGACGGCAGCATAGTGGAAGGCGTGAGCGAAATGCATTACGCCATTCCCAATCTGCAAGTACAGGGCACAGAAGTTCCCATCAAAGTGTCCACTCTCTGGTGGCGTTCTGTGGGCCACTCGGGCAATGCGTTTGTGATTGAAACCTTTATCGACCAATTGGCCAAAGCCGCCAGGCAAGATCCGGTAGCGTTTCGCCGCGAATTGCTCGCGAGTGAACCACGCGCGTTGGGTGTGCTGAATCTGGCTGTGGAAAAAGCCGATTGGAAAAAAACATTACCCGCGGGTGTTGCGCGCGGAATTGCCGTTCATAAATCGTTCGGCACCTGGGTTGCGCAAATCGCAGAGGTGCGCGTCAATGCCGATAAAACGTTTACCGTAGAGCGCGTTGTGTGTGCGGTAGATTGTGGTGTTGCAGTAAACCCGGATGTGATTCGCGCCCAAATGGAGGGTGGAATTGGTATGGGGCTAAGCGCCGCCTTGAATGAGGCGATTACGCTGAAAAAAGGCGTGGTAGAGCAGACCAATTATCATCAATACCAATTGATGCGCATTAATAGTATGCCGCGTGTGGAGGTGCATATTGTTCCCTCTGCCGAGGTGCCAAGTGGTGTCGGCGAGCCGGGCTTACCACCCATTGCAGGTGCTGTCGCCAATGCATTGTTTGCGGCGACGGGTAAGCCGATAACCAAATTGCCGCTCGGCGATAAGGTGTAATGGGTAATTTTCGCAACTAAAAAAACGCCGACTTTCGGCGTTTTTTATTTTGGATTACCTAGATGCGAGTTGTTAAAACAAAAAGCTTCGATCCGCAAAAAACTCACGGATGTGCGTTGACGGCCGAAGCTTCTCGTCAAGCGTTAGCATCCAGTGGCAGGTTATCTACAGGAGTATGTTTTTATGGTAATTGAGGCTATCGCACTCGCTGTTGGGCTGTTGCTGTTGTACAAAATGACGCGCATGGTTACGCCGGCAGCGTTAAAGATTGATCCCCAAAAAAAACAGGATAAGCCATTCACACGCAAAGAATTAGCGGGTATTCATGCATTATTTTTTGACACAGTGTTTGTTTTATTAGGATTCATCGCACGCCGCGATGGCCGTATTAACGAACATGAAATCAAAAAAACGGAAACCTATATGGAAAAGATGGGGTTAAGTGCTGGCCGTAAACGAGAGGCAATTGCCTTATTTAAACAGGGCGCTTCGTCGGACTTTCAGGCCGATACAACCATTACCAACTTTCAGCGATTGGCAAATAAAAGCCCAAACCTCACTCAAATTTTATTGGTGTATCTGGTGGGATTGGCGCGTGTGGATGGCCCGCTTAAGACGGGGGAAATAGAAGGGGTGCAACTGATCGCCAATGGATTGGGATTTAAAAGCATTGCGTTTGATCACTTGCTGAAAATGACATCGATGCAAAATCGGTTTAGTGACCAATATGCCGAGTTCATTTCCTCGCAAGACGCCAAACCAAATGAAAAAGCCAAGCCAAACGAAAAATCCAAGTCAAGCGATAAGGCTAAACCAAACGGAACAGCCAAAGAATCATCGTCCAGTTCTGCCAAAGAGCAGCAAGATAGCGGGCAAAAATGGAGGGGATTTGTTAATGAAGACGAACGGAGTGAATGCGCGTACGACGCGCTCGGGTTAACACCTTATGCCTCTAACGATGAAATTAAAAAAGCGTATCGACAACTTGCCAGTCAATATCATCCAGATAAATTGATCGCACAAGGTTTACCACCCGATATGGTTGCAGCCTCAACCGAACGATTTAAAACTATTCAGTCAGCCTATGACTGTATTAAACGTAAGCGTGGAATTCGTTAACTTCCACGCTTACCTCTGTTTCCCTATTTGGTTTTCTGCAATTTAATTCGTTTCGGGAAATCGCCAATACCTGCCTTAGTTCTCGTCACCGGCTGAATGGTGCCGTCATCATTGAAATACAAATATTCAGCCGCGACATGGCGCTGTTTCTTTTTGCACTTGGCTTCCGGCGTCTCTAACCAGCGGTGATAAAACAAAATCCATTGGCCTTGGTACTCAACAATAGAGTGGTGGTTGTTGCCATTTTCCTCATTCATTATCTGGCCTTGGTATTTCCATGGGCCTTTAGGCGATTTGGCGGTGTAGTACGTCAGTACGCGATTGTTTTCCGGCATGGTGAAATAATAAATTCCCTTGCCCTTGAACACCCAGGGGCCCTCCATTTTTGGCTCGTAACCGCCCATATCCATTTTTTGCAAACCGCCTTTAATGCTGAGCAAGTCGTCAGCCATTTCAGCGACTTGATAGTCCGCACCCATGCCGTGGAAATACAAATAAGCTTTGCCATCATCATCGATCAGCATGCTTGGGTCATTTGCATAGGGAGTAGTAAAGAGCGGTTTGCCAATGGCATCTTTAAAGGGGCCAGTAGGTGAGTCGCTTACGGCAACGCCCAGCCCCATCCATTTGGTACTTTTTTCGGGATTGACGCGATCTTTAAAGCCGGTGCCCGCCGGAAATATCAAATAATATTTTCCATTTTTATAGGCTGCGTCTGGCGCCCAGGCAAAGTTATCGGCCCATTCAATATCGTCTACCGATAAAATCGGTGGATAGGATTTCCACTTCACCAAGTCAGATGATGAATACACATGCCAGTCTTTCATGTGGAAATCTTCCTGGCACTCTTCATCGTGTGAAGTATAGAGATACATTTTTCCATCGGGCCAGACATGGCCGGAGGGATCGGCAGTTCTCACATTGCTGCCAAAATCTAACGGGTTTTGCGCAAGGCTGGTTGTTGCCTGAAGCGCGAGAGCCAGTGTTGCAATGGTGGCTACGGTTTTGAATCCGGTTATGGTTTTGAATGTAGTGTTGGTCGATTTCATAATAGTTTTCCGGTGATTGAAAAATAACAAACCGAAAACATTGCCGATGATTTTATTTTCCAGCCGTTCTGGTGGAATTTTTATTTTTTATTTTTTATTTTTTATTTTTTATTTTTTATTTTTTATTTATACGTTGAATGCCCGATTCAGGGCTTGCCAACCTGCAATACAATCTTGCCTACCGCGTGACCTGACTCGCTCAGCGCGTGAGCTTTTGTTATATCTTCTAAGGCAAATTCGGCGGCAATAAGCGGGCGGATTTTGCCAGCATCAACCAGCGTTGCCAGCTCTGCCAATACCTGCGCATCGGGCCCGATAAACACAAAGGCACTGCGCACCTTATGGGCTGCTGCGCGCTCCGCCGGCGGTGGGCTGACGATAGACACAAGAATCCCATTTGGACTCAACACTTGCCAGGACTTTTCCTGAACTTCACCACCCAGAGTGTCGAATACTATATTGATATCGCGCACTACTTGTTCAAACGCTTGCTGACGATAATCAATAATCTCATCAGCCCCTAGCGATTTAACCAGCGCACTATTTTTACCGGAGGTTGTAGCGATCACATAGGCACCGCGCGCTTTTGCTAATTGCACGGCAAGTGAACCAACACCGCCAGATGCGGCGTGAATCAATACGCGGTCACCTGCTTTTATTTGACCTGCTTTGACTAATACATCCCACGCGGTAATTCCGGCGAGTGGCAAGGATGCAGCGCTGCCATGGGCGATGGTTTTGGGTTTAAACGCAATTTCACTTTCATCGATGGCGATGAATTCGGCGTAGGTGCCATCGCGTGCTATATTCGGGCGCGAATAAACCGCATCACCCGGTTTAAATGCGCTGACGCTTTTACCAATGGCTTCCACTACGCCGGAAACATCCCAGCCCAGCACAACAGGAAAATTGAGTGGCAGCATTTCTTTTAGATAGCCTTCGCGCACTTTCCAATCCACCGGGTTGATGGATGAGGCGACCACACGCACCAGCACATCCTTGTCGCCAATCTGTGGCATAGGTGCGTCTTCGTACTTCAATTGATCGCGTCCACCATACGCATAAATTCTGACAGCTTTCATCATCTATCCCTCGCGTTGTTGAATTGACTGTTTATAACCCATGAGCTTGGTAAAGCAGGAAATATTTACCAAACTTTTTTGCTTTGCAAATGCTTAACCAACAAGTCTGACAATATTGTGTCGTCCTTAGCTGATGGGTGCCAATGGCAACCCTGGAAATCCAAACCGCTAAAAATAATAGAATCTATTTTTTTCATGCCTGATGCTTTGAGTTGTTCAAGCACCTTGGTCATTTGATTCGCGATTTCGTTTTCAGCGTTAGTTGATGCCATCAACACAAATTCGGCCTTGGGGTTTTTGCGCTGTAAGGTTTTTACAAATTCCACGTATTTGTGGATGTAATCCTGTTGCAAATCTACGCGTGTTTTCCAGCGCTCACCGTCATTGAGTTTGGTAGAAAAATCATTAGTGCCCAAGCCGATTACGATTACTTGCGGCTGCCAATCGCTGGCGTAAATATAGTTGTTGCTATAAAGGGTAAAGGGATAAAGCCCAATCAGACTTTTGTCGGGCGATGTGCCATTGTAATTGCGCACTATGCCAAAACCGGATGAGGCATTGATTTGGTAGTCGGCATCAAAATGTTTCGCAGTGAGTGGGCCAAATGCCAATTGTGAATTGGTCGTTTCAAACAGTTGCGCGTCATTGCATTCACGACTGGGCGATACATTGCCATAGCCGACGGTATAGGAGTCGCCAATAAATTCGATTTGACGTTTGCGTTTGGGGGGCGCTGCGGGCTTATCGTCGCTATAAAAACCGAGGAAACGGCCACTGCTGGATTGGGTTTCACTGATTTTTTCCAGGCGCACCACATGCTTGCCTTGTTGCAATCCGGGTAGCACATAATCCTGCTTGCCGGGTTTGTTGATAGCGATAGGTTTGCCGCCATCGACAATTAATTGAAAATTGTTTTGGTTGTCATCAAATTTCAGCGTGAGTGAATCGCCCTTGAAAGCGGTTTCAAAATACACTGCCGGCCAAGAGTATTCATAGGCAGTATCGCCAGCCGCGCTCATGCTGGTTATTACTCTGCCACCGGTGTGAGTTGGCAGTTGTTTTACGTCCGCTGCCTGAGCATAGAGGCTGGCACACAGCGTTACTCCTGCTAAGGCAATGCTAAAACGAGTCAGGGTCATGTTTGCTCCAGTAGTTTTTATTGTTTGATAAAAATAAAAAAACGCCGCAATGCGGCGTTTTTTACGAGCAGCCAAATTACTTTGCGTCCGCAATAATTTTTTGCAAGCCTTTCAGTGATGCTTCAACGCTTTGCATAGGCGTCATGCCATCCGGATACACTTCTTGCTCAACTACCAGCCATAGAGTGCCACCAACGGTCCGGTTAGCTTCAATCAATGCTTTCCAATCGGTAGTGTCTTTGCCAATAATTGGATTTTCTTTGTTGCCTTCATCCGGTGCTGCTGCTTTGTAGTGAGTGGTAATAGTACGACCCGGATAGGCTTTTACAAAATCCACCGGATTTTTGCCCGCTACTTCAGTCCAACCCACATCTTGCTGCAGGATTACATCTTGCGCGGTGTTTTTACCAATCACGTCCCATGGAGTTTTGCCCATTTCTCCGAGCATTTCCGGTTTGTGGTTGTGGTAGCCTGTGTGCATGCCATGTGCCGCCAATTTTTTCTGAATTGCCGCTAAATCTGCCGCAACTTCTTTTGCGCCTTCGGTGGTGAATGCGCGCTGATCCATAGGGATGATTAAGTATTTGCAGTCGATAGCCTTGTAGAACGCAACGGTTGCATCAAAATTTTCAGGTGAAAGTTTATCGAAGTGCACGTGCGCGCCCGATGCTTTCAAGCCGGTTTTATCTAAAAAGGCTTTTAAACCTTTAGGATCTTTTTCATAGGCGCCGAAGTTGCCAGCAAATTCTACACCTTGAAAGCCCATGGCTTTTAATTGCTTGAGCGTGCCTTCAAAGTCGGCGGCAACCGAATCTTTGATCGACCAGAGTTGTACACTCAATTGTGGTGAAGTAGGAGCAACATTCGCCGCGAAAGTCGCCATGCTGGTGCTGGCAATGGCTGCCATGGTTAACGCCTTTATTGTGTTGGACAGTTTCATTGTGGTTTCCTTTTTGGGCCAAGGGTTTTGTAGTTAGCTTTTAGTAGCAGTGCTTGTGGTGATTTGTTGTGATTGTTATTTTAAATTTTGCCGAGTTTCAGTTGCTGTACTGCATAGTCGGCGGCGCGCGCGGTGAGCGCCATATATGTCAACGATGGATTTTGCGATGCGCTTGAGGCCATGCAAGAACCGTCAGTAACAAACAGGTTGGGTACATCATGCGCTTGGTTAAAACCATTGAGTACCGATGTTTTTGGATCCTTACCCATGCGCGCGGTGCCCATCTCGTGAATGGCGAGGCCTGGGTGCCAATCTTTTTTGGCATCGATTTTTTTCGTCACATCTTTTACGCCAATGCCTTCCAGAATTTCCGCAGCGGTGTCGGCGATATTCTCAAACATTTTCCAATCGTTTTCAGACAGCGAGCATTCAATGTGCAATTGTGGCATGCCCCATTTGTCTTTTAAGGTCGGATGCAGTGATACCTGATTTTCATAGCGCGGCAACATTTCACCTGAACCGCCCAGGCTGAATATCCATGTGCCGGCGCTGCGGATATTCTTTTTGTAGTCTGCACCGAAACCATCGGTTTGGCTAAAACTGTCCCAGCTTTGGCGCATGGCCGAACCGGTTAACTGGTAGCCGCGCAGGAAGTTGGGATTCATTTCGCTGTAATTGGTAAAGCGCGGCATGACCAATCCGGTAGGGCGACGGCCGGAATAATATTCATCGGTAAAACCTTCTACGCGTCCTGACGCACCGGCGCCATACAGGTGATCCATTAAATAATGGCCGAGTGCACCGGAGGAGTTGGCAATTCCATTGGGGAAACGTTCGCTCTTGGAGTTGAGCATAATTTGCGTAGTGCCAAGGGTTGATGCGCACAGGAAAATAACCTTGGCGAAATATTCGCGCGTTTCCATCGTTTCTGCATCGATCACACGCACGCCGGTGGCGCGATTGGTTTTTGGATCGTAAATAACACTGTGCACAATGCTGTTAGTCGCAATCGATAAATTATTGGTCGCGAGTGCGGCCGGCAGCGTTGAACTTTGCGTTGAAAAATAGGCACCGAACGAACAACCTTTTTGGCATTCATTGCGCGCCTGGCATTGGATGCGCCCTTGTGCCGTGTGATGCGGTGCAGGCACCGATAAATGCGCGGTGCGCCCCATAATGAGCTTGCGGGTTTTCCATTTCTTTTCGATGCGCGCCTTCATTTCTTTTTCGACCGCATTCATTTCAAATGGTGGTAAAAATTTACTGTCGGGCAATATTTCCAAATTTTCAGTGGAGCCACTGATACCCGCATGCAGTTCTACGTGGTCGTACCATTTTTCAATATCTTTGGTGCGAATCGGCCAGTCTACGCCGTGGCCATCCAGTGCGTTGGCATTAAAGTCGTGCTCGGCCCAGCGATAGGATTGGCGATGCCACAATAAGGATTTTCCTCCCAATTGGTTGCCACGAATCCAATCGAAAGGTTTATCTTTCGGGGTACTGTAGGGATAATCTTTGTCATTGCCAAAAAAATGTTTGGTGGCGTCATTAAAGGCGTAACATTTTTTTTGCACATGATATTTTTCATCGACAATGCTGTTTTCAACTTTGCCGCGAAATGGCATCTCCCAGGGTTTAATACCTTCGCCGACATAATCGGTGCGGTGCTCTACCGGGCGACCGCGCTCAACCATCAATGTCTTTAAGCCTTTCTCGGTTAACTCTTTTGCTGCCCAGCCACCGCTGATGCCGGAACCTACGACGATTGCATCGTAAACTTCTGTACTTTTAATGATGTAAATATTGTTGCTCATGGAAATTACTCACCTGACGAAATTCAAAAATGTCACCGGCGCGAACGCCAGTCTGTTCGATAGTTAATTGGCGTTTGTTACTGGGGCAGTGCCCAGGCTTTGCCGACATCTTTGAATTTGAAATTGCCTTTGTAGCCACCGGGAATAGCGAGGTAAGCCAGTTCCTGCGATGCACCAATTTCAGAGGTGTAGTAACCAAATGTCACCAGCGCTTTAAATTGTTTGAACAATTTGCGGTCGTTCTGGGTAAAGCCATCACTGGCTTGTTCCATTTGGGTGAGCAGTTTGACTTGTTGGGATTTATCGAGCGCTAAAAAAGCCTTGGAGAAATTTTGCTGCGCGCCTTTTTCAATGGTTGCCAATCCGGATAACAGCCATTGCTGCTCGGCTTCTTCCGCGCAATACACCATAAAGTGATTGATAAAATCGTGCACACCGGCCGCGATTGCGCCGGGGGTATCGGTCGTGGGGATAATAATTTCACCCAGTTCGCGCACCAGTGCTAATTGATCGCTATTGAGCAAGGTTTTTTTACTGCGCCCGAAATCGGTTGGCGGAGTAAAGGTGCCTGCCAGCGCAGAAAGTGAATTGGCCGAGAGTGCCAGGCCGCAGGCGAGTGCAAGTTGTTTGATGGCAGTGCGGCGGGATACGCCGGTGGTGCCAAGTGGCTGAACGTGGGTCATGTAAGCCTCGTGCTTATTGTAATGTTTTGGTATTGCCGTAACGGTTGTTCGCCCATGCGCTCCCTTGTTGGACTGTCTCTTTCCCAGAGGGAAAATGTGCATTGAAGTCTAGTTGCTGGTCTGGTTAAGAGGGGTCAATATTTGTAAATATGTAAACGGTTTCATCGCGTTTTTACGCTGAGCTTACGGGGCATGGCCGGAGGTTATGAGTGTTTGTGTATGGGCAGGACTCAGCCCCTTAAAAAAGGACATATGGAGCCTGCATGGCATTCCATTATTCAGCCGGGAGTTCAGCCTGGAGCCACCGGGCGATTTGGGTTGCTACCCAATGCGGGTCATCCATTGGCAAGTCGTGGCCGGCAGAGGGGTGTTTACGCATTGGCCAGTGGAATTGCCGGGCGATGGCTTCACTGGCGCGTACCGACACCATGCGGTCATGTTCGCTGGCCAATACCAAACCGTTTACTGTGCAAGTCGACTGCGGGCGAAACTGCGCCGCCGCACGCAGCATGGTAATGATGGTGGCGCGGGTCACGGGCCGCTGCTGTTGAATGCTCAGCCACTGGTTGAGGTGCTGCGTGTAATCCGCCTTGTTGTTGCTCACGATATTTAAAACGCCTGCTTCACGCGCCTGGCGTGAGCTGAGCAAGGCGCGAATCATGGCTGGCCACGCCGCCGGGCGCAGGCGCCACCACAAAGGTTGATTGCCCGCGCTCGAATTAATCAGCACTAGCCCCTGCACTGTGTGCGGATAACGCTGTGCCCAGTCGAGTGCGATCATCCCGCCCATTGAAATACCCAAAAGATAAACCGGCTCAGTATTTGTTTCCGGTTTTACCGCGGCAATTTCAGTGCGCGCAAATTCGGTCATATCGGCAACGGATGCGAGCGCGGTTTGCTGGAAATATTTCCCACAGCCGGGAAAGTCCACCAGATGCAGCTGATAATTGTCGCCCAACAGTGTTTGTAGCTGCGTTTGTAGCAGGGCGGGAAAATCCAACCAGTGTGCTGCTTCGCGTGCGAGACCGCGCAATAAAACAACGTGCATCATAAAAATGGTTACCGGTTTTTAGGTCGATTTTACTTAAGTTTTTTATTGGGATCTTTTATTAAAACCGTTTTTGTGAACCACAAGCTCTTGGCAGTTTGGGTTAATAATTTTGTCTGTTCGGCATCGGGTAGCCAGTTGCGGTGATTCAATGTTGCGGCGAGCAGAAAGTCCAACAAGACAATATGGCGGCGCAACACCCGTGTGTGGCGATGCTGTGTTTGCGGATTAAATAAGCCCGCCATATTTAATAATTGGCGCGGGCTCTTTTTCACCCAGAGCCATGAGCCCATCTCCAATGTGAGCGGTAAAAACCAGGTTTGCTGCTGTGCGCGCGATTGGTAATAAAAGTAATCCCATAAATCACCATGGGATAAATAATGCATTGATTGCGGCTCAAACACATAGGTGTGATTGGGATAGCTGCGCTCCCACAACATTTTCAGCGCAACATAATCGGCAATATTGCCAATCGCTTTTTTGCGATACGCATGTGGAATCCACAGCCGGTCATGCATGCCAAAGCCGGAGTGCAAGTCCAGCACCGCTGCAAACGGACGATTAAATACTTGTCGCTGTATCACCTGCTCCAATGCGATGTTTTCAGCTTCCATTTGCCCGCGTTTGCGCCCGCGATACCAAGGCAAAAATGGCCCCAGGCGATGGCCGCCGCCGAGTAGCGGCACGCGGCCTTCTGCATCAATCGGCGCGTTGCGATTTAAATCCACCCCATTGCCATTCGCGCGTTGATTTAAATACATGCCCACCGGATTCAAAATCGGCAACACCACCAATTGGATTTGCGCGAGCTGCTGTTGCAAGTGCACATCCCACTGCAAACGCTCGAGCAATGTATGCAACCACGCAATCAACACCTGGCTGCCAATGCGTTCGATGCCGTGCATACCGCTGGTAAACAACAGTGTGGGGGCATTGGCTGCCGATGAGCCCAGGGTTAATGAATACAGCGGCAGCTGGTGTTCCGCACATTCCAATGTGGTTTCGGTACGCACGTTAAGGTGCTGGGGATGTTGGCGTATCAACCGCTCAAGCTCGAGAAGCTCGGGAATTTTTTGCTTCAGGTCTCGGCGCAATTCCGCGCTGCGCAAGGTGTCGGAACTGATGTCTGACACCGCAGTAAAATCGGGTGCTGGGTGATGCAGGTTGGTCATGTGAATACCGCTGCGAAAATCCGGGGTGCGCAGAGCATAGCGGTTTTCATGCGCAGTTTATTGACAGTTTTGTGACGGTATCGGCGCAGCAGGTTTATGCATCACTCCCACTGCAGGGGTTCGTCGGTGCTAATCACGGTCAACTCATAATTGTCGATCATATGAACCAAATTGCTGCTGATATAAGCATGTAAGTTGTCATCGCCAGTGCGGGTATTGGAGGCGATGCCAACGCTGCGGTTGCGGCCGGATTTTTTCGCGGCATAGAGCGCGCGGTCAGCGATATCGATGACCTGTTCCCAGGTTAACGCCGCCGGTTGTTGGCGCAGGAACGGGAAGCTGGCAAACCCGATGGAGCAGGTTTTTTTCAGGATGCCGCCATCGGGCAATACAAAATTATGCTGCTCGATACTTTTGCGAATTCGCTCGGCCATCATGGGGGCTTCATTGCGTTCAGCAAAACGGCTGACCACCAAAAATTCTTCGCCGCCCCAACGCACAACACAATCGGATTCGCGGCAGATCTTGGTCAGCAATTCGGATAACTGGATGAGCAATTGATCGCCCGCGGTATGGCCATAACGATCGTTAACCGATTTGAAAAAATCCACGTCCAGCAGAAAGAAGGTTAAATCGCGCGCGCTTTTTCGCGGTGGGTGATTGAGGATGAACGGCTCGTGTTCGCGCTGGACTTTGGCGATGTCCATGGGAATCAGTTTTTGTAGGTAGCGACGATTGTTCAAGCCGGTCAACGGGTCAGACAAACTGATCGCCTCCAGCTGTTCGTAGGCGTGTTCCAACTCGGAATTTTTACTTCGCAATTCGGCCGTGCGCTCGGCCACTTTTTGCTCCAGTTCGCGGCTGATGTTGCGCGCGACAACGACTTGTTGATGTTGATCGCGCACAAACAAAATCAGTAAGCCGATCAGTGTGGCGGCGTAAATCGTATAGGCCCACCAGGTTTTCCACGGCGGCGGCAGTACGGTGATGTGGATGCTGCGCCCCTGCTCATTCCAAATGCCATCGTTATTGCTCGCTTTAACGCGGAATTGGTAATCGCCCGCGGGCAGGTTGGTGTAGAGCGCTGTGCGTTGGTCGGCCACTTCGCGCCATTGGTCATCAAAGCCTTCGAGCTTGTAGGCGTAATGGTTTTTTTCCGGATCGCGATAATTCAGCGCTGCAAAGCTGAGTGAAACCATCGATTGGGTATGTTTCAGGGTAATGGCTTGGGTCTGGTCAATGGCGCTCGTTAGCAGCTTGTCCGGTCCGCCAATCGCCACCTTTTGGGTAAACAGGCGGAAGTCCGTAAACGCGATTGCTGGTGGCTTGGCGTTGAGATTATCTTCAAGCCGATCCACATCGAAAATATAGAGTCCGGTGCGCGCGCCAAACGCCATGTCGCCATTGTGGGTTGCAAGCGCGGCGCCAGTCGCCACGCCGCCGATCAATTCACCGTTGTAGCGCGTGTAGTTTTTTACCGCGAGGGTGTCCGGGTTAAAGCGCACTATGCCGTTGTTGGTACCCAGCCAGAGGTTGCCAAAGTGGTCTTCAATAATCGCGCGTATGCCTTGGTCGGCAAAACCATTGTTAGCATCGTAATGGGTAAAGTCGTCGCTTTCGGGGTGGTACAGGTGCAAGCCCATATCGGTTCCAAACCAGACGCGCCCTGTGTGATCTTCATGAATGGCCAGCACCGAGCCGTTGGCAAGGCTGCGCGGGTTTTTGTTGTCGGGCAGGTAGCGCTTGAACGTACCTTTTTCGCGATCCATCAGGTTCAGGCCATAGGCGGTACCGACCCAAAAGCGGCCGTGCGAGTCCTCGTAAGATACCCAGACCACGCTACTGGAGAGGCTTTGTTTATCCTCTTCGTTACTCAAATGAAAATAATAGGTGCCGGTACTGCGCTCAAGCCGGGTGAATCCGCCGTAATGGGTGCTAAACCAAAGATCCTTGTGGCGATCTTCAAAGATATTCCACACCATTAAATCATTGAGTTTGTTGCCACTGGCTTCGCCGCGCTTGCCCTGATCGGGATCTACCGGGATTTGATCGAACCGGTCGGTCTTCGGGTTGTATTGCTGTACGCCCCCGCCCCAGGTGCCGAAGAACAGGTTGTTCTGGCTATCCATCGTGCCGGTCAGGATCGAGTTAGTGGCCACGCGCGAGTCCGGGCCGCCGGTGTGTATGTAATGGGTGAACAAATCGGTTTTGGGGTCGAGGCGGGAGATGCCCCCCGCACCAATCCATAGGCTTCCCTGTGCATCCTCCACCAACGCCTCGACGTTATTGTCGTAAGGGCCGTACTCTGGCGTCAGGGTTTTTTTGTAGACCTTGATGGCCGCACTGGAGCGGTCGTAGATATGCACACCGGAAGGATAGGTGCCAACCCAGAGATCGCCGATGGCATCTTCATAAATATGGCGGATGGTGTTGCTCACCAGTCGTCCATTGCTGCCGTCGCCACGTACAAAATGAATCCAGCTATTGTTGGGTTCATCGTAAAGGCTGATACCGGCGCCATCGCTCCCGGCCCACACCCAGCCGCTGCGGTCTACAAAAATATGGCGCGAAAAGTTATTGCCCAGGCTGGTGGGATTTTCAGGGTCGTGCTGGTAATGGGTGAACTGCTTGGTGGTGCGATCAAACCGGTAAATGCCGTTATCGCCACCGGTCCAGATTCGGCCGGCGTGATCTACGGCAATGGTCCTAATGCCATTTTCCTGAATGGACGCGGGATTTAGCGGGTTGGGCACATGCAAAATTAGCTCGCGGGTGGCCAGATCCAATTGCCCCAAGCCCGTATCCAGGCCGAGCCACACACTGCCATCGTCATCGACCACTATGTCGTTGATCAGATTGCTTGGCAGGACGCCATTCTGCTCGTTCCAGAGTTCCAGCTGATTGGTGTCTGGATGAAGAATGCTAAAACCATTGGCCGAACCTAGCAGAATGTCGCCATTTGCCGCTTCGGCCAGCGTATTGATGGCACCGCCGGATGGGGTCGATTCCCCCGGCAGTCTGATCGGAATCAGAACCTCTTGATCGCGATCATAGCGATACAAACCCGAGCGGGTCGCCGCCCACAGGTTTTTATGGCGATCTTCCAGTAAATCCAATACCTGATTGGCTGCTTCGGTCTGGCTCAGATCGGCCGGATCTTTTGCGGCGGGGATGGGTAAAAATTCATAGCCATCGTAGCGCAATAGGGCGTTGCGTCCGCCCAGCCACATAAACCCTTGATGATCCTGCAAAATAGCTTCGACCTCGCCGAGGGCGATATCCTGATTCTGCATAATGTTGCGGAAATGGATTTTTTTGGGGTAATCCGTCGCGCCTGATTTTTCAGCGGCAAGCGCGAACGCTGCCAATGAACTTATCAGCCATAGGAAGATTATCCGGATACAGAGCATGGTCAATGTTGGTCTCATCTCGATATAGATTGTCGCGACATTTGGAGGGGATGAGTTGTGTCCAAAATGGCGTCGGGTGTTATTCAAATTAGCGCGAATTCTTTTTCTCTGAGCTGGTTTAGTTATAGCAGTTGTTGGTGAAGACGCTAGGTTTTAACAGAAGGGAAAGTTGGCGTAGGCGACAAACAAAACCCCGGCTTCAGTCCAGGGGGAGGAAAATTCGGCTCACAAAGGCCGTGTATATTCTGGCGCTGCGAATTTATCCTGCAGCCCATCCACATGGGTAATCTTAAGTGCTCCTAGTTCGCTATCGCTTCATTCCTTCGCACGATAAAACGCGACCAATGCATTGGCGTGGCCATGCCCCATTGCGTGCTCGCTCTTCAACCAGTTCACCATCTCCATATGTTTCAGGTCTTTTTGTGTCGCAAGCAATTTAAGCCAGTGTTCGATCGGCTGACCGTATTTGGTTTCAATAGATGGAAAGTAAGATGCAGGGCCTTTGACTTTTTCGGTGGTGGACATGGGAATCTCCTTGGTGGTTTAAAAGGGTATTGCCTAGTCGTTTCAGAGATGTTTATTTCGACAGCGCAAAAGATTATTTGTAGGTCGGGCATTGCTGCTCTACGTGCTTACCGACACATCTTATATACAAGGCTTTTCTTCACGGTCGGCCATTCCTGATCAATAATCGAGAACACGACTGTATCCCGGTAAATCCCTTCGGCATTTTTTTGATGATTGCGCAAAACCCCATCCTGTTTTGCACCCAAGCGTGCAATGGCTGCGCGCGATGCATGGTTATGCCAGTGAGTACGAAACTCCACTGCAATTGAATTCAATACCTCAAATGCGTGAGTGAGTAATAAATACTTACACTCGGTATTTACGTCGGTTCGCTGGAGGCCTTAAGTAGTGAATCTGTGTGCTCGCGTTTTAAGGGGATTAGCGTAACCAGATTTCCGGTTAATGTTGTTTCGTAAAGCCAGTGGTTGTTCATGGTATTCCTTTAATTTTTTCGATGTAAATGTAGGTTGGGGTTCGTTCCTCACCCCAGCCTACGGAAAACGATTACTGAACACGCCAACAAAAAAGCCGAATCATTTCTGATTCGGCTTTCATGGATCCAGACGTTTTCTAATTACGCTTTTTTGTGTGCGGCTTTTTGTGCTTTGGCTAGCTCTTGTTCGAACTTGCGTGTCGCTCTGGATTTTTTAGCGCGCGATGGTTTGCCAGTAATATCTTCTGCGATACGAAAGCCTTCCAGAGAACCGATAAATTCGTCGGGTGTTGCAGCACGCGCATCGACAGTGAAGGGAGCCCAATGCCATGTGCCTCCGCGAACTATATGTTGGCTGCAGTCTCCACTTTGTCTGGCGGAACCATCGGTCGGTATTCCCGGATAGTCGTAGTTCAGGCAGTCACTGACAAATTCCGCAATGTTACCGATCGTATCGTAGAGTCCGAACGCGTTAGGTTTGTAGAGTCCCACAACGCTCGCATATCCAGTTTTATCATTGCAAGGCACTACACCCACATGGTCTTTTGACTCAAGTCCGTTGTAATCGCGTTTGATGGCCGCTTCAGCTTCTTGGTCGGCAATATTGGCAAATTGACAGGCTTGTGTTGGGTCTGTGCCCCAATAGTAGTCGGTCGTTGTGCCGGCGCGTGCTGCATACTCCCATTCTGTTTCGCTTGGCAGACGGTAGGACTTACCCGTTTTCTTGCTCAGCCATTCTACGTAGGCCTGGGCTGCATTCCAACCGATACAGGTGACTGGCTCGTATTCACTACCTGTCTGTTGATTTTTACTCCAATTACCAGCGCGATAGTTAAACCATTGTTTATCCATTTGCATGCACTTGGTGGGGGCTGAGTAATTGGTATCGGCAATGAATTGTCTGAATTCCTTGATTGTGACTTCAAACTTAGCCAAGCGAAATGCTTTGATGTTCAGTGTTCTGTATTGAGAGTTTGGTGTTGGCGGGGCGAGATCTTTTGTGACTCTGGTGTTGAGTTGCCCAGCTGGTATATCAATCATTGCAGGTTCAATCCATTGCTCGGCTGCCAGAATAAAAGTGCTGTGGCTGGCAAATAAAAATATGCAAAGTGTCTTCAGGCGTATCATGGGTAGTCCTTATACGTTATCGGTGGGGAGTTATACGGTGTGACCGTTTACTGAATTTGCCTGCCGGGCGTACTGGAGTCCTATAAATTTCCTATTTTTTGTGTTTTATAGAAAAATTATAGATTTTTTAGTGGGCAAAAAAGCTGGAATGACCGGAGTTGAGGGTGGAGCGGTGTACACTGCTGCGCTATTTCGATGAATGTGTATTAGTGGATTGAAGGTTGTAAGTGGACTATTACTTTAATAATTTTAAATTTAACACTCAGAGTTTGGTGCTGACACAAGACCATCAGCCGCTTGCAATTCGCAATAACGAAGCCAAGCTGCTCGCTTTTTTTCTGGCAAGTCCAGAACAGGTGTATAGCAAAGAGGCGATTCTGGAAAACGTGTGGACAGGCAAGGTCGTCTCTGAGCAGGCGGTATTTCAAGCGGTCAGTAATTTGCGCGCGCTTTTTGGTGAGGAGGCGGTAAAGACCTTTCCCAAAAAAGGTTACCAATGGCAAATTCCCCTTCATGCGGATGAACTTTCTATTAACGAGATCACTGGCGATAGCGTGTTGATCGCTCAGCCGCGCAAATTGCCATACGGATTGTGGGCTTTAGCTTTGCTCGGAATCTTCTGTCTTGCAGTAGTCATTTTCTATTCCTTTTCCCTGAAGTCACCCCAAGCAAGTCCAATCCCTATTGTATTGGCACCTTTTACTCTGGATGAAAAACAATCGCAGACGACCAATATTGCGCAGCAATTGCAAGAGGCATTTATTGCTCAGGTGGATAAACAGCAAACACTGTTAATTCATGAGTTGTCATCAGAGGATCCGCCCTGGCGAGTGGCTGCTGCGCCTGATCATTTTTTGGAACAACACCGGCCCGCCACGGGAGCAGGGATATTAGTGACGGGTAATATCCACCAGCATGAAGAAACCTTACATCTTGCTTTTATACTTCAAGGGCGGAGCAGTCAGTGGCGAGGATACATCAGCGGGAACAACATCGAGGAATTAGCTGAAAAGCTGGAATCTTTATTGAATAAAGTCGCGCCGATAAGCGTATTGTGGGAGGCGAGTGATTTGCGTTTGATTAATGCGCAATTGCAAATTCTTCACAGTGAAAATCCGGATGATCTGGCGATCCATTCCCGACTGATTGAAAGTTTTTTGTATATGGGGGATTGGCATAGCACTCAAATACAAGCTGAAGATCTTGAATTGCAAGCGCGTGAACATGGCAGTGTGCCCTATCAGGCACTGGCGTTACTGATGCAAATGTATGCCGGCTTTGAGACGATTCCTGCTGAACAACAGCTCAAGTTATTGGATGAGGCGATTGCTCTTGCTGAGAGTATCGATGATAGGCTTTTGCAAAGCTATATTATGGAACGCTACGCTTCTATTTATTATGTGCTGAAAAATTTTCCTGCATTGGAGGAGAAATTGCTGCGCGCATTGGTGTTAGCAGAAGCATCCCCTGAGCGGCGCTTACAAGTGTTGCGTACCTTATCTGTTTTTAGTTTTAAATTTCATCATGAAGATAAGCGCGATGAGTATTTGCAGCGTGCACGATCCTTGTTGGATGAGTATCAATTGCCCGCCGGAGTTTATGCGCAACTGGATGATCTTGCTGGGTTATACACCAATGACAACAAGCAAAAAGAATACTTTTTCCGCTCTGCCGTTGAACGATTCAAGCCGGAAGATGAGGCATGGATTAAAGAAATGGCACAGCGGCATTTGATTGAGGTTTATCTAAATGAGAAACGCTGGCTAGATGCCTTGGCTGTTTTTGCCAACGAAAAAAATATATCGGGTGCTGAATCCTTTCTGTTGGCACAGGTTTATTTTAAAAAAAATGAAATAGTCCAGGCGCAAGCTAATGCAGAGGCGGCCTTTAAAAAAGCTAATCTGCAAGGTGAATATGATGTCTCGCTCGAGTCAGCTCTATTGTTGGCGCAAATCTACAAGCAAACGAACAAGCCGGATCTGCAAAAAAATATGCGTGAGTTTTTTGAAAAAAATGCACTGGAAAGTTTGAAGAAGCAAGAACAATCGCTTCTGGATGAGTTGCGGTGATGGTGCTGACTGTAGTTGTTGCGGGCTTGCTAGACGTCTACGAAGATCAATACCAAATCAACCCTTTATATGGCTTTTCTTTCAATGACGCCAAACGGCTTTGCAAATTGCCGCAATGAATTTCCAGTTTGTGTCCATCTGGGTCGAGAAAATACAAAGAGTCGCCTTCGCTGGTGTTTTGTTTCCATTCCCGAACAGCGGCTTCACACAGTTTTATCGTAATTGCGCGGAAATTTTCCGGTGCACAATCCAGTGCGATATGCGTGTAATCGTTTGCGGGTGCTGCTTTATCAACGGATAAACAAAGCCACAAATCCCCAAGTGTTAGATAGGCTCCAGCATTCCAGCGCACATGAGGTTTAAATTCCAAAAGTTGGGAATAAAAAGTAAAAGAAATATCCAAATCGGAAACAGCAATGGTGATGTGGTTGAGTCCGGTTAACATGAAAAATATTCCTGAAGCGCTATTGTAGGTTGGGGTGAGGAACGAACCCCAACATGACCATATCTCCGCAATCACCAACACCAAATTCGTGCATCGTTGTTTTTCTTATTAAGTTATGTGCGGTTTGCGATTGCGAATGTTGCGGTTCGTTCCTCACCAGCAACCTACGGTCTATCTTTATTCAATTGTTTCTTTTGATCCGCTACGAATTTTTTATATTCAACAATCTCAATGTTTAAGCTTTTAATTAATTTTTCATTCATTGTGTAACAAAACCTATCTCCAGTAATTAATTTTGAGAGTGTTATTGTTTTAGGGCGTTGGATGAGCGTTCCATTTTTGTAAAAAGGAACGTTATCGGGATAAATAAGCCTAAACTCCTTTTCGTATTGCCATTCCGAGCTTTTAGTTGTTAACAATCTGGTAAAAGCTTGTTGTGGACAAAGAAGAAGTTCGTCTATCGAGAGTTTTAACGGCTTTGTTGAGTAGTCAACTTCGTAGAGCGGCGTTTCTCGGGTTTGATCTTCAAAATCATATTCAATGCAAAATCCCGTATGGCTATCTGCATAGTGAGCCCACATTAATGGGTGTATTGGGGCTCCGGTAAAAAAGCAATATATGCCAGTTTCATTCCTGATGCGATCGTATATTTTTTGGACTAATGCTTCTTTGTTCTTTTGAGCTGTTGGTTGATCTTTATCGGGAGCTTCGTTGTCGAAGAATTTTTTTAATAAATTGAAAACTGTTCTTCCAAAGGGAAAGTTGTCTCCACATTCGTAAAGCGCTTTTATGGCTGCTTCCATACGATTATGGTTTTCAAAGGTGCGTATAAATGTTTGAATGCTATTCAATGAGCAATCATATAAATCATTGAATGATTTAGAGCTTGATAAAAAAATTTTATCGTTTTTTAGTGTTTCCAGTCTTTCTGCATCGTTTTTTTCAAATCTATAAAGCTTCATATTATTTCCCTTATTCTAAATCCAACAAAAAACCCGAACCATTTCTGATTCGGGTTTTTGTTTTCTCACTTCCGTTTAAAAAATTAAACGTTGTAAGTGGACGATGCTGTATTGCCGCCGCGGCCGGTCCAGTTGGTGTGGAAGAATTCACCGCGTGGTTTGTCGAGACGTTCGTAGGTGTGCGCACCGAAGTAGTCACGTTGTGCTTGCAGCAGGTTTGCTGGCAAACGTGCAGTGCGGTAGCCGTCGAAGTAGGTCAGTGCTGAGGTGATTGTCGGGGCAGGAATGCCGTTAACAATCGCAGCTGCAGCAACACGACGCCAGCCAGCTTGGGCTGCATCAACAGTCTTCGCGAAGTGATCATCCAAAAGCAAGTTTTTCAATTCAGGATTCTTATCGAATGCTTCTTTGATGTTGCCTAGGAATGATGAACGAATGATACAACCGCCACGCCACATCAGAGCAATGCCGCCGTAGTTCAGGTTCCAGCCGTATTCTTTCGCCGCTTCACGCATCAACAAATAACCTTGAGCGTAAGAAATAATTTTTGATGCGAATACGGCGTTGCGCACATCGTTGATAAAGGCTTGTTTGTCAGCGGTGATGGTCACAGCTGGGCCTTTGATAACTTTAGAGGCTTCAACACGTTCTGCTTTTTGTGATGACAAGCAACGCGCAAATACTGCTTCAGAAATCAGAGTGAGCGGTACACCCAAATCCAGTGCAATTACACCAGTCCACTTACCGGTACCTTTTTGGCCTGCGGTGTCGAGGATTTTCTCGACCAGTGGCTCGCCATCGGTGTCTTTGTACGCGAGGATGTCACGAGTAATTTCGATCAGGTAAGAGTCGAGTTCGCCTTTGTTCCACTCGGCAAATACTTCGTGCATTTGGTCTGCAGTCAGGCCAGCTACGTCTTTCAGCAGTTGGTAGGCTTCACAGATTAATTGCATGTCGCCGTATTCGATGCCGTTGTGAACCATTTTCACAAAGTGGCCAGCGCCGTTCTCGCCAACCCAGTCACAGCAAGGTGAGCCATCGGCTACTTTGGCAGAGATGCCTTGGAAAATGTCTTTTACGAATGGCCAAGCTTCTGGTGAACCACCGGGCATGATAGATGGGCCAGTCAATGCACCTTCTTCACCGCCGGATACGCCGGTACCGATGAAGCGTAAACCTTTGCTCGCCAAGTAAGCGGTGCGACGGTCAGTATCTGGGAAGTGAGTGTTGCCGCCATCGATAATGATGTCGCCTGCTTCCAGGTGCGGGATCAGTTGTTCAATAAAGTCATCTACTGCTTTACCGGCTTTTACCATCAGCATAATTTTGCGTGGTTTTGCCAGCGATGCCACTAGCTCTTCAATCGAGCGTGCACCGCGAATGCTTTTACCGGCAGCGCGGCCAGCGATGAAGCTGTCTACTTTATCTACTGAGCGGTTGTAAGCAGTAACTGTATAGCCTTTGCTAGCCATATTGAGGATGAGGTTTTCACCCATCACAGCCAAGCCAACCAAGCCTATATCGGAAAGTGGTTTCATAGTAGTAATAGCCTATCGTTGTGGTTGATGTCCTGGCTCTCAGGAGCAATTCAACAGGGCAGTTCCGGTCTCTGTCACCCGTAACGCTGTCCTGACAAAATCCCAGGGAGCAGTGATTGACCGATTTCTATCTAACGGCGCTGCTCTAACGGCTGCGCTCTTGAAGGGGTGCGTATTATTCCTGTTTGTGGCGCAAAAAAACAGCCGAGCCGAGAAAACTTTTGGTTATTTTGATCATAGTTTTACTCAATTTGAGGGGCGTATTTGCTGGATCTTGCGCTTGCGGCGCCGATTGGGATTGGCCTGTTGGATAAGTGCCCAATCGATATGCTCGGCGACCATCGGGCTTGCCTGTGCTTTTCGGGCATTGAGCGCCTGGATTATCCGCTCATCGCTCGGTGCATTGCCCAAACCCACGGCGATATTGCGCAGCCAGCCTTCATAGCCGACGCGGCGGATCGCCGAGCCTTCGGTGCGGGTTAAAAATTCGTCTTCCGTCCAATTAAAGAGATCGACCAGATCGCTATCGGCTAAGCCATGGCGCGGTAAGAAGTCGGTTTCGTTGGTGAATTGCGCGTATTTATTCCAGGGGCAGATGGCCTGGCAGTCGTCGCAACCGAAAATGCGGTTGCCGATAGGTTCGCGGAATTCTTCCGGGATCGCACCCTCGTTTTCGATGGTGAGGTAGGAAATGCAGCGGCGCGCGTCCAGCTCATAAGGGCGGGGGAATGCATCGGTAGGGCAGACCTTCAGGCACGCGGTGCATTCGCCACATTGGTTGGGCTGTTGTGGTTCATCTACTGGCAGCGGCACGAAAGTAAAAATCTCACCGAGGAAAAACCAGCTGCCGGCGCCACTGTTGATGATCAGCGTGTGTTTTCCCGTCCAACCCAGCCCGGCTTTTTCCGCGAGCGGGCGCTCCATTACCGGTGCGCTATCCACAAAGGCGCGGTTTTGGCCTTTGAATTCGTAATCAGCGGGCAGTGCATCATCAATCTTTTGCGCTAACACACTCAAACGTTTGCGGATCAGCTTGTGGTAGTCGCGGCCAAGCGTGTAGCGGGAGATATAGGCTTTGGTCGGGTCTTTGAGGATTTTGATCTGCGCGGTATCGCCGGGCAGATAATCCATACGCACCGAAATCACCCGCACAGTGCCGGGCAGTAATTCTGCCGGGCGCGAGCGTTTGTTGCCGTGGGCAGTGAGCCATTTCATGCTGCCGTGATAACCCTTTGCCAGCCATTCCTGCAGGCGCACTTCCGCATCGCCCAGGTCGATATCGGTAATGCCGACCTGCTGGAAGCCGAGTTCACGGCCCCAGAGTTTGATATCGGCAGCTAGTTGGTGGAGGTCAAGATCGGGCATGGGCATTCATAAATGGGATGAGGCCGTTATTTTGCCCGAAAACCGGCAGGGTTACATTTTTAAACATTTGATTCGGGTGATATTCAGTCTTGGCGGCTATAGTGATGCCATCTTTTTGCAGATATTTTTTACTAAAGGAGTTTTGTTATGAAGCATATTGTTGCAGGTTTATTGATCGGGTTATTGGGTGTTCCTGTATTGGCAGATCCTTTGCCTGCGCAGCCCCATGTGTATGTTGAGGGCTCGGCCGAGCTTGAAGTTGAGCCGGATATGATGACCTTCACCTTGAGTATCCAAGCCGTGGATCTGGATCTCGCCAAAGCCAAATCTGATGTCGATGCGCGTTCACGCCTGCTGATCGATACCATCAAAAAATTCGGCATCAAGGCTGATGACATCGCCACTACGGCTTTGAATATTCGCCCCGAATATGAATACAAAGAGCGCGAGCGAGTGTTAACCGGCAATAATGTTTCGCGGCAGGTGGATATCAATCTGCGCGATTTAAAAAAATATCCCGAGATGATGAAAGCATTGGTGGATGCGAAAATTTCTGAAACCATCAATACCACTTTAACTGTGGCCGATAAAAAAGCGGTGGAGGAAAAAGTGCAGGATGCGGCTATGGCCGATGCCAAAGCGCGTGCGAATCGCCTGGCAAAATCGCAAGGTAAAACGGCTGGTGAGCCTTGGTCCATTTCTGAATTTAACAACCGCGGCAATGAGCGCTGGGAGTTAAAACCCAACCGCCAACTGATGGGCAGTTCGGCAAAAGAAGTCGGCGCTATGAGAATGTCGGATAGCTCGGAACCCTTCGAGCCGGGGGTAATGAAAATCAGTGCGCAGGTCTATGTGGTGTATTTGCTGAAATAGATTTAATTTGCGCAGGTCTGCGCAATATATTCTTTCCATTCCACAATATCGGTGCCGTCCGAATCAAACAGACTGAGGCCAATTAAATAATCGCCATCAGTATGCGGGCGGCACCACTTCACTTCAGTGACGAGTAAAAATTGGCGATCATTTGCTTCGTCGCGAATGCAGCAGCGCAGGATAATATCGGTAGCCACGGCTTCGTGGGCAATTGCGCGCACGCCATTGGCAGAAATATCCAGGCTTTTACTGACCACTAGTATCGGTTCACCATTGGCCGATGAGCCAAGCTCAATAATAATCGTGAGCTGGTTATCGAGGCGGTATTCCTGGCGTTGATCATTATTGTTCATGAGAATCTTCCATCGCACTGAGTGGCGTTCTTCAAGAGACATCGCGGCGCAGGCCACGAATCACTTTGGCAAGCTGGTCTTCGAAATTGTCCCCGTTGCGCACAATTTTTAATTGCTCGCTGGTCAGCTGTGCAATTAATTGTTCGCGCGTATATTCGGCCAGTTTGCGCCCGACTTCGTCGGCAAAAATATATTTTCCGGTGGAATTAATAATGACCGACAGTTTTGCGCGCAGTTTTTCGTTCGGATCAGTTTCGCTATTGATCTCCAACCAGGCGCCAACCTGTAGCTCATTAATACTTTGCGTTGCCTGCTGATGTTTGGCGATAGCTTCGGCCGCCTGCGTCGCCGCGTGTTCAATGCGCAAACGCTCGGCTTCAGCGGCTTGCTCGGCTTCGCGCCGCATTTTTTCGTCCGCCAGTGTGCGCGCTTCCATCATGGCTTTGCGTGCAGCAGCGCGGCGTGCTTCCAACTGTTCTTCCATGCGCGCCTGTTCGGCGGCGCGCTCGCGCTCAGCGGCTTCGGCCGCCGCTTGTTGTTGGGCGATCAGCGCGCGCACCACTTGTTCCGCTTTGTTTTTTTGCAGCAATAATTGCGCCTGCACGCTTCGATTAGCGCGATCCAACAGCGGCCGCAAGAGTGCGCTGATGGTGTGGGCTACATCTTGCACCGGCAGGGGGCGCGCAATCCCGGTCGATAGGCAGAGCGCAAAATCTTTGGTGCTTTTATTCATTACTTTGCGCCCGGTGTGATCGACAAATAACAGCTGGTCAAGCTCCGGATTCTTAAGTGCGAGTTTACAACGAATACTGTTGTTGTCACCTCTTTCATTGTTACCGACAAATAAAATCCAATCGCCTGTCTGGATGCGCTCTGTCTGCTGCAGCAGGGTTTTGGGGACGTGCGTGTGGATATCACTTTGTGCATTGGGGCTGGCGAGCGCCGGGAACAGGCCGCTTTCCTGCGGCTGCTTCTGGATCGCCCGCATCAGGCACAGGTTTAACTGTTCGACCAACTGGCTATAGGCTGCGGCGTTGCTGTTAGGGTGTTGCAGGCTGCGCTCCAGCTCGGCGAGCACCAGCGGGATCTGGTCGTACAGCAGTTGGTCTTCTACCTCTATATCGGAGGTAGAAAATAATTGCCCCAGTGCAGGTAAAAGGCGCTGCCATGTTTTCCACAGTGGCAATTGCGCTAACTCATCGGCCGCAGTGTTGAACGCCCAGTATTGCAATTCACTTTTTAAGCTATGGGCGATGGTGTTATGAAGCTCGTTCGGTAGCGGGCGCTGCGCCAAGTGGCGGTTGATGGCATCGGCGACGCGGGTTTCAGCGCCGATGAGTTTCAGGTTTGCCAGCTCGGTCTCGCACAAGCGTGTTTCGAGCATGGCAGCGCGCTTGTCTTCGCTCGCAAGCCAACTGTTAAAGCTTTCAAGACTTTGTTTGAGGTTGCCCGCTCCCGCGATCTGCGCCTCTTCGGTGCCGGACCAATAAAGTTGGGCAAACGCAAACAGGGCGCTGAGTTTATCGAACAATTGCTGGTTGGGTTTGGAATCGCGCTGGCACCAATGGCTGGCAGGGGTGGCGATGCTGGCCAAAAACTCGCGCAAGGGATGTTGTGTGTTGCAGTAAAACTCATCGCTGGTGGCGATGTGTTGCAGCGCAAGGGGTTTGAATTCCGTCAGCAGCGGCTGCAGGTGTGTATCCCAGGGATTGGCGCGGGTGTATCCGCTAAACCAGTCGATGGCCAATTGTTGGCGCAGCAGCGCGGGGTCAACGGTTTCCGCTGCGGCGATACTGGCAAAGGCTTCGCTCAGTTGCAGCGAGTCGCCGTCGGTAATCGCTTGTAGGGTAAATTCAGACATGCATTTCCATAGCAATTAAAGGGGACTGCAATTAAAGGGATAGCAATATAAAGAGATAGCAAATAGGTGCAGCAAGACAGGCGTCTTTGCCCAATATAGTCAATTTGGTTAGATGCTGCTGCATTTTCTCCGCTCGCTCGGCGAAGCCTTAACGTCGCTCCGGCAACTTGCGTATAATCGCGCCCCATTCAGCTTCTATCGTCCCGCTCTTAATGGTTGCCCCCATGAAAATTACTGCCTCATCCCCTTATCTCTACACCGCCGGCGAAGTTTATGCGTTGGATGCGGCAGCCATCGCCGGTGGTATTCCGTCTATCCAATTAATGAAGCGCGCAGGGCGAGCGGCTTTTGAGCTGCTGGTGGAACGTTTCCCGGCGACGGAGTTGGTCAGCATCTATTGTGGTGCGGGCAAAAATGGGGGCGATGGTTATGTGCTGGCGGCATTGGCGGCGCAGCGTTTGCTGCCGGTACAGGTGATCCAATTAACGGCGCCCGACAAACTCACCGGCGAGGCGCGCCAAGCCTACGATTTTGCCCTGCAGGAAGGTGTGCGCATGCTGCCTTTTGCCCAAGCCGCCGCACCCGAAGCGGGGGTGGTTGTGGATGCATTGCTCGGCATAGGTTTGCGCGGTGCGCCAACGGGCGAGTTTGTGCAGGCAATTGAGCAGATCAACCAATCCCGCCTGCCGGTGCTGGCGCTGGATATTCCGTCCGGCCTGAATGCCGATACCGGAGCGACGGCGGGTGTGGCTGTACAGGCGCAGATCACCATCCCTTTTATTGCGCTCAAGCGCGGATTGCTAACTGGTCGCGGCCCTGCGCTGGCGGGTGAGTTAGTCCTTGCTAATCTGGATGTGCCTGCGGCGACTTATGACGTCCTCGCCCCAAGTGTAGAGCGCTTGGTATTGAATGACTTGATCGGGCTGCTCGCCCCGCGTTCGGCAGATGCCCACAAAGGGGATTTTGGCCATGTGATGGTGATCGGTGGCGATACCGGTATGGGCGGTGCAGCGCTGATGGCCGCCGAGGCTGCAGCGCGCACAGGTGCGGGCAATGTGAGTATCGCCACGCGCCCTGAGCATGTGGCGGCGATCCTCGCGCGCCGGCCGGAAGTGATGGCATGCGGTGTAGTGTCCGGGCAGGAATTGGAGCCGCTGCTCGCGCGTCCGACTTTGCTGGTTGTCGGCCCCGGCTTGGGTCGCTCGCCCTGGTCCGAACAAATGTTGCAGCAGGCGGTGAAATCCGGCCTGCCGCTGGTGTTGGATGCCGATGCCCTGAATATCCTGGCCGAAGGGCGGGTTATTCCGGTTGCGAACCGGCAGCAACACAGCCCCTGGCTGCTGACACCGCATCCGGCTGAAGCGGCGCGTTTGTTGGGCATCACCACCGCCGAGGTGCAAGCCGACCGGTTTGCCGCCGTGCGCGCATTGAGTGAACGCTACAGCGCCAGTGTGATTTTAAAAGGCGCAGGCAGTCTGGTCGCAGGGGTTCAAGAACAACAAGTTGACGGGCTGATCGGGGTAGTTACCGATGGCAACCCCGGTATGGCCAGTGGCGGTATGGGCGATGTGCTTTCCGGCATTGTGGGCGGCTTGGTTGCACAGGGGTTAAGTACCGCAGATGCCGCGCGCTTGGGGGCGGTCGTGCACGCCTGCGCGGCAGATCTGGCGGCGGAAGATCTTGGCCAGCGCAGCTTGCTGGCGACTGATCTGATCCCGTATCTCGGCCAGTTGCTTTAAACGCAGGACTGCATGATGCCGACTTATCTGGCCGCCTATCAAGCCGAAAATGAAACCGAAATGGTTGCCCTGGGCGAGCTGCTCGGGCGTGCTTTTGCACAACACCCGGGTGCACTCAGTGTGCATTTGCTAGGGGATCTGGGCGCGGGCAAAACCACGCTGACACGCGGTATCCTGCGCGCGTTTGGTCATGCCGGTGCGGTCAAAAGCCCCACTTACACCTTGGTTGAAGCTTACGAGTTTCCCGCGCGCACGGTGTATCACTTCGATCTTTATCGCCTTGGTGATCCAGAAGAGCTGGAGTACATGGGCATCCGCGATTACTTTGCCGACAACACCCTGTGCCTGCTCGAATGGCCGGCGCGCGGCGCGGGCGTCTTACCTGCGCCCGATTTGGTGATCGACATCAGCGTTGCCGGCGATGGGCGTCGTTTGGATGTACACACCGATTCCGCCGTGCTGGCAGCGTTATTGGTGAAAAATCCGTTCATACCCTAGGCTTAGTTGATCGATCAATAATCCAGTGTTGAGTTGCCATTAACTGAGTGTTCAAAGGATGCTCCTGAGTAAACCAGTATCGACAGGTCGTTACCAGCGGTTAGTGGTGTGGCTGATTTTTGTCGGCATATCCCTGTCCCAGTCCCTGTTTGCCTATGAACCGCCTCCACAAGTGTTATTTGGCGGCGATCTTGCCTATCCCCCGCTGGAGTGGGCTGAAGGAAACCAGGTCAAAGGATTTAACATCGAGCTGGCGCGCGAGCTGGCGCACATTGGCGGCAGCAAGGCAGAGCATAGGCTCACCAATTGGCCGGATGCCTTGCGCGCGCTGGAAACCGGGCGGCTGGATGTAGTCCCCATGTTTTATTCGCTGGAGCGTTCGCGCCAGTTTATTTTTACCCAAACCTATCTCTATTCTTTTCACGCAATTTATGCACGCCCTGATGCTGCCCGCGTGGCAGCCATTGCCGATCTTGTCGATAAAACTGTCGCGGTCGAAGAGGGATCTTTTGCCTATAAACAAATGGGGCAAATGACCCATCCCCCCCGGCTGGTTCTCACAACTAATACACTTTCGGCAATCAGGGCGGTGGAGCAGGGCAAAGCAGATTATGCCGTGCTGGCCACGCTTGCCACGGATAGCCTGATGCAGGAGTACCATTCAGAGCTGGTGCGGATGGGGCCGCCGTTTTGGTCGCGCGGTTACGCGTTTGCGGTTAATAAGAACAAGCCGGAATTGGCCGAATGGCTGCAGGATTCACTGAGCACCGCTATTGCCAATGGCCGCTATCAAGCGCTCTATCAAAAATGGCAAAACCAACTGGAGCCGACACAGAGCCGTACGCCTTGGTTGCCATTCCTCTCTGCAGGCATCGCGGTGTTATTGGTGTTGCTGGCGTTGGGTGTCAGTTGGTATTGGAGTTTGAAACGCAAAGTTGAAGAGCGTACCCGCGAGTTGAGTGAGGCATTGGCGCAGCGTGAAATGGCCGAGCAGGAATTGCTGCGCGCGGTGCATTTTGATGCGCAAACCGGGCTCGCTAAATTGCCGTACTTCATCGAGCAGCTCGACGATTATTTCCACTCGCATCAACAGCCGGTGAAACAGGAAAAAGAAATCCTGGTGATAAAACTGGTCGATCTGGATGTGATTGTGCGTACGTTTGGTTTTGCGCGCGCCGAGCTGGTGGTAAGTGCTTTCGCAACGCATCTGCTCACATTAGAAGACGCCCAGGCCGCTTATTTGGGGCGCGGTGTGTTCGCATTGTTCCTCAATAAATGCCCTGCGCTGGAATTGCTTGAGCATTTGGGTCGCGTGATGGCCGAGTCAGATCCGGGTTTGAGTTCGCAATTTATTGGTGGCTCTGCCTATTGGCCGGAACATGGGCGCTCCGCAGGCAAGCTGATGCGGCATGCGGAAACGGCATTGGCGATGAGCGAACTGCGTCGGCGTCGCTGGTTGGCCTATGAATCCGCGATGGAGCCCAGCCGCGTCGATCTGGATATTATTTCTATTTTTATTGATGGCAGTGTGCAAGGCATTTTTCCGGTATTCCAACCGCAGCTGGATTTGCGCACCGGCAAAATTATCTCGGCGGAAGTGTTGGTGCGTTGGCAGCATCCGCGTTTGGGATTGGTGCCGCCCAATGTGTTTATTCCGCTGTTGGAAAATTCCGGTCTGATCGAGCAGGTGACCAAACAAATGATCGATGAGGCGGTGCGTGTGGCGGTGTTGTTGCGCAAACGCAACTTGCCCTGCTGCATTAGTATCAATGTCGCTGCGTATGATCTGATCGAAACCCATCTGGCAGAGATTATTAACCACACTCTGGTGCGCTATCAGGGGGTGCCCGGCGATATCAAACTTGAACTCACAGAGACGTCGGTGGCATCCGACCCGCAACGTGTAAAACAAGTGCTCACGCAGTTGAGCGAATTGGGTGTTTACGCTTCGGTCGATGATTTTGGAACAGGTTATTCATCGCTCTCTTATTTAAGTTTGTTCCCGATTCGTGAATTAAAAATCGACCGCAGTTTTGTTGGCGATATGCTCGCCAATCCGCGCAATCACAGCATAGTGCGCTCGACCATTTTAATGGCGCGCGAGCTGGGGCTGGTGACAGTCGCTGAAGGTGTTGAGGATGATCAGACGCTGCAAATGCTGAAAAAAGATGGCTGCGATATCGCGCAGGGTTATGTGATCGCGCGGCCATTATCCGAGCCGGAATTTGTTGAATTTATGCGTGCTCATGCGGCACAGGTATTTGATATCAGCCAATTTATGAAGGGCTAACCTCAGTACAAAAACGAACGGGCGCCAGCACAAAAATGAACTGGCGCCAGCGCAAAAAAAGTGAAGCCAGCACTTTTGCGTAGTGCAAATAGTGATCAAATTGGCAATTCTGCTAGAGCGAAAACAGGGTTTTGCGGTAGAGTGCGAACTTGTTCGCGGCAAGCTGTTCTTATCGACAGCGCTTTTGAGTCGCGCCCCATAATTACAATCAGCCCGTTTTTTTGATGTTATTGAGATCGCCTATGTCTTTTTTTCGTTGGCTGAGTGCTGTTTGCTGCTTGGGCATCGTGTTGCTTGCCCAGGCCGCCCAGTCAGCCACAGTTAATGGTGTGCGTGTCTGGCGCGCGCCCGATCACACCCGCATAGTGTTGGACCTGGATGCTCCGGTACAACACAGCCTCACTCTCGCAGGCAATCCCGACCGCATTATTCTCGATGTTTCCAACAGTAAGCTCATGGGCGATCTAGCCAAGTTGCCGCTTGCTGATACACCGGTAATGGTGATTCGCAGCTACGTGCATAACAAAACTGATTTGCGTTTAGTGCTGGATTTAAAAGCCAAAGTCGCGCCCAATAGTTTTTTGCTGAAAGCCAATGCGGGCATGCACGACCGCTTGGTGATCGATTTGTACGACGAGGTTATACCTGCCGCCGCTGTTACCACTGCGACGGCAGTCCCCACGCCAACCAACAAACCCACTGTCGCTCCGCAGGACAAACCCGGTGCAAAACCGGCAGCGCCTGCTGCATCCCAACCGGTTGCGGCGGCAGACCTGCAAGGCAAGCGCACTATTGTGATTGCGGTTGATGCCGGACACGGCGGTGAAGACCCTGGGGCTGCGGGGCCAAATCGCCTGCGCGAAAAAGAGGTCACTCTCGCTATCGCCAAAGAGTTGGTGGCAGCCATCAACGCCCAACCGGGTTTTGTAGGAAAGCTCACTCGCACAGGCGATTATTTTATTCCGCTCAAAAAACGCCGCGATTTGGCGCGCAACATGAAAGCCGATTTGTTTGTGTCGATCCATGCGGATGCCTTTACCAAAGCCAGCGCACGCGGCGCCTCGGTATTTGCGCTCTCGCAAAATGGTGCGACCTCGGAAACCGCGCGCTTTTTAGCACAGCGTGAAAATGAATCGGATCTAATCGGCGGGGTGGGGGATATCAGCCTCGATGGTAAGGATCAGGTGCTGGCGGGCGTGCTGGTAGATTTGTCGATGACCGCGACGCTGAACTCCAGTTTGCAAGTGGGGAATCATGTGTTGAATTCGATGGGTTCCTTTGCGCATTTGCACAAACGCCATGTGGAGCAGGCCGGATTTATGGTGCTCAAATCACCCGATGTACCTTCTATTTTGGTAGAGACGGGTTTTATCTCCAATCCGGATGAATCGCGTAAATTGGCCACCGTGGCCTATCGCAAACAAATGGCGGGCTCGGTGTTTAAAGGCATCCGTCAATATTTTTATCAGCATCCGCCGGTGGGCACTTATATTGCCGCGCAAGTTGAAAGTGGCACTGCTAAAGATTTTGAGCGGCAGCATGTTGTTGCGACAGGCGATAGTTTGTCGGCCATAGCAACGCGCTACGGCGTGAGCACGCAACGCTTGATGCAACACAATAATATGCGCAATACCACAGTAAAATTGGGGCAAACCTTAAAGATTCCTGGCGGTACATCTACGACTACGGCTGCCACTACCGCTAACCGGCCAACCGCGCTGCCAAACTATACGCCTCCTCCCGCAATGCCCCGCCAGCATAAAGTGGTGGCGGGCGATACCCTCTCGGGCATCGCGACGCGATACGGTGTGAGCGTGAGTGCACTGCAGCGGCACAATAAAATGAAAGATGCTACGGTCAGGCTTGGCCAAACACTTAAAATTCCCACCTCCTGATCGACTCAGCCGCGGTTTACGCTATGCGAAAAATTAAATTACTCAGCCCGCGCCTCGCTAACCAAATCGCCGCCGGTGAAGTGGTAGAGCGCCCCTCATCCGTTATTAAAGAGCTGTTGGAAAATTCACTCGATGCTGGCGCCACGCGTTTGGAAATCGATATTGAAGAGGGCGGGATAAAATTGATGCGCGTGCGCGACAACGGTGGCGGTATCGATAAAGACGATTTGCCGCTCGCGCTTAGCCGCCACGCCACTAGCAAAATTTATGAGTTGGATGATCTCGAAGCAGTGGCAACGCTCGGTTTTCGTGGCGAAGCACTCGCAAGTATCAGCTCGGTCGCACGCCTCGCATTAATCAGTAGCACTAATGAAGAAAGTGCGGGCTGGCAGGTGGTCGCCGAAGGGCGCGATATGGAAACACAGCTGTCGCCAGCACCGCATCCACGCGGCACTACCGTTGAAGTGCGCGATTTGTTTTTTAATACACCGGCGCGGCGCAAATTTTTGCGCACCGACAAAACCGAATACACCCATCTTGAAGATGTTGTAAAACGTTTGGCCTTATCGCGCTTTGATGTTGCTTTTAATTTACGTCACAACGGCCGCGCGATTTATTCCTGGCGTGCGGGCGATTCGCAGTTGGAGCAAGAACGCCGCGTTGCACAAGTGTGCGGCCCTGCGTTTATGGAAAACGCGGTACATATTGATATTGAACGAGGGCCGTTGCGGTTATGGGGGTGGGTAGCGCTGCCGACGTTTTCACGCAGTCAGGCAGACTTGCAACATTTCTATGTGAATGGCCGCGCGATTCGCGACAAGCTCGTCAGCCACGCTGTGCGTCAAGCCTATCAAGATGTTTTGTATCACGGCCGTCATCCGGCATTTGTGTTGTATCTGGAGTTAGATCCATCGACTGTTGATGTGAATGTGCACCCCACCAAACACGAAGTGCGCTTTCGCGATAATCGCAGCGTGCACGATTTTATTTATTCCAGCTTGCATCATGCGCTCGCCAAAGTGCGCCCGGAAGATACATTGGCCAAACGTGAATTGGGTGAAGGGGCTGATGAAACAAGCGGCGTAAATCCGTTTGCACTCGCTTCGGCACGACCAATTCAAGGTATTGCAGCTGGCGAGTTTAAAGGGCAGGAGAGTATGGGCTTTCGCGCTGCGTCTGCCGGTAATTATGGCTCGAATTATTCTCCCTCAAATTATCAATCTGCTGCCATTAACCCAGATGGTGTGCGCGAGCAAATGGCGAACTACGGCGAATTGCATCGCCCGATCAATACAGCGGCAACTTATGTGTTGCCTGAAAGCTCCGATGATGAAATTCCGCCACTGGGTTACGCCATCGCCCAATTAAAAGGTATTTATATCCTCGCCGAAAATGCGCAAGGTTTAATTGTGGTGGATATGCATGCGGCGCACGAACGCATCACCTATGAGCGCATGAAAGAATCCTTTGCTTGCGGCGGTATCCAAACCCAACCGCTATTGGTGCCTGAAAGTATTGCTGTCAGTGAAAAAGAAGCAGACTGCGCGGAAAACTTTTACGATATTTTTAAAACGCTCGGTTTTGAATTGCAGCGTGCCGGACCAGAGACCTTACTCATTCGCCAATTGCCGGTGATTTTAAATCGCGCAAAGGTAGAGCAACTGGTGCGCGATGTGTTGTCGGATTTGATCGAGCACGGCAGCAGCGAGCGAATCCAGCATCACATCAACGAAATTCTCGGCACTATGGCCTGTCATGGCTCTGTGCGCGCCAATCGCAAATTAACCATCCCGGAAATGAATGCGCTGTTGCGCGATATGGAAGCGACCGAACGCAGCGGGCAATGCAATCACGGCCGACCGACCTGGTTGCTGCAGTCGCTCGATGATCTCGACAAATTATTTATGCGTGGGCAGTAGTCACTATGAACGCATCTGCGCAAAAACTGCCGGTCATTTTTTTGATGGGGCCAACCGCCTCGGGTAAAACCGATCTGGCGATTTCGCTGCGTCAGCATTTGCCAGTGGAATTGATTAGCGTGGATTCTGCATTGGTTTATCGCGGCATGGATATTGGCTCAGCTAAGCCATCGGCGGAAGAGCAGGCGCAGGCACCGCATCGTCTTATTGATATTCGCGATCCAGCCGAACCTTATTCGGTGGCAGATTTTTTAGCAGACGTAGAGCGCGAAATTGCCGATATTCATGCCCAGGGAAAAATCCCGCTGCTGGTGGGCGGCACTATGCTCTATTTTCGTGCGCTGCTCGATGGGCTTGCGGAAATGCCGGCGGCAGATGCTGAGGTGCGTGCGCAGATCGAACGTGAAGCAGAACAATTTGGCTGGCCATATATTCATGCACAGCTCGCCGAGGTTGACCCGGAAACCGCAGCGGAAATTCACCCTAATCACTCGCAGCGTGTCAGCCGCGCCCTGGAAGTGTATCGCGTCAGTGGTAAAACCATGGCGCAGTTGCGTGAGCGTCAGCATGAATCGTCTGGGCAAGAATCTTTTTGCGAACGCTACAATGTTTGCCAGCTTGCAATCGCGCCGCGCGATCGCTCTATCCTCCATCAGCGTATTGCACTGCGTTTTGAAAAAATGCTCGCTAGTGGTTTGATTGATGAAGTGACGGAGCTTTACCGGCGCGGAGATCTACATCCCGACTTACCTGCGATCCGCGCGGTGGGCTATCGCCAAGTGTGGGATTATCTCGATGGCCGACTGGATTACAGAGAGATGACGGAGCGAGGAATTATCGCGACACGCCAATTAGCAAAGCGACAATTCACCTGGTTGCGCGGCTGGTCGACAGCATCAAATAGTGAACTACACTGGATATACACTGAGACTGAGCAGGGAATTTCACTCACAAAGGAAGAAATTGTGCGTTGCGCCTTGAATTTTATAGGCATCGCAGCCATATAATGCCTACGTGAGAACCCTAGTCAGATTTTCATGCATTCTTCCACCCCCTCCTTATTGGATGTACTAGGTGTTTTGGGTGGGTAATTACTATAAATTTTTTGTCCATAGGAGATAAACATGTCAAAAGGGCATAGCTTACAAGACCCTTACCTGAACGTTCTGCGCAAGGAACGTGTGCCTGTATCCATTTACCTCGTAAATGGTATTAAATTACAAGGCCAGGTTGAGTCATTTGATCAGTTTGTCGTGCTGTTGAAAAATACCGTAAGCCAAATGGTTTACAAGCATGCAATCTCCACTGTAGTTCCGTCACGTGCAGTGCGCGTACCGCTGTTGAACGAAGCAGGCGGTATCGAAGGCGAAGAAGACGAGCAAGCCGAGTAATTTATCAAATCATTGATACAACCTCGAGGTCGCTAATTGTTTTTTGATCGCCCTGAATCGGGTGAACTGGCTGTGCTGGTTCACCTGAATTTATCTCACGGCCAAGATGCCGAAGATCCCCGCGAATTTGAAGAACTGGTATTGTCCGCAGGTGGTGATCCTGTTGCCTTCCTTACCAGTGGTTCCCGTATTACTCCCACCGCAAAATTTCTGATCAGCACTGGCAAACTGCAAGAATTGGCAGATCTGGTTGCTGAGCACAAAGCTGAACTGGTGATTTTTAATCACACCCTAACGCCCAGTCAGGAGCGTAATCTGGAACAGGTTCTCCAGTGCCGTGTGCTTGATCGTACTGGTTTGATTTTGGATATATTTGCCCAGCGCGCGCGTACCTTTGAGGGTAAGCTGCAAGTAGAGCTGGCGCAGTTGCGCCATACCGCCACGCGATTGATCCGTGGTTGGACGCACCTTGAACGGCAAAAAGGCGGTATCGGTTTACGCGGCCCAGGGGAAACCCAGTTAGAAACTGACCGTCGCCTGTTGCGCAATCGTATTACTATGATTGAGCAGCGTTTGGAAAAAGTGCGTTCGCAGCGCGAGCAGGGGCGACGTTCGCGCCAGCGTGCAGCGATTCCTACCGTGTCACTGGTGGGTTATACCAACGCCGGTAAATCTACATTGTTTAATCGTCTCACTGGATCGGATGTCTATGCAGTGGATAAGCTGTTTGCCACTCTGGATCCCACCATGCGCCGTATTGAGCTGTCCGACATTGGCGCTGTCGTTATGGCAGATACCGTAGGCTTTATTAGTCATCTTCCCCACAAGCTGGTTGAAGCCTTTCGTGCAACGTTGGAAGAGGCCAGTAACTCAACTTTACTATTGCATGTGATAGATTCAGCAGCGGAAGAACGCATGCGCAATACCGAACAAGTAGAATTGGTGTTGGAGGAGATTGGTGCAGCCGATTTGCCGCAGTTGCGCGTGTATAACAAGATCGATTTGCTCGCTGACGCTGAGCCACAAATAGATCGGGATGAGAGCGGAAAACCTATTGCGGTCTGGCTTTCAGCGCAATCCGGTGTGGGATGCGAGTTGCTGGCTGACGCTATTTCTGAGTTGTTGGGTAAAGAAGTTGTTAACGGTTGTTTGGTGTTAACTCCCGCTCAGGGGCGTTTGCGCGCTATGCTCTACACCCAGCAGGCGGTAGTGGAAGAAAGTTATCGAGAAGATGGCGCCAGCCTTTTGCAGATACGCCTGCCGAAAAGTGATTTATTGCGAATTCTCAGCGCTGCTTCTTTGGCCTTTGAGGATTTGATTTGGAATGACCGGATTTTACCTGTGCCTGATGATTTATTGGGTGAGTTGTAAATTCGTAGAGCATCCCCAAAACAGCTTTACTTTCTACGTGGAGAAAAACTATGGCCTGGAATGAACCGGGAAAAGATAAAGACCCTTGGGGTGGACGCGATGGTGGCAAAAATAATGATGGTCCACCCGATCTCGATGAGGCGTTTAAAAAGCTACAAGACAAACTGAACGGTATTTTTGGCGGGGGCTCAGGTGGTGGCAGATCATCTGGCGGCGCCAATTTTGGTCCTTTATTTATCATAGCGGTGATCATTGCTGCGGTTTTCTATGTGGGTGCGGGTGTCTATCAGGTTGATGCCAAAGAGCGTGCTGTTGTTCTGAAGTTTGGTGCTTTCTCCGAGATTAAAACAGAAGGCCTGAATTGGAATGCGCCCTTGATTACTGAGGTCTACATCGTCAACGTCACGGGTGAGCGTCAATATCCGTCGCGTGGTTTGATGTTGACTGAAGATGAAAGCATCGTTGAGTTGCCGATTACCGTGCAATTTAACGTGTCCGATGTGCGCGCCTATGTGCTCAATGTAAAAGATCCTGAAATCAGTCTGCGCCATGCGACAGATTCTGCAGTGCGTCACGTGATCGGCTCTTCCGAGTTGAATCAGGTCTTGTCTGAAGGTCGCCAAGCTATTGCAGCTGAAGTGAAGCAGCGTTTGCAGTCTTATATGGATTCATACGGTGCCGGTATTCAGGTGATTAATGTGAATATTCAGGAAGCGCGTCCACCAGAAGAGGTGCGTTCTGCTTTCGATGACGTAATTAAGGCAAAAGAAGATGAGGCGCGGTTAAAAAACCAGGCTCAAGCTTATGCAAACGGGATTATTCCTGAAGCGCGTGGTCGCTCCCAACGTATGATCGAAGAAGCTGAAGCTTATAAGGCTGAAGTTGTCGCTCGTGCTGAAGGTGAATCGGATCGTTTTGAAAGTTTGCTTACCGAATACAAGCGTGCGCCGGAAGTGACTCGCGAGCGTCTCTATCTCGAAACTATGGAGAGCGTGATGAAGAACTCTTCCAAGGTAATGGTGGATGTTGAAGGTGGCAATAATATGTTGTATCTGCCGTTGGATCGTATGGGCGGTGCGCGCCCATCAGTGACTGAATCACAAACGCCAGCAGATAGTTTTAATAGTCGGGCTACCCAGACGCTTGAGTCACCCAAGCCCCTTGTTCGTCGGGAGGTTCGCTAATGTCTACTAAAGGTTTTGTATCACTTATCGTTTTGATCATTGGCTTTTTACTTGCCTTTAATTCAATTTATGTAGTGACCGAGTACCAGCGGGCGATCATGTTGGAGTTTGGTCGTTTGGTGCAGGCCGATATCAAGCCTGGTCTGCATTTTAAAAAGCCGTGGGCCAAGGTGAGCAAATTCGACGGTCGTTTATTGACTGCAGACATGACCCCCGAGAGTTTCTTTACGGTTGAAAATAAGCGGTTGGTGGTTGATTCCTACATCAAGTGGCAAGTAAAAGATGTAGAAACCTATTACAAGGCAACCAACGGCGATGAGGCGACTGCAGAAAACCGTCTGGCGCAACGTGTGGCGGATGGTCTGCGTAACCAATTTGGCCGTCGCACTTTGCATGATGTGGTTTCTGGCAAGCGCGATGAGTTGATGAGTGAAATCACTGCCAGCATCAATGTGGACGCGGTGAAACTGCTTGGTATTGAAGTTAAGGATATTCGGGTTAAACGTATCGATTTTCCGCCTGAAGCAAGCCAATCGGTATTTGCCCGTATGGCGGCAGACCGTGAAAAAGAGGCGCGTGAATATCGCTCACAAGGTAAAGAGCAAGCCGAGGTGATTGGTGCTGATGCAGATAAGCAGCGCGCAGTTCTTGAGGCCAATGCGTATCGTGATGCTGAACGTATCCGCGGTGACGGTGATGCCCAGGCAGCAGCAATTTTTGCTGAGGCCTATAGCAAAGACCCCGAGTTCTATAGCTTTGTGCGCAGCCTCAACGCGTATCGCCTCAGCTTTAGCGGTAAAGAAGACTTGATGGTAGTTGACCCCAAAAGTGAATTTTTCCGCTACCTGAAAGATCCGAAGGGTAAAAATTAAGCCTTGAGGTTTGTTGCAATCGCCCGCTCTGCGGGCGATTTGCTTTTCGGGGCGATCTTATTGCGATTAGCCTACAAATCCCGTTGCAAACAGTGTTAAAATGCCGCAACCGAGCCAGCCGCTCGGTTTTTTTATGTGTATTTACCCGATTTCCGCATTAACCCTGCATCTAACCTAGAGTCGCTTATGACCTACGCTGATCGTTGGCTGTTACCAGACGGAGTGGAGGAAATTCTCCCCGCCGAGGCCAAAGCCATAGATAGTTTGCGTCGCCGCCTGCTGGATTTGTACAGCACCTGGGGCTACGACATGGTGATCCCGCCACTGCTGGAATATACCGATTCATTGCTGATCGGCTTGGGGCGCGATGTTGATCTGCTCACCTTCAAAGTGACCGATCAGCTGAGTGGCCGCACTCTAGGCATTCGTGCCGATATCACTCCGCAAACAGCGCGTATGGATGCTCATAGTTTTAACCGCACTGGCGCCAATCGCCTGTGTTATGCCGGCCATGTGGTGCATACTCGGCCGAAGAATCCACTGGCAACGCGCACACCGATTCAAGCCGGTCTTGAATTTTACGGTGAGCCGGGCGTTGCTGCCGATATTGAAGTCGTTTCACTCCTGTTGGAGTCTTTGCAGGTGGCGGGTTTGCCGCGTTTGCATATCGATTTGGGTCATGTTGGGATTTACCGCGCCATTGCTGCGGATGCCGGATTGAGCAAGGCTCAGGAAGATACATTTTTTGAGTTGTTGCAGCGTAAAGCGACAACCGAAATCCGCGCATGGGTTGCAGCCAATATTGCTGATCTGAACAAAGCAGAATTGTTTTTGGCACTGCCGACCTTGGCGGGTAATAAAGCCGTGTTACGAAAGGCGCGCGAATTGTTTGCTGATGTGAAAGCGGCACAAGTTGCCGTTGATCAGCTGGATGAGGTCGCGCGTATCATTGAGCAGCGCTACCCTGCTGCCGAACTTTATTTTGATTTGGGCGAGCTGCGCGGTTATCACTATTTAACCGGTTTGGTGTTTGCGGCCTTTGCTCCAGGTTACGGTAACCCTATCGCCAGTGGCGGTCGCTACGACCACATAGGTGAAGTATTTGGGCGTGCACGCCCTGCTACTGGTTTTGCAGTTGATATCACAGCTATTAGCAAGCTGGGTCTGCTCACTAAAACCAGTGTGCCTGCTATCGCGGTTGTTGAAACTGGTGATGTTTCACAGTGGCAGGCAATTCAAAGCTTGCGCCAGCAAGGGCAACGTATTGTTTCCGTCAGTAGTGGCGCCAATCTCGCCGAGTTGGGATGTGACCGCCAATTATTGTTACAAGATGACCGCTATCAGGTTATAGCGCTCTAATCAGTCAATTTTTTTATCCAGCACAGAGAGTTAAACCAGTCATGGGCAAGAACGTCGTGGTATTGGGCACCCAATGGGGTGACGAAGGTAAAGGCAAGATCGTGGATTTGTTGACCGATCAGGTCTCCTTGGTGACCCGTTTTCAAGGCGGTCATAATGCGGGTCATACTTTGGTGATCGACGGTAAAAAAACCGTACTTCACCTGATTCCCTCCGGCATCCTGCGTGAAGGCGTTACCTGTCTGATTGGCAACGGGGTCGTGCTATCGCCCGAAGCTTTGCTTAAAGAGATCAAAGGGTTGGAAGAGAACGGTGTTGAGGTGCGTAAAAACCTGCGCCTTTCGCCTGCTTGTCCGTTGATTCTTCCTTATCACGTTGCCTTGGATCAAGCGCGTGAACTCGCTCGTGGTGATGCCAAAATCGGCACTACCGGACGCGGAATCGGCCCAGCCTATGAAGACAAAGTTGCACGTCGTGGTTTGCGTCTGGGGGATTTGGTTGATCTGGGCAGCTTTGCCGTCAAACTTAAAGAAATTCTGAGTTACCACAATTTTGTGCTGACTAACTACTTCAAAGTGGAAGCGGTCGATTTCGATAAGGTAATGGCTGATTGCAAAGTGTGGGCAGAGCAGCTTCTGCCGATGATGGTCGATGTGACCGAGTTGTTGCACACCGCACGTGAACAAGGTGAGAGCATCCTGTTTGAAGGTGCACAGGGTTCATTGTTGGATATCGACCATGGTACCTATCCGTTCGTGACCTCATCCAATACGACTGCTGGCGGTACCGCTACGGGTTCCGGTTTTGGTCCGCTTTATCTTGATTACGTCCTTGGCATCACCAAAGCCTATACCACTCGTGTGGGATCGGGTCCATTCCCTACCGAGTTGGATTGTGAAATTGGCGAATACTTGGGCAAGAAAGGTCACGAATTTGGTGCTACGACCGGGCGCAAGCGTCGCTGTGGCTGGTTCGACGCGGTCGCTGTGCGTCACGCCAATCGAATCAACAGTGTGACCGGTATTTGCCTCACCAAACTGGATGTACTGGATGGTCTTGAGACCGTAAAAATCTGTATTGGTTATCAGGATGCTAATGGTAAGTCTATTACCGGTATGCCTTACGATGCTGATGGTTGGGCTGGCATCAAGCCAATCTATGAGGAAATGCCAGGTTGGAGCGAGTCTACTGTTGGTGCACAATCTTTGGATGAGTTGCCGGCGAATGCCCGCGCCTACATCAATCGGCTGGAAGCTTTGATCAAGGCGCCAATCGATATCATTTCCACCGGTCCTGACCGTGTTGAAACCATCGTTTTGCGCCATCCGTTTTTGATCTAAATCCACGGTTTTCCTGCCATGAAAAAGCCCGCTTTTAGAGCGGGCTTTTTATTTACTTTTCTCATCCTGCGATTAAGACTGTTCATTTTACTGTTGTAAAAATACGGTAATTAAGTCCCAAAGTGTGTTCGTAATCATTGGAGATTTTTCGGCATTGCAGTGAATGCTTAATTAATATTGAAAACATGGGAATTCATTTCGGCCTGACTCTGGCTATATGTGCATCAGCTTGCTGTAGATTCCCTGCGCGTAATTTTAATACTGCGTTTGCAACTGCTTTGGCAAGGTTACGAACCTCCTCCTGCACAGCGGTGTCCTCATCTAAAGTTTTATGGCTGTCAGCATAGGATTCGTAATAGCCAATATAGCGGTCGAGCCGCGCGGATGGACCTGCATCGATCAAACCCATCCAATCCAGCCAGTCAGATAGAGCGCGTCTAAGTTCTTCAATACCGGCAACGTCGCCGTGCGCGAACACTCCATAAGCTCGCCCGGCAAGATGCTTGGGATAATCCCAGCCGGCCAATTCAATTGCTTTAGCTTTTTTTGCATCTTTGCCCTGAGTGCGCGTCGGGTCAGGATTGCCTCCATCGGCGCACACAAGCCTATCGATCATTAGTTTTAATGTGCTGGGTGCCTGGTACCAATAAACCGGTGTCAAAATAATTACGCCATGTGCGGCAACCCATTTCTCATAAATCTCTGCCATCCAATCATTGGTTTGGTGTAAGGAATGATTGGGATAACAACTGCAAGGCCAATGACAAAGTGGCATCGCTGTAGACACACATGCCTTGCAGGGATGGATATGTTTATCGTAATCCGATGTCAGCAAACTTAAATCAAGGACATCAACTTCGATATTTACTTCTTTTAATTCTTGTTCTGCTAATTTTGTTAATCGCCAGGTTTTGGATATTTCACTTGGACAAGTTGCATCATTACGGGAAGAGCTACAAATCAACAATACACGCGAAGCGGTTTGTGGATCTTTTTGTTTTAATTCTGCTTCAGCGAGTTTGCGAGAAGTTTCTTTCCACTCTACAGAGAGTTGATAATCAGGATCATCAAAACCGGCGCCCGCTTTTTCGGTGAAAGGCGCCTTGTGCCCATCTTCGCTGTAATTTCTCCATGCAATTTCTTCGATGCTCGCCAGCTCATCCCTCACCGGTATAAAAGTAGGATCTATAAAAGATTTTGTAAATATTTCATGGAATTGATTACGGTTTAGCTTTCCTTTCACTTGACCTTTGCGTGGTTCGATCGCCATAGAAATCTCCTTAAATTTAGTGGCGTTGAAATGTCAATATCGCGAATTTTTTTTGAACTTACAGTTAGTAGTGCCTGTCTGCAAAATAGCGGCATTGTTAATACTGCATTAATTAAGATAGTAGCTACGGTGTTTGCGTTCCACAATTTCTAAATTTAATCAAAGGAAAAGGTGACTCTATGAATTATGAAACTCGCGACACTTATGGGATTTACAAAACCAATACTATTCATCATGAAGGCAAAGGCCCTGGCCCACGTTTGATGGGTGCCGATACTTTGATCGGAAATGATGTTTACAATTTAGCGGGAAAAGAGCTTGGTGATATAAAAGAGATTATGTTGGATGTTGCATCAGGTAAAGTTGCTTACGCTGTATTGTCATTCGGCTCGTTTTTAGGATTTGGTGAAAAGTTATTTGCCGTTCCTTGGCAAGCATTGAAATTGGATACAGTGGAAAAGCGTTTTATTCTGGATATCGACAAAAGTCGTCTGGAAAATGCTCCTGGCTTCGATAAACATGATTGGCCAGATATGGCTGATGAAACATGGGCGCGCAACATTCACAGTTACTACAACAGCCAATATCGTGATTTAACAGTTAATAATTAACTTTAAAAAAAGCAGTTGCATTGATAGTAGCGCAACTGCTTTTTGTTGTTTATTTTTTCAAAATTGCCAATCCAATCTTGGTATCCTCACGCGGCTGTAACATGGCTTACTACTGAATCCCCTTCAGTTTCTAACTATATCCTTTCAAATTCAAAAAATTTAAGAATCCAATTTTATTTGGCGTTTTAGGGGCTATCGCTGCTTTTGTTATCTAAAGCGGAATGTGCAGTTTATGGTGATCATTAAGTAATTTATAAGTTTTTTGAAATACTATTTATTTATTAGAAGGGCACTGCTTTGCGAAGCGTGTAAGCGATTGTTGCCCGTATCGTCGTGCGTGTTATTTATATGGAATTTTCGGCCTTCTGTGAGTGTCGAAAAATAAACCTAGTATTTCATGAAAGGAAAACCTTAGCTTATCAAACTTCACTGTAGAGGTAATTGCATCATGGCTCGGTCAATATGGAAAGGCGCAATCAGTTTCGGATTGGTACATATTCCGGTTGCTCTTCAATCGGCGACCTCTTCGGAAGATATTGATTTTGACTGGCTTGATGAGAGAACGATGGATCGCGTTGGGTACAAGCGAGTAAACAAGAGCACCGGAAAAGAAGTTAAAAAGGAAAATATTGTAAAAGGCGTTCAGTACGAAAAAGGTAAATACATCGTTTTAAGTGATGAAGAAATAAAATCAGCACATCCAAAGTCTACACAGACCATAGACATATTTTCCTTTGTGGACAGCGCGGAAATTCCCTTGGCGAATATAGATACGCCCTATTATTTGGCTCCGGATAAACGCGGAGAAAAAGTCTACGCACTTCTGCGCGAAACACTTGCCGGAACCAGAACGGTTGGGCTCGCCAGAGTCATATTGCACACCAAACAGCATTTAGCAGCAGTAATGCCAATGGATTCAGCTTTGGTCTTGATCTTGTTGCGTTGGCCAACTGAAGAGCGCGGTCTTGATTCGCTTGAATTGAGCTCAGCGACTACTCACGCAACCCTTTCCAAAGCAGAAAAAGAGATGGCCCAACGACTTGTAAAAGACATGAAAAGCACATGGCGGCCCCAGGATTATCAAGATACTTTTAATGCAAAAATTATGGCATTGGTCGAGAAAAAAGCAGTAGAAGGTAAAATCGAGGATGTTGAGACACAGGCCGATGAGCCACGCAGAAGTGCTGACATCATTGATCTTGCCGAGCTTTTAAAGCGTAGCCTTGGTGGCAAAAAATCCGTTAAATCAAGCGTTCAGCATACGGCATCAACTGCTGCTACATCGTCTGCTGCTAAATCGTCGGTTAAAAAACCTGCCGAGCCGAAATCCGGTGTAAGGAAGCAAAAGCCGCAAGCACCTAAAAAAGATGCACCGAAAAAATCTACTGCCACTGTTAAAGAAAAATCCAATTCAAAAAGAGTCTCGAGCAAGTGACTCTGTTCTATAGAAACTCTGTAATTCAGGAGGTAAGAGATGGCGCGATCTGTAAGCGAGTACACAAGAAAACGCAATTTTGAAGTTACTCCTGAGCCCTCCGAAGAACAGAGTATTCAATCGAAACATGCAACAGCATTACGGTTTGTTATTCAAAAGCATGATGCCCGTGCATTGCATTATGATTTCCGTTTAGAAATAGACGGCACATTAAAAAGTTGGGCGATTCCTAAAGGGCCGAGTCTGGATCCAATAAACAAGCGTCTGGCAGTACATGTGGAAGATCACCCCTTATCCTATGCCGATTTTGAAGGGCATATCCCCGAAGGGCATTATGGTGGCGGCGATGTGATCGTATGGGATAGAGGGATCTGGACTCCGATTGGTGATGCCGCCAAAAGCTATAAATCTGGAAAATTAAAGTTTGCACTGGTCGGTGAAAAGTTATCCGGCATGTGGACACTGGTGCGCACCCGGTTGCAGGGTAGCGGCAATAAAGAGCAATGGTTATTAATTAAAGAGCGGGATGAAAGCGCGCGCCCCGCTGCTGAATACGATGTGGTAACCGCATTACCGAAAAGTGTAATGAGTGATTTGGAAATTGATCCCGATAAAAAAAGCAGGAGTCGCAAGGCTGTTGCTGTCACACCATCAAAAAAAGAGAATTTGCCGGCGACCTTATCCCCACAATTGGCGACTTTGGTGAGTGAACCCCCGGCGGGTGATTGGTTGTATGAAATCAAATATGACGGCTATCGTATTCTCAGCCGAATCGAAAAGAATAAAGTGCAATTATTTACACGCAATGGTCATGACTGGACTGAGCGATTGCCGGTGCAGGCGTCCGCGATTGCGGCGCTTGGCCTGAAAGACAGCTGGCTGGATGGCGAAGTTGTTGTACTAAATGAAAATGGTATCCCTGATTTTCAGGCCTTGCAGCGTGCATTTGATATAGGCCGAAGCCATCATATTTTTTATTATCTTTTTGATGCTCCGTTCCTCAACGGTGCAGATATGCGCGATCTGCCTGTAGAGCAGCGTCGTGCTGCGCTTCAAAAAATTATCCCGAATAAAGCCAAAAGCCCTTTGCGTTTTTCTGCTGCATTTTTAGAAGATCATCGCAGTATTTTAGAAAGTGCCTGCGCAATGTCGCTGGAAGGTGTCATCGGCAAGCGCGTAGGAAGCACTTATGTTTCCCAGCGCAGCCCTGATTGGATCAAGCTTAAATGCCGTTTGCGCCAGGAGTTTGTGATAATTGGTTTTACCAAGCCAAAGGGAAGTAGAACCGGTTTTGGTGCCCTGTTGCTCGGTGTACATGCACGGCAAGGATCTCCCCAATTATTGTATGCGGGGCGTGCGGGCACCGGCTTTAATGAAGCAACGCTCAAACACTTACATGATCGGTTGCAGAAGCTGGAGGCAAAAACATCGCCCTTGAGCAAGTCATTGCCCGCATCGCTTCGGCATGATGTGCATTGGGTGAAACCTGCGTTGGTGTGCGAAGTTGAGTTTGCAGAATGGACAGGTGATGGTGTATTGCGGCATGCAACATTTATTGCGTTACGTACCGACAAACCTCCACAGGATATTATTCAGGAACGCCCCACCAAGCCAATATTTAAAGATTCACTGAAAAATGAAGATGCGAGTATTACAGCGTTTGAGCATCCATCCACCGCAAAAAATTCTGGATTAAAAAAAGGCCTCCCATCAAAAAGGAAGGCGGAAGATAGGGCACTTTCCGATACAGCGGCCGATATAAAAATCTCCCATCCTGAACGGATAATTGATAAAGATTCTGGCATAACAAAAATCGAACTCGCGCAATTCTACGAGCAGGTATCACCATTGTTATTGCCTCATATAAATGATCGACCTGTCGCTTTGTTGCGCGCACCTACGGGTATAGGTGGGCAACAGTTTTTCCAAAAGCATGCAGAAAGTCTGGCGATTCCGCACATGCATCAGCTTGATCCGTCTCTGGATATTGGGCACGCGAGCTTAATGCAAATTGATTCCGTTCAAGCGTTGGTTGGTGCAGTACAAATGAGCACTATCGAATTCCATACGTGGGGTTCGGCGAGCAGTGCGATTGAAAAACCGGATCGCATGGTCTTTGATCTCGATCCTGACCCTGCGCTACCCTGGCGCAGTGTGGTAGAGGCCGCGCAGTTATTATTGGCGGTGTTGGATGAGTTAGCATTGAACGCATTTTTAAAAACAACAGGCGGAAACGGGCTTCACATTGTTGTTCCGATTAAGCCCCAATTTGATTGGGCTTACATTAAAAGTTTTTCCAAGGCGATATCCCAATTTATCGCCAAACAAATTCCAGAGCGATTTGTTGCGAAAATGGGGCCGCAAAACAGAATAGGTAAGATCTTTATTGATTATCTCCGCAATCAACGTGGTGCCAGTACGGTGGCGGCCTACTCGGTTCGTGCTCGACCAGGTTTGCCTGTGTCTGTACCTATCGCCTTAAGCGAATTGAAAGCGTTGAAAAGTTCGGCGCAATGGCATGTAGGTAATTTGGGGGAGCGTTTGAAAAATTTAAAGAAAGATCCATGGCAAGATTATTCACATCAGCAAACTATCACGCTCGCGATGTGGAAAAAATTGGATGCCAAATCCGGTGTTTGATGATGTTTTATTGGGAGCTTCATTGGGTCATGCAGGGGGAGAGGTAAAAACAGAGACGTCCTTGTCGCCCATCCTATTGGGGTGGCTTTTGGCTTGATGCTGTCATCAATTCACGGTCCTTGATGAGAAGAAAATCCTTCTACCAAAAAGCACATCGGTATCTAGGCATTGAGAGTTACCTAATCATACGACACTAGGTATATAGCAATTAGGAGGCCAAGTTGTTATTTTTTTGTATGGCGTTGAAATCAAAGGAAAAATGTTTATTTCGGCGCTAACAGCTAACCAGTGTTGGTTTTGAATGTTTGTAAAAGCGACAAAAAGAAAAGTGAATATTGAAATAAAGAAAGTGTCAGTTGCGTGTTAAGCCTAGGCCCTCTTGCTCAAGCCCTTCCTGTTCGAGAATGTATAAGAGCAACTTTTCATCGGCAGAAAGTTGAAGCTTGCGAATGGGATTTTTCAGCTTTTGGGGTTTTGAAAAGTACTTATCCAGCTCATTGCTTTCCGCCAATCTGATCAGGGTCGGGTGGATATAGTACTTTTTGCAAACACTTCGCGTGTTCCCTAATTGGCTGGCAACTTCGTCGACTACGCTAATAATGCGCTGTTTAAACTCGGCTTTTGTTCCTGTTGTATTCATTTTTTTTAAGGCGCCAAGCGCTGTTTTAGTGCCGATCCAGGTTCGAAAATCTTTAGTCGTGAAATCTTTTCCGCTAATGGTCTTTAGATACTCATTAACCATTCCAGAATCTATGGCGTGATGATTTCCGTCCTTATCATAATATTGGAATAGTTCCCGCCCCGGGATGTCGCGGCATTGTTTGGCTATGCGAGCCAGCTTTTTACTTGTTAACGTAATCTTATGGGAAACACCCTTTTTTCCTTTAAATGAAAAGCGAATGTTGTTCCCGTGGATATCAATGTGCCTATTCCTGAGTGTCGTTAATCCGAACGATCCATAGAGCTTCTCATAGTTACTATTTCCTACTCGAATGCCGGTTTGTTCCATAAGGCATATGACCGTGGCCAACACTTTATTAACGGATAAGCCGGGTCCTGCTAAATCGTTATTAAGCTGCTTTCGGATGACGGGAAGGGATTTTCCGAATTCGGATAGCCGGTAAAACTTGGTGTGGTTGCGAAAGCTGCTCCATAAATTATGGTAGCGATACTGTTTTCGATTTAAGGCGTCATAACCTGTCGCTTGTAGGTGGCCGTCTTCGAACTGGCAGATCCAAACATCTTTCCAGGCAGGAGGGATGGCTAATTTCTTAATCCTCTCCAGTGTGGCTTTATCAGAAATTTTTTTATTATTGAGCGAATAGGAAAAATGGTTTCCTTTTCTGATTCTGCCTATCCCTTGTTTTGCATCACTCACGTAGACCAGATTAATTGCCTTTGCGCATTGCTTGGGGCTATCCAGCGCAGCAGCAAGTTTCTTAGGGGATATTTTTACTTTGTCGAACAGTTGTTGACGTGTGGCCATGAATGTAATCCCTCTACACTAAACATTGCGATCCTGGCTAACCGTAGCACTGGCTAATTATTTTTTATCGAGCGGATCTACACTCGCCAACTCGGCTTCATCCAACCCACTGCCACCACCGATTTCTCTATCGCTCACAATTGACAGAGTTTTATCGGCCGGCTCGATATTGCCTTGCTCCGGTTCCCGTTGCGAGCGCGAGCCGTCTTCAGGAATCATCGTCTCCGGTGTCAGGTCGTCGTTGGTCGGCCCCTGACCTGGCTGCGATGCTTCGGTTAATCCGGCATTACGCTCAGAGCTGTCGCGCCCGGATGTATTCCTTTGTTCACCAAAACCGGGTGTTGGTTCGTCATTATCAAAATCCAGTTCATCTGCTTCGGCAGGGCGGTTCTCTTTTCTATTCATCGCGGAATTGTCAGATTGGTTCATAACCGTATTCTCCGAATTTAAGTCCTTATCTTGTTGACGATTTAAATCTGGGAAAATTCCCCGCTGTCAGAAAATAGCGATGAACCAAAAGATGAGAAGGACGCCTGTTAATTTAAAACCAACACGGAATCGAGTTTGGATGTATTGAAAAGCTACTTTTTATTTTGATGGGTAGTGTTATAACACCCGCCGTAAACTTTCATTGCCCGCCTAGCCATAGCAAGGCGGCGCGCTGTACTGGCACCGTTGACGGATATTTTTGAGGAAGGGGGCGGGTAATTTTGTCGCGAGATATAAAAAAGGGTTTGCAAGCGCTAACCTGCAAACCCTTTCCAAATATGGTAGCTAGAGGCGGACTTGAACCGCCGACCCCAGCATTATGAGTGCTGTGCTCTAACCGGCTGAGCTATCTAGCCATAAATGAGAGGCGCGCATTTTGGCGATAGCGGGGCGAGCTGTCAACCCCAAAATCGTGTTTCTCTACCGCTTGAGTGGTGCGGGGATGGGCTGATGCAGGTATGATGCGCACTTTCTTTTTTGGCCCTCTCTGCCTTATTTCTGTGGCCGTCACCTTTCTGTATAACCTTTATCCAATAAATAGGTTCACGATGGAATTTCTCGATCTCGCCCCCGTTACCCGTGCCCAGGGTGCAGTGCAATTGCCTGGCTCCAAAAGTATTTCCAACCGTACCCTGTTGCTGGCGGCGCTGGCGCAAGGCGGGACGCAGATCCGCGATCTGCTCAAGTCGGATGACACCGACCGCATGCTGGAAGCCCTTGCCGCGCTGGGTGTGAGTGTGACCAAAACCGGTGAGAACGATTACCGCGTGGTTGGCACTGGCGGCAGCTTCCCTAATAAAGAGGCGGATCTGTTCCTTGGCAATGCCGGTACTGCGTTTCGCCCATTGACTGCGGCTTTGGCGTTAAGTGGAGGCACTTACAAGTTGCATGGTGTGGCGCGTATGCACGAGCGCCCGATTGGCGATTTGGTGGATGCATTGCGGCAGATCGGCGCTGACATTACTTATCTCGGGCAGGAAGGTTTTCCACCTCTGTTGATCAAGCCCGCCAAGATTGCCGCCAACGGCAGCATCAAAATTCGCGGCGATGTTTCCAGCCAGTTCCTTACTGCTTTGTTGATGGCGCTGCCAATGACCGGCAAAGAGACGCAAATCGAGCTGGTGAGTGAGCTTATCTCCAAGCCTTACATTGAAATTACCTTGAAGCTGATGGCGCAATTTGGCGTTAACGTAGCGCGCGATGGCTGGGAACGTTTTACCGTTCCTGCCGCAACCGGTTATGTCAGCCCGACAACTGTGTTTGTGGAAGGCGATGCGTCTTCGGCGTCTTACTTCCTCGCTGCTGGTGCCCTGGGTGCAGGCCCGCTGCGCGTGCAGGGTGTGGGTGCCAACAGCATTCAAGGTGATGTGGCCTTTGCTGATGCGCTCGCAGAAATTGGTGTCACTATCACCAAGGGTGATAACTGGATTGAAGCTTCTGCGCCAGCTCTGCCGCTCAAGGCTTTTGATCGCGACTTCAATCATATCCCCGATGCAGCAATGACCCTCGCGGTGGTCGCGCTATTTTGCGATGGACCATCGCGCTTGACCAATATCGCCAGCTGGCGCGTGAAAGAAACTGACCGTATTGCGGCCATGGCCACTGAGTTGCGCAAATTGGGTGCGATTGTGGAAGAGGGCGAAGACTGGTTGCGTATTACGCCGGTTAAAAACTTAATTCCCAATGCGGCAATTGATACCTACGACGATCATCGCATGGCAATGTGTTTCTCGCTCGCGACTTTCGGCGGTGTGCCGGTGCGTATTAATGATCCAAAATGCACCGCAAAAACCTTCCCAACTTACTTTGATGTGTTTGCATCGGTAGTAAAGTAATTAGCGAAAAAAGGCAGAGAAAATATGGATAAGGAAATATTTACGCTCGAGTTTAAAGTGCGCGATTATGAATGCGATATGCAAGGCATTGTGAATAACAGTGTCTACCAAAATTACTTGGAGCATGCGCGTCATGAATACTTGCTGGCTAAAGGCATTGATTTTGCAGAGCTGGCGCGACAAAAAATTAATCTGGTCGTGTTGCGCGCAGAACTGGATTACAAATTGCCGCTGGTGAGCGGCGATGTGTTTTATGTTGATGTGTGCGTTGAACAGTCATCGCGGGTTCGGTTTGATTTTGTGCAGAACATTTATCGCAAGCGCGATAATAAATTGATGCTGGCTGCCAAAATTACTGGTACGTCCTTAAATGAACGCGGCCGCCCGTTTGTGCCTGATGTCATCGCAAACTTGATGGAATCTGTTGCACCAACGGTATAAGCTCTACCGATTGTCACGCGTATTAAAACCGCACTGCTTAGCTCGAACTCCTGTGTTATCAACCGGATTGGATGCGCGGCGTGCGGTTTTTTATTGTCCATTTTTTTGCGAGGAGCGCAGATGTCTTACTCACAATTGCAGCAACATTTTTTAAAGATTTCTCACTTCAATCATCTCGACGCTATCTGCTCATGGGATCAGGCAGCGGTGATGCCCGATGGCGGCAACGACGCGCGCGGTGCGGCTATGGCTGAGCTGTCGGTATTGATTCACCAACTTACGACGGCACCGCAATTAGGTGATTGGATTGCCACGGCAGAAAGTGAAACGCTGGATGCTCAGCAGCAAGTGAGTCTCGCTGCAATCAAGCGCCGCTGGCAGCAGGCAAACCAATTGCCGGAAGATCTGGTGATGGCACAATCGCTCGCCAATTCAACTTGCGAACACGCCTGGCGCGAGCAGCGCCAAAATAATGATTGGCAGGGTTTTAAAACGAATCTCGCCAAAGTAGTTGAGCTTGCGCGCGAAGAGGCAAGTATTCGCGCAGCGGGTGCAGGGTTGAGCCGTTACGATGCAATGCTTGATCTGTATGAGCCGGGAATGAATAGCGCGAAATTGGATGTGTTATTTGGCGATGTTAAATCCTGGTTGCCTGAATTTATTCAGCGTGCCGCCGAGCTTCAGGCACGCACAACACTGATTATACCGCAGGGGCCATTTCCCATCGCGCAGCAAAAAGAATTGGGTTTGGCAGCGATGCAATTGCTCGGGTTTGATTTTAATCACGGACGTTTGGATGTGAGTGCGCATCCATTCTGCGGTGGCGTGCCAACCGATGTGCGCATCACCACGCGCTATGATGAAAGCGATTTTATGAAGGCGCTCTTCGGTGTGATCCACGAAACCGGTCATGCGCGCTATGAGCAAAACTTGCCAGCGCAATGGGCGGGCTTGCCGGTCGGTGAGGCGCGATCGATGGGTGTGCATGAATCGCAAAGTCTATTTTTTGAAATGCAACTGGCGCGCTCGCCGGAGTTCACCAAATTGCTTGCGCCTATGGCGGCAAAACTGCTCGGGCGCGAACAGGATGCTGCCTTTAGTGAGGCGAATCTCTATGCGGTAAATACACGGATGAAACGCGACTTTATTCGTGTAGATGCGGATGAGCTGACTTATCCTGCGCATGTGATTTTGCGTTACGAAATTGAACGCGCGCTAGTCGAAGGTGATATAGAAGTAGATGATATTCCTGCGCTCTGGAATGAAAAGATGCAGGCCTATTTAGGCTTGTCGACCGAGGGCAATTATCGCAATGGCTGCATGCAGGATATTCACTGGGCTGGCGGTTCGTTTGGTTATTTCCCGTCCTACACTCTGGGTGCTATGTATGCCGCACAGGAATTTGCGGCGGCTGAGCGCGCGATTCCACAGTTGCGTGAAAAAATTGCGGCGGGCAATTTGAATGAACTGTTTCAGTGGCTAAAAAACAATATCTGGTCGAAGGCGAGTTTGTTATCGACGGATGAATTAATGGTTGCTGCTACCGGTGAGCCGTTGAATGCACGGCATTTCAAAGCGCATCTCGAGCGTCGCTATCTGGCGAATGTGTAATTTTTAAATGATGTTGGATTGTTTTTATGCATGTGGGTTTTGATTATGGTACGTCTAATTGCGCTATGTCCTGGGTTGACCAAGGGCGCGCGCAATTAATTCCGCTCTATGGCAATGATGCTTTTGTTCCTTCTACCTTGTATGCGTTGGAGCGTGCGTTTATCGCAGAGCTGGTTGCACAGCAATTGTCGGATGGCGATGCGAAAGCCGGGTATGCCAGCAGCCGTTCGGCGTTATTAGGGCAGGCACGTGCGGGAAAAATAGAGCACGATATTGATCACGTGCGCGAAGGGATTTTTTTTGGCAGTGAAGCTATAGCGCATTACATCAGTGACCCGAGTGAAGGCTATTTTATTAAATCGCCCAAGTCATTTTTGGGCGCGAGTGGTTTGCGGCAGCAGTCTATCGATTTTTTTGAGGATGTAGTCGCCGCAATGATGTTCAATGTGAAAACGCGCGCAGAGCAGCAGCTACAAAAAAATATCACGCAAGTGGTGATTGGTCGCCCGGTAAACTTTCAGGGTATCAATGCGCAAGAGAGTAACCAGCAGGCGCAAGCGATTTTGGCGGCCGCAGGTAAGCGTATTGGCTTTACCGATATAGAATTCCTGTTTGAACCGCTTGCAGCCGGTTTTGATTTTGAAACGCGCCTGACTGAAAACAAAACGGTATTGGTAGTGGATGTGGGCGGCGGTACGACTGACTGCTCGATGGTATTGATGGGACCACAGCATATCCAACAGCTTGAGCGCACACAGGATTTTCTTGGTCACACCGGTGAGCGCATCGGCGGTAATGATTTTGATATTCAGCTCGCGCAAAAAATATTAATGCCGCACTTCGGTATGTTATCGCCACTCAAAACCGGTTTGCCTATGCCGTTGATGCCATTTGTAAATGCGATGGCGATTAACGATATAGGCGCGCAAACGGAATTTTACGATGCTAAAACCGGTTTTCTGCTGGAGCGGTTGATGCGCGAAACACTTGAACCGGAATTGCTCGAACGTTTTATTACCCTGCGCAATGACAAGCATAATTTTGCGGTGGTGCGCGAGGCAGAATTGGGGAAAATTGCACTCTCCACGCACGACCAGCATCAATTCCAACTCGATTTTATCGAGCATGGTTTGAGGCCTGAATGCAGCGCGCAAGATTACGCCGACGTGAGCGAACAGCTGCTGCAAAAAATCGCCGCACTCATCAGTGAAGCAACGCAACAAGCTGCAACCGAGCCGCAGATTGTTTATATCACCGGCGGTAGTGCCAAGTCACCCTTGATCCGCAAGGTTATCCGCAACTTGTTTGGCGACGATATCGCGATAGTCGATGGCGATCACTTTGGCAGTGTGGCGGCAGGGTTGGGCGTGTGGGCGGAGAGAGTGTTTAAATAAGATTTGATAGAAGGGCGCCAGGCTAATTATTGAGTGCTTGCGATGGATGCGGAATTTTCCCGTCGATCGAAAAATCTTTGCGCTGAAACTCAAATCCATCACTGACACCTGCGCGCACAAATACGCAGGTATCGGTGGTGAAGCGTACATGCCACAGCTGTTGTTGGGCAGGATCTTTTTCTGCAAATGCCAGCGGGGAAAATACCGCGATATTTTTACCACCGGCAACGCGCGCCGATGGATAAACAATAAATTCTGTTCCGAGTTTACGCAGTTGTTTGCCTAACTGCTGCGTGTAATCCCACGAATCCGGACGGTGAATATTTTCCCTTGCCGATAAAAATTCTTCACTGTGCAGATCAAGCGCTTTTTTGCTGATTAACTTAACTGAAAATGCGGTGCGCTGGTCGCGGATTTGTGTGAGCGGGCCAAGTTCTTTTGGCCCTTGTTGGAACAGCCAAAAATACACAGCGGTTTCAGCAAAGGCGGTTTTTAATTCGCAGGAACCATAAAAAATGCCGCGCTCCCAAGTGCTGCCAAAGCGCGAACCATAACGTAGCGGTGGATAGCGAAAGGGCGTCATGAGTAGATAGGACAAGCCGATGCAGTCGGCGGGGATTTTGGGTTTGGATAAATCCAGTAGTTCTTCGAGGCGGCTCTGTTGGGCGGCCGATTGGGTGATCGCCATGGTCGCCGCCGTCTCTTGCGTCTCCACCACGCGCCAACAGCTGCCGACAATATGCGGTGTCAGTAGTCCGGCCAGATCCTTCATCATCTTTATGCCCTGACTTAAATGCGCCCGCGCATAGCGTCGAGGTACCAGAGTACGCGCGTCAGGCCATCTGCTTTGCGGATCAGCTCGGCGGGTACTTCCTCACCCAAGTGCTGGTTGGGGGTATTCATCCAGTGCTTCATGGCCTCGCTATTGCCGCCGAGAATCGAAAACAATGAACGATACACGCGGATCAGCAGTAGCGACATTTCAAAGGGTTTCTGTTCCGGCACGGGTGATGAGCCGTTCTTCATGCGGGCGACGGTAGAAACCGATACGCCAATGGCCTCTGCAAGCTGCTCGCGGGCAAGGCCGAGGGCATCGGCAGCGCTGATTACACTGCCGCCAACGAGATTGAGGTCTGAAATAGAAACCGGGTTGATGTTCATGATGGGCTCTTGCGTATCAGATGACACTATTCATTATATTGAGTGTCGGCTGATACGCAAGTTCAATTTAACTTGGCCTTATAAGACTGGAGGCCTTATCCAGCCAGCGCTTTGTATAGATTGAACAGCGATATACCACTGATCAATAAGCCGACGAGGATTAGCAGGGTTCTGGTTGAGAACTTCTTGCACGCATAGGCGGCGAAAGGAGCGGCGAACAAGCCACCGATAATCAGGCCTGCCACTACGTGCCAGATGGTTTCATCGACCAGGATAAAGAGCGATGCGGCACTGGCCAGGGTCAGGAAAAACTCCGCGAAATTCACCGAGCCAATCGTTGTGCGTGGGTCGTGGCCGGTACCGACCAGGGTGGTAGTGACTACCGGACCCCAACCGCCGCCGCCTGAGGTATCCACAAAGCCACCCAACAGCGCCAACTTGGCGACGTGTTTGGGTTCGCCTTTGCGTGTTGCAATATGCTTGCGAAAGGCTTTGCTCAGTACATACACGCCCATCAGCAATAGATACACAGTGATAAACGGCTTCAAGGTTTTGCCATCGATTTGGGTGACCAGCAGTGCACCGAGCAAACCGCCGATGATGCCGGGGATCAACAAGCGCAAAAATAATTTTTTATCGACATTACCGAATTTGGCGTGGGAGATGCCCGATACGCCGGTGGTAAACACTTCCGCCATATGCACAGATGCGGTAGCGAGAGCAGGCGATGCACCTGTTGCCAGCAGGAAACTGGTGGAGGTGAGGCCATAGGCCATGCCCAGTGCACCATCGATGATTTGCGCCAGCAAACCAACCAGCAAAGCGTTCCAGAACATGGAATCGTTCAGGGTAATTTTGATGCTGTCCACACCCTCTTGCCAGCTGCCACCGAACAGATGGATCAGGCCGAGTACGACCAAGCCAACCAGGGTGAGCGCAGCAAACCAGACGGCGGTGCGAATAACAGGGTGAAGAGGGATTTGTTCTACGGGCGGAATACCAAAGGCTTCATGCTCCTTATTGATCGCCGTATCGGATAAATCGAGGTCGCGAATTTTCATGTAAACGTATTTCCGTTCCAGTGTTGGGTGAGTGCATCCTATTGAAATCTTTTTGGTTTGAGAAATACCGTTGTGGCCTCAGCTTATAACCGGAATTGGCGCGTGTCGTTGTGTTCGTTGCGTGGCGTTTTGGTTCTAAGCAAAGCACAAAATAATCTTTCTCCATTGCGGAAGCGCGACCTACCATTGCTCCACTCAAACGAGAAATCTGCTGATTAAATTAGTAAGCCGAAGGAGGCGAAAAATGAGTTTACGTTTAGGTGATGAAGCGCCGGATTTTACCCAGGAATCCACGCAGGGCCCGATTAGCTTGCATCAATGGCTTGGCGATAGCTGGGGCGTATTGTTTTCCCATCCTGCTGATTTCACCCCGGTTTGCACCACCGAGTTGGGTTTAACCGCAAAACTGAAAGATGAATTTTCCAAGCGCAATGTGAAAGCCATTGCTTTGAGTGTTGATCCGCTCGATTCACACAACAAGTGGATTAACGATATTAACGAGACACAACTGACACAGGTGAATTTCCCGATTCTTGCTGACGCCGACCGCAAGGTCGCGAGCTTGTACGACATGATTCATCCCAACGCGAATGCCACGCTCACAGTGCGCTCGTTGTTTATTATCGATCCCGCGAAAAAAATCCGGTTGATTATTACTTATCCTGCCAGTACTGGCAGAAATTTTGATGAGATTTTGCGCGTGATAGATTCATTGCAATTGACTGAACATCACAAAGTGGCCACACCGGGCAACTGGAAGCCGGGTGAAGATGTAGTGATTGTTCCGGCGCTGCAAGATCCGGAAGAAATCGCAAAACGGTTCCCGAAAGGATATAAGGTAGTTAAGCCCTATTTGCGGTTAACACCTGATCCGCGCGCGTAATTTCTCACGCAAAGCCGAAAGGCTTAATAAATCGCAGGTTATGCAGAGCTTAATAAAGCTCTTAACAAAAACGACAAAGGCGCAGGATGCGCCTTTGTCGTTTTTATTTGTTTGCTTTTCCGCAATTATTCTCCCATTACAAAAAATTCCCTGCTGGCAAATCAACAAGGCAACTGCTGATTTAACAGCAAGCTTCTCTGCTAATTTTAAATATATTCATTGCTGATTTCGTTTAAGGAAATTATTTCTATTAATTTCAATGATTTATAAAAAATAAAACAAATTCATCACTCTGGCATGCATGCTGCTGAATAGTGGTTAACAGAACGTCATTGCTTGTAGTACACAATGCTACTGAATGGCTCGCTCATCGTTGTAGTTTCAGTCGTCACAAGCGACTTTTGTTGACCCGCAGTTGACCCGCAAAGGTAGGGAGAAATTTATGAGTGCCCATGCATACTCTGAACCGCATACATATGATCGCCGCCATGCACGCAATCTACTGCGCGGCACTGCACCTGCGCCGCAGGTTCGAAAATCTGCCGATATCATTACGTTGATTCCGCGTGAACATAAACACGACAAACAAATCGAGTTGGTTTATCCAAAATACAAAGGCGCATTGGCTGGTCTCGCGCTTTTATTGATTGTTGGTGTGCATATTGCGGCCTTTGCCTATTTTTATTTAAAGCCGGAAGTACCCATCACCCAAGCCGAAATTCCACCCATGACGGTAGAACTCTATCGCCCACCAGTTGAACAACCACCTGCACCAGTTATTCCGGAAGAATTGCCGCCACCTCCACCACCCAAAGTGGAAAAGCCTAAACCTGTAGAAAAGCCAAAACCGGTAGAGAAACCTAAAGAGCTAACACCTGTCCCTGTGGTGCAAGAAGTTGTGGAGCCTCCACCACCACCTGCGCCTCCCGCGCCACCACCGGTTACTCCGGCAACAGCAGAGCCTGGTTATTTGCGCAATCCTGCACCGGAATATCCAGAGCAAGCTGTTGAGCGCGGTTGGGAAGGCACCGTGGTTTTAAATGTTCACGTGTTGGGCAATGGCAAACCGTCCAGTGTGGAAATTAAAACCTCCAGCGGCCGCAAGGTATTAGATACAGCCGCTATCCAAACTGTTAAGCGCTGGTCATTTGTGCCGGCGAAGCAGGGTGAAACACCAATCGATTCCTGGGTTGAAGTACCCATTGATTTCAAACTTTCCAATGGTTAAGAACGAATGGTTAAGGAGCAGTGCAATGCGCAATAGACAATGTTGCATGTGATTTCTATTTAAATGAGCGGGTTATGCTCCCGCTAAAAAACTGATCCTGCAAAAAAATGTATTTATTTATTCGTTATTTTTAAGGTGTATTTATTATGAATGAGTTGTACCAACATATCGTTGAATGGACCCTGTGGGCACTGATCGCATTTTCAGTTATCACCTGGACCCTGATTGTGATTAAAGGCATTCAACATTTATTGCTAACGGGCCAAAACCGTCGCTTTACTAAAACTTTTTGGGGCGCGCCGGATTTGCATGCAGCTGCATCGTTGGAGAAATATGTGGGCGCGACTGCGCGCGTAGCGGCGATTGGTTTTCAAACCTTACGCAATGCCGATTCCAGCACAGCACATGATCTTGAACACAGCTGGGATCGCCAGGATCTATTGGAGCGTCACCTGCGTCAGCAAATCCAGAAAGAACGTCGCTCCTTAGAAAATGGTTTGGCGATCCTTGCCTCTATCGGCAATACAGCGCCTTTCGTTGGTTTGTTTGGCACGGTGTTTGGAATTATCCAGGCGCTTACTGCAATTACAGCGAGTAAATCGGCGAGCATTGAAGTAGTTGCGGGGCCGATTGGTGAAGCGCTAATTGCCACTGGAATTGGTATTGCGGTGGCAGTTCCCTCGGTGCTTGCGTATAACTTTTTCTTGCGCCGCTTAAAATTAATTGCTGCAGATCTGGATGACTTTGCAACGGATTTCGTTAGCCTGGTACAAAAAGCCGGCTTCCGTATTAAAGCCACCGCGCCAGTGACCAAAGCAGGCCAGGTGCAACCCGTGCGCGATACTGCAGGCAAAACTGAAAATGGCAAAGAGGTATTTGCATAATGGCAATTTCCAGTGGTGGTGACAGCGATGAAGTCTTAAGTGAAATCAATATTACGCCCATGGTGGATGTAATGTTGGTATTGCTGGTGGTATTTATTATCACCGCACCGCTTATGACTAACGCAATTAAAGTAAACCTGCCGGATACTGAAACTACCGTGCAGATCGAAGAGCCGAAGAAGCCGGTAGTGCTCAGCATCGATGATCAAGGGCGGATTTATCTCGACAAAGATGAATACTCGATTGAAGTCATTGAAAGTGAATTGGCAAGCCGCAAGTTGCAAGACCCTGAAATTCGTTTGAATCTGAACGCCGATGAAGCTGTGCCCTATGGCACTGTAGCCAAGGTGATGGTACTTATAGAAAAGGCAGGGATTTCGCGTTTGTCCTTTGTAACGGAAAGGCAGAGCTAATTCTGTACAGGGTTAGCGACAATAAAAAAATCCAACAGCAATGTTGGATTTTTTATTTCTGCAGAAGGCGTTGATGAAATTAGTAGAATAAAAAAGGCCGGCATTTGCCGGCCTTTTTTAACTCGCTTTTATCCCGCAAATCCCGCAACCAGGTTGCGCGCATCACTTTCCTGTTCTGTTGACTCTTCTGTGCGATTAAAACCACCATCGGCAAGTAACCCATGACGCTTTAACAGCGTGCGCATTACATTGCGTGAAATGCCTAGCAGCGCCGCGCCATGAACCTGGTTGGAGCGAACATGAGCGAAGGCTTCATGCACAATTAAACTTTCCAATTTGTCAAAATGATCGCTATCGCCTTGCCCGTTAAATAAACGGCGCAATTGTTTGGCGATGGCTGTCATTGGGTCATCGCCATTGCCGGAGTTATTGCTAAAGCTGTTGCCGTCATTGTTGAAATGATTGCCGAAGCCATTTGCTGAACCTGCATGCGCATTAAAACCATTGTTGCCAAAGCCCTGTTGGTTGTTGGTGGCATAAGGTTGTTGATGCACAGGCTGGGGCACTTGTTGATGGCTTGCGCCGGTATTCCAGCCTCCAGTCACTTTTAAATGTGCAGGCTCGATCTTATCGCCACTGGAAACCAATAACGCAAAGTGCACCACGTTTTCCAATTCACGAATATTGCCCGGCCATGCGTAGGTTAGTAACAAGTCGATCGCGCCCGCTGAAAATTGTGGCTGGCGATAACCCATGCGTTGGCTGTAGATCTTTAAAAAGTGCTCAGCCAATGGCAATACATCACCCGGGCGTTCGCGCAGCGGTGGAAGCTTCACTTGGGCGATATTAATCCGGTAAAGCAAATCGCGGCGGAAATGCCCGGCAGATACGGCGTAATCCAAATCTACGTTGGTCGCAACAACCAAGCGCACATTCACTGGAATACTTTTGCGTGAACCTATGCGAACGACTTCTTTTTCTTGCAACACGCGCAACAGTTTTACTTGCAGCGGTAGCGGCAGATCGCCAATTTCGTCGAGAAACAAAGTGCCTTCGTTCGCTGCTTCGAACCAGCCTTCACGTTTGCCTACGGCACCTGTGAATGAGCCGGCTTCGTGGCCAAACAATTCACTCTCCGCTAGTTGATCACTAATCGCGCCGCAATTGACGGCGAGGAAAGGGCCTTTACGCCCACTTAATAAATGAATATGACGTGCGACTAATTCCTTTCCTGTGCCCGTTTCACCGCCAATCAATACTGGTGCATCGCTAGGGGCGATGCGCTCTATGTATTCCAATAAAGTGGCAGAAATCGGATCGGAGAATACTAATGCTTTCGCTCTGACTGAGAGCGGTTGCGCATTGCCTCCTTCCAGGGATAAAAGAACCGGTTGTTTATTTTCCTGAATCACGATGGTTCCTCAATGGTTTGTAAATGAAGATAGTTAAATAAAGTTTGTAAATGAAATCTTGTAGATGAAAGTGTGTAAATAAAAACATGTTAGTAGTACGCGCATTCTAGTCGCTAAGTCATGGCCTTAATAAGGAATTTAAATCTATAAACTTATAACAAATTTACAAATATAAACATGATTAAAAAATAACTTCAGCTAGCGGCTGGTGTGTAAATAAATGGCTTGTAAATAAATGAAGTGACAAATGGCGCAAAAATAATGCAGTAGGAAATAAAAAATAATTTGATCGTGATTTATACAGGGATAAACAGCGGTATTGCCAGAAGAGCATTTGCAGTGAGCATGGCTCACTGCAAATAATTGTCGCGTCAGGTTTTATTTTTGCAAAAATATTTTTGAATAGGTGGGTTTTGCGTAGATGGGGGCGCCAACCGACAAATTTAAACTGCGCTCTTGTGCGCGGGGCAGTTCTACGTGCAATGCGTCATTGCTGAGTTGATGCAGTAGTTCTATGCGCAATACCGAACCGGCGGTACTGACATGGGCAACTCGTGCAGCAATTGCGCCTTCGCTTTGGGCTTCGCTTAGTTCAATATCGTGCGGGCGCACATAGGCGATGGCTGCCTGATCCTTAACACTGTTGTGCTCCGGCGCGGGCAATTTGTAATCGCCAATATGTGCCCAACCATTATCGACACGGCTGTGAAATAAATTTACCTGGCCAATAAAGTCGTACACAAAAGGACTGGCGGGATTATTGTAAATATCATCCGGCGAGCCTATTTGTTCGATATTACCTTTGTTCAGCACCACAATTTTATCGGCAACTTCCATTGCCTCTTCCTGATCATGGGTTACAAAAATAGACGTGATGTGCAGCTCGTCGTGCAAGCGGCGCAACCAGCGGCGTAAGTCTTTGCGCACTTTAGCATCGAGCGCGCCGAAAGGTTCGTCGAGCAACAGAACCTTAGGTTCCACCGCCAATGCACGAGCAAGCGCGATACGTTGACGCTGACCACCAGAGAGTTGATGTGGATAGCGATCAGCCAACCAATCCAATTGCACTAGTTCCAATAATTCGTGCACGCGCTTTTTAATCTGCTCAGCGGATGGACGTGTTTCTTTTGGACGCACCGTTAAACCGAAAGCGACATTGTCAAATACCGTCATGTGACGGAACAGGGCGTAATGTTGAAACACAAAGCCGACATTGCGTTCGCGTACATGCACATTGGTGGCATCTTCACCGTGGAAATGTACGCTGCCTGCATCGGGATTTTCCAAGCCGGCGATGATGCGCAGGAGTGTAGTTTTTCCGCAGCCAGATGGACCTAGCAATGCGACCAGTTCACCAGTAGGGAAATCCAGCGATACATTATTTAATGCAGTAAAACTGCCAAAGTTTTTATGCAGATTGCGGACTTGAATGCTCATAGAGTTTTCTCGCTATAAAGAGTGTGTCGCAAATACGTTTTACTAGTAGGTACTTTTCTATTAGAGATCAGCTACCAGGAATATTTACTGTGCGCTTGCGGCGCGCACGGCAAGTTCACGTTCGCGGGCGGCTTTCCACTCCAGCAAACTTTTCAATACCAGTGTGACCAAGGCCAGCAACGCCAATAGTGAGGCAACGGCAAAAGCGGCAGCGAATTGATATTCGTTGTAGAGAATTTCAATATGCAACGGCAATGTATTGGTTTGCTCGCGAATTTTTCCCGAGACCACACTCACCGCACCGAACTCACCCATAGCACGTGCGTTACACAGAATCATTCCGTACAAGAGCGCCCACTTGACCGATGGCAAGGTCACTCGCCAAAACATTTTCCAACCGCTGGCGCCAAGAGTGATTGCCGCTTCCTCCTGCTCTTTACCTTGTTCTTGCATTAGCGGAATCAGCTCCCGCGCTACAAACGGAAAGGTGATAAATACAGTCGCCAACACAATTCCCGGTACCGCAAACATAATCTGGATATCGTGATCACCTAACCAAGGGCCAAAGAATCCCTGCCGGCCAAACAGCAACATATAAATCAAACCGGCGATAACGGGCGATACTGCGAAGGGTAAATCGATCAGCGTGATGACAAATTGTTTGCCGCGAAAATCAAATTTGGCGATAGCCCAGGCCGCAGCCAAACCGAAAATCACATTACAGGGCACAGCGATTCCGGCAGCGATTAAGGTCAGCTTGATCGCATGGGCGGCCGCAGGTTCTGTGATTGATGCAAAATACACTTGTGCGCCCTTGGCAAAGGCTTCGCTAAATACAATTACCAAAGGTAAAAATAAAAATAATGCCAGAAACGTTAAGGCAACACTGATTAATGACACGCGCACCCAGGTAGCTTCACTGGTTGCAGCATGGGCAGTGCCAGTCTTGCGTGAGTTCAAAGATGAAACAGCACCAGCCATGATTAACCTCCTGTGCGCTTATTGCTCCAATGCTGGAGCAGATTAATGAGTAGTAATAATACGAACGAAAAAATCAACATCACGGTACCCAGCGCGGCGGCACCGGCGTAATCAAATTGTTCGAGTTTGGTCATAATTAGTAGCGGAGTGATTTCAGTTTTGTAAGGCATATTGCCGCTGATAAACACTACCGAGCCGTATTCACCAATCGCGCGCGCAAACGCCAATGCAAAGCCGGTGAGCAGTGATGGCAAAAGTGCGGGTAATAACACACGACGAAATGTTTGCAGGCGCGATGCCCCCAAACTCGCAGCGGCTTCTTCCACTTCGGCTTCCAAATCGGCCAACACCGGTTGCACGGTGCGCACCACAAACGGCAAACCGATAAAGGTAAGCGCGACAGTTACGCCGAGCCAGGTATAAGCAATTTTAATATCGGCCAACCAAAACCATTGGCCGACCCAACCTTTGGTGGTGTAAAGCGCAGTCAGCGCAATGCCGGCAACGGCGGTGGGTAATGCAAATGGCAAATCAACCAGCGCATCGATCACGCGTTTGCCAAAAAAATCGTAGCGCACTAATACCCATGCTACGATTAAACCAAATACCAAATTAATACTGGCGGCGGCGAGCGATGCTCCGAAGGTCAGTTGATAACTGGCAATAGCGCGCGGGTTGCTAACAACCGCCCACAATTCTGGCCAGCTGAGTTCAAGGGCTTTTAGTACCAAACCTGCAAGCGGAATAAAAACAATCAGGCTGGCATAGAGTGCGGCAAGTCCGATGGATAAACCAAAACCGGGTAACACACTTTTGGTGACCCAGGATTTCTTTATCCGTTTGTTTTGCGTTTGGGAAATTGGCGATGCTGTGTCTGACACCGCAGAGGCTATATCACTCATGTACCACTCTCTTTTCGTACCTGTTATCAGGAAACTGATTTTTTAATCCCTCTCCCCTGGTGAGGGAGAGGGTTGGGAGGTATTCAAAAATTATTGATAAATTTGATCGAAGATCCCGCCATCGCCAAAGTGGAATGGTTGTGCTTTAGCCCAGCCACCAAAGTCGTCGATAGTGACCAGCTCCAATTTCGGAAATGTTTTTGCGTAAGCTTCTGCTACTTGCGGATCGCGTGGGCGGTAGTAATTTTTTGCCGCTATGTTCTGACCCTCTTTGGTGTAGAGGTAATTCAGGTAGGCAGTAGCTACTTCCAAATTGCCATTGGCTTTAGCATTTTCGCTAACCACAGCGACTGAAGGTTCGGCCAGAATAGACAGGCTCGGCACTACAATTTCTACTTCATCTTCACCCAGTTCATTCACTGCCAAAAAGGCTTCGTTTTCCCAGGTAATCAGAATGTCGCCAATGCCGCGTTGTACGAAGGTAGTGGTTGAGCCGCGTGCACCTGTATCCAATACCGGAACATTTTTAAATAAATCGCGCACAAATTCTTTTGCGCCTGCATCGTCCTTACCTTGTTTTTTGGCGTAGGCCCAGGCAGCCAAATAATTCCAGCGTGCACCGCCAGACGTTTTTGGGTTAGGGGTAATTACTTCAACGCCTTTTTTCACCAGGTCGTTCCAATCCTTAATATTTTTTGGATTGCCTTTGCGTACCAGGAACACGATGGTGGAGGTGTAAGGTGCGCTGTTTTGCGGTAGCTTGGTTACCCAGTCTGCAGGTAGCAATTTACCGATGTTGGCGATTGGGTCTATATCACCAGCCAGTGCGAGGGTAACTACGTCGGCGCGCAAGCCGTCGATCACTGCGCGCGACTGTGCACCTGAGCCGCCGTGCGATTGGTCCACGCTCACGTTATCACCGGTTTTTTCTTTCCAGTGTTTGGCGAACGCGGCATTGAATTCACGATAGAGTTCGCGCGTTGGGTCGTAGGATACGTTTAATAAAGTAATGTCTTTGGCGAACACACTGCCGGCTACCAAAGTAGCTGCAATGATTGCAGCGGATTTGCTAATAAAGCGTAATGGTAATTTCATGATCATCATCTCTCAAAAAGAATTCGGTATTTGCTAATTCGTCAGTTTTATCGTCAGCGCCATGCCCATTCGCTATGCGAACATGGGCAGGCATTCACGTGAATTAAAAACGGAAATCCAAACCTATTGCAGCAGTTTTATCCGTAGTGGATTGCGTACTGATTAGCGCATCACCTTCGGCGTCCACGCTGGCGTAGTAGCCAAATACACGTGTGCTGGCGTTGAAGTTGTAGTCCAATCCAACGGCTATGCCTTCCAATTCTGCGTCGCTGTAAAGGTCGTTAGTCGGTGTTGTGGTGGATGATGCGTATTGGATTTTGGCGAGCCATGGGCCAGCAATTTTCCATTGCGCATTCAGGATGTAGCCATCTTGTTCTTTAAACGCATTGCCGGATGCACCATCCCACTCGGAGACCGGGTTCAAACCATTTTGTGGGCCGAGTGTGGTGCCGTTGGTACCGACGAAGGTAGAGAAACCGCCCAGGCTATCGACATCGCTGTGACGTTCAGCGGTTTGCACAATTGCGCCGAGTTTTACCGGGCCAAGAGAGACTTCACCCACTGCGCGCAATGCATCGGTTGTAGCAACGTTATCGTCGTAAGCCACACCAACAAACCATTTGGCTTTACCATAGGTAATCGAGGTGGAAGTACCGGAGGCAAAACCATTATCGTCTTGCTGATTGGTTGCACTCACAGGCACACCGGTTTCTTCTGCTTGAATTGCTGCTACGTTCAATTCCAATCCGCCCAACCAAATCGGCGAGGTATATTGGATAACATTGTCAGGACGGTTTTCACCGACAATAAATGTCCCTATATCAGCCAAGGGAGCATCGTTAAAACGATCGACATCGCTACGCAATACGGTGTTGGTCTGCAATGTTTTTAACGGCGAATCGTTTTTACCCGCGAGGATCGAACCCCAGTCGCCACGCAATCCACCAAAAATATTACGCTGGCTTAATTCACGGCCATTGCTGTTGGTGCCATTGTCTACATCAACGCCGTATTCCAGGCGATAAAATACGGTTACGCTGGATGACGCATCAAAATCACCTTGTACACCCAAGCGGGAGCCGGTGCTCTCTAATGCAAATGTATCCAACTCGGTAGTGACACTGGTTGCACCCACATTTTTATAAGTGGTGCCACCGGGTGTGGTTGGATCAAAATTCAGTTTTTCCAAATCATATTGATTCGCAGTTACAAAGATTTTCCCGTAGAGCGTTGGGAAGCCGGCAAATGCATTGGCGGAAAGTACGATACCGACTGCCGCTGTTAACGCATTGCGCTGAAATGCTTTGCTGGAAGTAAATGTTTTTTTTGCAACGAGTGATCGCACAACCGACCACGGCTTTTGAAATGACATGCTAATCTCCAAAAATTCACATATCACTTCCGGCGGTCCGGTCAGTGCATTCTTGTGTTAAAAGGTATGGTTAAAAGTTTGTAAATAGAATTTATAAATAAAATTTGTAGATAAAGTTTTTGGTTAAAAATGTTGTTGTTAAAACTTTTTACTCCGCCGGCTACTTGGTGTTTACACCTTTTTCCCAGCGCTTTTTCTCACGGCGTTCAATTTGTACTACTTGCCCATTGTGAACTTGTATTTCCAATGAGCCGAATTGAATGAGTGCCAGTTGTTGCTTGATCTCTTCCAATACATCTTCTGGAATTGCTGCCTGCGCGTTGCGGTAAGTTTCCATTGCGATATCTCTTTTGCTAAACATCATTCAGGTTGATTCCTGATTGGTGTCGCCATCATATTCAGGTGCCATTAAAACTAAAAATACTGATTATTTATTAGCTTATAACGTTGGTGTGATGGCTATAGCCATCAAGATGCGCTCTGGAATCTGACCCTATAGCCGAGCGTCCTTGCGCAGCAGGGCTGGAGGCGTCCTAAAACTGAGTGTTAATCAGAAGCGCTGATCAGAAACGCCGATCAGAAACGAAAGTCCAGACCGACCGTCAACAGTGCATCGGTAGTGGCTTTGGTGCCAATGGCAGCATCGCCCTGGGTTTCTACTTCGGCGTAGTAGCTGAAGAGACGGGTGACATCATTCAATGCGTAGTCCACCCCGAGGGCGAACGCATCCAATTCGGCATCGTCATAGGTTTCATTGCTGGGGGTAGAGGTGGTGTTGGCGTATTGGAATTTGGCAGACCAGGGGCCGGCAATTTTCCACACACCATTTAATACATAGCCGTCTTGCTCTTTGTACGCAGTGCCTGCAGCGCCATCCCATTCAGAGAAAGGGTTCAAGCCATTTTGTGCACCTACGCTGGTGGGAGTGGCATTAACAAAGCTGGTGAAGCCACCGAGGGTATCGAATTCTTCATGTGCTTCTGCGGTTTGGTAGATGGCGCCGAGTTTGACCGGGCCGAAAGTTACTTCACCGATTGCGCGGAATACATCGCTGTTGACGACGTTGTTGTCATAGCCCGCGCCGATAAACCAACCAGTCTTGCCATAACCAACGGATACCGATTGGCCTGATGCAAAACCATTGTCATCTTGTTTATTAGTTGCACTTTGCTCTACGCCGGTTTCTTCGCCCTGAACCGCAGCGATATTAATTTCCAGGCCGCCGAGCAAAATCGGGGAGGTATATTGGATAACGTTATCGACACGGTTTTCACCGACCAGATAAGTACCAATGTCAGCCAGTGGGGCTTCGTTAAAGCGATCAATGTCAGTGCGCTGTACTGCGGGAACATAGCCGTCTTTCACGATGGTGCCGCTGCGGCCTGCAAGTGAACGCAATGGCGTATCGTTTTTACCGGCGAGCAATGCACCCCAGTCACCGCGCAAGCCACCAAAAATATTGCGCTGTACAAGTTCGCGGCCATTGCTGTTAGTGCCGTTATCGGCGTCCACACCGTATTCAATGCGGTAGAACACATTCACACCGGCGGCTGCATCAAAATCGCCTTGTACACCCAGGCGTGAGCCAATGCTTTCTACGGTGAAACTATCCAGCTCGGTGGTGACATCCGTTGCGCCGGTGTTGCGATAAGTGGTAGCACCCGGTGCAGTGAGTGGGAAGTCCAGTTTTTCAAAATCGTATTGACCTGCGGTTAATTGCAGTTTGCCGTACAGCGTAGGGAAGCCTGCAAATGCATTGGCGGACAATACCAAACCAATGGCGGCCCCCAATGCGCTGCGAGTAAAAGAATTCTTGATATTGTGTGAGCCAGCAACTGACTCGGTACGTGCTAATGACATGCTAATCTCCAAAAAAAGACATATCACGTCCGGTGGTCCGGTCAGTGTTTTATTCAGGTTTATGTAATCAATGTTTTGTGCTGCTAAACGGTTCTGTTAAACGGTGCTACTAAACAAAGGTACTGCTTTTTTAAACACCACTCTGGTATTTAGAAACGAAGGAATTATTTGGCGTTGACGCTTTTATCCCAACGTTTTTTTTCTCTGCTTTCCAACTGCACTATGTGGCCGTTGTGAATTTGAATTTCCACTGAACCATAACGAATGTGTGCCAACTGGCGTTTGATTTCAGCGAGCACTTCGTCGGTAGTACTATTTATTTCCGGACGATGGGTTCCCATAACTAACCTCACAAGAATGAATCACTGCGTTATTCAGGTGGGCGTAAAGGTACGTTTTCCTGAAGTCGGCGCAATCATAGGATTGATGTTTTAAAACGAAAAATACTGATTATTTATTAGCTTATAACGAAGTTTTGTAGACTTAGACTAAAAGTGCATTTATCAGCAATAGCCTGCTGATAATCAAACAAATGAATTTCCGTATTGCTCAAAAAACAACACTCGCACAAGGCGAGTGTTGTTTTTGCTGGATTTTTATACGCAATCAATTATCAGTTTTTAGCGTAAATTTTGTCGAAAATACCTCCATCACCAAAGTGTTCCGGTTGCGCTTTGCTCCAGCCACCAAAATCGCTGATGCTGGCGAATTCAATAGTGGGGAAATTTTTCGCGAATTGGCTGGCCACTTGTGGGTCGCGTGGGCGATAGTAATTCTTCGCCGCGATTTCCTGGCCTTCTTTGGTGTAGAGATAATTCAAATAAGCCTCTGCAACTTTGCTAGTACCCTTGGCGTCGGCATTCTTGGTCACCACCGCAACCGGTGGTTCGGCGAGGATGGAATAAGAAGGATAAACAATTTCGATATCGTCAGTGCCGGCTTCCTGAATAGCGAGATGCGCTTCATTTTCCCACGCCAGCAGCACATCACCAATTCCGCGTTGAACGAAAGTAGTGGTTGAGCCACGTGCGCCTGAATCGAGAACCGGAACATTTTTATACAGCTTCTTCACAAACTCTTGTGCAGCTGCATCGGTGCCGTCATGCTTTTTCGCGTAGGCCCAAGCAGCAAGATAATTCCAGCGCGCACCGCCAGATGTTTTCGGATTTGGGGTAATTACTTCCACTCCGCCTTTCACCAGGTCGTTCCAATCTTTAATCGCCTTAGGATTTCCTTTGCGCACTAAAAACACAATGGTCGATGTATAAGGGGCGCTGTTGTTCGGCAATTGTGAGGCCCAGTTGTTGGCAAGCAGCTGGCCTTTTGCGAGCGGATCAATATCACCTGCCAGTGCCAGTGTTACCACATCGGCTTTTAATCCATCCAATACTGCACGCGCCTGGCTGCCAGAACCTCCGTGTGATTGTTCGATTTTTACATCGTCACCGGTTTTTGCTTTCCATTGCTTGGCAAATGCAGTGTTGAATTCGCGATAGAGTTCGCGTGTGGGATCATAGGATACGTTGAGCAGGGTAACTTCTTTTGCCCAACTCGCTGAGGTGAGCAAAACAGTTGCTGCAAAGAGCGCAGCGCGTTTACTTAACAATTTCATAGTGCTTCCTTATATAGGGTCAAATCTATAACGATAAAAATGGTTCATATTTCACTGCTCCTCCGCTTCAGTATTGCTCGCGAGGTACTGTGTTTATCTCCTAAAGCCAGATCTATGCCAGATTATTTTTAAAATTTCCCTGTTTGATTCAATACAGTTTGTTGTAAGTGGATAACCATTTTGCATAAGTAAATGGCGCAAGCTTGCGAAGCGTTTTTTTTATTGAATGCCGTTGTTATTGTTCAATATTATTTTTTTGATTTTTAATTTTCTTTCTTAATTAAAACTAAAATACGTTAATTTCTATGTTTAAAAATAAACTTTATGTAACGGATTTATGTTGCTTTAAGTGCAATCTTAAGTGGCGAAATGTTTAATTAAAAACAGCACTTGTTTGATGAATTGTTTGATGAATGGTTTGCAGGTTGCTGGAGGTTGATTTTTGATGGAGCGATGGTTAATGCTATAGCGGCCTTGATTGCAAGCAAGATGGAATGAGTGAGGCACCAAACCCTCATGTTTCGTGAGGCTTTTCTGGTAAGTGAAATCGTTAAAATCCTGTATTAAAGAAAAGTAAAGTGGTCCGACCCAGCGCAACTTTAGCGTTATGTTATGGGTCATTCTTGAGATCAACCGGTCTCTTTTTGATTTTTCATTTTTATCGCGGTGATGAATGAGTAATTTGTTGCATAGAGGGATTCGATATTTAACTCAAACACTGTATGTGTCCATTTGCACCTTGGTCTATATGCAAGGAGTGAATGCACAAGCCTTAACAGATTCGGCAGAAACGCCGCAGGTGCGCGCGCAACTGGTCGCATCGGTACAGGCAGTTACGCCAGAGGCAGAAATTTATCTCGGGCTTAACCAAAAAATTATTCCCCACTGGCACACCTACTGGATTAACCCTGGCGACTCCGGCAATGCCACCACTATCGAATGGACTCTTCCTGACGGTGCAAGTGCCAGCGATATTATCTGGCCTGCGCCAAGCCGTTTTTCCATGGGGCCGATTACCAATTACGCCTATGAAAATGATGTCACGCTATTAACCAAAATAAAAATTCCGTCTGGGATACAACCCGGTGAACAATTTACCGCGCAGGCATTGGTTGATTGGTTGGTGTGTGAAGAGGAATGTATTCCGCAGACGGTAGAGTTGGCGTTAAGCCTGCCGGTTGTGGCCGAAGGTGAGCCGCTTGGTATTGGCGATGCGCGTATCGATGAAGCGCTGGCACGTTTGCCGGTGGCAAGCCCATGGGAAATTCGTGCGCAACAGAGCGCGATTGATCCAGATACAGCGCAAGGAAAATTAACACTGCATATCGCATTGTCCGCCGCGCAGTCAGAACAAATAAAAGATATTTGGTTTTATCCCTATGAATGGGGACGCATCCAGCAAAGTAGCGAGCAGGTGCGCAAACAGGTTGATGATGGTATTGAGCTGACGATCAATACTGGCGAGGCACCACTGAAAACCGGCGATACGCTGTCCGGAGTATTGGTGATTAGCGAACAAGCGAGCGATGCCAGCGCAAAACCTATCGCGCGCGGATTTGAAGTGAGTACCCAGATACAGGCAGCCAGTGTCCGCACGACAGATTCCTCCATCAGTTTTTTTAGCGCCCTGGTGCTCGCGTTACTTGGCGGAATTATTTTAAACCTGATGCCCTGTGTTTTTCCGGTGTTGTCGATTAAGGCTTTATCGCTGGTCAGTCACGCTAATCAAAGTGCGGCGCAGATTCGCTTGCAAGGCGTGGTATACACCCTCGGTGTACTGGCGAGTTTTGCTGTGCTGGCGGTGTTGCTGATCTTATTAAAGGCGGGCGGTGCGCAAATCGGTTGGGGATTCCAATTTCAATCGCCGCTGTTTGTACTGGCGATGGCCTATTTAATGTTTGCCGTTGGTTTGAGTTTGTCTGGTGTATTTTTTATTGGCGGTTCGGTGGCGGGGGTTGGTTCATCGCTTACGGAAAAGCCGGGTTACAGCGGTAGCTTTTTTACGGGTGTGCTCGCCACAATTGTGGCCACACCTTGCACTGCACCCTTTATGGCAGCGGCACTGGGCTATGCGCTCGCGCAGCCTGCAGCAAAATTGTTGGCGATTTTTTTAAGCCTCGGTTTGGGTTTGGCACTACCGTATTTGCTGCTGACTTGTTGGCCAGGTTTGCAGCGCTGGCTGCCGCGCCCCGGTATGTGGATGGAGCGCGCTAAACAGGTATTGGCATTTCCAATGTATGCCGCGGCGATTTGGTTGGTTTGGGTGTTGGTGCAACAGACGGGTGTTAACGCCATTATTATCGCCTTGGGAGGCATGTTATTGATCGCCTTTGCTGCCTGGTTGTATGACACCACCTTTACCGCCAGTACGCGCGCGCGTACGGCGGGCAGAGCATCGGCGTTGGCATTGCTCTTGCTCACCTTGGGAATAAGTTATTTAAGTGTGAATTCAAATAGTTTGGTTGCTGCCAATGCAGCAACTGCTGTTGCTGATAATAGTGAAAAAGCAGCAGAACAAAATTGGGAGCCCTACAGTAAAGTGCGTCTGAATGAGTTACTTGCCGAAGGCACACCGGTATTTTTAAATTTCACCGCCTCCTGGTGCATCAGTTGTTTGGTCAATGAACGGGTTGCATTGAGTGATGCAAAAGTCAAAGCGACGTTTAAGCAGGAAGGCATTGTCTATTTAAAAGGGGATTGGACTAACCGTGATCTGGAGATTACCCAATTCCTGCAAAAATTTAATCGCAGTGGTGTGCCGCTTTATGTGTTTTATGCCGCAGGGAAACCAGAACAACCGGCAGAGTTGTCGCAAATATTAACGCCGGATATGGTGATTTCGGCGGTGACGGCCAGGAATTAATATGCCGTCAGTAAGGGATTAGTAAAGAATTAATAAAGATTAATCTTGCTCCATCGTTTTATTCGCTAGTTCGGTGTTTATTTGTAAGCTTAAGGTTTATCTGCACGTTTTCTCTTTTATTAACAATCTGGATAGGAGTCTATATGTCATTTTTAAAAATTGCCGCCGCAAGCCTCGCGATTGCCTTTGTAAGTTCACAGGCAATCGCCGATCCTACTATCAATAAACCAGCGCCAACCTTTTCTGGTAAAGCGGCTGATGGTTCAACCATTAATCTCGCTGACCTGAAAGGCAAAACCGTGGTGCTAGAGTGGACTAACCATGATTGCCCCTACGTGATTAAGCATTACGACAAGAGCAGTAATATTCCCAATTTGCAAAAAGCTGCAGTGGCTGATGATGTTGTCTGGCTGCAAGTTATTTCATCGGCACCGGGTAAACAAGGCAATGTGGATGGAGCAACAGCGATCAGCCTGAACGAGAAACGTGGCGCAGCGCCAAGCAATACCATTCTCGATCCGGATGGCACCATCGGCAAACTCTACAGTGCCCAAACCAGCCCGCATTTGTTCATCATCAACCCGGAAGGTACTTTGGTTTACAAAGGTGGTATCGACAGCATCAAATCCAACAAGGCGGAAGATATTCCTAAAGCCACTCCTTATGTGAAAGAAGCGTTGGATGCATTGGCTGCTGGTAAAGCAATTCCTAACCCAAGTACTGCGCCCTACGGTTGCTCGATCAAATACGCGGGCTAATTCATCTGCTTATTTTGGCGTTATAAAAACGGGCTGCAATGCAGCCCGTTTTTTTTCGCCACACATCATTTCCTGCTGTGTTTTTAACAGCTCTCCAGCAAACTGCTGGAAACCGTTCATCTATATCCTTCACGCGAATTTATTAATTTTTTTTTGAAAACATACTTTCTTAAAAAAATTATTTTATTTTTCAATTATTTAAAAATAATTTTTTGCTTTCCTCATTAGCTGGCGCGACTCTTGCGAAGTGCCATTGCCGTTTAATGACCGGCAAGGCGGGCGCCAGTACGCCTTTGCCCGTAAAGCCGGCTGCAGATTGCTCGATAAGGTTTTACGGGCACAGCGACGGATAGCGACGCCGAACGCTAATCTTGACCGGCAAAGGCTCACAACTCCTGCGCCGGTCCTTTTTGATTAGCTGTTTGTTTAATAAATGTCTGGCAATCCAATTGATTAATGAGGAAATATTGCAATGAAACATTCTGTGGCATTTTTGCCTGCAACACTGGCCAAGATTATTAATGGAATTGCCGTGGCTGCTATTTCAAGTTCTGCGCTCTTGTCATTCAGCGCAGTGGCGGTAGAGAGCCAGGCGCCGGCAATTCCTGGCGTAACCGCAGCAGGGACCAAGGTGGAATTTATTCGCGAGGGATTTGAAGGCACTGAAGGGCCAATCGCCGCACCCGATGGCAGCTTTCTATTTACCGAGACGCGCGCCAACCGCATTACCCGCATAGCGCCGGACAATAGTATTTCCACCTTTTTGGAAAAAACCAATGGTTCCAATGGTCTTGCTTTTAATGAGAAGGGCGAGCTGATTACGGTACAGGTAAACAATAATCAGGTTGGTATTGTATATCCAAAAGGCAAAGAAAAAGTATTTGTAAAAGATTTTGATGGTGAATCTTTCCAGCGGACTAACGATCTAGTACTTGCCAAAAATGGCGGCATTTATTTTACGGATAGCGGCCCAAGTGCCGATGTAAAGGCAGAGCCGCGCACCGGGGTCTATTACATTACCCCTGAAGGAAAAACCAAGCGTGTGATTGGCATTAATGAAATCACGCGCCCCAACGGAATCCAATTAAGCCGCGATGAAAAAACCTTGTACGTCGCCAATACCGGTGGTGAGTATGTGTTGTCTTATCCGATCAAATCCGACGGCACTTTAGGCAAGGGCAAAAACTTTGCAAAAATCCCCAACGGCCTGCAAAAAAATGAACAGGGTGTTTTATCCAGTGGTCAGGATGGTTTGGCAATTGATGCAGAAGGCCGCGTTTACGTAACCTCCAATACCGGTGTGGATGTATTTGATGAGCAAGGCAAATTCCTCGGCGGAATTCCCGTTCCACATAAACCACAAAATGTTGCCTTTGCCGGTAAGGATAAGAAAACCCTTTACATTGTTGGCCGTGGTGCAGCCTATAAGGTCGCCGTGTTGACGCCAGGTTTTGCTGGCCGTGTTAAATAATCCTATCAATTCATAAGCGTCTGACAATGACAATTAATTCATACCGATCAATTCATAACAATCAATTCATAAAGAGAAACGTCAATGAAATTTAAAGCTCTCGCAATTTGTACGGGTTTACTTGGTGCCAGCCTCAGTCTTTCAAGCTTGTCTGTTCTTGCGCAAACCGGGGCAACAGCCTCCACACCTGCAGCGCAACAGCGCCCCGTCATTAGCCCGGAAGAAGCGCTGCAAAAATTCAGCTTCTTTGTTACCAGTGTGGGGCTGGGCAAGGGTGCTGACCTGGGTGGCTTGGCGGGTGCTGATGCTCACTGCCAAACGTTGGCCAAGGCAGCAGGCGCGGGCAATAAAACCTGGCGCGCTTACCTAAGTACCCAAGCTGCGGGCGGCAAGCCGGCAATCAATGCGCGCGACCGTATTGGTAAAGGCCCTTGGTATAACGTGAAGGGCGCGTTGATCGCGAATGATGTGGGGCATTTGCATGGCGATACGCTTGCGCAAGCACAGCTCGGCAGTAACCTCACGCGCAATCAGGCGTTAACTGAAAAAGGTGAGCGCGTATTGGGCGCAGGTGATACGCCAAATCAGCACGATATTCTCACAGGTTCAAAAACCAATGGCACTGCATTTACCGATGCTGCCGACCACACCTGTAAAAACTATACCAGCACCGCTGCTGATGGCTCTGCACAAGTAGGACACTTTGACCGCACTGGCGGTGGCAATGCGTCCTGGAATTCGGCGCACCCAAGCCGTGGCTGCAGTCAGGAAAATCTGGTCGCGACCGGTGGCGCGGGATTGTTCTACTGTTTTGTCGCCAACTAAAAAGTTTCATTTCCAATTAACGTTTTATGTTGCAAGGTAAATTGTTTGAAAGGAGTTTTTCTGAAAGGAATTTCTAATACAGGGACGTTTTAATGAGTTTTTATTGGGATTTTGATCGCCACTGTCGGTTTCAACTGCAATTTAATCTGCAGTGTTATTCCCCTTTCGACAGTGGCGATTTTTTCTCTTGTTATCTGCCGCCTTTTTATCTGCTTCCTCCCGGCGCGGCAGGTCGCCAATCGCGGGTTTTGACGATTTCTTTTTCCACCAGTTGATCCGGTGGGCTTACGACCAATAGATCATCTTGCGAAATTCCCTCCAGAACTTCCACATCGCGGCCAAGATCGCGCCCTAATTTCACCGTGCGAAAGCCAATACTGTTATCGCTTTCGACTACGGCAATACGCTGGTGTTGATCGCGAATGATCAAGGTTGCAGCGGGCGTAATCAGCGTTTCGATACTGCTGGTTACCGGAATCGTGACTTCTGCATAGGCGCCTGGTAATAGACTTGCATCGGGGTTGGATAGAATTAAATCCACCTGGCGTGAGCGTGTGTTGGGATCTATACCACCGGCGATGCGTTCAATACGCGCATTCAGTTTGCGCCCTTGTTGCTCGCGCAGGTTGATGGAAATTTCAGTTCCGGTTTTTAGTTCATCGGCATAAGCCTGCGGAATCCAAATGCTCGACCTGAGTGGATCGGTTTGGGTAAGCGCAAATAATTCCTTGTTGCCCAGAGAAATATAATCACCCACTTCAATGCTGCGCCGCGTGATAATTCCGCTAAAAGGAGCAGCGACATGGCGATAGCTATCAAGGTTTTCCAGGCGCTTCACATTAGCTCGCGCTGCATTTAAATCGGCTTCGCTCTGACGCAAGGCGCTACGTTTTTCATCCAGATCCTGCTGTGAAATTGCGCTCTGGTTTTGGCCGAGCGTCTCCCAGCGCGCCAGCGTCGTTTTGGCCAGTTGTGTACGTGCGGCAGTGTGTTCCAGTTCTGCGCGCGCTTCCGCTAACTGATGCTCTTGCTCGGGTGTATCTATAGTGGCGAGCAGCTCGCCTTGTTTAACGTAATCGCCAATCCCTTTGTGCCACGCGGCAATATACCCGCTAGTACGTGCATAAATAACGGCTTCACTATTGCCGCGCAGCGTAGTGGGTAACTGCAATGTGTGGGACAGTTTTCCGGGCGTGGCTTTGGTTGTTAATACGGTTCGCTCCAGTGTGGCATCGGTATAAGCACTGAGTGCTTTGGTCTCCTGATTATTGACCACTGCGCGTGCGCTACCGCCCATAATCATCAGCGCAACTACAGCCCAAATGGCGCGCACTGCAAATGCATTTTTCGCAGCCGGTTGTCCGATCTGTAAATCATCAGGGTGTAAGTGCGGTGCAGGTAGATCGACCGGCGGCGGATGGAAATCGTTCATGCAATGTTTCTCGGTTTGAAATATTATTTAGTTCGAAAAATTACTCAGTTTGAATTAAGCATAATGTTGCGAAACGAATTTCCGGTTGCACGGTCGGCCAAATATTTATGCAGGCTCGCAAAAACGACCGGAACAAAAATCAACGTGGAAATTGTTGCAAACAGTAAACCGCCGATAACCGCGCGGCCGAGTGGCGCATTTTGTTCGCCACCCTGACCGAGGCCAAGTGCCATGGGCAGCATGCCTGCCATCATGGCAAAGGCGGTCATTAATACCGGGCGCAAACGGGTTGATGCTGCTTCCAGTGCAGCGGTCAATGGCGGTACACCCTCTTGCAATCGTGTGCGTGCAAATGACACCAATAAAATACTGTTTGCCGTAGCTACACCCATGGTCATGATGGTGCCGGTTAGCGCGGGCACACTGAGGGTGGTGCCGGATAAAAACAGCATCCACGCAATTCCCGCAAGTGCAGCGGGCAGGGCGCTAATAATAATGAGTGGATCAAGCCAGCTTTGAAAATTTACCACGACTAATAAATACACCAATGCAATTGCCACCAGAATGCCAAGGCTTAATCCGGTAAATGCGGTTTCCAGTGTTTCGATTTGGCCGCGCACTTTCAAATCCACACCGCGCGGTAGCTGGGCGCGCGTTTGATCAATCAATTTATTAATGTCGCGGCTCACTGAACCCAAATCGCGCCCTTGAATATTGGCGTGGATATTAATCATGTTGATGTTGTTGTAGCGATTCACTGCCGAGGTTTGCGAGGTGCGCTTGTAGCTGACGACATTGCCTAATAATTGTTGTTTGCCATCGCTGCCTTTGCCGATGGGAATGCCAAGCAATTCATCGATGCTATCCATATCAACATCCAAACTGCGCGCACCTATGTTGTAGGTATTGCCATTGGCTTCATTCAACCAATAGGTTGGTGTGGTCTGCATACTGCCGCTCAGGGCGATCATCATATTTTCGGCCACATTGCGTGCGTTCAAACCGAGTTGCTGTAATTGTGTGCGGTTCATTTCCAGCGACAGTGTCGGCTTGCTCCAGCGCTGATAAACATGCGCATCCACAATGCCGGGGATTTTTCGTAGCTCATTATTAAAGGCGTTGGCGAGCGGAATAATATCGGCGGGCTTACCGCCAATAAATTGCACATCAATTGGTGCCGGAATACCAAAGTTTAAGGTCTGGCTAATCTGATCCGATGGTTGAAAAAAGAATTCCACCTGTGGGAAGCGCTGCGGCAAACTCAAACGCAGGCTTTTCATAATATCGGCGCTATCCAATTCGCCCGGTTTAAAACTGAACATGATTTCTGAATCGGCAGATTCCGCTGTGCCCGAGTTGCCATTGAGCGTATTAATCGTACTGTAAGGGCCGCCGATAATATCGAGGATATCGCCCATCTGTTCTTTCGGCACGAGCGCGCGAATTTCTTTATGGATTTCATCCACTAGCTGCGGCATTTGTTCAAGGCGTGTGCCGGATGGTGCGCGAATATGTAATCGCAATTGGCCGCTATCTACAGCAGGAAATAAATCTTGCCCGAGCATCGGGTAAATGCCTAATGACAAAACACAGAAACCCAAAAATGCCGCTATAAATTGTTTGGGTTTATGCAGGCATCCAGCCAAAAAATGGGAGAAGTGCAGGCGGAAATTTTCAAATCCGTTGTTAAAACGGTGATGCAAATTAATGAAATAAATAATGGCCGGATTTTTGGATTCTGCCTTGGGCTTATGGTGATTGGATAGCATAAACATCACCAGCGTCGGCACCAGTGTGCGGGAGATCAGATAAGACGCAATCATCGCAAAAATCACCGCTTCAGCTAGCGGCACAAATAAATAGCTCGCAATGCCATCGAGAAAAAACATCGGCAAAAACACAATGCAGATACAAAGTGTGGAAACAAACGCAGGTACGGCAATTTCCTGTGCGCCATCCAAAATAGCTTGCAGCGGGTCTTTGCCCATCGCCATTTGCCGTTCGATATTCTCAATTTCTACGGTGGCATCATCCACCAGAATTCCCACTGCCAGTGCAAGGCCGCCGAGTGTCATCAGGTTAATGGTCTGGCCGATTAAATGCAGGCAGATTAGCGACACCATAATGGAAAGCGGAATTGATACTGCAATAATCAAGGTGCTGCGCCAATTGCCCAGGAACAGCAGGATCAATGTAGCGGTCAGTGCGGCGGCAATTAATCCTTCATGTAAAACATTGCTGATTGCAGCTTTAACAAATATTGATTGGTCAAACATGAGTTTGATATCGATACCTTCCGGCATTTTGGCCAGCATTTCCGGAATGGAATTTTTAATGTGTTCGACTGCTTCAATCGTGGATACACCGCCGAAGGCCAACACCGAATTCAATACGCTGCGCGAACCGTTTTGCCGTGCGATGGTGGTGCCCGGAGTAAAACCATCATGGACATTGGCAACATCGCGTAACAACAAGGTACGGCCTTTGTCGGTGCGGATGGGAATGGAACCAATTTCGTCGATAGTGGCTATAGCGCCGTTGAGTTTTACATCAAATTCACTATCGCCCACTTTCATGGTGCCGGTGGGCAAAATTAAATTTTGTGTGCCCATCGCGCTAACAATGTCAGCGGGTGTGAGGTTATTGGCGAGCAGGGCGCTCGCATCCAAATCCACTGCAACCTGGCGCGAGCGCGAGCCATAAGGAAAGGTGAGCGACAGGCCCTTTTTGCTCGACACAATGGGGCGCAGCACCGTGCCGGCAGCATCACCAATTTCAATATCAGAAAGCGTATCGCTGGAAATACTCAATTGCACCACCGGCAATTCCGATGCCGACCATGCGCGCACCCGCCCGGCTTGCGTCCCCTGTGGCATACCACGCGCGGCGCCATTGGCGCTCATCGTGGTTTGCGCGAGTGCGGTATTGATATTGGTGCCCGGTTGAAAAAATACTTTCACAATCCCAAGGCCGGCAACGGAAAAGGATTCTGTGTGCTCAATATTATCGATAGCCTGGCCCAGCTCTCGCTCGGCTTGGGATGTCACTCGCTCGGCCATTTCTTTTGCAGTCAGGCCCCGGTATTCCCATAACTGCGCGACAACCGGAATATGAATTTGCGGAAAAATATCCGTCGCCATTTTGCTCAATACAAACGGCATACTTAATAAAATCAGCAGTGCCGCCACAATAAATGTATAGGGGCGACGCAGGGCAATTTGAACAATCCACATGGCAGGGTAATTTCTATAGAAGTAAATGCAACAAATGAAATAGCAACCAACGGCAATTAGCAATAAGTGCGCCATATATGGGTTGCGCGATTGGCAGGGCTTGGGTAAGGTTGGCGCTTTCTTTTTCTGCTTAAAATTCAGCAGTTAGCGGTGTCGGCGTTGATAAAACAGCAGGGCCTGTCGCTTTTAAAAATGGAATTTCAAAATCACATTCGAAATATAAGGCAAATAAAATGAAGATTAGATTGTTTGTATTTTCTACCCTGTGCTTTTCATGCGCAGCTTTTTCTGAAACGTGCAAAACCACCAAGCCAATTAACACCAATGCCTATGCAACAGAAATAGGGACACGCAAAATTGCGTTTATTTCCTTTGACTTCAAAACCAATGACTGTTGGGTGATTAATGAAAAGGAGCTGAATGATCGCCACACCCCTTGGTCTACTTTCAAGATTCCCCATACGCTAATTGCTCTGGAAACCGGTTCGGTGAAATCAGTTGATGAAGTAATTGAATGGGATCAGGCGAAATACCCAGCGCAGAGCTATTGGCCGAGCACCTGGAAGCAATCGCAGACACTGGCGACTGCATTTCAGCGCTCTGCAGTTTGGTATTACCAGGCATTGGTACCGCGTATCAAACCGGAAGAATACACAAAATGGTTGGCTCAATTTCATTATGGCAACCAGACCTTTACGCCAGGTAGTAACCGCTTTTGGTTGGATGGTGAGTTGAAAATATCCGTCAATGAGCAAATAGATTTTGTGGTGTGTTTATTGAAGAGCCGCTGCGGTATTAAGGCCAATACATTTTCTTCCTTTGAATCTGTCGCCTTGCAAGAATCAAAAAATCAATTTTCCCTGTACGCCAAAACCGGGGCGGGCCCTCAGGATTTGAATAATAACGATGGCGCATTTGAAGGCTGGTATGTGGGGTATGTAAAAGATAAAGCGGGTAAGCCAGTAACTGCCTTCGCGATTTTTATGCAAGGCGATAGCTTTGCGGCAATTCAGAACTATCGCAAAGATATGGCGGTAAAATTGTTGGCTGATCTTGGGTTTTGGAGTAAGTAGATCAAAACCATCGGCATAGACTTTGCTTTCAACCTCCAAAACAGTCTGGGGTCACTTGACCTGATTATTATTGGAGTTTTGCATGCAGTTTAGAAAATGGTGTCTGGCACTTTGCCGAAAAAGCTTGATGGGGCTCGTTGTTGTTGCTATGCAGGCGAGTGCGAAAACAGAGTTGTCGTTGCAACAAATCACCTTGCCAGCGGGATTTGAAATCAGCATTTTTGCCGAGGGCGTTATTAACGCCCGCTCATTGGCACTCAGTGATGCACAGACATTGTTTGTCAGTACACGCAATGAAGGCAAGGTTTATGCAATTAAACACAATGGCATTAAAGCGCAAAAAGTTATCACTATTGCCTCAGGGCTTAATCGTCCTAATGGAGTGGCATTTCGTAAAGGATCGCTCTATGTGGCGGAAGTAAATCGCATTTTGCGCTATGACAATATTGAAGCTAATTTAGAGAATCCGCCCAAACCACAGGTGGTGACAGACCAATACCCCACTGATACTCACCACGGTTGGAAATTTATTCGTTTCGGCCCCGATGGTTTGCTCTATGTGCCCGTAGGTGCGCCCTGCAATATTTGTGAGCCGGGCGACATCTACGCGAACATTACCCGTATTGATGTTGATAAACGCAATCCCAAACCGGAATTATTTGCGCGCGGCATTCGCAACACCGTGGGTTTTGATTGGCATCCACAAACGGGCGAGCTTTGGTTTACTGAAAATGGGCGCGATCACTTGGGTGATGATATTCCGCCGGAAGAGTTAAACCGCGTTAGCAAAGCCGGCCAGCATTTTGGTTATCCCTATTGTCATGGTGGCGATATTCCCGATCCGGAATTTGGTAGCAAACGTCAATGCAGCGAATTCACTCCACCCGAGGTGAAGTTTCAGGCGCACTCTGCCGCATTGGGCATTCGTTTTTATACCGGGCCGTCTTTCCCTGCGGATTATCGCAACCAGGCATTTATTGCCCAGCACGGCTCCTGGAATCGCAGCAAAAAATCCGGGTACAAATTAGTCACAGTCAATACGACAACTAAAAGCGGCGATCAACCGGCTTATAAGGTGTTTGCTGAAGGTTGGCTCAATAGTGATGACAGCGTATGGGGCAGGCCGGTAGACCTGTTGCAACTACCCGATGGCTCGCTGTTGGTGTCGGACGATTACGCCAATGTGATTTATCGAATCGCCTATACAGGAAAATAAAAAAAGGAAAGTAAAAAAAGGAAAGTAAAAAAGAAAGGAACAATGCAGGCCGGATGTGCCGGCCTGCGAACGAACTATTTGGCTTTTACGCTGGCGAGGCCAGCCTCGGCAATTTGACCATCCTGTTGAGAATTTCCACCGCTTACCCCAATTGCGCCGACCACTTTATTATCCACCACAATCGGTGAGCCGCCTTCGATCAACGAAATTCCCTCGGGCAGGCTGAGCAGCGCATTGCGCCCACCTGCAACACCATCTTCAAATACTTTGGTTGGCCGCTTGAAATTATTGGCCGTGCGCGCCTTGCTTATCGCAATGTCCACGCTTGCGAGTTGGGTGCCATCCAGCTTTTCCAGATAGGTGAGGCTACCGCTGGAATCCACAATGCTGATAACCACTGTCAGGTTTTGTTTTTTAGCTTCAGCGGCTGCAGCGGACGCGATTTTTTTGGCTACCTCCAACGAAATAGGCGCGCCATAAGTAAGAGTTTGTGCAACTGCACCGGCTGAAATGAAAAGAGCGGCAGCACCAATAAAACTGAACATCGTTTTTTTAACTAGCATAGATTCCCCGATAATAAAAAAATGATAATCAAATTTGCCGATTGTCTCTGGTTTTTAACTTATGGCGCTAACTTAACCAAATAGGCGCTGCATTTCAATCAATGAAATTTTCAATGAAGCCTTTATCAATGAAGTGATTTTTTAATGAGTGCATTTTTCCACAGTGCATTGTTCATTTGGTCAATGCTCATTGTGTGAATTCAAACAGTTGCTTTCGCTGATTTGCTGTTGCCAATACATATTGAGTTAGCTTTTCGCTTTGTTGAGTATCTTTTCACCAAAAAATGATAATTATTAATGTGGTACGGGCGTTGCAGTTACAGATTTGTGGTATCAAAAAAGTAGCTATTTTTCTCTATTTTTATCCAATCTTCGTTTTTATCCAATTTATCGTAAGGAATAGTGGTTATGAAAAAATTAACATTAGCGTTCGGTGTCTTTCTCGCGTTTTTCGCCTCATTGGCGTTGGCGCAAAATAATGGCAATAAGCCTGCAGTAAAATACAAGACTCCGGAATTGACCGTTGCGCAAATTGACCAATGGCTCGCCAAACCGGATCAAGTGTTGGTAATTGATATTCGTCGCCCAGATGAACTCATCAGCTTCGGGAGCTTTCCGGTATTTTTAAATATCCAATATGCCGACCTTGAAAAATACATTTCCTATATCCCGAAGGACCGTAGCATTATCACCGTATCCAATCACGCCGCCCGCGCATTTGCAGCAGGTGACCTATTGAGTGGCAAAGGCTTTAAAGTGATTGGCGCAGCAGGTTCAGAAAATTACGAACAGCAAGGCGGCAAGGCTGTGAAGAAAATCCAAAAGCCTGAACCGAAGCCAGCGCAGTAATTCCGCTATTAAATGAGAGTATCCGTAGGTTGGGCATGTCCGTCCAACCTGCAGCTAAAAAATTACCTTCTCGGTTTTATCATCCCCTCAGCTTTACCTGGCTAGAATCATAGTTGCTAAGTGCTTGCTTTTACCGTAGTAAGCCCTTCTGCACACATAACAAAAAGTAACACTTCGTCCAGGTGTGACCCCCTGTCGTAATCACTTGTAATTCAAGCTGGCGCCGCAAATTGCTATGGTGTTTAATTGTCACTTTGCTCGAAACGCATCAGTGTGCCTTGATCGGAAGCTATAAGAGCTCCCTAACTCTAGATGTTTGCAGTTACATGAATCAGATTGCTGATCTACACACTTCACTATTCACGAAAAGTTGGCGGAAGCAACAATTACCTTCTTGTGACCAATAACTTAAAAGTGTTGTCGGGAAAATTGAGCATATACAAGAATATTAACGAGCAGGCGCGATATTATTTTTCGTAAAACCGAAACTATGAATATGCGCATGCTTGGTGTACAAATGTTAGCCATATATGGAGTAAAAATGAGCACGGCAGACGAAATAAGAAACGAATTAAAGCAATTAATTGAAGACCAAACTGCGCTCACAGAATTGGCTGCTGATACAAAAAACATTATTCGGTTCGGCACCAAGTATCAAGCTTGGTACTCTAAGGCCAAAAAATTGGTACAAAGCCTGGCACCAGACAGACTAGAAGAATTTGTAAGTTACTATCTTATTGATCCTAAGAGAAAAGCTAGCTCATATAGTAATTACGTAATTCAGGACTACATTAAAGCAGTAGCTGCAAGAACAAATCATTATGACAGCCCGCTGTGGGACATAAATAATACTGTTCAGCTAAGAATTACAAATCAAGTTCAAATTCTCGCGTCCCTTTCAAGCCGTATCGATAGTGTACTGCAAGATGTCACCGGCCATCTTTTTGCGGAACTACAAGATAAAGAGCTTGAAGCAGCATCTCAATTAATAAAAATAAGTCCGCGAGCGGCAGGTGCATTAGCTGGAGTTGTCCTTGAGCGGCACCTGCAACGCACAGCTACAAATCATGGTGTAATACTCCGAAAGAAAGCTCCGACCATTTCTGATCTTAATGATCCTTTAAAAGAAAAATCGGTTTACGGTATACCTACTTGGCGAAAAATTCAGTTATTGGCAGATCTTAGAAATTTATGTAGTCATCAGAAGGATGAAGAGCCTACAAAAGAGCAGGTTACTGAGTTAATAGAAGGCGTAAATAGTATTGTTAAAACGGTGTTCTAGCAAAATAGCTAAACGGATGGTTAAGTGCATTTTTGCCATTCCGCTTCGCTCCATTTTATGGCAAAAGTGCAACTTAAAAACCACCGTTTATCGCGGCGTTATAGTCTATGAGCAAAATTCATGACCCTCAAAACTACGTCAAAGCAATGATTCAATGTTTGTTTATTGACCATTCAATAGTGGCTAAAAACTGGGGCATTTACCTGCAAGATCCTAAATTTGATGATGAACCTGAGTTACGAAACAAAATATTCGCAATTTGGTTTACTTCCTTACTCGATCCCGTTTTGAATGAAGCTTCATGCATTCCACAATATAGAAATCGAGTGTTACAACATAATTTGAAGCACTTGTTACGATATGTAGACCAAGCCGAATATTATTTTTCAAAAATACGTGAAGCTATATCTGTATTTTCTAAGCAAGAACAATTGTTTATTTTCGACTTTAGAAACCAAATTGTTCATGGTCACCTCAAAGGAAAGCATGTAGGGGAACGACCGGCCAGGTGGGTGGAAAACTCGCTTTTACATATTGAAAATTTGCCTCGAACAGAGTTCGAGGAGCTGGTTCGTCCTATTTACGAGCGAGGCTCAGTAGACGCCACACTTACTCCTTTGCGGGAAAAATTTTTGGGAAGCGTCTCATTATACTGGACTATACTCGATGAATTAGTGAGAAATGCTAAGGCAATCGGCAATGCAATAAACTCTAATATCGAATATGATTTCGAAACTATCCCTCTATAACAAAGTGCTGCAACCCCCACACTTCGTGTGCTGGACAGTTTGTAAGTCGCGGCTTTAGCTGGGCGCCCCCGCGATCTTGCAACGCAAAAGTATTCCATAAAGTTGCGACTTAAATTCTATCGGTTACTACGGTATTAGACCCTTGTAGCTACAAGAGGATATCCGAGCGCTAATATCTGGGAATAATATAGTTGACACGCCCGAATCCAAATCGCAAGAAAGTGTTTCTAAGTCTGGGTACACAGCAACAGCGAGGCAAGAGTCGGATGCCTTGTCGTTAAACCTAACTAGATGCAACGATTAATGTAAGGGAATGAACATGAAAAATATAATTATGTTATTGGGTATTATCCTTGTCAGCTTTGTTTTGCCTGCAGGTGCTAGCGATGCCAAGAAGATTTTAATTATTGCTTCAAATCTTGAAGATATGGGCGATCCAGAGAAGCATGACTCTAGAAATAATCTTTGGGAATATGCGCCGCCGTATCATATCTTCGTTTCTCATGGGTACGCAGTTGATTTTGCTTCTCCGATAGGAGGCGTAGTTCCGTTTATGATGGATCCTATCGGTATTAGTAGTTACACAATAAAATACGAAGGATTTTTGGATCGAGCTAATAATTCACTGAAGCCGGATCAGGTTAATCCAAGGGGTTATGCCGCTGTATTTATAGGTGGAGGCTACGGTACATTGTTCGATGTGGCGTCGAATCAAAAGCTGCTAGATGTTATGGCGAAAATTTATGAGCGCGGTGGAGTTATAGGGAGCTGCGGCCACGGAGCAGGTGCTTTTGCCAATGTGAAACTTAAAGATGGACAATTTTTGGTGCAGGGAAAGCGAGTGGCGGGCTTTCCAAATTCTACAGAGAGGGAGAAGGAGTGGGCTAAGCAAGGAGCGTTGCTACCATTTCTCGTTGAAGATCAGCTTCGTAAAAATGGGGCATTAATAATTAATAAGGACAACATTTCTGATAAACATGATGTAATTATTGATGATCGTGTTGTCTCTACTATGTTCCTGCCATCTGCCGCATTGGTAGCGAAAGAAATGGTTATCTTGCTCGAGAAAAATGGAGATCCTGGTAAGTCAAAATAAACAAGGCGGAAAGGGCTTAACAATGTATTGCACCGGATACGTTTTTAATTGTGGCTTTGCTGCGCAAAAGTATTCCGCAAAACTACAACTTACAAACCGCCGTTGTGCGCGGCGTCATGTAATGGAAAAGGGAATTTTTAAAGTTCACCCATTTAGAAAATCTGGTATTCACGTTAACTGATGCACACTCAATTAAAACAAAATAAATACTAAGTATCATTCGCGGATTTTTCATTTTCTGGATCATCTTTTTCGTCATCTTTCCGTAATCCGTTTCTTTTGGCTTTCTTTTCAATAAATACTTCTGGCTTTTTAACCGCATCCAGATTAACGAGCTTATGGGTTATTCCCTCAAAAATAGTGCCCCATAGTTCAGTGTTATGTCGCTTGCTGCGCAAATATTTTATGTAGGCATTACCAACATAGATCAATACAAAAAAGACTAAGGTGATTCCTAGCAAGATATAGTTGCTGCTGTTCATAACGATGCTTTCCACCTCGAAATTTCCTTGTGGTTTTCAATATGGAGATCGCTATGAGTATTTCAAGGGATGAAAATATAGTGGCGGGTTTGAGTCTGGGATAAATGAAGAACTTTAAACGCTAGATGCTGAACGGGTTGGACAGGCTTGCCAAGCCCGTTCAGCGCCTAGGCTATTTATTTTCGTGTGCTAACCACTCCGTGCCGGTCCGCCTGCACTTTCCCATCCAGCACATGCGTGCTTGATTCTTCGGGGATGGCGAGCATGGTTTTATCCCAGTCTTCCCATTGTTGTTTTAACTGTGCGAATACATCCGGGTTGCGCTCGGCATAATTTGCGCGTTCGCGTACATCTTCTGCGAGGTTAAATAAAAATTCGTTGCCTGAAATTTTTAAATACTTCCAATCACCCGAACGAACTGCGCGCTGTGAATTACCTTTGTAGCGCCAGAAAAGTGTGCGCGGTTTTGTTTGGGCGGCACCAAATAAGATGGGCAACAGGTTCTCACCATCGCTCGGGTAGGCTGGATCGGGTGTGGTTTCGGCGGCGGCCAATAGCGTGGGCAACCAGTCCATGGTGATTGCGACCTGCTCGGATACTTGCCCGGCTTTAATCGCTGCTGGCCAGCGAATGATAGCCGGTACGCGTATGCCGCCTTCGAGTAATTCGGTTTTTTGGCCGGTGAATGGCCAGGTATCCGAGAAACGTTCACCGCCATTGTCGCTGGTAAAAATAACAATGGTATTTTTAGCGAGGCCATTGGCCTCAAGGCTCTTTAGTACGCGGCCAACGGCGGCATCTAATGACTGCACCATTTTTGCGTAGGTCTCGAGGTTGCCTCCGTCATAATGGAATAGTGTTTTTATTTGCTGTGCGACAGCTTCATCCTCTGGACCTTCCCATGGCCAGTGCGGCGCGGTGAAATGCAGCGATAATAAAAACGGCTTTTCTTTGCGTTGATCGTTAATGTAATCCACTGCGCGGTCGGCAATTAGATCTGTGTAGTAACCGACTTTTTCTACCGGCACTTCACCTTCAAATAATCCCTCTTTTGCCTCTGCGCCTACACCGGTTTTGTGGGTGAAATAATCCAGCGCGCCGCCGTAGTTGCCAAAGAAAGTATCGTAGCCGCTTTTTAACGGGCCGAAGTTTGGTAATGAGCCCAAATGCCATTTGCCAAATAATGCCGTTGCATAGCCCTGCTTTTTTAATAGCGAGGGCAGTGTTGGGTGATCAACTGGCAAACCAATATTGTTGTTAGCACCTGAGAGCGGCTCTTCCAGGCCGCCGCGTAAGCGATACTGATAGCGACCGGTAATTAATCCAAAGCGCGTAGCCGAGCACACAGCGGAGTTGGCATAGGCCTGGGTAAAGCGCAGGCCTTGTTTGGCGAGCTTGTCGAGCTGCGGCGTTTCAAAGTGACGTTGCCCATACACACTTAAATCGGCATAACCCAAATCATCGGCAAGGATAAAAATAATATTGGGTTTTGCGCGCGCTTTTGCATTCGCCCAGTGACTGCCCAGCACGCTGGTGGCAGCAAGTGATGCGGCAGATAATGTTGACGCGCGTGAAATAAAACGGCGGCGGCTGCTATTGAATCGACTCATCGGGCACCTCCGTTTTTATCGATGAGGTTGTCCACGCGCAACGTTTTTATATCAATTGGTTTAATGGCATTTTCCGAACGCGGTGTTCCTTCGGGCACCCAATCATAGGGAACCGGTTGTGCGCGATATACAGTGTTGGCTGAAAATTGTTGCGCGTCTTCCGGTCGCGGCGTGCTGAAGTAGGGGCTGATGTACTCCCACACAATCTCGCCTTTGCTGGTGATTTGGAACAAGCGGCCATTCATACCTTCATCAATCAGTGTGTTGCCATTGGGTAAACGGCGCGCGCTGCTAATGTAAGAACTGTAAAAACTGTAGCCGGGTTTGCCTGAATCGACGCCCGTGTACTGCCACACAATTTCCTTTTTGGTCGGATCAATTTCCAATACGCGCGAACGCGGTTGGGTGCCTATATTGACGGGCGGATAGCCAGCGGCGCCCTGGTTATCAAATACCAATAAATTGCCAGCACCGGGCAGCCCTTTGGGAATAATGTGTGCATCGTGCTGCCCTGCAATTTGGTCTACTGGGCGCGGCAGCTTGAATTGGCCAATTGAGGGTGGATAATCCGGGCCAATACGCCACACAATTTTTCCGGTTTTTTTATCGATGATGGCGATGATGTTTGCTTCGCGCGCATCGAATAATAAATTGTCCGGATGAAAGCGCTGGTCACCGGCGTCGTACCATTTGTTGGGGCCGACTACGGATAGATTATTAAAGTGCAAATAATCAAACGGCAGGGTTTTATCATTACGTGTTAAAGACTCACGCAAAATCTTTAATGAGGCCTCGCTAAAGCCCAATTCATCAAGATGCTCAAAGGCCGCCCATTTCCACACTACATCACCGGCGGGATTCACTTCAAAAATCGCATCTTCTAATAAGCTTTCTGCTTTCCAGCTTTTTACCGGAATAACATAATTCACAAGAATAATGGTGTTGCCATTGGGCAGGCGGCGCCAATCGTGATGCTGGCGAATACTGGTGCCATAGCCACTGGCATCGGTAGCGGTACCTGTGCTGCCATAAGCATCCTGCACACCTGCGCCACCCCATTGCCAGACGACGTTTCCATTCCAATCCACTTCGCCGATGGATTGTGTGCTGGCATTAGCGCGACCGCCTGTGTCACCGGAGAGCTGCACCAGCACATGGCCGCGCTTGCCGCCATTTAAGGCCGGGTCGATTAGAACCGGTGGAAACGCGTTGTAATTCCACTCGTGAACGACATTGCCATTCAAATCAATTAAATGGGTTTTTTTATCTTGCCCGGCAAACAACACATAACTGTTGTAGGCCTTGGCCGGGTCATAAATCGTAGTGCCCGTCGGGAAAATACTCGGTATTCCATAAACACTGGCGCTGCTCGCCAGCAACAATAAGCTGGTAAGCGAAGCCCTTCGAAAAATGGATTGAATCATGGTGTGCTCCGGCTAAAGCACTGATCAATTCATTGCACAAGATTTGTAGGCAATGGCGAATGAATTGATCAGTATGCGTGTGAATATGAATTGATAAATTCACAGAGTAAAAAGAAATTAGAAACGGCCGCTAAAGGTAATGCCCGCCCAACGTGGTACGGCCGGTGTATAGTTGTTCCAGGTGCGAGTGCTTGGCGTGTCGTCATCAAACAGATTTTTCACAATCAGGCTCACGTCAAAGGTTTGGTTGGCGCTGCCGATACCAATTGCAAAATCCACTAGCGTCCGGCCTTCAACCCAGCCATAGGTTGACAGCGAGTTATCCGAATTGAATTTGCTGTTGTATTGCGCATTCACGTTGATGTGGAATTCTTTGCTGTCAAATACCGGCAGGCGATAATCCGCACCCACATTGAAGGTATATTTTGATGCGCCGGGCAGAGTCTCACCGCTTACGTCCTGATAAGGTGCTGCACCGGCGTAACCATTTTCAACCGGCTGTGGTGAGTTGGGGAATTCAACATAAATTGAATCGGTAATCGCACCGGCAAAACGCAGTGTGGTGTAAGGGATGCCGTAATAAATGCTGTCGATTTCAATTCCGCGCGAGCGAACTTCTGGAATGTTGGCGGTGGCATTGGTGTAGATATCGTTAGCATTTGGATCTGACAGGCGCGCGAGGTTGGTGGAGTATTCATCAAACACGCGGCTGGTTTGTTGGTAGTCATCGATATCCATTTGGAACAGCGCTAGATTGAACACCAGGGTGTTATCCAGGAAAGTGGATTTAACCCCCAGTTCATAAGCATCATTTTTTTCTTCTTTTACGATATTGGAAATGCCATTGGTTGCCTGTGCAATACCGGCTTTTTCCCCGTGCTGCCAGGAGACATAACCAGTGAGGTTATCGTTAAATTTATAGGTCGGGCTGATGACGAATGAAGGCAAGGTTTTTTCGTAAGGCTCTACTTCAAAATTATCAAACACTACCCCGATTTGCGATTGGCGCAACGCCTTGGCAGCGGCTACTTGAGATTTCTGGGCACTGGTCAAACTGTTGTAAGCCGCACCGGGAGTATCGGTAATCACCGAGTTGAAATATTTGTTAGCGGTAAAGTCAGCCAGCGATAATTGTGCCGCACTATTGCCTGTGCCTAGCACACCGGCATTATTGGAAATAAATCCGCCTAGATCGACACCATTCACATTGGCCGGATTTAATTCGCCACCAAAACCATTATCAATAATATAGGTGCCGGTTAGGTTGGTGCGCTCTTCCCGGGTGAAGCGCAGGCCGGTGGTCAATACAAATTGCTCGGTGAAATTCCAGTTGGCTTGCGCAAAGGCGGCGATACTTTCGTTGTTAATATCCTGATAGCCCGCCGGGCTATTCCAGGCCATATCCAAACCGGACAGGGAGTTAGTTAATAAATAACGGCCTGCGCCATCGCGATCGAGTGTTGCGTATTGTGAATTGCTGGCAAACCAGGCGCCTGCATCATTGCCCCACACGCGTTGGTATTCCGCAACGTTATTGACATCGAGATAAAACAATCCGGTTTGATAATCGACAAAGCCGCCCTGCTGGGAGCTCAAGCGCAGCTCCTGGCTGAATTGTTTGTAGTCGTTAAAAAATCCACCGGAGTTGCGCTGGATATCAAAGGGCGTGCCTTCATCGTTTACCGCATTGAAATGATAATCCTTGTAGGCGGTAATCGATTTAACCGAGTGGTTTTCCAAATCCCAATCCAGATCCAGGGCGATACCATTACTACCGGTAATCAACGGGCGACGGCCATCGGTGTTGTATTCGTTTTCGCCACCGCCATACAGATAGCTGCCTTCGTAACTGTACGCTGGGCTCTGGGTAAACCAGCGACGCTCCAAACGCGTTTTAGCATCGGTACTCAAATTATTTTTGGAGCCGTCTGAATAAGTTTCCGGTGTCGGGGTATAAATTGTGCGGCCATTGGTGCGTTCACCGGAGCGCGGTTGCACATCGATGGCGAGACGCGCGGAGAAATCCTGCGTCGGCGTTAATAAAAATTGTACGCGACCAGATACGCGCTCTTTGTTCGAAATACTTTCATCGCTGTTGTAGGCATTTTTAATATCACCCTGGCCTTTGCTTACGCTGAGTGTGCCGCGCCATGCCAGCAAATCATCAATCACGCCACCGCCACCGGCGAAGCGGCCTTGCACTGTATCCCATTCACCGAAAGTAATTCCGTAATCAAAATCCGGATCAAACGACGGACGGCGAGTGGTGACATTAATCGCGCCGATACTGCTGTTTTTACCGAGCAGTGTTCCTTGTGGGCCGCGCGTTACTTCAATACTTTCGATATCGGTGAAATCAAAACTGGATGAAAGCGCGTTATAGGCATAGTTCACTCCATCCACAATTAAACCAACGGCTGGATCTTGCGCTTCGGTTTGCCCTTGCTTGCCAATCCCGCGAATCGAGAGGCTGCTGGTTCTTTGGTTGCCCTGATTCCAGGAAATGTTTGCAAGCCGCTGGGTAATGGCGTTGATGTCTGTAGCATTCAAACGCTCCAGTTCCTTGCCTTGAACTACCGAAACTGACAGCGGAACATCTTGTAGCTTTTCAATGCGGTTGCGGCTGCGCACAGTCACTACACCCAACACCAGCGGCTTTTTCGCAGCAGTTGCATTCTGCGCAGCTGTTGGGGTTGCCGCTGTATTTTGCGCACTGGTGTTGGTGTTAGTAGTGGTGGCAGTTGCTGTTGTTTGTGCAGCAGCAACTGATGAGAAAAATGCAGCAGCGATGAATAAAGCGATAGGTTTTATGGAAAAACGACGCGCAGTTGTTGATAAAGAATAAGTGTTTGTTGATAAGCGAGCAGAATGTGTTGGCGAATAAACGGTACGACGATAACTCATTAAAAAAACTCCTGATTTAATAAATTCAACAAAAGTGATTTCGCAACTTATGTGCCAAATAAAAAACCAGTGTCGATTAATCTCGGAAATGAAAAAGTTTTTTCAATAAATTCAAATAGCTAAAGTTTTTTAAAATCAATTTAGAAAATGAAATCCATTTTTGGCGTGCTAGTTGCAGAACTCCTGTCGTTATCGTTTAACTGTTGAATATTAAAAACAATTCGGCATTGGGCTCGAAGCCTTAATCGTATTCCAGTGTTAGTTCAGGAGTGAGTTAATGAAAAGTAAACGTTTGTTGTGGGTGCTTATTGTTGCTGCATCCACATCGGTCACATCGGTATGGGCTGCTGATGATGTAAAGCCCGTGTCTGAGAAAAAGCCGACGGTAGTAGCAAAAAAGGATCAAGCTAAAAAGGAACAAGTAAAACCGATTACCAGTACCGCAGCAAAAGACTGGGCCTATATACCCATCAATGCCAGTGTTGTTGTGCCTGATGCGGGCAATAGCAAATGGGTTCGCTCGCCGATTGATAATTTTATTTTGGCGCGCCTGAATGAATACAAACTAACACCATCAAAAGAGGCGGATCGCGCGACCTATATTCGCCGCGTCACCTTGGATTTGCTGGGCTTGTTGCCAACGCCCGCCGAAGTGGAAGCCTTTGAAAAAGATAAATCACCCGATGCTTATGAAAAGTTGGTCGATCGCCTTTTGGCATCGCCACACTTTGGTGAGCGTCAGGCGCGCCGCTGGTTGGACCTGGCACGTTATGCCGACAGCGCCGGTTTCCAGAATGACCAGACTCGTCCGAACAACTGGCGCTATCGCGATTACGTGATCAAGTCTTTTAATGAAGACAAACCGTTTAACCAATTTGTACGCGAACAAGTTGCCGGTGATGAGTTGTGGCCAGACAGTCAGGAAGCAAAAATTGCGACCGGTTTATTGGCGGGTTATCCGGATAACTTTAACTCGCGCGATCTGGTGCAACGTCAATACCAAATTGCTACCGACATGACCGATCTGGTCGGCGAAACTTTTCTCGCCTCTACGATTGGTTGCGCAAGATGCCACAACCATAAAATCGACAAGATCAGTCAGGTTGAGTATTTCCAATTGCAGGCATTTTTTGCCAACACCTTTAACAACGAACGTGTTGAGTTAGCAAAAGGAACCGAGACCCAATGGGACATCGATTTTATTAGCGCACAGGCGGTTTACCAGGCCGCTATCAAACCTATCACCGATCAGCAAAAAGCGATTTTGGATCAGGTGCGTGTGAAGGGGCGTCAATATCACAACGAGCGCTATTTAACGGATAGCCGCGATGCGATCTTCAAACCAAAAGACCAGTGGACGCCATTGGACAAGTGGGTGAATGCACGTTTGAACGCTGTAGCTTCCGAGCGCGATATCGCTGCTTATTTGCGTGAGACTTCAGAGAAAACCCATCCACAATTTGATCCTGCGAATGTGGAGCGTTGGGCTGAATATCAACGCTTGGGCGAAGAGCTGAAAAAATACGACAACCTGCGTCCAAGACGCGGCTCAAAAACGTACACCGCACTCACCGAGTTAGGTACAGAAGCGCCTGCAACCCATGTTCGCTTTAACGGTATCCACGAGCGCCCATTGGAAGCGGTTGAGCCCGGCTTGCCGAAATTGTGGGCGGCCAATACGCAAGTCCATATTACGCCGACTGCTACCTCAACTGGCCGCCGTACTGCGCTGGCAAATTGGTTGGTGAGTGAAGAAAACCCATTGACGGCGCGTGTGTATGTCAACCGTGTGTGGGCGCAATTATTTGCTAAAGGTATTGCGGGGATTGTGGAAGATTTCGGTCGCGCCGGTGAAAAACCAACGCATCCTGAATTGCTGGATTATCTCGCTACCGAATTTGTGCAAAACAATTGGAGCCCGAAAAAATTGCAGCGTGAAATTGTGTTGTCTGCAGTTTATCGCCAGGCGTCTGACGAGCGTGCGGATGCAGTGAAAGTAGATCCGTTAAATAAATTGCTGGCGGTCTATCCACGTAAACGTTTGGATGCGGAAGAGCTGCGCGATTCACTGCTTTACGCTTCCGGCGAGTTGGATGAAACCATTGGCGGCCCTGCCGTGTTCCCGAAAGTGCCAAGCAGTTTGGTTGCGGGTAACACCTTAAACAATGGCCAGGGTGGTGCGCTTTGGGAAGATGCGAAAGATCCGAACGATCACAAGCGTCGCAGTATTTATACCTTTGTGCGCCGCAGCTTGCCGTATCCATTGACTGCATCATTTGATCCGGCGGATCCATCCAAGCCGCATCATAAACGCGATGTGAGTACCACGGCGTTGCAAGCCCTGACGTTGTTTAACAGTGATGTGGTGTTTGGTTGGTCGCAGGCACTCGCTGGTCGCGTTATCTCCGAGGCTGGCTCTAATGAAAATGCACAGCTGGATAAGCTCTACGAAATTTTGTTCTCACGCAAACCAACGCGTGAAGAGAAGTCTGCCCTGAAAGGCTTCTTGAAAGAGCAGGAACAATTGGTGGAGAGCAAAACCTGGACTGACAAATTTGAAGTGGCAGTGCCGACTGGCTTGAAGGACACCAAAAATCTGGATCCGTTTAAAGCGGCAGCATTTGTGGATTTGGTTCATGCCGTTGCTAACTCCAACGAGTTTGCTTACCGCTTCTGATTGATGACGTCATGCCTGTACTCATGAATGAAAAACAGGCACGACAAAAAAGCTTCCACATTGATGATTATTTTTAACTTCTTAAGAGATGAAAAAAATGGACAATAAATCACGTCGCGATTTTTTGAAGAACAGCAGCTTGGGCGTTGGCGGTGCCGCGTTGGCAGGCGTTATTCCGGGCTTGAATATTTCCGCTGCATCGGCCGCAGAATTGATAGATCCACTTGCGCCAAAAGATCCGCATTTTCCGGCGAAAATTAAATCGGTTATCTGGCTGCATCAGAACGGCGCGCCCAGTACCCTGGATTTGTACGATTACAAACCCGAGTTGGTTAAGCAGGCGGGTAAAGGTGTTCCCGATTCATTTTTAAAAGGAATCAAAACCAGTACGCAAGGCGGTGTGAATGAATTGTTTGTTTCCAACAAAAGAAGCTGGAAGCAATACGGCGATAGCGGTGCATGGTTTTCCGACCTGTTGCCAAACCTTGCGCAGCACGCCGACAAGCTGACATTTATTAAATCCAGTGTGACCATTGGTGCAACGCACGATATTTCAATTTTGAAACTAAACACGGGCGATCTTAACCCTGGCCGTCCATCACTCGGTGCCTGGATTTCCTATGCGTTGGGTTCTGCCAATCCCGATTTGCCACCCTATGTTGTGCTGTACAACGGCGCTTCCGAGCCGCGCGCCGGTTCAGTGAATTGGAACTCGGGTTTCTTGCCGGCGGTTTACCAAGGTACTGCATTCCGCCCAGGCGATTCACCGATTTATTATTTGGATCGCCCCGAACTTCGCTCGGCATTGCAACAGCGCAGCTCGTTGGATTTATTGAATCGCCTCAATAAATTGAATGCTGAAAATCGCCCATTGGATACCGAATTGAAAGCGCGCTTGCGCTCCTATGATTTGGCTGATCGCATGCAAGTGGCTGCACCGGAAGCGGTGGATTTATCCAAAGAATCCGATGCAACCAAAAAATTGTATGGCATTGATGATGCAATCACCGGCAGCTACGGCACCAGCTTATTGCGTGCGCGCCGTTTGGTTGAGCGCGGTGTGCGTTTTATCCAGGTGGTCAGTGGTGCGCCGGATGGCGAAACCGAAATTACCAGTTGGGACGCGCATGACGATCTGGATAAAAACCACGGGTTAATGGCGAAGATGGTGGATAAACCCATCGCCGGGTTGCTGGAGGATTTGAAATCGCGCGGCTTGCTCGATTCAACGCTGGTGGTATGGACCTCCGAGTTCTCGCGCACACCTTGGGGTGAAAGCGGCAGCGGACGCGACCATAACCCATGGGGTTATACCCAATGGATGGCCGGTGGTGGTTTGAAAGCGGGCTTCACCTATGGTGGTACAGATGAGTTGGGTGTGCAGGTTGCGGACAAAGATACCGCTGTTGATACCTATGATTTGCATGCGACTGTACTGCACTTGTTAGGGCTGAATCACCTGAAAACAACCTTCATCAACAATGGTCGTTCAGAGCGACCCACGGTGGTGTTTGGTAAGGTAGTGAAAGATATTTTGGCGTGACGTCAGTATCAGGCACTGCATGATTAAAGTGTGGAGGCTCCCGTTGTTAAGCGGGTAGCCTCCTTGTTAAAAGATTGGGAATTTATGCGTAAATTTGCTGTTGCTGTACGTTTTATCCAAAGCCTGTCGATTATTTCTGCGTTAACCGTTTCTGCAGTATTTGCTCAGGAAACGGAGATGGATATGGATCTGATGCAGACCATTGAAAGCACTAACGATAATCTTTCATCCAACATCGCCCTGGAAAATGCCGAGTCGGCTATTGCTGATGCAAAAACCCTGAGTGAGTTGTTTGTGATTGTGGAAAAGCATTACGAGAAAGAAGTCGCTGCTGGAAAAGATTTTGCAGAAGCGGTTGATCTCTCTAAAAAGACGCTCAAGTTCTCTGACGAGATACAGGTTTTTCTTGAGCAACAGGATTTTGAAAGTGCTGCGAACACCGCAACTGATTTAGCCCGTGTCTGCAAAACGTGCCACAATTTTTATAAAGAAGACTAGGCATGGTGCTAGTGCCGGTTAGGTTATTTAGCAGATGTTTGTTTGGGTTCAGCGCATTCTGGATTTGTGCTTTTTTAATGTGTGCAATGAGCTTGCCCGCGTTAGCTCAGGAGCCAGATTATGCGCTGCTCGAATCCGCCAGTGCAGAAAATGGAAAGCAATATTCCAATGATGAACGCTGCCAGGAGTGTCATGGTGTGGATGGAAACATTCATGCTGATAATGCCTCGGGAAAAATTCCCAAACTGGCGGGGCAACATCCTGCGTATCTATTAAAGCAATTTAATGATTTCCGCAGTGGTGAGCGTCACCATGATTTTATGGCGATGATGGCGCGGACAGTGGATGATGAAACTGCCGCCGATATTTTTACGCACTATGCAGCCCAGCCTGTCATGCAGGGTGAGCCGGCAGCAAAGAATAACGCACTGGGTAAAAAGCTCTATCTCGAAGGTGATGCGACCCGGCAGATCCAAGCCTGCGCCCAGTGCCATGGTGCTGATGGGCGCGGCCTTGCCGCAGATCAGCCTTCTCCTATTGAAGGCCTGGGATTGGAGTTTATTCCGGTAATCGGTGGGCAGGATTGGTACTATCTGGATCAGCAATTGCGCGATTGGCGTAATGGTGAGCGCGCCAATAGCGTCGATGGTATTATGAATAAAGTCACCGCTAATTTACGCGATGATGAGCTAACCGCTTTAGTCGATTATATTTCAAGCCTTTAACTCTTAATGGCAAAACATTTTATTTATTGATGGCAGCCATTTCACTTATTAATGGATCGTAATTATGAAGCGTTTATTAACACTGGGCATTGCAGCAGGCATCTTTATGACAATTACCAATCCAGCATCTGCCGCGTTAAAAGCCGGCGATGCAGCCCCCGAATTTAATTTGGAAGCGTCACTCGCTGGCAAGCCATTCCAGTTTTCGCTGGCAGAAAGTTTAAAAACAGGTCCGGTGGTTGTGTATTTTTATCCATCGGCCTACACCGGCGGCTGTAATATTCAGGCGCATACATTTTCGGTAAACAGTGAAAAATTTGCTGCAGCAGGTGCGACAGTTATTGGTGTATCACTCGATAGTATTGAGCGGCTCAATGATTTTTCTGCTGATCCGGAATATTGCGCAGGAAAATTTGCGGTGGGTTCCGATGTAGGCGGCAAGGTTGCCAAATCATTTGAGTTAAATGTGCGTGAGGCTGCAGAAGGCAAAGTAGATTCTCGCGGTAAAGCCATTGAACATGGCTTTGCAGAGCGCACCACGTTTGTCATTACGCCAGATGGAAAAATCGCCGCTACTATTGGCGGTGTTACCCCGGCGGAAAATGTGAAAGCAGCGTTGGAAAAAGTGCAAGAGCTCAACAAATCCAGCTAGTTGTTCCCCGCTAATTTTTAAGTTGTTTTGAAATGAATGACCACGCCCGGAATTTACTGAGATTGTGAATTCCGGGCGTTGTTGTTTGTGTTGGTGATGAAATCGAGCAATACAGGGAAGCTAAAATAATTCGAGGATAAATGCTTTACAGTAAGCTATTCAGTTTTAGTCCCACTTTCTCCAACTGCACAATAATATCGCGATGTATTGGCGTTCCATCCAGTAGATTAAGGTGGCGCACCTGCCAGCCGCGCTCACCCGGGTAATTAAAGGGCGTAGCTTCACTTTTTAAATAATCGATAAAAAATCGGACGCGCTGGCGGAACACTTGCGGTTCAATAAATGCGTTCACATTGAGTGCAATAAAAATTTTGGTTGAGTTGGGGTCTATACCGCTTTGATCGCCAGCCAATAATTGCTGGGTAAATGCCGCGCCCGCCAATGCCGCGGTGAGCAATTCCAACATTACCGCAAGCCCCGCGCCCTTGTGTTCGCCCATGGGCAGCACTGCACCGGAAAGAATGGCACTGGCATCATTGGTGGGATTGCCTTTGCTATCTATACCCCAATTTTCCGGTAACGTTTTTCCTTCGCGCAACCAGGTTCCCACTTTGCCCACGGCGGCCTGGCTCATTGCCATATCCAGCACCACAGGTTCACTGGCATTGAATCCGGGAATGCCAATCGCCAGCGGGTTATTGCCAATCACTGCTTTTTTTGCGCCCGCAATTGCCATGCTGGGAATTGCATTGGTAGTGCAAATGCCGATAAACCCTTCTTGTGCGGCGCTGCTAACGTAAGCGTGGGCGCGGCCCCAATGGGTCGTTTTTTTCGCGAGGCACACACCTACACCAAATTCGCGCGCGCGTGCTGTTGCGTGTTCCATGGCGCGATGCGCTGCGTAGCGTCCTGGGCCATTGTCGCAATTCAATACACAGATTGCGCCCAGTTTCCGCTCCAGCGAAAACTCTGGTTTGGCTTTTACCCTGCCATCGGCCAACGCGGCCAATAAACCGGGCAGCATGCGCACTCCATGTGAGGGCACTTCCTGCAAATCGGCTTCGGCCATGATGCGCGCTTCGATACTGGCTTGTTGGAGGGGAACGCCTGCCTGCTGCAGGCGTTGGGTTAAATGTTGGCAGAGAACTTCGTGGGGAATCCTTAACGATTCAGTCATTGTTTTTCCTAAAATTTACCAGTGAACGCAACGCCTACCCAGCGCGGATAAGGCCAGGGTGAATAACTTGTCCAGCCTTCTTCATGGGTGCGATCGTCAAAGGCATTTTTAACGATCAGGCTAACATCATAAGCGCCGTCTTGTGTACTTACACCAATCGATGCATCAGTACGCAGGCCGCTCGGGAAATAACTATAGTCCGATAAATCGTCTGCATTGAGATAATCGCTCCAGTAAGCAGTATTGAAACTGGTGTGGAATTCTGCAGATGTGGAAAAGGGCACGCGATACTCTACCCCCAGGTTTGCCGTCCATTTGGATGCGCCGGGCAAATTTTTTCCAGTCTGATCGACAAACGGCTCGGCAAGATAAGTCAGTTCTGCCGGCTTGGGCGAATTTTTAAAATCTTCGTAGTAGGCATCGTTAAAGGCACCACTAAAACGAATACTTAAATTTTCAATGCCGGTATAGGTTCCATCAAACTCTACACCTTCTACCCGCACTTCGTTCACATTGCCCTGGGCAGTGGTATAGGCGGTCGGGTTAGCGATGCCGTTATTGATATTATCTTGCGTGGTCCATTCATCGACAACACGAATGGCTTGTTGGTAGTCATCGATATCCATTGAAAAAATATCGACGTTTAAGGTCAGTGTATCTTCGAATAAAAATGTTTTTAATCCAATTTCATAGGCGTTGGTTTTTTCCGGTTTTACATTGGCGGTCTCACCATTGATATTAAATGCCGTCCCGGATTTTTCACCGTACTGCCAATTCACATAACCCCGAATTTTTTCGTTGAATTCATATGACTGGCTGAGGAAACCGGTATAGATAGTATCGTCATAATGACTTTCTATATAAGGAATCAATTGACCAATCTGGCTGGCGCGTAGTGCTTTAGCTGCAGCAATTTGGGCTTTTTGTGCGGCAGTTAAATTCTGGTATGCCTCGCCCGGTGTGGTGGTAATTGTGGCGCCGTAATATTCGTAAGCAACGCTATCGGCAAGTTGCTTTTGCGCATCAGTATTATTATTGATTGCGTTATTAAATCCACCCAGATTGTAGCCGCGTACCGAGACCGGGTTCAATGCAGAGCCGCTGCCATTATTTTCCAACACTATTTGGTCGGTAGTGGTGCGATCTTCGGAACCCACACGCAAACCTGCCGTCAGTGTTGCGGCATCATGCCAATGCCAATTGGCGTTGCCATAAATCGCATTACTTTCTGTTTCTACCCAAGTGTTGCCGCGCTTGCGAGCGTCTTCCAATGAATCGTGCAGTAATATTTGGCCCGCGCCGCGGTTGGTGCCGGCATTGCGTTCAAGAGTATTGTATTGCGCAGTAGTGGCAAACCATGCACCTGCATCAGAGCCCCAACCAGTTTTCGACATAATATTGTTTTCGGTTTGGAAAAAGAAAATCCCGGCGATATAGTCAAATGCCCCACCGCGTTCAGACTCTATGCTGAATTCCTGACTGTATTGTTTGTAGTCAACGCCGCCACCGCCATCTACGCTGATATCAAATGGTGTGCCTTCATCATTGCGCGCATCAAAGGTGTAATTGCGCCATGCGGTGATGGAATTGAATGTATGTTTTTCAAATGCATAATCAATATTTAATGACGCACCTTTATTGGAAACCGTCTGACCGCGCGTTTCATTAAAGTAAACCGATTCATCGGCTTCACCCGAAATATAGTCATCGTAAGTGTAAATATTGTTGTTGCCAAAATCGTGACCGACAAACCATCCGCGCGCCGGTGTAAATGTACCGCTGTTGTTGGTGAATCCATCCAGCTTCGCTTTTGCGGTGGTGCCAGATGCATCGGTAAGTGATCCATCAGCATAACGCTCGGGCTGATCGTGATAGAAAGTTAAACCGTTTTGCAATTGTGCTGCGCGCGGTTCTATATCAACGCTGAGGAGTGCGTTGAGTTGCGGCGTGGGCGTGAGCAATAATTGCACGCGACCGCTGGTGCGATTTTTATTGTACATGCTGAAATTTTCATCGTAGCGGTTTTCATAATAGCCGCGTTGTTTATCTACAATAAATGATCCGCGCCACGCCAATAGATCTTCAATCACCGCGCTGCCATACGCGCCTTTAACAATCACCGAATCGCGCTCACCATAGGCAACACTCAGCTCGCCGTTGGATTCAAAGGTGGGTTTTTTGGTTTTCACATACACAGCCCCAGAGCTGCCACCTTTGCCGCCAAGTGTGCCCTGCGGGCCGCGGAAACCTTCAACGGTTTCAATATCATAAAAGTCAAAATTCCCCAGTGCGGTTAAACCAAAACTAACGCCGTCCTGAACCACTAATACGCTGGGATCTTGTACCTCCGCAAACGCACGCTTGCCCACGCCGCGAATCGATAACGATGCGCCCCGGGTGTTATTTTGGTTGAAGGTGACATTGGCAAGGCGTTTGGAAATGGCTTCGTAATCGAGCCCTAATTCACGATCAAGTACTTCGCCGCCAATAATCGATTGCGAAAAAGGTTCATGGTGAACACTGGTCAGATTTTTTTGAGCACTTTGCTTTAGTCCGAGCACCAGGGTTTCTTCAATAAGGAGATCCGCACGTTGGCCGCCTGCACTGGCAGGTTCTTCTTCCAACAATTCCTCAACATTAATTTCTTCATCTTCCTTGGGTGCAGCTTCTTGAGCGCAAATTACCGGGCTTATCAAGATAAGGCTGGCAAATAAGGCTGCCAATGGTGTCCTGGTAAATGTTTGGGTGTGCGTACTGGTGTTGCTGATAGTGTCCACTTTCATAATCTATCCCGTTAATCATTGGCTGTAATGGTTTTCGGGGGGATTGCAAGCGGTATACCATTTTAAAAATAAATAAAATTAAAATTCATAGTGTTTTTAATTCATTAAGGATTGTTTTGTTAGGCGACTGAATTGTTTTATTTAATACATTTAAATTCCACTTTCTATCGAGTGCTGTTCTTTTTTGAACAGTTTAAGTTCTGCTTAAATTCCAACATTATTTTTATGGTGTTTGAATATTACTCTGCGAAGGTAATTCACTGCTGATATTTAAGTAATTTTTCATCTGATAATGAATGAGGTTCCATCGCCAATAAAAATAAAAGTATGGCGCGATGTTTGCTCTGCCATAAATAGCTACTGCGGATTTTTTAATGTGGTGTAAAGAAAATTCCGGAGGATGGCTGACATAATTAATTCCACTTGGCAAAAGTGAATCGCTTCGCCGGTTAGCCTTAATAAATAGTCAATAGGAGACTTTGGTTAATGACTCGTGTAACAAATTTAAAAAAATCCTTGCGTATCCCGAATGTACTCAGGGTGAGTGGTTCTGCAATTTGCGGTGCAATTCTTCTGCTTGGTTTGAGCTCTGGCTCATATGCTGCCGATGATGCCAAACCTGCAGTTGATTTGGTGGCTGCAAAGCAGGCCGTTGCTGTACGCAAAGCGGCATTCACCTTGATTGCCAATAACTTCAAACCTATTGGTGAGGTGTTGCAAGGTAAGGCAACCTATAACCAGACAGAGATCGTAAAACGCGCTGAGCGTGTTGCATTTCTAAGCTTGTTGTTAGATGGCACCTTTCCAGATGCATCCAACCTGGGGGAGCCTGCAACAAAATCCAAGCCGGAAATCTGGAAGGATAAAGCTGAGTTCGATAAACAAATTAAAGAGTTTCAGGACAACGCTGCCGCGCTCGCACAAATCGCAGCAAAAGAGTCGACGGCATCCGATGCCTTTAAGGCCGCAGCAAAAGCTGTCGCTGAAGGGTGCAAAGGCTGCCACGATGCGTACAAGGTAAAGTAGTGGTTCTGTTGTAGTTTTTTGTAGCTCTGTTGTAGTTCGAAGATCGCCCTTGCTTGATGTGACGGCAAGGGCGATTTGATTTTCATCTTATTAGGTTATGGGCTAAGGCCGGTTTATGAGCGAACAATTTATCGATCCAGTTGATAACTCCAGCGCCGTTGATTCTGTTGCGGATTGCAACAGCAATGCTGGTGCTAACGCACAACATGCTGCAGAGTTAAAAATTTGGGATCTGCCTACGCGTGTTTTTCACTGGTTGTTGGTGCTGTCTTTTGCGGCTGCTTATATCACCAACTGGTTGGGCGTCAGTTATTTTACTTATCATTTATGGGCAGGCTATTTTGTTGTCATTTTATTGGTGTTCCGGATTTTCTGGGGTGTTGTTGGCACCCATCATGCCCAATTTATTAATTTTGTCCGGCACCCGTTTGATAGTGTGAAATACGCCTTTCAATTGGCTAAGGGAAAATCCAAATCTTACCCGGGGCACAATCCATTAGGTGCTTTAATGGTGTTAACCCTGTTATTGGTGTTGTTGTTGCAGGCAGTGACCGGCTTGTTTGCCAATGATGAAATATTCAACATTGGCCCGCTCTATGGCTATATTTCCCACGAATTAAGTTTAAAGCTGACGGCGGTGCACAAAGAATTATTCTATTGGATTCTCGGTGCGGTGGTGCTGCATGTTGCGGCAGTTCTGTTTTATGTCTTTGTTAAACGAGAAAACCTGGTCAAGGCGATGGTGACGGGAAAGAAACCTGCGAAGGATTTGGTTGATGCGGAAACGATTGATTCATCGCGTATTTGGTTGGCGTTGGCGCTGATTGTTATTATCTCGGCGTTGCTTGCCTGGATTATTGTCGCTGCACCAGAGGCCAGCTTGGATTTGGGCTACTAGGTATTGTTATTTCATAAATAAACTGGTGCAAATAAAAAAGGTGGATTTACGGCAATGCTGTAAATCCACCTTTTTCTTTTTACCTTGCTGTTTTTTTATACGTTGTATTACAGGGCTATAACCATTTCTGTCGCTAGCCAACGAGGTCGCACTTAAGGTGCAAGCGCGAGTTGGCTGCGCTCCAGCAATAATTCTCCCTCTTTAAATAAGCGCGATTCATGTTCACCGTAAATTTTCCACTCTTCATTCAGCGTGAGTGGTTTGGTTGCAATCAGGATGACCTTATCCTCTTCGGTCGTATATTGGCTTAAGTCCAATGACAAATCGCGGTCAATTAATGTCACAGTAGTAAATGGATACTTGCGCTCTACATAGGCCAAACTGGTTGAGCAATAGGTGTATAACCACTCACCATTGGACAATATGATATTGAACGTACCGTGAACTGCAATTTCGCGACTCAGCGTATCCAGCACCGAAAATAATTCATCCGCATCCGGGCGCGCATCTGCAAAGGCTTGTGCCAGCTGTTGCAATAAATAGCAAAATGCCAGCTCACTGTCGGTTTCACCTTGTGGCAGGAATTGCCCACTCAGGTGCGGATTAAAATTTTTCAAATCTCCGTTATGGCAAAACACCCACTCGCTATTCCACAGGTTGCGTTGGAATGGGTGGCAGTTAGTGAGTTTGACTTCACCTACAGTGGCTTTGCGGATGTGCGCAATAATGGTTTTGGATTTGATATCGGCGCTATGTACCTGCTCTGCCAATTTTGATTCGGCTGCAGGTTCATGATCGACAAAAATATCCACACTTTCTTCATTAAAGAATGCGATACCCCAACCATCTTTGTGCTCATCTGTCAGGCCGCCACGTGCACGAAAACCTTCAAACGAAAAGCCAATACTTGTCGGTTGCTTGCAACTCATTCCTAATAGCTGGCACATGCTGGTTTCACTTTCTCACATTGAATTACGATATGGCCGCTTGCGGCAATATCAGGGGGTCTTCGGTATTAAACAAATAGCCATCCAATGCACTGCTGGTCCTGGTATCAATGCCGGGCGCATTTATTATTGGCTTATGGGCAATCAAAATACGCAAGGCCGGATCAAATGCAGCAGGTAATGGTTTATCCAATAGGTGTGTTGTTATTGCCGGATGGTCGGCAAAAATAACATCGGGTGTTAACCCCAGCTTTAATAGCAAATTCAGATTGGCAGTTTCATTCAGATGAATGCCAATTTTGTACCCGCGCAAACGATAGCTCGCTAGTGCCTGTTGAAAGTGAGGTAATGTAGCCTCATCCAGTAACCGTGTATGCAACAACACTCGCTCTGGACCAAGGCCGCAATCGCTGAGTATTTTTTCAAATGCTTTACCATGGTCGCTTACTACGCTGATGATATGACGCGGCTGAACTTGCAGTGAAAGCAGATCTTTGCGGCCATCAAATTGTTGCAAGTAATTCAATGAATGCAGCGTGCGCACCAAACGATCCAAATGGATAATTTGATCGGTGCTGTCCAACGAATTAAAAATGCTATCAATATCCAATGAATTCCCTGTTGCTGAACGCACCAGTAAATCGCTGTTATGGCCAATCAAGGTATCGTCTGCAAATGTGTGAATCGCCTGAAAGCGGCTGCCCAGAATAAGATTTCCAAAGCGACCCCAATAACTGTTATCAACTTTAAAAAATCCGGTTTTGGGTAATGACCTGGTGCGCGCCTGAGTCTGCAGCTGGTCATTAAAATAATTCATCAGTTCTGTAAGTGGCATCGCGCAACCTTGCATGGGCAATAAAGTGGCTTAAAAGCAAATGACTGGAACAAATACAGAACAAGACAAATGCTAAAAAATAAGTAGCTAATATTGCGCATAGTAAAGAGCGGCAAACACTTTAGAAAATAATTAAATATTCTCAGCTTATAACGTCCAACTGATGTTTGGACTGGTTGCTTATCGATTATAAGGATATACGGATATATTCTTTCCAATTGTCTATAGCCATCATTATATTTCCCTCCAACACAGTTAATCAGCCGCTGGCGCGATTGATTAATCCCTATGTCGATAGTTCTCATATAGCCAAAAGATAAGTGTTTAAAAGTAAACACTTTAGAAATAGGCGCGTAACAAGAGCGAGGAAAAGCCATGGCCGTTATTCAATTAAATACCAGCAGTGCACCTACTGCGACTCTGGTGGAATTGCCGGATGTATTACGCGTTGCCAAAGAAGAGGCCGAAGCTGAAGGGCTGGGATATGCCGGGCTAGTTGCACCAGATGAAGCCTGGAAATTATTTATCAATGGTCAGGCGCATTTAGTTGATGTGCGTGCGACAGAAGAGCGCAAGTTTGTCGGTCATGTTCCTAATACCTTGCATGTGGCTTGGCAGACCGGCCCGGCGCTGATTAAAAACCCGCGCTTTTTACGCGAGCTGGAAAATAAATTGCCCAAGGATGCGGTGATTCTATTGTTATGCCGCAGTGGTAAACGTTCAGCTGCAGCTGCTGCCAATGCGACTGCCGCTGGTTTTAAAAATGTATTTAACGTGCGTGAAGGATTTGAAGGCGAATTGGACGAGCGCCAACAGCGCGGTGCGAGCGGTGGTTGGCGCCAACGTGGATTGCCTTGGGTTCAGGATTAAAGCTGCAGGATTAAAGCGGTAGTAGTAAGCAAGCAAAATGAAGCGAACAGGAAATCCAACTGTTTAAATAACAACATCCAGGTAATGGAAAATCCACGAGCACAACAATGACCATTAACATCAATAGTGAAACTGAATTCCCTTCCGCCGCTGCGGCAAGTTGGGATCTCAACAAAATCGTGCAGGAGCTGCGCAATGCGCGCAACGATTGGCGCAGCCGACGTGGCCGCACCCGCGAGCCGGGATTACGCGAGCTGCCGTCGCGCGATGTGTTGCAGCAAATTATCAGCGATCTCTGCGGTGCACTTTTCCCTATGCGTCTTGGCCCGCAGGAGCTGCGCGAAGAGACGGAAGACTATTATGTTGGCCACACGCTTGATGCAGCCTTGAACCAATTATTGCAGCAGGTGCAGCTGGAATTGTTTTATGTAGCGCGCCAGCAGGGTAAGCCAACACGCGAGGGTGTACTAAAAACCCAGGCCAATAATATTGTGCGTTTATTTGCGGCGGCGCTGCCGAATTTGCGGCGTATTTTGGATGTTGATATCCAGGCTGCTTACCAAGGTGATCCGGCGGCGCGCAGTGTCGATGAAGTCCTGCTCTGCTATCCCGGTGTGCTCGCCATTATCCATCATCGTTTGGCGCACACGCTTTATCAGTTGGAAGTGCCTTTACTTGCGCGCATTGTCGCTGAGTTGGCGCATTCGCTGACGGGGATTGATATTCACCCTGGGGCAGAAATTGGCAGCGGATTTTTTATCGATCATGGCACTGGCGTAGTGATTGGTGAGACGGCGGTGATTGGTGAGCGAGTGCGGATTTATCAGGCAGTGACGCTCGGCGCAAAAACATTTCCAACCGATGACAAAGGCAATTTGCAAAAAGGGTTGCCGCGTCATCCCATCGTTGAAGACGAGGTTGTTATATACGCAGGCGCGACTGTGCTCGGGCGCATTACTATCGGCAAGGGTTCAATCATTGGCGGTAATGTGTGGCTAACACGCAGTGTTCCTGCAGGCAGTAGTATTACCCAAGCGAGTTCACGCCACTTACTTCCACAGGAGGCAGGTGTATGAGCCTCGCTATTTATTTCGGCCGCGTTGTTAAGCAATTACGTGAAGAGCATCGCTATTCGCAAGAGGCGCTGGCTGATCGCGCCAGCCTTAACCGAACTTATTTGGGCGAAGTTGAGCGAGGAGTTGCAGTTCCATCATTGTCGACGATTGCCAAAATTGCCACTGCATTAAATCTTTCTGCAGCAGAGTTAATTGCCCGCAGCGAACGACAGCAATAATTTTTCTTTCCTGTAATAAAAATATCGATTGCATGCTGTTGATTATTCAGCAGCTAATGCCGGTTTTTTGCTGCGCGGATTTTGTATGAGGCACAACAAAATAGCTTGATGGCTATAGACGGTTGAGCGTTTTTTAGAACGATGCGATCTTAGCTTAGTGCATTTTCTTATATATATTTTAAATCTATTCTTTTTCTTTTTTAGCTTACAAAAACAACCTACTAGATTCGAACTTTTAAAGGAGCCTCGGGATGTCCACCGAAAATGATGTTCAATTAGCACTGGGCGATAATGCTGCGCGCCAGCTTGCCAATGCCACTAAAACTACCCCACAACTATCGACCATTTCGCCGCGCTGGTTGGTTCACTTTTTACAATGGGTTCCGGTTGAGGCAGGTATTTTTCGGTTGAACCGCGTAAAAAATCCACGCCAGGTAACGGTGACTTGTTCACAGCGCGATGAGTCAGAAATCAAACCGACCTTTGTGGATTACGAAGATAAGCCGCGCGAATATTTTCTAAATGCGGTGACCAGTGTGGTTGATGTGCACACACGGGTATCGGATTTGTACAACAGCCCGCACGATCAAATCAAAGAACAATTGCGCCTGACCATTGAAACAATTAAAGAGCGTCAGGAAAGCGAATTAATTAACAACCCTGAATACGGTTTGTTGGCAAATGTCGATGAAACCCAACGCATTTCAACCCTCACTGGTGCACCGACGCCCGATGATATGGATGAATTGTTGGTTAAAGTGTGGAAAGAGCCGGGCTTTTTCCTTGCGCATCCGTTAGCGATTGCGGCTTTCGGCCGTGAGTGTACCCGCCGTGGTGTGCCTCCACCGACGGTGAGTTTATTTGGTTCGCAATTTATTACTTGGCGCGGCGTACCCTTGATTCCTTCAGACAAATTGCCGATTGATGAAGATGGCAAAACCAAAATTTTATTGATTCGCGTAGGTGAAAAACGCCAAGGTGTTGTTGGTTTATATCAACCTGGATTGGCTGGGCAGCAGAGTCCTGGTTTGTCGGTGCGCTTTATGGGGATTGGCCGCAATGCCATCGCCTCTTATTTGATTTCGCTGTATTGCTCGCTTGCGATTCTCACTGAGGATGCGGTGGCGGTATTGGACGATGTAGAAGTGGGCAAGTACCACGACTATCCCGATACTTATAAGCAATAATCTCTGGCAGCAATTCCCGGAAATAAATGCGATCAGTAAAGATTTTCGGGCGTAATTCGCTGCGCGATTTTTTTCCGCGCAGCGGAGAGCGAACAAATTGATAGCGAACAAATTAAAGAGTGCTGATATGTCCGAGCATCCAGGTTTGCCCGATCTCCAATCCCTTGCCGCGATGGCCAATGAAATATTCCAGTCGCTGCCCACGGCGGCGCTGCCGATTGTGTCCGGGCTGCAACCCGCCATCCCCGCTGCCGGTTTTGCCAATGGGCAGCAGCGCCCACAATTGGGCCGCACCAGCGAAACGCCTTCGTTTACCTCACCGACAACCGAGCAGCATGCGGCCGCTGCTCCTGTGCCGACTTATTATTTTGCGGACAATGCCAGCAATTATCCGCTGGCAAATTTGCAGATCGATGAGCTGAGTACACAAGTGTCACCCCATGCATTTGGCTTGCCTGATGAAAATGATCTGCGCGATTTATTGGCAGACAATCGCTTTGTCACCAAGGCGCCGGCTGCAGCAGCACGACCAGATGCAGCAAATAGATCCGCACCTTCATTAACAGTGCCACACACGTTGGAATCCAATGCGGGCGATTATCACCAGCCGCAAGCCGGTTCTGATCGTGTATCACCCAATGCCGCGCATTTACCGGGCGAGCCGGATATCCAGCAATTGCTCGCTGCGGAATTCCGCTTTAGTAAATTTGATGCACCTGCTCCGTCAGCATCGCCTGCACCTGATTCGCGTTTTTATTTTCTCGATGCGAATACAAAACCAGTATTTGGCAATAGCCCAAAGCAAGGGCAGTTTGCGGCCGAGAATTCCGGTTTTGATGTGCATGTCATTCGCCGTGATTTTCCGATTTTATCCGAGCGTGTGAATGGTAAACCGTTGGTGTGGTTTGATAATGCGGCTACTACCCAAAAGCCTACCAGTGTGATTGAGCGTGTCAGCTATTTTTACGAGCACGAAAACTCCAACATCCATCGCGCAGCTCACGAATTAGCCGCGCGCGCTACAGATGCCTATGAAGGCGCGCGCAACAAGGTTGCCAAATTTATTAATGCCAAATCCCCGAACGATATTATTTTTGTACGCGGTGCAACCGAAGGTATTAATTTATTAGCCAATACCTTTGGCCAGCAGCAGGTGGGTGAGGGCGATGAGATTATCGTGTCGCAACTGGAGCATCACGCCAATATTGTTCCCTGGTATTTGTTAGCCAAGCGTGTCGGTGCAAAATTGCGCGTAATTCCGGTCGATGATACCGGCCAGATTTTATTGGACGAATTTTCCAAATTAATTAATGGTCGTACTAAATTGGTGTCGGTTACGCAAGTATCCAATGCATTGGGAACGGTTACGCCGATCAAGGAAATTATCGATATCGCCCACGCTAATGGTGTGCCGGTGATTGTGGATGGCGCCCAGTCAATTTCTCATATGCGCGTGAATGTACAAGCACTCGATGCCGATTTTTTTGTATTCTCCGGTCACAAAGTGTTTGGCCCGACCGGTATAGGTGTGGTTTACGGCAAGGCAGAACATTTGCAAAAAATGCAGCCATGGCAGGGTGGCGGCAACATGATTGCCGATGTCACTTTTGATCGGGTTATTTTTCAGGATGCGCCTAACCGCTTTGAAGCGGGCACCGGCAATATCGCCGATGCCGTAGGGCTGGGGGCGGCGCTGGATTATGTCGATCGCGTTGGCATAGAGCGTATTGCACGCTATGAACATGATCTGCTTGCTTATGGCACCCAGCGGTTACAACCGATTCCCGGTGTGCGTTTAATTGGCACCGCTGCGGATAAAGCCAGTGTATTGTCATTTACCTTGGCAGGTTATAAAACGGAAGAAGTGGGAACCGAATTGAATCGCGAAGGCATCGCGGTGCGTTCAGGTCACCACTGTGCACAGCCGATCTTGCGTCGCTTTGGTGTAGAGACGACGGTGCGCCCGAGTTTTGCATTTTATAATACCTGCGAAGAAATCGATTTGTTGGTGTCGGTAGTAGAGCGTCTGGCGCGCGCGCGACGCTAAGCGTCATATTGAGAGCAAAATAAAAAATCGGCGCCTATTTTGGTAGGCGCCGATTTTTTTTGCTTTTTCATTTTGTTGCCGGTATTACGCCGGTATAGTTTGGCTCTTTGAATGGACTGGTCATCTAGTTAATTACCCACCAGTCGGGTAAAAGTGAAAACACCTGCGGTTTTTGGAAGCGTTGATCCAGTAACCACAAATAGCCGCTGTCCGTTTTTTTGCGAATGACGCGCCCCGCGGCCTGGATCACTTTCTGAATGCCCGGATAAGTGTAAGTAAAATCATAACCCTGGCCAAATTGGATTTGCATAATCTGGCGTAGGTGCTCGTTAATCGGATTCACTTGCGGCAAGCCGAGTGTGGCTATGAACGCGCCTTTAAGTGCATCCCCAGCCAAATCTATACCTTCGCTAAATGCCCCACCTAATACCGCCAAGCCCAATAAATTATTTTGCTGATTAAATTGGGTGATAAATAATTCCCTATCCTGTTCACTCATGCGGCGCGACTGCACGATTAATTCGATGTCGCTATTAACCAGTTGTTTGCGCAATTGTGTTTCTGCTTGCTGGAGAAACTCATAGCTAGAAAAAAACACCAGGGCATTACCTGGCATCTTATGCAATTGTTGAATGATGATGTCGCACAGTGGCTGGATGGCGGCGTAGCGATCTTTGTAGCGCGTTGACAGGTTTGTGGCAATGTTGATTGCTAACTGGTCGCTACTAAAAGGAGAGGGTACGTTTATATGGACTGTATCATCAGGAAGCCCTAACAAGGTTTGATAGTAGTGAGCCGGATGCAAGGTGGCGGAAAAAAAGCAGGCGCAATGTGCGAAACTGAGGCGGGCGGCAAGTTGGCGCGCGGGAATCAGGTTGCGCAGCGTCAGCAATTCTTTTTTACTACCCACGCTTTGCATATCTATACAAAAATCTTCATCGAAAATCTCTACAATCTGCTGATAATTCAGCGCCGTAAAAAACACCTCTTGCGCGATCCCCTCCTGCACACTGTGATCAGGATTTTTTTGTAGGAACTCGATATAGGTGTTGGTGAAATTTTCCAGTGCTAGACCCAGATTTTCTGGTAATTGCTCCAGCCGTACATAGTCTTGGGCGTCAGTGGGAAGTGTTTTGAGTAGCGTCGCCCACATTTTATTGATTTTTTCCAACGCTTTTTTGATTGATGCAGGCGCAATTTTTTTAGCGGCAATTACATCGGCGCGATGTAACTCTGCGGTGTACATGCTACGGCCACGGTCAATTAAATTGTGGCTTTCATCAACCAGCAGGCAGGGTTGCCATTCAAATTCATTGGTTAACCCCAGTAGCAGCGGTGTTCCATCAAAAAAGTAATTTACATCGGCAACGACCACATCGACCCAGCGAGCCATTTCCATGCTCAAGTAGAAGGGGCAAATAACAAATTCTTGCGCGAGTTGGTTGAGTGCGTGCTTATTCAAGAGCGGCGTTTCAATCGCCTTCTGGCGTGCGTGCGGTAGTTTGGTATAAAAATCCAGGGCGTATTGGCAGGAATCGCCGCGGCATTTTTTATCCGGCTCCAAACAAGATTTTTCTTGCGCAGTAAGCTCCAGGGTGCGCAGTGGCGTGCAGCTTTTATCGCTGGCAATTAACTCGATATTTTCCAGTGCTAATTGTTTGCCTGTGGTTTTCGCGGTGAGATAAAAAATTTTATCGACCGGTGTGCGCGGCATGGCTTTTAATGTGGGAAAAAGTGCAGCGAGTGTTTTCCCTGTGCCGGTGGGCGCTTCTGCCATAACCACTCGGCCGGTAGCGGCAGCCTTATAGACCGCTTCTGCCATTGCGCGCTGGGAGCTGTGCATAGCGCCATAGGGAAATTGTAACTGTTCAAGCCATTCGTAAAGTTCTCGTTGACGCTGCTGTAATCGTTTATGCCAGGCATGGTACTTTTCAGCGAGTTGTTCAAAAAATGTTTTGAGTTCTGCTGCGCTCCAGGTTTCTTCTATGGGGTATTCCTGTTCGTCGGCCAGTTCAAAATAAATCAGGGCGATATTGATTTCGTCGCATTCATGTTGCGCACAATAGAGCCAGCCATAACATTTTGCCTGCGCCCAGTGCAGATCGCGGTGGTTATCGGGAATACGCTCCAGGTCGCCATAAAACGTTTTGATTTCTTCTATGCAGTGGCGTGCTGGATCATAACCATCAGCGCGACCACGGAAAGTGATATCACCATAGGTAATGCTTAATCCCACTTCGCTTTGATAATCGCCTTTGCGTTTGGAGGTGACTTTTTGGTGGCCTTCAATCCCTTCCTGGCCACTGGGTGCTGGCGTAAAGCGTCGATCAAGGCTGCCGCTTTTTGCTGCAAACTCTACCAGTGTTCGTATCGCAACCGATTTGGGTTTATTGCCAGCGGACATAACACACCTCGGCCGGAATTCCGTGTTGCGCGAAATAATCCAGCCAGCGTTGCTGATTGTCCTGAATGCGATCGCCGGGACCTTTGACTTCAATCATGCGATAGGTGTTTTGCCGCGGATAAAATTGAATCAGGTCGGGCAAGCCGCTGCGATTATTTTTGATATCGAATAACAGCCGTTCAAAAATGCGTTTTAAATGGCTTGCCGGGATTGAGTGAAGGGCGATGTCGAGTAGTTCGCTGGTTAAAAAAGGCCAGCTAACAAAATGGTTGGCAATAGTGTTTTTTTCAACCCAGGTTTGCCGAATGCTGTGACGGTATTGATCGCTTTCAAATTGTGCCCAGAGTGATGCAATGCCAGGGCGATTGGTTGCAAAATTTTCCTGATACATATCCAGTGGTGCACTTTGGAACGGATTGGCAAACGCACCTTCAATGCCGCGAAACATTTCTGGCCACAACCACAAGCCAAAGATTCCGCCGAGCAATGCGTTTTCGGCGTAAACACAGGGGGCTTCTTCTGTATGCAGGGATAGCCGCACTACCTCTTCAACGCGCAGGGTATCGCCTTGGTCATCAAATAATTTTGGCAGGGTAAGCAGTTGAGTGCTGAGTTCGACGGGTTTTTGCTTATCAAATGCGATGCCTGCTTTTTTTGCCAGGCGTGGTGCCATGCGCTGGGCGATTTGAAGCTCCTGTTCATCTTGTGGTGCTGCCAGCAGTTGGCTCAACAACTCCCAGGCATCGACAAGGTTATTTTGTTTTTCCAGTAAGCGAATACGTCGCTCCCGCGCAGGCGGCAAATGGCTTTGTTGGTACAACTCCAGGGCGTGTGCGTGCTCACCGGCGCGCTCTAATTCATACGCGAGTTGATTACATAATTTGGCGCGGCGCCGCTGCAATTTTTTGGTCGCACCCTGATCGGGTAATTGTGTGAGTAGTTGCGCGGCTATCTGCAGCACGGACTCTGTTGAATTGTCCAACGCCAATTGCTCGCGCAGCTGCACCAGTTGCCGATACTGTTCCAGCTCCGACCGATTTTTAAACAGGCGATGTTGATGATCGATAGAATAATTTTCGTAGCGGAATAAACCCAAATCCTGCAATACAAATTCGGTGAGATCTTGATAAGCATTGCCAAAAAATAACAGCAGGAAATTGCTGATAATGGTTTGGTTATCCAGATACCACGCAGCTCCGAATTGATTATTTGTCCAATCTTGCCAGGTGCGTCCCTGATCATTTGTGGCGGCAAAGTGTACGCCAAGGGTTTGTATTAATAATTCTTTGCGCGCTTGTTTCAGGCTGATCAGGTGCTCGCCAAATAGTGCAAGCAGTTCTGGTTTGGTAAGGCTATTCGCGAGCGTATCCAGCGAGAGGCGTGTATCGATGCGAACCAAATTGGCATCAAGCAATTGTTGCGCTGCGCTATCAATAGAAATAATTTCGGTGTAGTGCAATTTGTCGCGGCGAAATAGCGGCCCTTTGCGACTGGATAGCCGTACCAATAAACATTGGGCGTCATGCTCCAATTGATGGAACGCCTGAATGAAATGGCGCTCGTCATCATTGAGCAAATCCGCGTAGCGCTCCCACACCCAGTCCAGCATAAAACGAAAGTTGGTCAGGTAGTAATCGGGGGCGAGATCGGGAGCAGGGGTTAATACTTTATCCATCGCTATTCATTTGAGTCTGTTGAATATCGCCAATGTCGTTAGCGCAAAATCATCTAAGGTTTCGGCTTGACGCTGGGTCACTGGTTGCCACTATACTGTATATAAGAACAGTATTCGAGTGATTGCAGATCATGTCCATTATTCTGCCTGATGCCCCGCCCGACACTACGCCCTCCCCAAGCTTGGAGCAATTGCTCTGCCGCGAGGATATTTGGCGTGGCCGCTCCTATCATGTGCCTGCGCGCATGGTGGTGGACACAGGATACCCACAACTCAATGAACAGCTGACCGGCTGTGGCTGGCCGGCTGCAAGCTTGATTGAAGTGTGCCAGCGCCCAACCAGCCATGGCGAGTGGCAGCTGTTGCTGCCAGCGCTATTAAACACCCATATCAGCACCCCTGGGGGATTGTTGGTATTGCTCAATCCACCGGTCGACCCGTTTGCCCAAGCGCTGCTGAAGGCGGGAATCGATCTTGAGCGACTGTTGATTGTCGAGACAAAAGACAAGGCCGATTTCCTCTCCAGCTTTATCGAGCTTGCCCGTTCCGACGCCTGCGCGGCAGTAATGGCTTGGCAGCCCCAGCATAGTCTGGGTTATACCGAGCTGCGTAAGTGTGCTCTGGCCTCGACCGAGGGGCAGGGCATTTGTGTGCTATTTCGGCCTGACACAGTGTGCGACCAAAGCTCGCCGGCGGTGCTGCGCTTGCGCCTTGAATGGCAGGAAGAGCAGCTGTCGGTCAGGATCTTTAAACAGAAGGGCGAGCTAGTTGCGAATAACCGCGTGATCGAATTGCCCTTGCCCTCGGCATGGAAAGGGTTGCTGCCCCATCAACAATTGGATCAGCAGGGCAAACCCAAACCGAAAGTGGCCAGTGTTACGCCCCTTCATGGCGGACGCCGTGGTCGTCGCTGAGGTGATGGTCTGTGAATACATTGGTTTCACATCGCCAAGTGCACAAGCGGCTCTGGTTGGCACTGCGTCTGCCGGATTTACCCGCGCATGCGTTGGCAATCCATTCGCCTGAATTAGAGGTGATTGCAGAGCAGCGTCGGTTGGTTTGGATGAGTGGCCCAGCTGAGGCGGCTGGTGTGCACTTGGGTATGGACGCCACTACGGCGCAGATGTTGAGTGGTTGTTTGGTGCATGAGCGCAACAAGGCCAAGGAGCAGACGCGCCGCGCTGAATTAGCTGAGGCTTTGTATCAGTTCAGTCCTTACATCGAAAACTATATCAGTGACCATATTCCCCAGTCCGGCCTGCTACTGGAAATTTCCAGTTGTTTGCTGCTGTTTGGAGGGCTCCAGGCGCTTAGCCAAAAGATCATTCAATTTGTTGAACAACAGCAGATCAGTGTGATGGTGGGGTTGGGACACTCGCAGTCTGCCGCATGGTTATTGTCGTTCGTGGATTATTCGTTTGCTGATGAGTGTGTTGATTTTATCCCGCGCTTGGCACAGTTGCCGATTGGTTTGCTGCACGATTTTCCCAAGCAAGTGGATGCGCTGGAGAAAACCGGTTTCGTCACCTTGGCAGATATTATTCGCCAAATTGAGGCGCAATCGATCAGTAGTTTTAAAAAACGCTTTGATCATGAGTTTGCAGATTATTTGTGTGAGCTATTTGCTATCGATCAGGACTTCCAGCAAAGCTTGTTATTTGAAAAACCGGTTAGCCATTTCAAGCCCGACGAATTTTTTTCTGAAGAAATGCAGTTTGATTATCCACTGCACCAACATGAACAATTGCAAACGCCAATGGAAATGTTGCTGCAAAAATTGGCAGGGTATTTGCGCAAGCGCCAATTGCAAACCCAACATGTCGAGTGGACGCTGGCTGATATTTATCACAATCATAATGTGTTACAAGTGTATGCCGATTCGCCACAAACACACTGGCGATTATTGTTCGATCTCTCCTTGATCCAATTGGAAAATCGCGATTTACCTTTCGAGGTCGATAGGCTCTCGCTCAACTGCCGCACGACATTGCCCCTTCAGGCGCGCAACAATGCGCTGGAATTTTATTCTGGTCGAAAAATCAATCGACAACAATTTTCCATTACCGCCGCAAAATTAAAAGCGCGCTTAGGTGATGCTGCCGTTTATAAACTCAGTTATCAGGATAGCTATCTACCGAATGAAACCAATCAGCGTATTGCATTGACCGATAGTTGCCAGCAGGCGCTGCCGGATATTCATCGCAATGCGCAGCGCCCCAATTGGTTGTTGGATGTTCCCGCCGTAATTGAAGTGCGCAAGCAGGGTTTGTATTGGCGCGGCAGAATTACATTAATCGCTGGGCCGGAGCGGATTCAAGGCAATTGGTGGCGCGAGCCGAGCGCGCGCGATTATTTTATTGGGCTGCGGCAAGACCGGCAGCGGCTATGGATTTTTTTAGACTTGCACAAACAACAGTGGTTTGTGCAGGGCATTTTTGCTTAGTGGTGTGCAAGGAAAATCTCATGCGCTATGCCCATCTGTTTACCACAACCAACTTTACTTTTTTGACCGGCGCATCGCATCCGCACGAATTTGTGTATCAAGCCGCAGAGCAGGGATATGACTCCATTGCAATAACGGATGAGTGTTCATTGGCGGGTATTGTGAAAGCGTTTGTGGCGGCAGAGGAGTTGGATTACAAATTAATTGTCGGCAGCCGCTTCCGGCTTTCCAATGGGATGGAGTTAGTTGCCATAGCGCCCACGCGCATTGCCTATGCTGAACTTTCCGGCTTTATTACGCTTGCCCGCCGCAGGGCGGCAAAGGGTGAATATGAAGCGCACTTTGAAGACCTGCGTTTTCGTTTGCAACATTGTTTAATTATTTGGTTGGGATATTTGGAGCCAGGTGGCGTAGCACCGGAAGCGGTTGTTGACCAGTTGGCAAAAGCATTTAAAGCGCGCTTATGGATTGGAATTGACCATCAGTGGAATGGTGGCGAGCAAGAGCAATTTTCGGTTTGGTTGACGTTAAGCCGTAATAAAAACATTCCGTTGGTTGCCTGCCCGCAAGCATTAATGCACATCCGTGAGCGAAAGCCTTTGCAGGATGTACTTACTGCGATTCGATGCAATACTTCTGTCGATGCGTTGGGTACGCAACTGGAGCCCAATGCCGAGGCGTACCTCAAACCCGTTGAACAATTACTTCACTTGTACCCGGATACTCTTCTCAAAGAAACCTGTGCGATAGCGGACATGTGTACATTTTCCATGAGCGAATTGCGCTATCAATATCCGCATGAATTGGTGCCGGAGCAGTGCACGCCTATACAGCATTTGCGCGCGTTGGTCGTTGAAGGTAAACATCAACGTTGGCCGCAAGGCGTCCCCGCTAATGCAGAAGCGCTACTGGAAAAAGAATTAACCCTGATTCAGGAATTGCGCTATGAATATTATTTTCTAACGGTGCATGATCTGGTGCGATTCGCCCGCGCGCAAAATATTTTATGCCAGGGGCGTGGTTCTGCGGCTAATTCTGTGGTGTGTTATTGCTTGTTTGTTACCGAAATTGCACCCGGGCAAATTACCGTGTTGTTCGAGCGCTTTATTTCCAGGGACCGCGATGAGCCGCCGGATATTGATATCGATTTTGAACACGAGCGGCGCGAAGAAGTTATCCAATATATCTACCAAAAGTATGGGCGTGAGCGGGCCGCTATTGCCGCAACGGTTATTACCTATCGCTCCCGCAGCGCTGTGCGCGATGTAGGCAAAGCCTTGGGAATGGATACCGCATTGATTGATCACCTGGCAAAAAATATTGCCTGGTGGGATAGATCCAGTGATTTGCAAATTCGTATTGCACAAGCGGGTTTGCAAGTGCAACAAAAAGTGCTGCAATATTTTTTAAAACTAGTTGGGCAGCTGTTGGGGTTTCCCCGGCATTTATCGCAACATGTTGGCGGCTTTGTGATATCGCAAGATAAAATCAGCGATCTGGTTCCGGTTGAAAATGCCAGCATGCCCGACCGCACCTTAATCCAATGGGATAAAGAAGATCTGGAGTCGATGCGCCTGCTCAAGGTCGATGTGCTGGCGCTGGGAATGTTGACGGCGCTACGCAAAACCTTGTCTTATATCCAGCGCTACAATCCTGCTTTTAAGAGCCTTGCCGATATTCCGCGTGAAGATCCTGCAACATACGAAATGCTGTGCAAAGGCGATAGTGTCGGCGTTTTTCAAGTTGAGTCGCGCGCACAGATGGCGATGTTGCCACGCCTGCAACCGCGCGAGTTTTATGATTTGGTTATCCAGATTGCGATTGTGCGTCCGGGCCCCATTCAGGGCGGAATGGTGAATCCTTTTTTACGTCGTCGCAGTGGCGAAGAAGACGTAACATCGCAAGGGGAAGCGGTTGATGAAGTATTAAAGCAGACTTTAGGTGTACCTATTTTTCAAGAACAAGTGATGCGACTGTCGATGGTGGCCGCCGGTTTTACCGGCGAAGAAGCGGACCGATTGCGTCGCGCGATCAGTGGTTGGGGCAAAAATAATAAATTGCTGCTGTTTGAAGAAAAATTTATCAGCGGCTTGCTCAACAATGGTTACACATTGGATTTCGCAACGCGATTATTTGAGCAAGTAAAAGGCTTTGGTGGTTTTGGTTTTCCGGAATCGCACTCGGCCAGTTTTGCGTTGTTGTGTTATGCCTCGTCCTGGTTGAAGTGCCATCACCCTGCGGCATTTTATTGCGCGCTATTGAATAGCCAACCCATGGGCTTTTATTCTCCGTCGCAGTTGGTTCAGGATGCGCGTCGTCATCGTATCAGTGTCATGCCGGTTGATATCAATTGCAGTCAGTTCGAAAATGCATTGGAAATGGATGCGGCAGGACAGTGGGGAATACGCTTGGGTTTTTGCGAAGTGAAATCGCTTGATGCACAAAGCGCTCGCCTAATAGAACACTGGCGAAATGATCAACCTTTTTTATCACTGGATGATCTTGCGCGTCGCACGGAATTGGGTGCGACCGAATTACAAATTCTCGCATCGGCTGATGCGCTAAAAGTATTAAGTGGGAATCGCCATGAGGCGCGTTGGCGGGCAGCGGCAATTCAACCTTATTCGACACTGTTCGATAACCGGAATGTGGATGATGATCTATTTACCCAAGCACCCAGTGAAGAAAAAGATATGTTGGATGACTATCGCACCCTTGGCCTAACGTTGCGCCAACATCCTATGGCATTGTTACGCAATCAATCTCCTTTCAACAAATGCACCAGGCAAGCAGAGTTAATTAATCTGCGACACAAGGGCTTTGTGCGCATTGCGGGTTTAGTAACGGGCCATCAACGCCCGGGCACTGCTAATGGAACTTTGTTTCTGACGCTAGAAGATGAGACTGGCAATGTAAATGTGGTGGTGTGGAAAGGAACCCAGGAAACTTATCGCAAGGTATTGCTTACTGCAAAATTGTTGGTTATTAATGGAACCGTCGAAATTGCGACTGAACATGTAGCAGCGCCGGTAATTCATGTGATTGCGGGGCAGCTACATGATTACACTGAGGTGTTACAGGGAATGTCGGTGAAGGCGAGGAGTTTCAAATAAATTTTTATTTTTTAGCAGGTGGGTGTAACGAACTGCAAACTGGGAAGCAAAGCCTCATCAGTTTGCAGCTGGATTAATCTTTGTTCGATGTCTTCTTTATAGGGTTTAGTCCCGGCAAAATCCTTCGCCTTCACGAATCATCAAACAATTTTTCTTGTCTGCTAACCATTTCATGCCTATGTCTTTACCATCGCTAACATGAATAGTTTCACCTATGCCGTCGCGGATGAAGCTAATTCGGTCTCCCAGTGTTTTCCCTTCGAATTGTTTTGGACCATCCAAATTTTGGATGGTCACTGTATAAACGCCTTTATTTCCTTCTATATTCAGGAAGGTACCTTCCGGGCCGTTCCATTTGCCGACCCAGGCATCCGTTGCAAAGTCGGCACGTTCGGCATTGCCGACCGCGCTAAGTGAGGATTCGGTCGAGCTTGAGGCATTGGATGCGGAGCTATTAATCGCGTTAATTTCCGCTGCACTTGATGCTGCTCGAGCATCATAAATTTCAGGGTGATTAGGATCTTTTCGTTCGCAGCCACTTACGGCTACCAGCAGTGAAACAAGCGTCAATGAGGCAATTAATTTAAATGATGTATTGTTCATAATGGCATCCTTGAAGTGGTTGTCTAATACCCGATCGAGCGATAGCTCGAAGCGGATTTCTATTCGCTCCCAGTTTTGACAACACATTTTATGAAAAGTCGCGTTATCGCAGTCCGTCCATTAGTGAAGGGGATTTAATAGCAATCTGTCTTTTGGTCTCATTTTTAGAATCGCTTGATTCTATAGGGCGCAGGTTTCCCTTATCGCAAGAGATGCGAAGCCATCAGAAATTAGCGGCAGAAATGAAAAAGCCACTGCTAGCAGTGGCTTTTTCATTTCCATTTTATGGGAAATTGCTAAGGTCAGCGAATTAGACGTTAAACAAAAAGTGCAACACGTCGCCGTCTTTTACGATGTACTCTTTACCTTCTTTGCGCGATTTACCTGCATTCTTTGCGCCTTGTTCGCCTTTGTATTGCACGAAGTCGTCGTAGGCGATGGTTTCGGCGCGGATAAAACCTTTTTCAAAATCGGTGTGAATTACACCTGCTGCTTGTGGTGCAGTTGCGCCTACTGGAATAGTCCAGGCGCGTACTTCTTTAACACCGGCGGTGAAATAGGTTTGCAGGCCGAGCAGTTGGTAGCCGGCGCGAATTACGCGGTTGAGGCCGGGTTCTTCCATGCCCATTTCGTCGAGGAATTCTTTTTTGTCATCGCCTTCAAGTTCGGCAATGTCAGCTTCCAATTTGTTGCAAATCGGTACGACTACAGATTTTTCTTCTGCCGCGATTTTGCGCACTACATCCAGATGTGGATTATTTTCAAAACCATCTTCGGCTACGTTGGCGATGTACATGGTGGGTTTGAGGGTGAGCAAGTTGATCTCTTTCAACATGGCCACTTCTTCTTTGTCGAGTGGGAATGAGCGTAGCGGTTTGGCTTCGTTCAGATGCGGTTGCACTTTTTCCAGCAGGGCTTTGATCGCAACAGCGTGTTTGTCGCCGCCCTTAGCGGATTTGGCGTAGCGGTTGATCGCTTTGTCGACTGCTTCCAGATCGGCAAGCGCGAGTTCGGTGTTGATGACTTCGATATCAGCGGCCGGATTTACCCCGTTGGCAACGTGAATTACGTTGTCGTCATCAAAGCAACGCACTACGTGGGCGATAGCATCGGTCTCGCGAATGTTGGCGAGGAATTTGTTGCCCAGGCCTTCGCCGCGCGATGCACCGGCAACAATACCGGCGATATCGATAAATTCCATGGTGGTAGCAACAACACGCTCGGGTTTAACGATTTCGGCGAGCATATCCTGGCGTGGATCGGGCACGGTCACAATACCGGCGTTGGGCTCAATGGTGCAGAAGGGGAAGTTTTCGGCGCTGATGCCCGCGTTGGTCAGGGCGTTGAACAGTGTTGATTTGCCGACGTTGGGCAGGCCGACGATGCCGCAATTGAAACCCATGATGCTATTCCGCTAATGAGAAGTATGAAAAATAAGGGGTGAAAATCGAGAGGGCGCGATTATACATGCTCGGCGCCCATTAGACGAAGTTTGCACAGATTACTGGACAGGTTACTTTTTGGGATCGGTATGCAGGTTTTTCATCGCCGTGTTCCAGTCGCCTTTTAATGCGTCCGGGGTGCATTTGATCGCGCGGTTGATGGCATCATCAATCAATTCTTGCTCGCTTGATGGCGCACGCTTAAGCACAAAGTTGGCGACCATCGCCGCTACACCTGGGTGGCCGATACCCAAACGCAGGCGCGGGAAATTGGGGTTGTTGCCGAATGCAGCGATGATATCGCGCAGGCCGTTGTGGCCGCCGTGGCCGCCGCCTTGTTTGAAGCGGGCGATGCCGGGAGCGAGGTCCAGCTCGTCATGGGCTACTAACACCGCAGCTGGGTCGATCTTGAAAAAGTTCGCCATGGCGCCAACAGACTGCCCGCTGCGATTCATATAGGTAGTGGGGATTAGCAAGCGCAGGTCGCGACCTTGATAATTAACGCGCGCGGTCAGGCCGAAGTATTTGTTGTCGGGCATCAATGATGCGCCCAGCGAACGGGCAAATTCCTCGACAAAATCCTGTCCGGCATTGTGGCGGGTGCGCTCATATTCGCTGCCGGGATTGCCCAGCCCTACGATCAATTGAATCTCGGTATTTGCCATGAAGCTTTCTCATTCTTGCTAATTGTTGCTTGTTCGTGTGGCGATAAAGATTTTGCGCGCGAATTGTACCTGCAAATTGTGTTGTGATCGCCACCATAAAAAAGGGGCGGAATCCAAAGATTCCGCCCCTTCTAATACCGGGAATTTCAGCAGGGAAGCAATTAAGCTTCTTCGCCTTCACCCTCCACAGCGCCTTTCGGCTTAACAAGAGTAGCAACAGCCAGGTTGTGGTCTGCGCCTTTTTGCAGGTCAGCAGAAATAACGCCGCTTGGCAGTTTCAGGTCAGAAATGTGCAGGATGGTGCCTACTTCTGCGCCGCCCAAGTCTACTTCAATGAACTCTGGCAACTGGTGTGGGAAGCAGATAACGTCCAATTGGGTCAGGTTATGAACTACTTTACCGCCCTGGATTTTCACGCCTTTGGAAGTTGCTTCATTGATGAAGTGCAGAGGTACGTGAGTGTGTACCTTGGTTGACTTGTCAATGCGCAGGAAGTCCAAGTGCAGAACAACAGGCTTGGAAGGGTGACGTTGTACGTCTTTCAGGATTACGTCCTGAGCAGTACCGTCAACATTCAAGCTGATGATGTGAGAGTAAAATGCTTCGTGTTCCAAGTGCTTGTTCAGCTCGTTAGCTGAAACAGACACGCTTGCAGGAGCTACGTTACCGCCGTAAATAACAGCAGGAACTTGATCAGCCAAACGACGCAGGCGGCGGCTCGCACCTTTCCCCAAGTCGTTACGGGCAGTTGCATCTAATTTAAAGTCTTCAGACATGATTACGTCCTCAATTTTCCGTGTAGATCCGCGACCAGAATCTACCGGGTTTCAGTAACCGCACCAGTTAACTAATGCGGCGGTTTACCAGAGTGAATCTTCCGCTTGGCGGAACCTTTAAAGGCTCCTAGCGGAACATGGCACTCAGGGATTCTTCATTGCTCAAACGACGCATGGCTTCGGCGAGCATTTTGGATAAGGTCAGGCTGCGAATGCGCGGACACTCTTTGGCTGCCTGACTAAGTGGGATCGAGTCGGCAACGACCAATTGATCCAGCTCGGAATTGTTAATGTTGTCAATCGCTTTGCCCGACAATACCGGGTGCGTACAGTAAGCGACCACTTTCTTGGCGCCTTGGGCTTTTAGTGCTTTGGCGGCGCTGCACAGGGTGCCTGCGGTGTCGATAATATCGTCTACCAGCAGGCAGGTACGGCCTTCAATATCACCAATGATATGCATCACTTCGGCAACATTGGCGCGTGGGCGACGCTTATCGATAATCGCCAAATCAATGCCTAACTGTTTGGCTACCGCACGGGCGCGTACTACGCCGCCGATGTCTGGCGATACCACAATCAGGTCTTCGAATTTTTGCTGTTCAATATCTTCCAGTAACACTGGTGAACCGTAGACGTTATCTACCGGTACATCAAAGAAGCCCTGGATCTGTTCAGCGTGCAGGTCGACGGTGAGAACACGGTCAACGCCTACACCTACCATCATGTCTGCTACTACCTTCGCGGTAATAGGTACGCGCGCTGAGCGCACACGGCGATCCTGGCGAGCGTAGCCGAAATAGGGCACTACAGCGGTGATACGGCCAGCGGATGCGCGACGCAGCGCGTCGACCATCACTATTAGTTCCATCAGGTTGTCGTTTGTCGGTGCACAGGTTGATTGCACTACAAACACATCGCGCCCGCGCACGTTATCGTGCAGTTCGACGGCAATTTCGCCATCAGAAAACTGTGCGACAGATACATTGCCGAGGGGCATGCCCAAGTGATCCACAATTTTTTTAGCAAGATCCGGGTTTGCGTTGCCGGTAAAGACCATTAAATCAGTCACGTCAGAATACCTTTTGGTGGTTGCTTGGGTGATCCAGGTGCCAGAGCTGATAATTTCTGTCTGCGCAAAGCAGAGTTTTTTACCTTAGGGTGTTTCTGTGGGAAACAAAAAGATAAAAAAACGGGAATGAAAGTAATATGGGTGGTCATTGTTGTGTAGTTCGTAGTGGTGATGCAACTTAATTTTCAAATATACGAAACTATGGCTTAAAACAATGACTGAAATAGATGGCAGGGGCGGAAGGACTCGAACCTACGAATGGCGGGATCAAAACCCGCTGCCTTACCACTTGGCGACGCCCCTGTTGTTCTTGATCAATTGGCGGGAAGCAGTTTGTAGAGTGGTGATTGGTTTACACCTTGCGCTACAAAACCGGGCAGATGTTTGGGCAATTGTGCCTGCACTTGAAGTGCTGTTTCTGCCGACTCGAAGCTTGCAAAAACACAGGCTCCGGTTCCCGTCATTTGTGCGTTGCGATCAAACTTTTGTAACCAGATGAGGGCGTTATCGACTTGTGGATAAAGCTTTCTCACCAAGGCTTCGCAGTCATTTTTACCGCCCCGCTCAAGGAAGGCCGCCACTTTAATGGCCGAAGTATCTCTTGTCAAATCTTTGTGAGAAAAAATTTCAGCAGTGGATACGTGACAATCAGGTTGTGCAACGAGGAACCATTTTGGCTGCATTTCAACAGCTTGCAGCTCTTCGCCGACCCCTTCTGCCCATGCGGTTTGGGCGTTAATGAAGACGGGGACATCGGCGCCGAGTTTTAGTCCTATCGCTTGTAGCTGGTTTTTAGTCAGTCCGCAGTTCCATAAATTGTTGAGTGCAACCAGAGTCGTGGCGGCGTTACTACTGCCGCCGCCTATACCGCCACCCATGGGCAGGCGTTTGGTTAGGTGGATATCGGCTCCGGCGCCTGCAGGTTTATAGGGCTCCAGTTCGCGGGCGGCTTTGATAATCAGGTTTTGCTCGAAACCTACCCCCAGCAATTCAGGGGCTAGCGTAATCTGGCCATCGGTACGCGTAGTAAAGGAAAGCGTGTCACCATAATCGAGTAATTGAAAGAAGGTTTGCAGGTTGTGATAGCCATTGGGGCGGCGCCCGGTGATATGCAAAAACAGATTTAGTTTGGCGGGTGACAGGAGGGTCATATCGGTCATTGTGCTGGTCCCAGCTGCCAGGTGCGAATTACCAGTGTCAGGCGTACATCCTGATACTCAGCGGTGATTTTCCCTGGTAGCGGCAAATTTGTGCCATTAAAGGATTGATCGCGGTAATTGCTATAGCTGATATCCCATCCGCCCTGAATCAGGTGATCGATCAGCCCATTCTCATTCTGTTGTAACTGGGTAATGCGCAACTTGGGGGCAGGCACACCGCGCACCCAATAGGCCAGTTGTGCGACGGGTAAGGTCCAGCCAGCTGTTTTTTTGATGAGCGCTTCGGCAGTTTTGGCCTCTTGGGCGGGTTCGCCGGTTTGTTCGAGGCGCACTTTGTCGGGGCTGCCGGTGATAATCATGCTTTTTTGCCCGAGTGGGCCGCTCAGGTTGATTTGATAATGGGCTGGTTGTTGTTGCCATTTAATGCTGGCACTGCCGCTATCGTCGGTGGTGCGGACCCCCAGCTTGCCGGCCAGCTGCCAATCACCAATAGCCTGTAGTTGGCGTTGGTGTTCAAGTACATCTTGTGGTGGGGTCAGTGAGCGGTGTGCACATCCGCTGGCGAACAAGAGTGCCAGCAGGATGAGGGCGTAACGCAATATCATAAATCGGCCTTGAGGCGGTTGAGGGTTTCCCGGATTACTGGATCGTTGGGGTCGAGTTTAATGCTTTCTTGCCAGACCTGACGCGCTTCTTCCTGATTGCCCAGCACCCACAGGATTTCACCTAAATGGGCGCCGATTTCGGCGTTGGGGCCAGCGGCAAAGGCTTTGCGTAAAAACTCCAATGCTTCCGGGTATTTGCCCGTGCGATAGTGCAGCCAGCCGATGGAGTCCAGGATAGCGGCGTCGTCGGGTTGCAGTTGCAGGGCTTTGTCGAGCAGCTCGCGGGCTTCGGTAAAGCGCTGGGTACGATCTGCCAGTACATAGCCGAGCGAGTTGAGTGCGGCGGTATTATCCGGTTGCTGTTTCAAGATTTGGCGCAGATCGCGCTCGGTTGCGGCAAGGCGCTTGCGCTGGTTATTGAGCATGGCGCGCGCAAACAGCAGTCGGGTACTGGTGGGAAAATTGGTGAGGCCCTCCGTAAATACGGTATCGGCTTCAGACAAATAATCGTGCTTAACCAGTGTTTGGCCGTGCAGTGCATACAGCGCCTCGCTTTGGTCGGGAAAGCGCAGGCGCAAGCGGTTCATGTGCTGTTGGGCGCTGAGGAAATCCTGCTGGCGCACGAAGATATCCACGAGTTGGACTGTGGCAGACAGGAAGTCATTACCCTGTTCAACCTGCAAATAGTGAATGATGGCTTCGGGTAGGTCGTTGCGTGCTTCGGCCATGCGCCCCAGATAATAGTGCGCGGTGGAGAGGTGCAGGTCGCGATCCAGCAGTTCTTCAAATGTCTGCTGCGCCGTATCCATATCCTTACGTTCCAGCGCAATAATGCCCAGTGACAGCAACAAGTCGCCATTGCCCGGTAGCTGCTGGGTGAGGATCGTAAATTGCGCCTGAGCTTCCTCTATATTGTGGTGAGCCAGAATTCGCGCGTACTGTTGACGCAGATTGGTATTGTCGGGATAAAACTCCAGCAGTGCGGCCATTTTGTCGATGGCTTCCTGATCCCGCTTCAATTGATGCAGCAGGTTGGCTTCGAGGATGGCGGCGGGAATGCTGCGTGGATGAACTTTGAGTGCCTGATGGGTGAGGTTCATTGCCTCATCATATTTGCCCTGCTGTTGTAACAATATCCCTGTCCCCACCATAAGCTGCTCATTTTCTGGATGGCTCTGCAGCAGGGTGACGAAATCATTGAGCAGTGCAGCCCGCTCCGCATCCTCAAGGCTTGCTGCATGCACGGCAATATTCTGGAACAGGGGCTCACCGCCCTCATCCAGCAAGCGGCGCGATACATCAAATGCATCGCGTAGCTGCCCGGCTTGTATGTAGCCCATGGATATATTGGTCAATGCATCCTTACTGCGCGGTGCGGCTTTGACCCAGATTTGTGCCATTTCCATGGCGATTTGATGGTTGCCCAGATAGCGAGCAATCATGGTGGCGCGTTCGGCGATCTGCGGATCGCGGGTTTCGCGCGCCTGCTGCACGTAATTGCTTAATGCCAAATCATATTGCGCACGGCTACCCGCGATTTCTGCGGTGAGCAATGAATAGAGGGTTTCGGTTGGAAAGGGCTTAGCGGGTGTCTCTATGCGCACTTCCGGCTGTGGCTCAGGGATCGGCTCGGGAGCCGCCACGCTGCGCGCCGATTGTAAGCTACAGCCGCTCAGCACCCAGTAAAGGGTCATGCTCGACAGTATGATGGGGCGGTGTTTGCTCATGCGTGACCGATACAAAATGCAGGAAGTGGGCGCAGGCAGGTTGCGCGGTCGAACATCATAAACGTGACGCCCGGTGATAAAAAGGGTGTTTGGTCACTGGTGTCAAAAATGGTGTCAAAAGTCCTACCCCTGTTGATGGTTATAGCCTGCTGCTGCGTCGCATTTGCACGGGTTGGGTGTTGAGAAGACGGCGTGATTCCAAAAAAGTCTGCTGGATTAGATAGGCATCGCCGCTGGCGCGATGGCGCCTTATATCAAGATGTTTTTCCAGCCGCTTTTTGGTCTGGTCCCAAAGTAGCAATTGGGTCTCGGTGGCAATCATTTCTATCGGGCTAAAACGGAAGCTGCGATTGACCCGCGCGGCAAAAAACAAACGGTTAAGCCAAGAGCTATCGTGGGTCCATGCATCACTATAAGCGGTTGTTTCGCCTAAAAACTGGTTGAGTTCTATACAGATGTCGCGTGGTTTGCGCCCGCGGGTTTCAATCAGTTCCCGCGAAATGCCGTGTATCGCCTGGGCGCTATCACTCCAGTGGGTCCACTCGGCTACCGGTTCGATCAGCGCGCAATAGCGGTCGCCATTGTATTTCACCACGCCGATCTCAATCGGATAGCTGTATGAGCCAAAACCGGAAGCTTCGATATCGATGATGGTAGGGGTTTGTGTGCGCATAAAAATCCTTGGGCAGCGACTATTGTTGAGTATAGATGTAGATGTAACTGGACAGTGAATCGGTGTAATAGCATCCCTTTATGACAGGATTCAGAACTTGCCTCTTGTCACGCCCCGTATCTGACCGGACAATACCGCCCTTCAAAACAATTAGCCCGACCCATGACCCTGTTAGCCTTTGGCATTAACCATACCACCGCCCCTCTTGCCCTGCGCGAGCGGGTCGCGTTCGCGCCGGAGAGTCTGCAAGGCGCGATGCAGGAGGCTTGCGCCCATGCCGGGTTGACCGAAGTGGCTATTCTCTCAACTTGCAATCGCACCGAAATCTATGCGGCGAGTGAGGGAGATGCCGGGGCAATCCAGCAGTGGTTGGTCGATCACACAGCGATTGATGCCGCTGATTTGGCCAACAGTTACTACTGCTATCAGGATCAGGACGCCGTGCGTCATATGATGAAGGTTGCCGGGGGCCTCGATTCACTCGTGCTGGGTGAACCGCAAATTTTAGGCCAAATGAAGTCAGCTTTTGCGGTAGCGAAAGAAGCGGGCACTTTGGGGGCGGAATTACACGCAACATTTCAGCAAGTTTTTAATATTGCCAAACGGGTGCGCACCGAGACGGCGATTGGGGAAAACCCGGTTTCCGTTGCCTATGCTGCAGTCAGCCTTGCCCAACAAATCTTTTCCAACCTCAAGCAGGACACGGCGCTCCTGATTGGTGCAGGTGAAACCATCGAGCTGGTGGCGCGCCATCTGGCAGAGCAGGGCATCAAACACATTATTGTTGCCAATCGCACCCTTGACCGCGCCCAGCGGCTGGCGCGCGAATTTAATGGTGAAGCGATTTTACTGGCCGATATTCCTGAGCAGTTGCACCGCGCCGACATAGTCATTTCCTCTACCGCCAGCCAATTGCCCTTATTGGGTAAGGGGGCCGTGGAATCGGCGCTGAAAAAGCGCAAGCACAAACCCATGTTTATGCTGGATATTGCAGTTCCGCGCGATATCGAAGAGCAGGTGGGTGAGCTCGATGATGTGTATCTCTACACCGTGGATGATTTGCATGCGGTGATTGATGAAAACAAAAAGTCGCGTGTCGCCGCAGCCGATCAAGCCGAAGAAATTATTACTGAAGGCGTGGAATTATTTTTGCGCCAGCAGCGTGCGCTCAATGCGGTGGAAACGGTAAAAGCCTATCGCAGCAAAGCCGAGCAATTGCGCGATGTGGAATTGGAAAAAGCCCTGCGCAGTTTGCAAACCGGTGCAAATCCAGAGCAAGTTTTACAACAGTTTGCACGCAACCTTACCAATAAGTTGATCCATTCCCCCACAACTGTATTAAAAGAAGCGAGCGCCAGTTCGCGTCACCATGTGATTCAAGTGGCACATGAGTTATTTGCCCTTGAACTCGCCATTACCCCAGAAGAGCCTGTTAACCCAGCTGCCGAATCGGCCAGCGATGCAAGTGAGCCCCAATGAAAGCGTCTATTTTAGAAAAGCTGGATCGCCTTAAAGAGCGCTACGAAGAAGTGAGCGCGATGTTGTCGGAAGCTGACACCATCAATAATCAAAACAAATTCCGCGACCTCTCCAAAGAGTACGCCGAGTTAGAGCCGGTGGTTCAAGGCTACCAAGGCTATTTGCAGCTGCTCGCCAATATCGAAGAAGCCAAACACCTGTTGGTGGACGGCGACGATGATATGAAAGAAATGGCCGAGGAAGAACTGAAAGACTGCGAAGCGCAACTCGAACCTATGCAATTGGACTTGCAAAAACTCTTGCTGCCCAAAGACCCCAACGACGAGAAAAACTGCTACCTCGAAATTCGCGCCGGTACCGGTGGCGATGAAGCGGCAATTTTTTCTGGCGATTTATTCCGCATGTATTCGCGCTTTGCAGAAACCCAAGGCTGGCGCGTGGAAATACTCAGCCAGAATGAAGGTGAGCATGGCGGCTTTAAAGAAATTATTTCGCTGGTTTCCGGCCAGGGTGTTTATTCAAAATTAAAATTTGAATCAGGCGCACACCGTGTACAGCGCGTCCCCGAAACCGAATCACAAGGGCGTATCCATACTTCCGCGTGTACGGTTGCGGTGATGCCGGAAGCGGATGAGTTGGAAGAAATCAATATCAACAAAGCGGATTTGCGTATCGACACGTTTCGCGCATCGGGTGCCGGTGGTCAGCACGTTAACAAAACTGACTCGGCGATTCGTATTGTCCATCTCCCGACGGGATTGGTGGTGGAGTGTCAGGACGAGCGTTCGCAACACAAAAACCGCGCGCGCGCGCTGAGTTTGCTGGCAACCAAGTTAAAGCAGCAGCAAGAAGATGCCGCGCACAAATCGCTCTCGGATGAACGCCGCAGTTTGGTGGGTTCCGGTGATCGCTCTGAGCGTATCCGCACCTACAATTACCCGCAGGGGCGCGTAACAGATCATCGCATCAACCTTACGCTTTATTCGTTGGATGCGATTATGCAGGGCGATTTAAAACCGGTCGTTGAACCACTTGCGCATGAATATCAAGCCGATCAATTGGCGGCGATTGCGGATTAGTTTTTTTGTTTTTGTTTTTTTTCGTTCTTGTTAATTGTTCGATACTCGCAAAGCCATCAAGGTAATTTTTGCGAGACCGTCTGAGGCATGGATGCCGAAGTCGAGCCTACAAGGAGGTATTCACGGCGTGTCTCGCGAGGATTACCTTGGTGGCTCGCACCTTCCGGCAGAGCGCACCCATGAATCTTTTTTCCGTCGCCCAGTGTTTGCAGCGATCCGCTGAGTTGGATGCGGTAAGTGATTCGGCCCGTTTGGATATCGAATTATTGCTTTGCCACATCCTGCAAAAAAATCGCACCTGGCTTTTTACGTGGCCGGATAAAACGCTCACTACCGAGCAAGAAAATCTCTTTAACGATTTTTTCGCGCGCCGCAAAAGCGGCGAGCCGGTAGCTCATATCATCGGTCAGCGTGAATTCTGGTCGCTGCCGTTATCGGTTAATAACTCCACCTTAATTCCTCGCCCGGATACTGAGCTATTAGTCGAAACGGTTTTGGAATTATTTGCAGGTGATACTCCAGATCAAATGCGTCACTGTTTGGATTTGGGTACGGGAACTGGCGCAATTGTATTGGCGCTCGCGAGTGAAAAGCCGCACTGGCAATTGTTGGGGGTGGATCAATCGGCCGATGCGGTTGCGCTCGCTGAGCAGAATCGCCAGCAGTTGGGTTTCACGCATGTGACGATTGCGCAGAGCAACTGGTTTACCCAGCTTGCTCCGCAAACATTTGATGTGATTGTCAGTAACCCTCCTTACATTGACCCACAAGATCCACATCTCGAACAAGGCGATGTGCGCTTTGAACCGCGCTCGGCGTTGATTGCAGAGAAGAACGGTCTCGCTGATATCGAATTGATTATTCAACAGAGTTGGAATTATTTGCAGATGCACGGCTGGTTACTGCTGGAGCACGGATACGACCAAGGTACAGCGGTTCGTGATTTACTGGGTGCACGCGGTTTTGTGCAAGTTGAAACCCGCCGTGATTTGGGTGGTAACGAGCGTATCAGCATCGGCAGAAAAGGGGATTTATCGTGAACGACGAACAATTGCTGCGCTATTCGCGCCAAATTATGTTGCCCGATGTCGATATCGACGGGCAGGAAAAGTTATTGGCCGCGCGCGTTCTCGTAATTGGTCTCGGTGGATTGGGTTCGCCGGTTGCTTTGTATCTCGCCGCCGCCGGTGTCGGTCATTTGGTATTGGCTGATTTTGATGCGGTGGATTTAACCAATTTGCAACGACAAGTCGCGCATACTAATTCCCGTATTGGTATGAACAAAGCCGCTTCTGCTGCACTGTCGATACAAGAATTAAATCCGGAAATAACCATCGATTGCATCGAACACGTATTGGATAGCGATAATCTTGCCGAACAAGTACAGCTAGCTGATGTGGTAGTGGATTGCACCGATAATTTCGCCACGCGTTTTGCGATCAATGCAGCATGTGTTGCTGCGAAAGTACCTCTGGTTTCCGGCGCGGCGATTCGTTTGGAAGGACAGGTTGCGGTATTTGATGCGCGCACCGACAGCAATCCTTGTTACCGCTGTTTATACGAAGAAGATAGCGATGATTTAACCTGCGCGGCCAACGGTGTTTTGGCACCGCTGGTGGGGATCATCGGCTCCATGCAGGCGCTGGAAACCATCAAATTAATTTGCGGTTTTGGCACTGGCCTCGCCGGGCGTTTATTACTGTTGGATGCGCGCCATATGCAATGGCGCGAATTGAAATTACCGAAGGATAAAAACTGCCCTGTGTGCAGTCAGCGTAAGTCTATGTAAAGAGCTTGTTTTTTGCCGGTATGTCCTTATATTGGCGCCATCCTATTTAAAATTTTACTTTTAATTTACGCAAAGGTGTTCTGATGAGCGAAGTTCCTTCTCCTTTTAAAACCGGGATATTCCCGACAATCATTTTCGGTTCGCGTTGGTTGCAGCTGCCACTGTATTTGGGGCTGATTGTTGCCCAATGCGCTTATGTATTTTTGTTTCTAAAAGAGTTAGTACATTTAGTCACTGGTGTTGCATCGCTGGGCGAGCAACAAATTATGTTGATCGTGTTGGGTTTGATTGATGTGGTAATGATCTCCAATCTGCTGGTGATGGTTATCGTCGGTGGCTATGAAACGTTTGTGTCGCGCCTGCGTTTGGATGGCCATCCAGATCAACCTGAGTGGTTAAGCCACGTTAATGCGACTGTGCTGAAAGTTAAATTGGCAATGGCGATTATCGGTATATCGTCAATTCACTTGTTAAAAACGTTTATTGAGGCAGGAAACATCGGATTGCCCACGGCGAAATTTACGGAAGAAGGTGTGATGTGGCAAACCATTATCCATATGGGCTTCATCGCCTCTGCTATCGGCATCGCTTACACCGATTTATTGATGCAACGAGTCAGTTCGGCGAATAAAGCAGGACACTAATTTTAGTCTTTCGGGTAAAAGGATAATGACCACTGCAGATAAGCTTGTTTATCAGGTTGGAGATTTCAACGTTGATGTCATCCAGCGGCAAGTGGTCACACTTTCTCAGACAATTAGTGTTCGTCCCAAGACCTTTTCCCTTTTATTAGTATTTCTGCAAAACCCTTCCCGGATATTACAAAAAGAATTTTTGTTAAATCAGGTATGGGATGACGTCTGTGTAGAAGAGCAGGTGTTGGTGCAATCCATTCGCGAGCTGCGCCAGGTTTTCGCTCCGTTGGATGTCCTTCAAACTCATCCTCGCAAAGGTTATGCCTGGGTTGTGCCGGTAACACAGGCTGAAAAAATAAGAATTATCCCACCAAGCCTATTCTCCAAGTCCCGCAAAAAAATTATCGGTGTTGCTGCCAGCCTATTGGTGTTGACGATGCTGATCGCATTCGCTTTATCGCAAAGTCTCTCCAGTAGTCAAATACCAAAAAATATTATTACAGTATTGCCGGTTGAGAATCGCACCGAAGGTTCTACGTTAATGTGGGTTCGCTTGGGAATGATGGATCAATTGATTCAGTCGTTACAGTCGTCGCCCCATGTTCAAGTGTTTGATGTCCCCTATGTGTTGCATTTGCTGGATGTGGCCGGTGGGGATATGAACGATCGCGTTCAACTCGCCAACCGGATTTTTGAAATTTCCGGTTCGAGTGTGGTGGTCGATTTGGAATTGGCGGGTTCAGTGAATGATTACCGCTTGTTGTATCGGTTGTTCACACCCACAGGTCAAACGTCCGGTGTGATTATGGAAAACCAGTTGGATAAGGTGGTCGAAAGTCTGGCCAAGGTGATCGCTGCTAAAACCGATGCGCGTTTGGAACTGTCGCATCTGAACAAAGAGTTTAATTCTAACCTTGTGGCGGAAGCTTGGGATAAATGGAGCAAGGGGCAAACGGATGCGGCTATTGCGCTGTTAAAAACCGCAGTTACGCTGGAGCCGGATAACTTTCTTGCCTATCAACTGCTGATTGAATCGGAGCAGATTCAAGAGCGTTGGGCGCAATCAATAAATGATGCGAAAAACATCATCGCTACAGCCGGGCAGCAGCAAAATGACAGGTCTCATGTGTTTTATTATTTGTTAGCCAGAGCTGAATTTGCTCTTGGTGATATAGAACAGGCGCAGAAAAATTTATTGATTGCTAAAGACTTGGCTGAGCGTGAATTTGATAGCTTGTATCAGGCGTACATCACTAGTTTGCAGGGTGATATTGCACAACAGCGCGGCGGCTTGGATGAAGCAGAGGAGCTGTATAGGAAAGCAATGGGGCATCATCATTCTATTGCTTGTCCTATCGGCGTAAGTGTAACTCGTTTGAAATTAATAGATCTTTACAGTCGTCAAAAACGAAACGACTTATTGGTTGAGCAAATGAACCAGCTAAAAGAGTTGATAGCAAAACATAAGCTACCCATTGAGCAGCCAAATTTGATGATGAATTAACCAATTTTCGACTGTAAACCTCCAGTTTCATAAAATTTCATAAAGTTTCATTGGTGTGAAACGCTATTGGTTAGCCAAAGTGGCCCGACAATATCTAAAGGGTTTACTTTATGGCTTCTAATCAACTCCGCTGGCGCAGTTTTATCAGCCTCTCTATTTTTCTTGGCTTAACCATTCTTTTCATTACATCACTACTGATGTTCCTGAAGCCGCATCAGGATTTAATTGCTTTGTTGCACACCATTTTCGGTTTCTGGTTGATGCTGCTGTTGCTATGGCATGTGAAAAATAATTTCAGGCCACTTAAAAATTATCTCAAGAATAACAGTACCGCAAAAATCCATTGGGTTCCTTGGGGAAGTGCTGGGGTGTTTGTATTGCTGCTGATATTGGTTTACCACCAGGCGGCACCCTTTGTGCAGTTTTATCGCTGGGGGCAAACCCTGCGCGCGGCTACTGAAAATGCGATGAATGAACAACAGGTTTATCAAGTCCGACGCATACAGCCCGCTACCGCAAATGGAGAGGAGTTGACGATTGAGTTTCGCAAAGGCCCCTATTTTATGTGGCCGCAGTACGCCATTTGGCTGGAGACATTGGATGGGAAATTTATCCAGCCGCTCTATGTTACTGGAAAATTAGCGACTAACAATTTTGCCAACAAGGTAACGCAAAAAAATCCGAAGCAGGTTTTTAAGGAAAATCCTTTCGCTGTGGATGATGATGGCAGTGAAAGCTTTGAATACCAGTGGGACACCGCAAGCAAAAATGAACGCATGCGGCCCGAATCGCTTCCTGTGTTTTTGCATGCGCTGGGTTTGAAATCTGCTGATGACCGAATGGTGCCGGAAACCTCTACGCCTCTATTGGATGCCTATGCCGGTGCAACTATGTTGGAGCATTTTTTGTTAACGACAAAATCGGTCGCCGAGCTACCACAACAATTTCGCATTCGTTTTGAAATTAACCAATCGTTTGATTTTAACGAATACTATTCCAGTGACCGTTTTCCTGATGATGCCATTTATTCTGGCGATGGCTATTCTGCCCAACCCTCGGTTGTGTATGAAGCTGTTGTGGATCGCAGAAATGATCAGCAGCTCTACCGCCTGACATTGATTGGACAGGGGCATCACTCAGGGAAAGATGGAAAAATAAATCCGGATGTCAGTAAACTGACTACTGCGAAACAGATAGTGGATAGGATGATTGTGGAATTTCACAAAAATCCAACACCTAATGCCCGCTGAAAAAACTAAGCATATTCGGTATGGCAGGTAACAGGGAAAACCCGCAGACCATGTGCATGGCCTGCGGAGCAGATGGGTTAGAACTTGTAGTTCAAACTGATGGTGTAGTTACGCGGTGTGCCGTAGCGATACGAACTGAAATAGCCAACTTGTGAGTAGTATTTTTCATCCGTTACGTTAGCCGCGTTGAACTGTGCACTCAGGTTATCGGTGAAGTTGTAGCGCGCCATCAGGTTGACCAATGCATAGGCGTCCTGAGTCAGTCTTCCTGGCTGGCCAACCGGGTCAATACCTTTTGAGTAAGTTTCGTTTTGCCAGTTAACGCCGCCACCGAGCATCAGGTTTTGCAATACGCCACCGAACTCATAGGAGGTAAACAGCTTGAGTGACTTGGTGGCATTGTCGGTATTCAGGTCGTTACCTTTAGCATCTTCAATGGTGAATTGAGTGTAGCCCGCACTGATGTTCCAGCCGTCGATCGGTTGACCAACCACTTCAATTTCAAAGCCTTTGCTCTGCGCACCTGCAACACCGATGTAGGCATACATTTGATCGGGTGTACCGACAAAAGTGGTGTCCATCTGAGCCAAGTTGTCTTGCTGGATATCAAAATAGGCAACAGTGGTTTGCAGGCGGTCATCCAGGAAGCGGCTCTTTAAACCGATTTCCGCACTTTCGCCGACCAACGGATCAATGAAGTTACCATTGGCGTCGCGATTATTTTGCGGCTTGAAAATTTCGGTGTAGCTGGCGTAAATGCGGTGAGCATCGGTTAAATCATAGAGTGCACCAGCGTAAGGAATAAATTCATCCTCAACGCCGTAATCAACGATGCCGCTCCAGTCAAAACCATTGCGCTCCCAAGTAGCTACACGTCCACCCAGAATAAATTTGAGTTTGTCTGTCGCAGAAAGGCGGGTTGCAGCGTAATAACCTTCTTGCTCAGTTTCGCTACCTTGTGATTGCGTGCGCGTGGTATCCCATTCTGGTTCGTCCAGATCAAGGCTATCCCATTCGTAGAAGTTTTCTACCGAAACTCTGTCGTAACCGCCGCTCATATCACCACCCAAAGGTAGCTGGGTAAACGTTTTTGCAGATTGATCGGCACGCAAAGCGCCCACAACAAAGTCGTGGCTTTGGTTAAACAGATTGAAATCGCCTTTCAGTTGGAAATCGTAGCTGTCCTGCTTTGATTCGCCATCACTGCGGTAGCGTTGGGCGTTCAGGCCGCCACCGGTTGCTTTGATAACAGTGCCGTAAACATAGAGCAAACGCGCTTCTGTTTCGTAATGCAGATTGTTGTAGTTAGCAAGCAGCTCCCAGCCATTATTAAATGTGTGGTTGATGCTGGCGAAGTAATTGGTGTTGGTGGATTCCCAGCGGTTCCATTCCCTTGCGGTAGTTTTGGAGACATCCCAATCAGGACGGGTGCCATCGGAAAAGAAGCCTGGCAATACGCCCCACACAGTGGAGGTTGGGTCATTGTTTTGATAGCTCGCGCCCACACGCACTAAGGTTGCGTCGGTTAAGTCGGCTTCTAACACACCGTATAAAGTGCTCTTGTCGTCTTCGTAGTAATCAACGAACGACTCGCCACCTTGATAACGGCCAACCAAGCGCGCACGCACGGTGCCGCTCTCGTTCAAACCAGTGCCTACGTCAGCAGCGAAGGTTCTTTTGTCCCAGCTACCGGTGCCTACATCTAAATAGCCAGTTAATTCTGTGCTGCTAGCGTGTTTGCGTACCAAGTTAATAGAAGCAGAAGGGTCACCCACGCCGGTCATCAAACCGGTAGCGCCGCGTACAAATTCGATGCGTTCGTAAATCACGGTATCGGCAACGGTTTCGCCTGAGTCACCACCCAATGACCAAGAGGTAGGAACGCCGTCGATTTGATAGCTATCAATCGCAAAACCGCGTGAATAAAAGCCGTTGCGCACGTTGTCGGTTTCTTCAGCAGTCACACCTACAGCGTTGTTAACGGCTTCCAAAATGCTGGTGATGTTCTGGTCTTGCATACGCTCAAAGGTCAGTACCGATACTGATTGTGGCGTTTCTTCGATGGTCAAACCAAGGCCGGTAGCGGTATCCAACGCTTTGGTTTGGCCGACGCTGTACTTGCCGGTCACGATAACTTCTTCAGTTTCGGTGGCAGTTTTCTTGGTTGCTGCATCCTTGGCAGTGCCCTGCGCTAAACCTAATTGTGAGTGCAAACCCAGCAATATGGCGGCAGAGAGTGGTAGCAATTTGAACTTCATGAGGCACTCCAAATAGTGTGTATGACTAATAAGAAATGGCATTTTGGCACAAATAACAACAATTATCATTACCGAAAGTGACATTATCGTAAATGCAATGAGTTGTCTGGTGACGATGTTTTCTGGTTGCATCTTAAAACGACGCAGAGGGGGGAGGCGGGTAGTTTCTTTCTTGTGCTGGTGCAGTTGTTGCACTGTAATTAGAGGGTCACAATTCCAGCAGGTGATTCAAGCTGTTGGAGCCTATTTGTGTCGCGCATGCTGCATTGGGTTTTAAGCTGGTTATTGCAGCGAAATCATAACGATAGGAGAAGGATATGAATGTTGAAGTCGGTGGGATTCTCGGGTTTTTATTGCTGATTTGTGTTGTCTACGCAGTTGTAAAAACCGCTCAGAGCAGTGCAACTACGGGAACAAAAGTACTTTGGATTGTTATTCTTTTGATATTGCCCTTCATCGGTTTTATTTTGTGGTTTTTATTCGGCCCCAAATAAAACACCTCAACACTCAAGGCTTGCAGGATGAACGCACTGCCTGTTGCGCTGCCATCCTGCGCCTTGTGTTAATCGACTATCGCTTTAAAGGTTGACTCAAAAGAAGCCGACTTTTAACTCTGCATGCTGCTCTGGTTTTAAGCGCGGGCCAAATTGCGATACCACTTTGGCGGCGGCGCGGTTGGCAAATTCGGCGGCGGTTTTAAAATCCTTGCCGTTGTTGATGGCATACAAAAATGCACCGGCAAACATATCGCCTGCGCCGTTGGTATCGATTGCTTTTACCGCCGTTGCAGCAACTTTACTCAAGTGCTCGCCATCAAATACTAATGCGCCTTCGCCGCCACAAGTGATCGCAAATTGCTTGCAGTATTGTTTCAGTGCTTCGCTGGCTGCTTCGATAGTTTGCGTTTGGGTAAAGCCAATTGCTTCATCGCGGTTGCAGAAAATTAAATCCACACCTGCGCCAATCATTTCCACTAAACCGTCACGGAAAAATTGCACCATCGCCGGGTCCGATAAACTTAGCGCCGTTTTGGTGTTATTCGCTTCGGCTTGCTTGCGCAATTCAATCGCGGCGGCGCGGCCAGTGGTAGAGGTGACTAGATAACCTTCAATGTAAACGTAGTTGGATTGGGCGATGGCATTTACATCCAACTCATTGACCGAAAGAGTCTCACTGATGCCAAGGAAGGTATTCATGGTGCGTTCAGCGTCAGGTGTGATCATGACCAGGCATTTGCCGGTGATACCTGCAGGCGGAACTATGTGCGTGGGCATGGCTACGCCGGCAGCGCGAATATCCTGCATATAGAACGCGCCGTTTTCATCGTTGGCGACTTTGCAGGAGTAGAAATTCGGTGAGCCAAAATAACCGGCAGCGACAATACTGTTGGTCGCTGAACCACCGCTGGCGCGATGCGATGCCACTAAATGATCTTGCAAATAATCGATCAGTGCATTTTGGCGTGCTTCATCCACCAGAGTCATCACTCCTTTGGCCACGGCCATAGTTGTGAGATCGCTATCGGTGAGGGTGATTTCGGTATCGACCAACGCCGCGCCTATGCCATAGATATGATATTGCTTGCTCATCAGCTGAATAACCTTTTGCTTGAGTAGAGTAGGGGAGTGAATGTGCGCGGCATTATGCAAAATTCACCTCGCGGTATAAAGCAGAACCATGCGCATTACCCGTAGGGCACTTTTATTTAGCCTCGCATTCACTGGAGGTGACAGTTAAACTGGCGCCCGAATTTGTGCACTCAATCCATCCATCCGTAAGTTTGATTTATCAATAAGATTGCCTATGACTAAACGCCGCTCTACCAACCGCCGCACGACTAAATCATCCGCGTCTACCCCCTCCCGTCACGGTTGGGCATTGGTGCGCTTGTGGATATTTTATGGTCTGTTGTTGATCGTTGCGTTGATGGGAATCTGGACGTTGTATCTGGATTCGGTGGTGCGCGAAAAGTTTGAAGGTAAAAAGTGGGCGCTGCCTGCGCGTGTTTATGCACGCCCGCTGGAGTTGTACCAGGGTTTGTCCCTGACGCCGGCGCTGTTTGAACAGGAGTTGCGTGCGCTGGGGTATCGCTTTGAAGGCGGTGCCAATACGCCCGGTCAGGTGCTGAAAAAAGTCAGTGCGGGTTCCAACGAAGTGGTTTATCACATCCATAGTCGCGGCTTTGATTTTTGGGATAAAAAAGAAGTCGCGCGTAAATTTATGTTGCGTGTAAACAACGGTAGCGTGCAGGGCCTGATCGATTTGGCGGGCGCGGATTTGCCATTGGTGCGCATGGAACCGGAGGAGATTGGCGGTTTTTATCCGGCCGATAAAGAGGATCGCCTGTTGGTGCGGCTCGCCGATTTACCGCCACTGCTCGGTGAGACTTTGCTGGCGGTGGAGGACAAGCATTTCCTCGATCATCACGGCGTGTCGCCAATGGCGATTTTGCGTGCGGCCTGGGTTAACACCACCAGCGGTGGCGTAAAACAGGGCGGCAGTACGATCACCCAGCAATTGGTCAAGAATTTTTATCTCACCAATGAGCAGAGCATTTTGCGCCGCAAAATTCCTGAAGCGATTATGGCGGTGTTGCTGGAGGTGCATTACAGCAAATCCGAAATTCTGGAAACCTACATCAACGAAGTGTTTTTAGGGCAGAGCGGCCCGCGCTCGATCAATGGGTTTGCGCTGGGTGCACAGCATTATTTCCGCCAGCCATTGCGCGAGTTGAAAGTTCAGGAGCTGGCGCTGCTGGTCGGCATCGTCAAAGGTGCGTCTTACTACAACCCATGGCGTCACCCTGAGCGCGCGAAAGAGCGCCGCAATGTGGTGTTGGGGGTGATGCAGCAAGAAGGATTGATTACCGAGGCCCAATTAAAAACGGCGCAGGCTGCACCGCTGGGCATTGTTGCTGAAGGTGAGGCGCGCACCACAACTTATCCCGCCTTTATGGATTTGGTGAAGCGTCAGTTGAATCAGGATTACAACGAGAATGATCTACGCAGCGAAGGTTTGCGCATCTTCACCACGCTCTCGCCGATGGTGCAGCGGCAGGCGGAAAAATCCATGAAGCTGCGCGTGGAGCAGTTGGAGAAACAATTTAAGACCAAGAATGTGCAGGGTGGCATGGTGGTCACGTCGGTCGGCGGCGGAGAAATTCTGGCGTTGCTGGGCGATAAAGACCCACGCTTTACCGGCTTCAACCGCGCGGTCGATGCCAAGCGTCCGGTTGGCTCGCTGCTCAAGCCGTTTGTATACCTCACCGCGTTGGAAATTCCGCAGCAGTACAATTTGGGCACCATTATTAGCGATGCGCCAGTGAGTTATAAATCCGGCGGCAAATGGTGGGCACCGCAAAACGCGGACAAAAAAGACCATGGCGATATCCCCTTCTACAAAGGGTTGGCTTATTCCTACAACCAATCCACCGCACGCCTGGGCATGACGTTGGGGCTGGATCGTGTTGCCAAAACCGTGAAGCGCGCCGGTTACCAGGGCGATGTGCCGGAATTGCCGTCGATGTTGCTGGGTTCGATTGATATGTCGCCGCTGGAAGTGGCGGGTATGTATCACACCATCGCCGCCGAAGGGGTCTACACACCATTGCATGCGATCCGCGATGTGCTCGCAGCAGACGGCAAACCGCTCAAGCGCTATCCGCTCGAATTGGAACAGCGTTTCTCCAGCGAAGCGACCTTCCAGTTGCAGTACGCTATGCAGCGCACCCTGCGTGAAGGCACCGGGCGCAGCGCCTACAACCAGATTCCCTCGGGTATCGACCTCGCCGGTAAAACGGGCACCACTAACGATCAGCGCGATAGCTGGTTTGCCGGATTCAGCGGCGAACACCTCGCGGTGGTATGGCTCGGTCGCGATGACAACAGCGCAACTCCTTTGAGCGGTGCGGGTGGCGCGCTGCAAGTCTGGTCTGATTTTATGAAGCAGGTGCCGACCCGCAGTTTGGAGCAGACTCCACCGGTCGGCGTGAGCTTTGATTGGCTCGATACCGCCACTGGCAAACTCAGTGCCGAAACCTGCGAGGGCGCTGTGTGGCTGCCGCTGCGCGATGATTTCCGCCCGCTGGAATCAGTTGATTGCAATCTCGCTGGCCAGAACCCGATTAAAAACCTCTGGCAAAAACTGGTGCACTAATCTGCTATCAAATCTGGTAAAAGCCAGCGCGCTGCTGGCTTTTTTCCCTTCCAAAAAAACGTCGCAAAAATAAACCTCTCAGGTGAATCTGAAGCTCACTAGACTGTGTCTTAGCTTGTGAGTTGGGGGCAATATTGATGTAATCCTGCCCGGATTTTTCCTGAGAGGCTTTTCCCATGACCTTACTTTTTCGCTTGCCACGCCTGCTTGGCACCCTTGGCATCGTCTGTGTTTGCGCGGCGCCTACCGCGTACGCCGCCGAACTGGAGGGCACGCCAGTGCCGCTCGATCACCCGGCGCCCGTCCCCGTTCACGTTGAGCCCTCTGTTCCTGAAGTGGCGCCCGTTCCACCGGCAGATTTGGATGAACCCCAGTCCTTGCAACAGGAGCATGGAGACTATGCGCGTGAGCAGGAGGATTACGCCCGCGAGCAAGCCGAGCATGCGCGTGAACAGGCACAGCAAGCACAGGAGGCTGCAGCGCAAGTGCACGATCATCAGGATTGGGAACACAATTGGGAACGGAACCTGAGTCAGGTATTCGAGGATGGCAAGGTAGATGAAAATACCGCCAATCTGGCGCTGCTGATCCCTATCTTGGCCATCCTGTTTATCTTTGGTGGGCCGATCATTTTATTGATCCTGATTCTGGTGTTTTTCTTTGGCTCCAGACGTCGTCGCCAGCGCGATATGAACAACAATATCGACAAACTGCTCGCGGCCGGGCGCGACATTCCCATCGAACTGCTGCGGGGCGATGAACCCAAAAGTGCAGATGACTCTGGCAATCAAGCCAAGGGAATCCGCAATATTTGCCTGGGCGCGGGTTGGTTACTGTTTCTGACTATCGCCTTTAATATAAAAATTGGCGCCATTGGGTTTATCTGGATCGGATTAGGGCTGTCACAAGTTCTGATCTGGTATTTGAACCGGCCGTCAGCCGCCACCACGGCGGGCACAACGATTGATATGCAGGCTGGGCAGCAGGACTAACCAGCAATGTCCCTTTCCGATCAGGAATTGATTGCGCGGGTGGTCAGCCGCAAGGATCAGCATGCCTTCGCGCAGCTGGTCTTGCGCTACCAATCGGCGTTGCGCATCTGGGCAAGACGCCTGTGTAACGGCGATACCCACCTCGCGGACGATCTGGCGCAGGAGACCTTTATGAAGGCCTATGCTGCGCTGGGTGCGTTTCGTGCTGAAGCCAAGTTTTCCACCTGGCTGTATCGCATCGCCTTCAATATTGCTGCCAACCGTTGGCGCGCGAAAAAAATTGAATGGTGTGAACTCGATGAAAATGAAGAGATCGAAGCTGAGCAGTGCAGCGTCACGCAATTCCATGCGCAAAAAGATGTGGAAGCCGCCATGCAAACCCTGAGTGCCGGCCAGCAGTTGGCGATTCGGCTATGCTATGAAGACGGCTTCTCCCACGAAGAGGCGGCAACCATTATGGGTATTCCGCTGGGGACGGTGAAAACTCACATAGCGCGCGGCAAGCAAAAACTGCAAACTCTATTGGCTTCATGGCAGGACGCCCTCCCTGAATGAACACGCAATTAAATGAGGTCGTTATATGAACGACAAACAATTCGATGATTTTCTGCGGCAGCAGCTACAGCATTCCAGTGACTATCTCGATGATGGTGACTTTAGTGCGAAAGTTATGGCCAGCCTGCCTGCACCCAAACGCTTAAATCCCTGGTTGGAAAAACTGATTATCCTGCTGCCAGTTACCTTGATTGCTGTCTTGGTAGTGCGTCAATTTTCACTGCGCGAGTTGATCCAGCCCGCTTATGCGTGGCTGCTTACGCTGGATTTGCACACTCTAGTGTCATTGGCCGCTGTCGTAGTCGTGCTCATGTTTATTGTGCCCATCATGCTGATCTTTAAATCGCGATCAATATTTTAAGCGCCGCGTTGGCGCAAAAATTTTTCTGGTTTTATTGTTTACATTCATTCTCATCTGCGTTGCTAAACGAATCGCCTAATTGCCAAACGCAATTAGGCGATTTTTTTAGTGTTTTTTAATACGTGTAAGTATTTCTACTCTCTCGTTTGCGATCTTAAACCTCTTATCATGTTTGCTCATTCAATGAGGGGCTGCTATACCCAAATGACTATTAAAACACTGCGTTTATTGAGGCACGGCCAATGCTCCGCTTGACCATCGCTAAAAAATTAATGTTATTGGTATCCATAGCGCTGTTGGGATTTGTCATTAGCCAGGGCTATTCCATGTGGGTTGAGCGTGCGAACAGTGCCCGCTTGGCAGAAGTGGAACAGCGTATTTATCCCACACTCGAACTAACCACAATTAATTTGGGTGCGCTCCTATTGATGGAGCAAAAGATCAATAGTTCGGTGACAACAGGCGACGAGCAAGCGCTTGCTGATGCCGACAAGCACTATCAGGAAATTCGTCAGAATTTGGGAAAATTATCCGGGTTAAGTGGCGACATTGCAGTGCAGGCGAAAGCGTTGGATGCACAATTGGAAACCTGGTACACCACGGCGGTGCGCATCGCCAAAAGTTTTATTGGCGGCAATGTCGATTTCGATAAAGTGGGCGCAGAGGCAGCGGCCAATGCAGAAATATTAAAAGCCTTGCGCACATCGCTGTCGCACATGAAATCCGAAACGGCAAAACACTTTAATGAATCCATAAGGGAAACCGTAGACGCATCCAAACAGGCCGCGCAAATTGTGTTGATCATTTCAATTTGTGTGGTAGTGGCGCTGTTAATCGTGAGCTCTATTATCGGCCGTTCAATTACCTCAAGCATCAATGAAGTCACCGCGTCGTTAAAAGAAATGGCATCCGGCGAAGGTGATTTAACCAAACGTATCCAGTATTCCGGCCGCGATGAAATTATGTATCTGGTGAAATATTTCAACGCCTTTGTTGAAAAATTACACGGATCATTCGCCAATATCAGTCAGGATCTTGGCGGGCTCACGACGGTTGCATCGCGCTTGACCAACTCCAGTAGCCAAAACCTTGGGCGCATTAACGAACAGGCCAGTGCGGTTTCCAGCATGCGCTCGTCAATCGAAGACCTGCTGAATACAGTGAATGAAATTGCGCGCTTTGCGGGTAATGCGTCTGCGCAAGCGAATGATGCGAGCACTGCAGCTGCACGCGGAAAAGAAACGCTTACTGCCAATGTGACAACGATTAGTACGCTCGCCGATGAAGTGCGCAGCGCCGCAGGTGTAGTAAACCGCTTTGAAGAATTCTCAGTAGATGTAGGGCAGTTGTTAAATACCATCCAAACGGTTGCCGAGCAAACCAATTTATTAGCCCTCAATGCTGCGATTGAAGCGGCGCGCGCGGGTGAGCACGGGCGCGGTTTTGCAGTGGTGGCGGATGAAGTGCGCGGCCTTGCAATTCGCACGCGACAAGCAACCGAAGAAATTCACAAAGTGATTGGTGAATTGCGGCAAGTATCAGCGAGTGCAGTAACGGCAATGCAGGGCAGTGTCGAGCGCGCCAATCGCGGTGTTGAAGAAACACGAGCATCGGGTGAGGTGCTCAATTCCATCTTGAATAATGTCGAAACTATCAGTGCGATCAATGAAAAAATCGCGGCAGCGACGCAAGAACAAACGGTGACCTTCGCGCATGTTTCTGATCACGTCAACGGGATTTATAACAGCACACAATTGGTTACCAGTAGTACCAATGAGTTGGATGAAATTAGTCACGACATAGATCACATCAGCCATGAGCTGCGTAAAGTTGCGAGCCAATTCCGCGTGTAGGCGCATGCCAATTGTAGATAAGTAGCGTTGCATATTTGTACCGTTTTACGTTATGCCGCAGTGGCATGACGATATTTTTCAGGAAAGTGTAAGCACAGGTTGTGCGCAACATTAGGAGTGACACCGCAAATGAAAAAAATCAGCTCGATTCGTAACACACACAAACTTGCGTTAGCGATTGCCCTTGCTATAGCGACACCTTTAACCCATGCGAGTGATATCGATTTTTCCGGCTTTTTATCGGTCGGTGGCGGCATGGTGGATGATGAAAATAGCTTGTCTTACGGCGGTTATGACGAAGAAGATTTCACACTGGATGACAACCTTCTGGGGCTGCAAATTTCTGGCAATGTCGCGGAAAAATTAACGGCAACAGTGCAGCTAACTGCACGCAGTGAAAATGATTACGAAGTTGATGCCGAGTGGGCTTATTTAAGCTGGCAGGCTACAGAAAGTAGCAAGGTGCGCGCGGGTCGTTTGCGTACACCGTTTTATATGTATTCTGATTTTCTCGATGTGGGTTATGCCTACGCGTGGATTACGCCACCGCGCGAAGTGTATTACTTGCCGTTTAATAATGTGAATGGTGTGGATTTTTATACCACTGCTACCCTGGGGATTTTTGATACCACCTTTCAAGCGTATTTTGGTGGATTTGATGATGAGTTGGATCTCAATGACGATGGCATCATGGAAGAGGCGCGCACCCGCAATCAAATGGGTATCGCCGCTACCATAGGTAAAGATTGGTGGACGTTGCGTGCCGCTTATCACCAAGCAGATTTATCTGTTGATGTCACCGGGATTGCCATTCCCGTTTTTGGGACTCTGGGCGGTTTTGCCGGTGCATTGTCCAACTTAGGGTTTGCCGATAACGCCAATAAACTTCTGGTTGATGACGACAGCGTTACTTTTGCGGAAGTGGGTTTGAATATAGATACCGGGCGCTTTGTCGCTGCGGCTGAATATGTTGAGTTCGATCCGGAAGATGTGTTGTTGTCCAAAAATAAGCGCGGTTATGTGATGGGCGGCGTGCGTTTTGGCGATTGGTTAATTCACTTAACCGGTTCCCAATCACGCGATGAAGCATCCCATCCAGAGGCGGGGATTCCGGTATCGCCACAAACTGCTCCGCTGATTGGCGCCCTGCAAGCGGTTGCTTCTCTGCAAGCGATTGAACGGGATGTTGTCACCTTGGGCACCCGATGGGATGTCACAACCGGTACTGCACTCAAGTTTCAAATAGACGATGTTGATGACAAAAATCAGGGCGACCAGACGGTCTATTCTGTCGCACTGCAAACTGTGTTTTAGGAGGTGCCAACATGAAAAATTTCATCATGAAAAAATGTATTTTTGCGTTGGCGACAACCTTAACACTTGGTTTGGCTAGTGCTACCTGGGCCGAAGTCGCAGTCATTGTGCATCCTTCGGCGGGAGTTGACTCCCTTAATGAAGACGATGTGTCGCGATTATTTCTAGGTAAAAGCAAAAGCTTTCCCGGTGGTGCACAAGCGGTGCCAGTGAATCAAAACGAAGGCTCAGCAGCGCGGGAGAAGTTCAACGAAGCTGTGTGTAAAAAAAATGCCAGCCAATACAAAGCCTATTGGTCGCAATTGGTGTTTACCGGCAAAGGTACTCCACCGAAAGATGCAGGCGATGATGCAGCCGTTAAGGCATTGGTTGCCGCCAACCCAACGATGATTGGTTATGTCGACGCGGGTGTGGTCGATGCATCGGTAAAAGTTGTCTACAAAATTCCCTAACTCTTCTCTCTGTGTGGTACTGCGATTAAGCCCGTTTATTGACGGGCTTTTTTATTTTTGTCGGCATTCCCTCTCTTCAATTCTCATAAAAGCTTTGTTGACGCTGGCTCTTTTTTGGTGGTGTCACTCTTTTTTGATACAACTATTTTTGTGATGTATATCCCATTAATGCCATCAGGTTGTTTCTATTAATGCGTAATGATCTGCGCTCCTCTCCGTTAAAAATCAATAAAGACAGGCATTAAAAACAAATTCATTAACATTAATTTCACAATGTGACGCTTAAATAATCTCAAAATGATTTTTGACGCGACAAAAATTTTACTAATAACGTTGTAAGTGCAAATGTAAAAATTACCGACAATTGTCGGACAAGATGAAATTTGCGACACTGGCGTCGGGCACTTAGTTCAACATTGGTACAATTTAGGTCACAGGGCATGGCTATGAAGTGGTTGCTATTGATTTTGGGATGTCTGGTAAGTCTTCAGGCTTCAGCAACACTCAACGACGGGATTAAAGCCTTTAAGAAGAAAAAATACGATCTCGCAATAGCGGAGTTTAAGCCGCTCGCGAGCATAGGTAATGCGGACGCTCGCTATTATCTTGGCCTGATGCAGAAAGAAGGCTTGGGAATGCCAAAGGATCCAGGCCGTGCCATGGGCTGGTTCAAAAAGGCTGCAACCCAAGGCAACCTTGATGCGCGCTATCAACTGGGCATGATGTATCTGCAGGGTGATGGCGTGAGCATCGACTCCAAGCAAGCCATCAACGATTTGGAATCGGCGGCCAGCAAAGGCCATGAACAAGCCGCGCTCGAACTTGGCATTGTGTATTGGCAGGGCAATCTGGTTGAACAAGATTACGCACAAGCTATCCAGTGGTTCGAACAAGCCGCAACACAAGGCAATAGCATCGCCCAATTTCGCGTTGCTTCTGCTTACTATCAAGGTGAAGGCGTAACGCAAGACTTTGCCAAAGCAGCCAACTTTTATCAGCAAGCGGCAAATGCCGGTCACGCTGAAGCTCAATATTTCCTCGCCAATATGTATTTCACCGGCCAACAATTCCCGCAAGATTTTGCCGAGGCACTTACCTGGTTTGATAAATCCGCACATCAGGGAAATATGAAAGCGCAGTACATGGTGGGCTACATCTTTTACAACGGTTTCGGCCAGGAAAAAGATCCGGCAAAAGCCTTCGAGTGGTTTCTCAAGGCGGCAGAACAAGGTTATGACGAAGCCCAGTTAATTGTGGGCTACATGTATTTCGCCGGCGAAGGCGTGCAGAAAAATGCAGCGCTGGCGGAGAGCTGGTTGGAAAAATCCACTTCGCAAGGCAACCAGAAAGCGCAAAAAACCTTGGCAGATATTCAGCGTGTTAAGAAGAAATAAACTTCGTTTGTTGTTTCAGGGCGAAGTAGTAATCGGCGATAAAAAAGAAGTCGTTATCAACGCCTGCAATTCATTCGGTAATTGCTTCTGCTTTTTATTTCCCCGATGTCATTAGCCATTCCATCGCGTTTTTTAACAGTGTTTTAGTGTTCGTATCATCAAGTGTTGGGCTTAGCTTGTTAACAATAGGAGTGGCTAGTCAATGAGTATCATTAATATGATATCTAAGAAAAACCGCCTCGCTCTGGCCGTTGCTGCATTTATGGCAGCGCCCATGGTTCAGGCGGCGGATGTGAATATCTCGGGATTTTTATCGGTCGAAGGCGGTATGGTCGATGATGAAAATGGTGTTCCTTACAAAGGCTATAGCGAAGAAGATTTTACGTTCGATCGCAACATTCTCGGCTTGCAAGTATCCGGGCAAGTGAATGAAAAAGTCACTGCAACTGCACAGTTAATTGCGCGCAGTGGCACTGACTATGAAGTGACCGCCGACTGGGCGTACATCTCATGGCAGGCAAGTGAAAACGGTAAAGTGCGTGCGGGTCGTTTGCGTACGCCGCTGTACATGTACTCCGACTATCTCGAAGTTGGCTACGCTTATCCGTGGATCAGCGCACCGAACGAAGTGTATTACTTGCCGTTCAACAACGTAGACGGCATCGACTACTATGCGACTGCAGCCCTCGGCAGTTTTGATACTACCTTCCAGGCCTACTTTGGCAGCTTCGATTCAGACTTCGCGTTCGAAGATGGCACCGAAGGCTATGCCAGCCTGCGCAATCAAATGGGTGTTGCGGCCACTATTGGCAAAAGCTGGTGGACCCTGCGCGCCGCTTATCACCAAGTAGATTTGAGTGTTGATATTAACAACGCCCAACTCGCCGGCTTGGTTTCACAGCTCTCGGTAAGCCCATTTGCCTCCATAGTGCCTTCCATTGTGATTGATGAAGACAAGGCCACATTTGGTGAAATTGGCCTCAGCATCGACACGGGTATTTTTGTTGCGGCGGCGGAACACGTCGAGTTTGAAGTGCAAGACTCACTGCTGGCTAAAAACGTTCGCGACTATGTCATGGTAGGTGTGCGCGTTAGCGACTTCCTGTTTCACGTCACCGGCTCCAAGGCGGATGATGAAATCGCCGACCTGACGGGCAGTATTCCTGTTTCTGCCCAAACCCAACCGCTCATCGATGGCCTGAATGCGGCCGCTGCCGCGCGTGACATCGACCGAGAAGTTATCAGCTATGGCGTGCGTTGGGACGTTGCATCCGGCACCGCACTCAAACTGCAGCTGGATGATGTCGATGACCTTAATGGCGAACAAAAACTACTTTCCGCTGCTTTACAAGCGGTGTTCTAAGGGGACTGCCACAATGAAAACTCTATTCAAATCTATGGCAGCCGTTGTAGCGTTCAGCCTTTCAACGCTGTGCTTCGCCGAAGTGGCCGTTATTGTTCACCCATCTGCCGGTGTTGATTCCATTCCGGAAGCTGATATTGCGCGCCTGTTTTTGGGCAAAAGCAAAAGCTTTCCCAATGGCTCAGTTGCAGTTGCGGTAAACCAAAATGAAGGTTCCACTTCGCGCGCGACTTTTAACGAAGTGATATGCAAGAAAAACACAAGCCAATACAAAGCGTATTGGTCGCAATTGGTGTTTACCGGCAAAGGCACCCCACCGAAAGATGTTGGTGATGATGCGGCGGTTAAAGCCCTGATTGCTGCCAATCCCACCATGATCGGTTATATCGATGCCAGTCTGGTGGATGCATCCGTGAAAGTCGTACACCGCATCCCTTGATTAACCTGCTTACGTTGATCACTAAAAAGCCCGCGCGATGCGGGCTTTTTAGTCTGCGCGACCGCATTCGCCCACCTTTCTTCCTATAACATCGATGACAGGATGATTTTTGAACAAAACGCGTGACTTAAATCCCTGCTAAGGCACCAACTAGGCTAAACTGCGCGCCTTTTTTGTTATCCAACACTCAGTCGTAGAGAAATTACCCGTGATCTCCACCGCCAATATCACCATGCAATTTGGTGCTAAACCGCTTTTCGAAAATGTGTCCGTCAAATTCAACAACAGCAACCGTTATGGCTTGATCGGTGCCAACGGCTGTGGCAAATCCACCTTTATGAAAATCCTGGGGGGAGATCTCGAACCTTCCGGGGGACAGGTGATGTTGGAGCCCAACGTCCGCTTGGGGAAATTGAAGCAGGATCAGTTCGCCTACGAAGAGTTTTCGGTAGTGGATACCGTGATCATGGGGCACACCGAGCTATGGGCCGTTAAAGCCGAGCGCGATCGCATCTACGCTTTACCAGAGATGAGTGAAGACGATGGTATGCGTGTGGCTGAGCTGGAAGTCGCCTTCGCCGAAATGGACGGTTATACCGCCGAATCGCGCGCCGGTGAATTGCTGCTTGGGTTGGATATTCCTATCGAACAACATTTTGGCCCTATGAGTGCTGTTGCACCGGGTTGGAAACTGCGTGTATTGCTCGCGCAGGCGTTGTTCTCCGACCCGGATGTGCTCCTGTTGGACGAACCGACCAACAACCTGGATATCAACACCATTCGCTGGTTGGAAGGCATGCTGACGCAGCGCAACAGCACCATCATTATCATTTCGCATGACCGTCACTTTTTGAACTCGGTCTGTACCCATATGGCGGATTTGGACTACGGCGAGCTGCGTGTTTATCCCGGCAACTACGACGATTACATGATGGCGTCGGAGCAGGCGCGTGAAAAATTGTTGAATGAAAACGCCAAAAAGAAAGCACAAATTGCCGAGCTTCAAACCTTTGTAAGCCGTTTCTCTGCTAACGCATCCAAAGCCAAGCAGGCGACATCGCGCGCAAAACAAATCGATAAGATCCAATTGGATGACATCAAGCCGTCCAGCCGCGTTAGCCCTTACATCAAGTTTACCCAAAACAAAAAACTGCACCGTCAAGCGGTGACTCTGGAAGCGGTAAGCAAAGGCTTTGATCGCACCTTGTTTAGCGACCTGAGCATGCAAGTAGAAGCCGGTGAACGCATTGCGATTATCGGCCCCAATGGTGCCGGTAAAACCACCTTACTGCGCTGTCTGTATGGCGATCTCTCTGTAGATGCCGGCACTGTTAAGTGGGCCGAGCAGGCGGAGATTGGCTATTTCGCGCAAGACCATGCGGCCGATTTTGCCGATAACAGCAATCTGTTTGATTGGATGAAACAGTGGACCAAAGGCGATGAGCAATTAGTGCGCGGCGCGCTTGGGCGCATGTTGTTTTCCAACGATGACGTGAAGAAAAATGTAAAAGTATTATCCGGTGGAGAAAAAGGCCGCATGCTGTTCGGCAAGCTCAGCTTGGTCAATCCCAATGTATTGTTAATGGATGAGCCTACTAACCACCTGGATATGGAATCGATTGAGGCGTTAAACCTCGCGCTGGAAAATTATCCCGGTACCTTGATTTTCGTCAGCCACGACCGCGAATTCGTATCGTCCCTGGCGACCCGGATTATCGATATGCAACCGACAGGTTTGATCGATTTCCACGGTAATTATGAAGATTACTTGCGCAGCCAAGGGATTTACACGGCATAAAGAGCCAGAGCGATTGCAGTAAAAAAGCCCGCATTTATCCAATAAATGCGGGCTTTTTTATTGCCCTAAAAACAACAAACCCGGCAAAGGCCGGGTTTGTTTTAGCAGAAGGCGTTTATTACGCTTTCATGCGACGAGCAGCGAACAGGCCGAGCAAGCCCATCATCATCAGAACCAGTGTTGATGATTCTGGAACGGAGACAACTCTAACTCCAACAACCAAGTCATCATGGTTGTCGTCGTCTTGGTAACCGCCGGTATCATCAAAAAACAGGATCGCATCGAATGGATTCGCGTTGAAAGAGCCTGCCAAAAGTGTTGCAAACGACAGTGTGGTGTCACCTTCGTTATTCCAGCCGTTTACCACAGTCAGGCCACCTGACACGCCTTTCTTGAAGCTAAAGCCAATTGCTTCGCCCACGCTGTAACTTTTTTCCAGCAAGAATGAAGTACCAACAGCAGTTCCGTAAGCTTTTCCGGGTGCGTTGGTAAAGCTGCCAGCGCTCGTCGTGAATTTATTTTCGTAAGAAGCTTCAGCCCCCAGGTAGGTAAATTCAAGAAGAATTGTGCCGGAAAAATCAGACAACAAGTCACCACCAATATTAAATGCGGGAGCGGTTACAGAACCGTTCGCTTTAAAGTAGTTGTTATTGGCGCCGCTGGCTGAAATGGGGGTAGAAGCACCTCCGTCAATTGTTAAGTATGCTGCTTGTGCAGTCAGCGAGCTCAATGTAATGAGTGCTGCTGCGGCTAATTTGATCAGTTTCATAAGAGTCGTCCTTTTAAATGAAGCCATATTGAGTGAGTGAAAAACAGCCTGAGCCGTCTCCATGATTAGCAGCAACTATGCCATTTCTGTGGTTTCCATAAAAAACAACGAATTAGCGCATGTTTTGGCGATAATTTAGGCGACCATTGTAAGTTTTCTCGACGACTTGAATTGTCTGAATAAGCATCAAAATGTAAAAAAATAACCACTGTATGTAAAAAACAACTATTGGGGAGGGGTGTAGGTAAGGTGAGTTATAAGATTCGGTTATGTTACAGATTTTTGACATCACCCAATGTCATTGCCTGCTTCGATTACTGATGGTTGAGGCGAAAAATAATAAAGGCCACGAAAGTGGCCTCGATCTAATCTCATAAGTGACGTCAAACAAGCTATTGCTGATTCTCGTCTATGCAGCCTTTTTCACCTTCAGGTAATTTTTCCAGCCGGATATTGGTAATACTGACGGTAAATTTTCCATCGGTGCCCATGCCGAACGGGGAATTGATTTTGGTTAAATCAAAATTGTCGCTTTTGAAGCAATTCAGCGGCAGCGGCAGCGAAAACCATTCGCCTTTGGGCATTTTCTTAATCATCTGGTTGATGGAAACTTCGGCACGGCACGGATAGCCGCAGTCGAGGCTGACACTGACATTTTTATCGGGTTTGACATCAATGCGCATATCAATGGTGAGGGATGCTGCATCCTTGTATTTGGATAAATCGATTGGGTTGCCATAGAGCGAGAAATTGCCTTGAACTTTTTTTCGTGCGGCCCAGGTGAGTTGGATGGCATCGCCTTTGGCTTTGAAATCCGTAGGGGCTACCGATACCTTCCCGCTTGCCGATAGGCCTTCGCGCCCTTGAATCCCGGTCGACCAATTACTCGGATCGCCCAGTGAAATTGTGCGGCCAATTAGCTCGCCCTTTACCAGATAAAAGTAGGTAGGGTTTAGCGCAGTTTGGGCTTGCACTTGTAGGGGTAGCAGACTCAGACAGGCCAGTGAGATCAGCGGTGTCAGGGTTTTAGTCAGGAGGGTTTGCATGGGGGAAGTCTCGCTTGGTTAGTTATTATTGGGGGCGGCTATACAGGTTGTATTTGGCGCCTAAATAATATTCCCTTCTGCATGCTAAAAGTCAATTTCCCTTGATGTAAAAAGCCCCGGCGAGAAGATTCTGGCCGGGGCTTTTGGGGCGCTTCCTGTCTGGGTCAGACCTTAATCGAGGTAGGCGTCGATGGTTTGGATACTGCCATCATCGAGGTGCGTCAACTCGGTGACTTTGACGTTGCGCAAATGGGTTTGGCCATTGGAGAGTTGGGCGTCGTGGTAGAACAAATACCATTTACCGTTTTGTTGCACGATTGAGTGATGCGTGGTCCAGCCCAATACCGGTGTTAAGACTACGCCTTTATGGGTGAATGGTCCGTAAGGCGTATCGCCAATGGCGTAGGCGATAAAGTGGGTGTCGCCAGTGGAGTAGGACAAATAGTATTTGCCATTGTATTTATGTACCCAGGCACCTTCAAAGAACCGGCGATTGGTATCTGTACCTAACAGGGGGACGCCGCCGCCATCGATAATTTGCACATCTTTCGGCGCTTCGGCAAATTGCAGCAGGTCATCACTCAAGCGCGCAATTTTAGGGCTATAAGCGGGCTCGTTGCTGGCAGGATATTTGTCTTCAGGCGCGTAGCTGCCGCTAGCCCAGCGCTGTAATTGTCCGCCCCAGATGCCACCGAAGACCATGTAGTAAGCGCCGTCGTCGTCTTTGAATACAGCCGGATCGATACTAAAGCTGCCTTTGATCGGTTCGGGTTCTGCTTTAAACGGGCCGGTTGGTGAGTCGCTGGTCGCCACCCCGATTTGGAAAATGTCTTCTTTGTTTTTAGCGGGGAAAAACAAATAGTATTTGCCATCTTTCTCTGCTGCATCCGGCGCCCATAATTGGCGGCTGGCCCAGGGTACGTCTTTCAGTGACAGTGCCACATCATGAAGCGTTGCAGGGCCGTCTGCGCTGTCCATAGAGAGCACGCGGTAGTCGGTCATTGCAAATTTATCGCCTTCACCCGTAGTGGTAATGCCGCTATCAATATCGTGTGACGGATAGATATAGAGTTTACCGTTGAAGACATGAGCCGATGGGTCGGCTGTGTAAATGTCGCTGATCAGGGGCTGATTGATAAACAGCGCAGGGTCAGCGGGCGTTGGTGCGGCAGCGGCCACTGGAGCCGCTGTGGATGACGTTGTGCTTGTAGTTGTGGCAATAGTTTCTTGGGCGGATTTATCCTGGCAACCTGCCATCAGTAAACTACCGGTAATGACACCGGCGATCAGGAATTGCTTTGTCATAGTTATTGTCTCGTGGCGGATGGTCTTGTATTGGATGGTCTCGTAGTGGACGATCTTTTAATGGATCGTGTCGTTTATTACCACTGCGATCTTACCAATGCCAGAGCGTTCCGTCTTCCAACCGATTCACAGGCAAGCACGCGCGCTTGTAAGGATATTTCGCGGCGAGCTTTTCATCGATATCCACACCGTGGCCGGGAACATCACCGGGAGTGAAAAAGCCTCGATCAAATTGATACGCGTGCGGGAAGACTTCATCCATCTGCGCGCTGTGCGCCATATGCTCCTGAATACCAAAGTTCGGCACCCAAAAATCAAAATGCAATGCCGCTCCCATGCACACGGGCGATAAATCCGTTGCGCCATGGAACCCGGTGCGCACATTAAACAAGCTGGCAAAATCGGCGATGCGGCGCACATGGGTGATACCACCGGCGTGCACAATCGTCGTGCGGATGTAATCAATCAGCTGATTCTGGATCAGGTCGCGGCAATCGTGGATCGAATTAAATACTTCGCCCACCGCCAATGGTGTGGTGGTGTGCTGGCGAATTAATTTAAATGCGTCCTGATGCTCGGCGGGAACCGCATCTTCCATCCAGAATAAATGGTAGGGTTCCAATTCTTTGCCCAAACGTGCCGCTTCAATGGGGGTTAAGCGGTGATGTACATCGTGCAGTAAATGGATATCGCGACCAAACTCTTTGCGTACAGCGGCAAATACTTCGGGAATAAAATTCAAATATTTTTCCGTTGACCAGACTTCGGTCGAGGGCAAATCTGCGTCGGCTGGCTCGTAACTTTTATCGCCTTTGGCGACGCCGTAGGTTTTTTCGATACCGGGAATGCCGCATTGCACGCGAATGGCTTGATAGCCTTTTTCTTTGGCTTTGCGCACTGCCTCCAGTGTAGAGTCCAAATCTTTGCCGTTGGCGTGCGTGTAAGTGAGGATGCGCTCGCGGCTTTTGCCACCGAGTAATTGATAGAGCGGCATATTCGCCAGCTTGGCTTTGATATCCCAAAGTGCAACATCAATTGCCGCGAGTGCGGTCATACCCACTGGCCCGCGACGCCAATAGGCGCCGCGATAAAAAAACTGCCAGATGTCTTCAATTTGCTGTGGGTCGCGTCCAATCAATGCGGGGATTAAATAATCTTCCAGATACGAAACCACGCTTTTTTCACGCCCATTAAGTGTTGCATCGCCGATGCCATATACACCTTGGTCCGTGGTGATTTTCAGTGTGACAAAGTTTCTGCCGGGGCAGGTGACAATAACTTTTGCATCAACAATTTTCATTCCATGGGTTCTCTACTGCTAGGGGTTGTTAGTCGTGCAGGCTTTCCTCCGGCCCCAAATAGCTGGGCAAAAGTCCACCGGTATTTAAAATAATTTTTTGCAAACTGACGCCCGGGTCCAGGCTGTAAATTCGCAATTTGTGCGCGCCGGGTTTATTAAGCCGATGCGCAGTTATGCTTGTGCGCACATCGCTGCGCACGCTTTCTTCCCACGCTGGCGCGCTCATGTCTGCGGTTAAATCCACGATTTGTGGTGTTTCACCATCAATCGCGATGGCATAGCGCAAACCGCGCTTGGGCATGAGTGGCCAACTGGGGGCAAACAGACTTTCTACTGTGATCGCGCCGCTGCTTTGGCTGTAAAAATCGTATTCAAGGTAAGGTGCGGCCGCTGCATCGCTAAAGCTGGTGTCCGTGATTGGATAGACCGACATGGATGACAAGGTGCGTCCATGTTCCGGAATTTTTTCCCAACTCAACTTATTACCTTTGCCATCGCGGGCATCACCTTTGCGCTGATAGTGCTCAGCTTCAATGGCGATATAACCATCGGCCTCGACGAAACCTTTTCCTTTTAATGCAGGCTTATTGATGCCGCCATTTATCGCCGTAACGATGATGGTTGCACCACCCCAGCCGGTGCCGGTGATTTGCACCGAGCCGCTGACTTCATTGGTAAACGCTTCCTTCGAGGCCGGGTTCGAAACTGTGTTTGGTAGCTTGGTCCAGTCAATGGATACCTGAATTTGTGCAACCGTTTTCACTTGTACACTAGTATGACTTATTTTAATCCAAGGTGCACTCACTTTGGCAGTGGCGCTAAACGATTCTTTACCTTTATTAAATATCTCGATGGTTCTTTGCTGTTTACCGAGCGGGTTAAAGCGCTGCAATTGATAGGTGCCGGGACTGGGCCAGGCGTTTGCCGTACCCTCAACGGCTATCCCCATTTCGGCGGCGTTATGGGGTTCGTAATGATGGGTGACAGGCAAGGTATCCTCGGGTGGGTTGTTCCAGTTGCTGTAGCCGATATGCGGTTGCGACATAAAGTGATTCCACTTGCCATCATTTATTTGATGATATTCCTGTTCCAATGCCGCATCCGCCGCAAATAATTCGCGTACTTTATCGGCGTAGCGATTGGTGTTGGCGCGCGCCTGTGCGGCGTACAGATGGTTTTTGGCTTGCGCGTCATAAAGTTCGGTGATGATCGCACTGGCTTTGGTGGGAAACAGCACGAGTTGATAAAACGCTGCGCGTTTTTCAGCGGGTAATTGTGCGTAGATTTTTTCAGCGCGCGTTGTGTAGGATTTCATTTCAGCAGTAACGCGATCCGCTTCGCCGTAATTAAGTTGGCTATAAATAGTCGCGTCTTGCAATTCAGGTTTGCGTCGCAAGTTGTGGCGGGTATAGCCGGTCATAATCGACGCGATTTCTTGTGCATGCTCACTGCCAAATTCGCGTTCAGCCCAACGCTTTGCAAACTCCGGTATGCGCTCTTTGGGCCATGCTTCCGGATTCCATGCCATACGCAAGAAAAATTCAATCGGGTATTCCATCGGTTTTAAATCACCCACATTCACAACCCAGATTTGGTTTGCGTCATAGGTATAAGCGAGGTGCATTTGCTCCCAAATTTTGGCGATAGATACGGTATTGATCCAGCGATAGGAGCGCGGCCCGCCAACATAATCAAAGTGATAATAAACCCCGGCGCCACCTGCTCGCTTGCGCTCTTCCGGCGTTGGTAGCCTGCGGATATTGCCCCAGTTGTCATCGCACCAGAGCAAGATCACATCATCGGGCACGCGCATGCCGCGTTCGTAAAAGCCCTGCACTTCTTTATAGAGCGCCCAGACTTGCGGTACCTGGGTGAGTTTATCCTTGCCAAAAACATCGCCGAGAATTTTGCGTTGATCGCTGACAATTTTTTCCAGCAGCCCGATATTTTCACCTTCGCTCATAGGCTCATCTTGCTGGCCGCGCATACCCAGCGTGTAAATGCTCTCGTAAGGTTTGTTGCGCTTAACGCCATCTACCCAGAAGTTATATAAATTGTCCGAATTTTTTGAATATTCCCATACGCCCTTGCCATAGCGATTCCATTCTTTATCGGCGCGCATCATTGGTTCGTGATGTGAGGTGCTCATGACGATGCCGTATTCATCGGCGAGTATCATGTTTTGCTGATCATCATCAGCAAAGGCGTTATTCCACATCGCCGGCCATAAAAAATTGGCTTTCAGACGCAGTAATAACTCAAATACTTTTTCGTAAAACAAGTGATTGTAATTGCCATATTTTTCTGCAACCCAATTGCTGAGGGCAGGGGCCTCATCATTGAGAAAAATGCCGCGGTATTTCACTTTTGGAATTTCAACAAGGTGGGTTTTTTTATCGATAATCAGCGTTGATTTTTTAGTGACAGGTACATCCGCCCACCAATACCAGGGTGATACACCAATTTGTTCGCTCAGGTTGTAAATGCCATACATAGTGCCGCGTTTATTTGCGCCCACAATGACCAGTGCGCGTGCTATTTGCGGAAATGGTTTTTCGACCACCTGTATCTTATAGGCATCCCACTGGTTGATAATGTTGTTGACATCGATTTTTTTTGCAGTCACCAGTTGGTCAATTAGCTGGCTTTTTCCCAGTGTTCCTATTAGCACTATTTGCGCAGATTTTTGCGCTGATGTATCGCCAAGCGTATTTTTCAGTGACGGCTTTTTGCCGGAGACTTTTTCAATATCGATTTGCAGATTTTTGGCGGCGCGTACAACACCGGGAAATTCATTGCTGTCGATAATAAGATCGGCGACATTTTTTTGATCGACAAGCAGCAGGTTATTGTGGGCAGATGTTGCCAGCCAGGATTTTTCTCCCAACGCCCAAGCCTGGGTGCTACAGATTAACACTATGCACAGCAGTACTAATTGGGCTGGCGTGTTCAGTTGCTTCTTGGGTCTCATTGCTATCCCCTCGTAATGCTTTCGTTTTTAAAATTAAAATGGGTAGCTACTTGCATAGCTACCCATGGGCGATAATCCTTTTCTACAGTGCAGCTTATAAATTTGTACAGGCTGCACCTGTCAGCGCATCGGCAAATCCACGCAGCGCTGGTTTATCGTTGTAGTTGTCATCAAATAACAATGGCCAGGCAATTTTTTCACCATTGTATTGATTCGCTGCTTTAAATAAATCATTTAGCCAGGTGTTTTTATCTGTGGTTCCCCACACCGTAATACCGTCACGTAAGTTAACCGGCACTGTATCCAAATACGCTTTTACAATTTCGCAATAACGCTTTTTTTGTGCAAGCGCAGTGGTGCCAGAAAATGTAGTAACTTTGTTGTCGGGCCAACTGCCGCTGTAAGGATTATTGACGGCGACATCCAGTTCGGTGATTTTTACTTTCAGGCCTTTATCGACTACTTTTTTCATGGCGGCGCTGATGTCCGCAATGCTCGGATAGTCCAAATAAACATGCATCTGGAAGCCGATGCCATCGAGAGGAATGTCGCGCGCCTGGAAGTCGGTAATCATCTCCACCAACTTGGTCATCTTCGGGCCGTTTTGATCGATGTTGTAGTCGTTGTAGTAAAGCGTCACATTGGTATTGGCTAAACGTGCGGCTTGAAATGCTTTTTCAATGTACACGGCGCTATTGCCACTCTTTATATAAAACGCCGAGTCAGTGCGGAAGTTGGATGGGGTATTGTCATTCAGCGCTTCGTTTACCACATCCCAGCTCACCAGATTCGATTTCGTTTCAAAGTGATCGACAACAGTGGTCACATGAGTTTCCAACGCAGTAATGAAATCTGCCGCAGAGCCGCTCCAATTTTTCATGAAGTCGGGCACCTGGTAATCGGAGTGCCAAACCAATGCATGGCCGTGGATAGTGATATTTTTACTGCTGGCGTAATCGATAAACGCGTCGGCATTGGCGAACGTGAAATTACCTGGCGTCGCTTGCAGGTATTTCATCTTCATGATGTTGCCGGCGGTCATCTGGTCAAAGTGCTTTTCCACAACGGCTTTTTCCGAGGCGTTGGTCAGAATGTTGTAGGTGGGGGAATCGGTATTGGATACGGCGGCACCAATCGGGAAACTGGCCAGTGTATGCAGGCTATCCACATTGGCGGAGTAAACACTGCTGGACGCGGCAACCGAAGAGGCAGCCATGGAGCTAACTGCAGCGGACGATAAGACTGCAGCTGATGATGCAGCGGCGCTACTGGTGGGTTTGGGCGTACTGCCGCCACCTCCGCCGCCACCGCATGCAGTGAGGCCAAGAGTGACAAAAGCGAGCGTGATAAAGCGTTGAAGTTGATACATGGGAAGTTACCCTGGTTATGGTGTTATTGTTGTGGTCAATTAAACCATAAGGGTGTTGCTCATGTACACTAGTGTTCTGGCGTTTAAGTCTTTATTTTTCAAATGCTGAAAATGAGCGGGTGATGATTGAGTGGATAATAAAAAAGGCGAACCTTTGGGGTTCGCCTTTCTGCGTTTAAGAGGTATGTCCGGTAACTGAAATTAGCCTTCCATCTGCTCCAGCTCTTTGCCTTTGGTTTCTTTGATGTACCACATAACAAAGAACACCGAGAAGAGCGAGAAGAAGGTGTAGATGCTGTAAGCGCCGGCCAAGCCAATCGCAGAGGCCAGCAACATCGGGAAGGTCCAGGTGATCAGGAAGTTCGCGCCCCATTGAGCCAATCCGGCCACCGCCAGTGCAGAGCCGCGCATTTGGTTGGGGAACATCTCGCCCAACATGATCCACACTACTGGACCCCAGGACATGTTGAAAAACACCACGTAGACGTTGGCGGCAATCAGTGCCAGCAGGCCATTGGTCGAGGAGAGTTGCAACTTGCCCGCCTCGTCAACCGGTGCGCCGGAAAAGGCGAAGGCGACCAGCGCGAGGGTGAAGGTCATGCCGATAGAGCCAATCCACAGAAGTGGTTTGCGGCCAATTTTATCGACCAGAAAGAAGGTCACAAAGCAGGCGCCGATACTGACCGCACCGGAGATCACGTTAGTGAAAAGTGCATCGCTTTCGGAGAAGCCGGCGGCTTGCCAGAGCACTGAGCCGTAGTAGAACACCACGTTGATACCGACAAATTGTTGCAGTACCGCGAGGCCAAAACCTACCCATACAATCGGGCGAATTTTCCCGGTGGTTTTGTTAACTAAATCGCGAAAACTTGGCTTGTGATCGTGCGCCAGGGTGTCGTAAATCTCTTTAACTTTCTCTTCCGCTTTGCTGCCATAAAGCTTGGTCAGCACGGCTTTGGCTTTGTCATTTTTCCCGTTTGCCACCAGAAAGCGTGGGCTTTCCGGAATCAGGAACAATGCGACAAAAAACAAGCCGGCAGGGATCAATTCCATCCAGAACATCCAGCGCCAGGTTTCATAGCCCCACCAGAGTATTGCGGTTGAGCCACCCGCAGATTCGGCTAATTGGTAATTGCTCAGGAAGGAGAAAAACAAACCGCTGATAATGGCGATTTGTTGAATAGAACTGAGTTTGCCGCGGTACTTCGCTGGTGCCACTTCGCTGATGTAAGCCGGGCAAATAATACTGGCCGCGCCCACTGCCAAACCGCCAATGACGCGATAGATAATGAACTCGACCGAGTCAGTCGCAATGCCTGAGCCCCAGGCAGAAATAATAAACAGGATGGATGACACCATCAGCACCCACCAGCGGCCGAATTTATCGGCCCATTGGCCGGCAAAGAACGCGCCCACTGCGCAGCCAAGCAACATGGACGACACACTAAAACCGGTGCCCATGGAGTCGGAATTAAAGGCTTTTTGGAGGCCATCGACGGTGCCGTTAATCACGCCGCTGTCATAGCCAAATAAGAAACCGCCAATGGTGGCGATCAGACTGATCAGAATGACAAACCCCATGTTTGCCTGATTGGAGCTGGATGACTCGTTCATGGTATTACCTATTATTGAAATTATCTTTTATGCCAGCCTTCGCAGACTGGTTTTGTTATTGCCGCTGGTTCGACGGCGCGACCTTATCACAGTTGCCTGATATCGGGCAGTTGCGGAGCCGGATATCGGGCAGCTGCAGAGAAAGTAAGGAGGTCTTTAAACAAAGAAAACGCCAGTCTTGAGAACTGGCGTTTCAGCGTGGAGGGAATACTAAAGCAGCAGGGTTAAATTGACTATATGGTGATTCGTAAACTGCCAGTTAAATCTAGGCGAGCTAGGAACTCACTTAAATCTCAAAAGAAAAACCCGATTCGGTTAAGTGTTTATAAGCCTCGGCGTCAAATCGATAAAGACTGGCAGCGCGATGCGGTACACCTTGCTGTTTTTCATTGCACGGTGAGAGCAGGTTCATTTTCATGATCTTGCGGCGGAAATTGGGTTTATCCAGCGTGGTATTGAGGATCGCTTCGTACAAGGCTTGCAGCTGCAACAGGGTGAATTTTTCCGGCAGCAAGTTAAAGCCAATCGGCTGATGGCAAACCTGATGGCGCAGCACTTTTAAGCCGTGCTCGATGATTTCGGCGTGGTCGTACACCAGCTCGGGCAGATTATTCACGCTTTGCCAGTTCACATCGGCGGCGCTTTGGCCCGCTACTAGCGAAAACTTGTCGGCGCTTACCAGCGCGTAATAGGCGATGGTAACCACGCGATCATTCGGGAAACGGTCAACCCGTCCAAACGTTTTAAGCTGTTCCAAAAACAGATCGTGCACACCAGTCAGTTCTTCCAACAGGCGATAAGCAGCATCGCGCAGGTTTTCGTCATAGCGAATCCACCCGCCCGGCAGTGCCCATTTGCCCTGGTGCATAGGGTCAGTTTGTTTAACCAGCAGGATTTTCAGGTCATCGTTATCCAGGCCAAAAACCAGGTTGTCGATAGAGAGCGCTTTGATGACGTTCTCCCCAAGGCTTAGTGCATCGGGTGAATGTTGGCTGCCGGGAATATGGTTGTTGGGCACGTGCGATGTCCTCATAGCTTGCGCTGGAGTGATTGTTTCTATTGGTTGTTTGTGGGCTGACCGATAGGCTCTTTTAATCGCATTGTATAAGCCCGTTAAAAAATGGTCGAGAGCCGTATAGTCGCGCTTTTTTTATCCTGAATGTGTCATGCCTCTGAGCACTATAGCGGCTGATGGATGATTTGCCTGTCAGCCGTTCATTTTTTGGTGCTTGAGTAGTCATACCTATAATATTTACACTCCTTTATCTTGTTGTCACATGGACAATAAGCTATTCTATTTGCATCTTTTGCGGGTGCGCACAATTTTTAACCATAAAGGTGCGTTGGAATTCAAAATAGCTCCGCAAGTCATGCCCGATATGAATAGTCGGGCGCTTTAACTCTCTGAATTAGCGAGCCTCTATGTTGTTTCTTGGTATTGATGTCGGCAGTTCCTCGGTTAAGTTATCGGTGCTGGATGGCGCTACAGGCAAAAGCCTTGGGGCTCTTTCCCATCCGGAATCAGAATTGGCGATTGAAAGCCCCGCTCCCGGATTTGCCGAGCAAGATCCCAATACCTGGTGGGATTGCATTCGCCAGGGCTTTGCCCGTTTGGTAGCGCGCGGGAGTTTTAATCCCCGGGAGATTGACGCGATTGGTATCTCTTACCAGATGCACGGTTTGGTGGTGGTCGATAAAGATCAAAAAGTGCTGCGTCCATCCATCATTTGGTGTGACAGCCGTGCAGTGCCGTTGGGCAATAAAGCGCTGGCTGATTTGGGTTCCGATTATTGCTTCAGCCATTTACTAAATTCACCGGGCAACTTCACCGGCGCAAAATTGCGCTGGGTGCAAGAAAACCAACCGGAGATTTTTGCCCGCATCCACAAAATGATGCTGCCGGGCGATTTCATTGCAATGAAGTTATCGGGCGTGATTAACACCACGGCGTCTGGGTTGTCGGAAGGTACGCTCTGGGATATCAAAGAAAATCGTGTTGCAACTGAACTGTTGGCGCACTGGGGAATCGATGCAAATGTGGTCCCTGATGTTGTGCCAAGTTTTGGCGTGCAATCGATTGTCAGCGATCAGGTTGCCGCGGAATTGGGTTTGCGCAGCGGTGTGAAAATTTGTTACCGCGCCGGCGATCAACCCAACAACGCATTCAGTTTGAATGTGTTGGAGCCAGGTGAAGTTGCCGCGACGGCAGGTACGTCGGGCGTGATTTATGGTGTGACTGATCAACCTGCGGCAGATACCGAATCGCGCGTAAATACGTTCTTGCATGTGACCAACACCGAAGAGAAAAAACGCAACGGCGTTCTGGTGTGTGTGAATGGTTGCGGCCGATTGTATTCATGGTTACGCCAAACGCTCGGCGAAGCCGGTGCAACACCGTCTTACCCACAATTAAATGCGTTGGCACAAGCAGTACCCGCTGGCAGTGAAGGCTTATTGTTCCATCCGTTTGGCAATGGTGCCGAGCGGATTTTCCAAAATAAAAACCTGGGTGCGCAGTTGCGCAATCTCGATTTTAATCGCCACGGTTTGGGCCATATGGTACGCGCGGCACAAGAGGGGATCGTATTTTCGCTCAATCAGGGTTTTGATGTTTTGAAATCGTTGGGCGGTAGTTGTGAAGTGGTACGTGCCGGTAAAGGCAATATGTTTTTAAGTGATGTATTTGCGCAAACCTTTGCAAATACGACACAGGCAGCAGTAGAAATGTTTGAAACCGATGGTGCAGAAGGCGCAGCGCGCGCAGCGGCATTGGGCAGTGGTTATTACGCGTCAGCAACAGAAGCCTTTACCGGTTTGACACGTTTAAGCGTGGTTGAGCCCCAGGCGGCGTTGTTTGCGCAGTATCAGGATGCTTATCAAAACTGGGTACATTATTTACCCAAATAAAGCGGTAAAAAATCCAGGTATTGATAAACAGTTTTTTAATCGTGTGTTAGTGAAAAATCCTCAAGGTGAAAATTATGAGCGTTGTTATCGGTAGCAAAGAATATTTCCCTGGCGTTGGCAAAATCGGTTACGAAGGCGCTGATTCTGACAATCCTTTAGCATTTAAATACTACGATGAGAATCGCGTAGTTGCTGGCAAAACCATGAAAGACCATTTCAAGTTTGCCACTTGTTACTGGCACAGCTTCTGTGGTGCTGGCCACGATCCATTTGGCCCAGGTACTAAAGTATTCCCATGGTCATCAACTGCCGATGCAGTTGCACGCGCGCACGAAAAAATGGATGCGGCGTTTGAATTCATCACCAAGCTCGGCACTCCTTACTACTGCTTCCATGATATCGATTTGATCGACGAAGGCAGCAGCCGTGCAGAAACTTCCAAGCGTTTGCAAACCATCGTTGAATACGCGAAAGAAAAGCAAAAGGCGTCAGGCGTAAAATTGCTGTGGGGCACTGCCAACCTGTTCTCTAACCCACGCTATATGAACGGTGCATCGACTAACCCGGATTTCAACGTAGTTGCTTATGCCGGTGCGCAATTGAAAGATGCACTGGATGCAACCATTGCATTGAACGGTGAGAACTACGTGTTTTGGGGCGGCCGTGAAGGTTATATGAGCTTGCTCAATACCGACATGAAGCGCGAACAAGAGCACATGGCCCGCTTCCTGACCATGGCACGCGATTACGCACGTTCACAAGGTTTTAAAGGTTCATTCTTTATTGAGCCAAAACCAATGGAGCCTTCAAAGCACCAATACGACTTCGACGCCGAAACTGTAATTGGCTTCTTGCGTCACCACGGTTTGGATAAAGATTTCAAATTGAATCTGGAAACCAACCACGCGACCCTGGCTGGCCACACTATGTGCCACGATATGCAAGCAGCCGCTAACGCTGGCATGTTGGGTTCATTGGATGCTAACCGCGGCGATTACCAAAATGCTTGGGATACCGATCAGTTCCCGTACAACATCAACGAGACTGTTGAGATGATGTTGGTATTGTTGCGCAGCGGTGGCCTGCAAGGTGGCGGCGTGAACTTCGATGCAAAAGCGCGTCGTAACTCCCCAGACTTTATAGACTTGTTCTACGGCCACATTGGCGGTATGGATACTTTTGCCCGTGCACTGTTGATCGCTGACAGCCTGCTGCAAAAATCGCCGCTGGAGGGTATGCGTAAAGAGCGTTACTCGTCATTCGATGCAGGTAACGGTGCTGCTTACGAGCAAGGTAAATTGACCCTGCAACAACTGGCTGACCTGGGTAACAACGGTGGCGAGATTGTGCTGCAAAGCGGTCGTCAGGAACTCTACGAAAACGTGATCAACCGTTATATCCGTTAATCCAGAGATGTATTTGAACACACGGGATTAGCCGGTTTTTCTAGCAAAGCTTAGCCGCTAACTATCAACGCTTAATGGCGAGATGTTAGCGGCTTTTTTATGCGCATTGTTTTTCCTGTAAGTTTTCTTTTATTCTTGTCGCCCAGCCAGTATCCCGCTGGCAATGACAGATAATTAAGGAAGTCGCAGTGAACGATTCATCTTCTTTTCGTGCTTTATCCAAAACCCTTCCGTTTATGCTATCCCCACGGCGTAAATGCACCATTGCGATTGGTGTGTCTGCGCTTTTCCTCGCTGCCTGTGGCGGTGGAGGTGGTGATGACGGGGATAAAAAACGTATTTTTACCGATGGCAGTTCAGCTGGATGGACGGCCGGTGTTTATAAACCCTCGGGCGACTTTGAAAATTTTTGCGCCGCGCCGCGCGCTGGGGCGAGCAAGATTACCGGCATTGCCTTTCCCGATAAAAAAGGCACCAGCCTGCAAGAAAAGAATTTTTTGCGCTCCTGGAGTTATGAAACCTATTTATGGTTTGAAGATTTGCCCGACCTGAACCCTTCCACCTCGCTAACACCGCAAGACTATTTTCTTGAATTGGTGTCGGATAAAAAAACTGCATCCGGCTCCTACAAAGACAATTTCCATTTTTATGAACCCACTGAAAGTGAAGAGGCGTGGAGCGCGGGCATTACTTACGGTTATGGATTGAACCTGAATGTGAATTGGACTGTTCCGCGCACGGCGGTAGTGGTTTATAGCGATACGGCTTCACCTGCAGCAAACAAAGGAATCAAGCGTGGGGCGAAAATTATTGCGGTCGATGGCCAAAGTGTAGCCACTGGAAATGTGAATACATTAATCGATGCGCTTTACCCAACCCAAATCAATGCGGTGCATGAATTTGAAATTCAGGATGCAGGCGCAAGCACTACCCGCAAAGTCGTTCTGGAGTCGGCATCACTTCCTACTGATGCGGTATCCGTTGTTAAATCAATTGCCCATAACGGCAGTAACGTCGGCTATGTGCAATTCAATACGTTTATTCCCGATGCACAAGACCAATGGGTTACAGCGATCAACACCCTTAAAAATGCGGGTGTGAGCGATCTTGTTGTGGATATGCGTTACAACGGCGGCGGTTATATTGCTGTCGCTGCACAAGTGGGTTATATGATTGCTGGGACCAATACCGCTAACAAAGTGTTTTATCAGGATGTTGCCAATTCAAAGAGCCCGAAAGAAGATCCATGGGGCTTTCTGGATACCGGACTTTATGGTTTAAATAAATCCTTAACTTTGCCCACACTGAATTTGCAGCGTGTTTATGTATTGGCGACAGCGGGAACCTGTTCGGCAAGTGAATTGGTAATCAATAGTTTGCGCGGCATTGGTGTAAGCGTGTATTTAATTGGTGATACCACTTGCGGTAAACCTTATGGTTTCCTGCCGCAACCCAATTGCGGCACGACTTATTACACCATTCAATTCAAAGCAGTGAATGCAAAAGGTTTTGGTGAATACAGTGATGGATTTATTCCATCCACTACCGACAATGGTTTGGATAAAGTCAAAGGCTGTAAAGTGGCCGATGATTTTGCTCATGAGCTGGGTGATCCCAATGAGGCGCTGCTTGCCGCCGCACTGCAATTGCGTGCAACCGGCACCTGTCCTTCTGCGGTCAGCACACGCCAGCAAAAAGTGTCGGACGATGCTGCCGCGGGCGAACTGATGCGGCCAGCAGTGCGCGAAATAATGATTCGCTAATGGTTTGACTAAGGCCCTCGTTGAGGGCCTTTTTGTTTTGGCTAGTTTATTTTGGAGTGAGTGAATGCAGGCGGAAAATTTTATTTTGACGGACTATTTAAGCCGCATAGGTTTTGTAGGTGCTACTGACCCAAATGCCGATACCTTACGCAAATTAATGCGCGCCCATGTGCAGGCGATTCCCTTTGAAAATCTCGATGTACAAGCCGGGAAAATCGTCTCCCTTGTGCCAGAGGAAATTGTCGAAAAAATTGTCTATCGCAAGCGCGGCGGTTACTGCTATGAAGTAAATAGTTTATTTGCGATGGCATTGACGGCATTGGGTTTTGATTACGACATTATCGGTGCGCGCCCGATGTTTTATCCGCATCGCCGCCCCAAAAGCCATATGGTGCTTTTAGTTAAAATTGGTACTGAGCGCTGGTTGTGTGACACCGGTTTTGGCAGTTTTGGTTTGCGTTCACCGATTGAGCTTGGTCAGCTAGGAAATCTGATCAAGCAAGACAACGAAACCTTTATGCTGGATAAAAATGAGCGCGGTGAATTTGTGCTGAAAGCCTTGGTGAAAGGTGAGTGGGCCAATCAATTCGGGTTTGATTTATACCCCATGGAAATGATTGATTTTATGCCGGTGAATTACTACAACTCCACGCATCCTGATGCAGTATTTGTACAGCGCTATTTGGTGATGCAGCAGCGCCCGGATGGTCGTACGCTGTTATCGGGCAATCAACTGAAACAATTGCGCGGCGATACAGAGGAAGTTGTTGAAATAACGCCAGAGCAGTTGGATGAAGTGCTCTGGCGGGAATTCAACTTGCGGCGCTGCTAAAACGCGCGCAAATCATTGATCGGGAGTTTTAGCGGTGCGCCGGTGATGCGCGTCAGGGTTTTTTCAATGATGTTTACATCGTTATCGAAACCACCATGACTGGCATTAACGCGCGTTTCCGGTGAGCGGCACACCAGTGTTTTGTTGGCTTTGAAAACAGTGAGGCGGTGTTCTTTTAGCATGCCGCTAAGTTTGACCGCCTGCCTCCAGTTGCCGAGTGCCTCACCGGTGCTGGAAGAACCGTCCCATCCTTTGTAGTCTTCATCGAGCACATTTTCCAAGCCCAAAATCGGCGTGCGTAAATCGCCTTCGAGTGCGTTGGAAACCAGATACAACAGCGATTTACGATAAATCACCACATTGTCATCGCGCTCGTTTTCGTCGGACAAAATATCAAGGTACAAGCGTTTCATCAGCGCTTCCTGCGGCGCGAAGTGACGATTGGCGAACTGCACCGTGCAGGCGGGCGCATAGAGATGGATCGAACCTATGCGCTCTTCCAATCCACGTGCAGCCAGCAAGTCAATTAAATGCCCGTGGAAGATAGTGCCGGCGGAGTGACCGACCAAATGGATTTCCAGTTGGTCGCCCCAGATCGCTTTGAGGTTCTGCAATGCGCTCACCAGCAGATCGCCGCCGCGCGTAGGCTGGGTGGCGAATGCCGCGTTCTCTTTCATCTCGCTCCATAGCGGGCGCACGAATGGGCGGCCGATAGACTTTTCGATCAACCAGTCACTGGCATCGGTAATGGTTTCGCGCAAACTGCCCGCACGTTCCTCGCCCTTGTTGAAGCGCTCGTTGATGATGTTGCCAATGGATTCAAGCAAGCCGGTTTTCCATATCATAAATAGCGGATAACAGCCGTTGCCGATGAAGTAGTGTCCCAGCGCGCGTGCGCGTTTGATCGCGTCTGCCTCGCTGTTCAAGCCACCATGGGCATAGATGAGCAGGCGCTTTTTGGTCCCGCCTTGTTGGCGAAACCATTGGTCGGGCAGGCCGCAGGCTTGATACAAGAGGGCGCGGCTGAGCTCATCCTGAGTGAGGTAACGGCTTACCCGGCCGTCGTTGCCGAGTACGATACTGTGCTCGTAGGCGGTAGCTTCATCCCACCATTCACTGCGGTTGATGCCCGCGCGGCGGCTGCCGAGTTTGCTGCCGGAGGCCAGTTGCCCCAGTACCACACCGGGTACACCCAGCGCGGCGACCCAGGCATCCATGGCATTGGCAAGCCAGTCGGCGTAGGTAAGCACGGCAAATCCACCCGCACCCCACGCATTACCCCAGGAATTTTGCACGATAAACCCGTCGGCATTGAATCCGACTAGCGCAAAGGCGTGGCCGCCAGAGCGTGAAGGTTTGCCATCGAAAGGAATGATTGGCAACGAGTCGTGGCCGGTGATTTTTTTGCGCTTACTCACCGCGACTTCATCCCAGCCATCATGGGTAAAACTGGAGACGTAGATTGCGCCGGTTTCGAAGATCGCGGCTTGTAAATCGCTAATGAGTTTGAGCTCGATGCGGTAGTAAACACCGAGAGTGTTGTTGGCGGCGCGGGTGGCATAACCGAATTTGGGTGGAGTTGTATCCTGCGAGCTATAGGGCCAGTCCGACTCCAGGCAGACCCCGTGATGGAACCAGCCTTTGAGCGCACCGCGGCAGCTGGAACCGTCGTAATCTTCGCCCGCATATTCATCGTAGCGGCGCGCAAAGTTGTAGAGCATGCGCGGGCTGACCGAATCCAGCTTGGTCGGCAATTGCGCCTTGCGCCAGCGCAGATAGTTGACCACACACGCCAGCCCGAAACCGGTACATGCACCTTCTTGCCCCTGGTCGAGAATCAAGCCCGCTTTGGTATAGGCAGTCAGGTATTTGGCGATGTCGGTATCGCTGGGGTAGCGCTCACTCAGGCTGAGCGGCGGCGGCATATAGCTGCGGTCTCGCAGGTCGATAGGATCTTTTGTTGCCGTCAGGCGGCGTGGGGATTTGGATTTTGTCGCCAGTGGTTCGCTGATCGGAGCTTCTTTGTGGGCAATACCGGATTTGCCGGCAATGTGCAATTTGCCCGCGACCTTCTTCTGCATGCTGGCGGCGATACTCGCCGCCACACTGGGCAGCCAGACCTGCTCGGCAATCGTGAACACGCTTTTGAATCTATCCAGACCGTGGGAGCCACCATTCACCAAGCGACGCGCTTTTTTGTAGTCTCCCTCGGTCAGTGCTTTGCGCATCGCAGTGGCGCGGTCAGCGAGGAACAGCGCGAGTAAAACCGCTGCGACCTCCGGCGAGTTAGCCATATCGGGAAAGGCTTCGATATCGGCGCCGATCCGCTTGGCGTAGTCACGGTAGTTATAGCGACCGGTCAGTTGCACAAAGCCGCGACCGCGATAGCGCGCGCCGTCCCCGGGTTCGGTATTGCCCAAATCTTTGCGCCCGTCATAGGCACTAAACGGCGGGCGACCCGCAGGGGTGTTGTAGTGCGACGGCAGCTCCGAGATAGGGACAAAGCCTTCGGTTTCCGCGCGGATGGTGCCCAGCGCAGCCAGTATCATCGCGCGATCAGTAAGTCCCGTCACCGCCAGAGCGGCGGCCACATAGGGCAGATAGCGGGCAATGTTGGAGGCTTTGGTAGCGGGAAAGAGCGGTTTTACCTGATCGACACTCAGGCTGACGCTGAGCTTCGTACCCTGCAACAGGCTCTGGCAGTAAGGTCCGATAATCCCGTCGGCGATGATACCGATACCCGATTGCCACCGGCGCACAGCCGACTCGGTGAGGGCATCAAATTTGTCGCCTTTTGTCAGCGCCTGAAACTCCTTGCCTTCGCTCGCCAATAGCGTGGCTAACTGCTGCCGTAGTTGGGCGACTTCTGCTCCGGATGATCCACTGTATAAAAGAAGATTATTGTTCATTGAACTAACTCCCTGTGGCACTTAAGCGGACTCAGCAATTAGTGCACCACGAGAATTTAGTCGCGCCAAATCAAGAGTTTGGATTTTGAAGGGGTACGGGCGAGATTAAAAATTAATCAGCTCTGTATAAAAAACCGGCACGAATTTGATGCCAGAAAAAAGGCGAATAGACAAGATAAAGGAGGGAAGCTTGGTTCCGGGTGCTACCAAACCCCGGAACCAGAGAGGATTAATCCGTGCTGGCTAGCTGCTTAAAAGCTCCAGTTCAGATTCACTTTCGCACTGCGTCCCGGCGCCGGGAAGCCAATATCCGTGTAGTAATCCTCATCCATCAGATTGTCCAAACTTAACCCTACTTTGATTTGGGGGCTGAGTTTCCACAGCACGCTCGCATCAACACGGTTATAGGGGCTAAGAACCTCTTCAACATCTGCTCCTGTATAGCGGCTTACGGCAAAGCGATCATCGACACGCATGTAATGAGCGTTGAAACTCCATGCATCATTCAACGCATAATTAATGGCGGCGCCATAGGTAAATTGTGGGCGACCGAGCAAATGGTTGTCGGAAGACAGCATATCGATATCGGTATAGGTTGCGTGCAAGCGCAGGCCGAGCTTGTCTTGCAACTGCCAATTCACTTCGGTTTCTACACCGCTGGTTTCCACTTGCGCACGGTTAACGTTTTGAAAGGTTTCGCTATCGAAATCGATCAGGTCTTTGTAGTCGCTATCGAAATAGCTGATGCTCGCGCGGAGTTTTTCGCCGGTAAATTCAATGCCGGTATCGCTAGTGGTAACGGTTTCCGGTTTCAAATCAGGATTGCCCACCAGTGGATGACCCAGCGCAAAAAAGCTCGGCAATTTAAAGCCTTCGCCCCAGTTGGCAAACCAGCTGAATTGCTCATTGAAGTTGTAACGTACACCCGCCTGGTTGCTGGTATTAGCATCAAAGCCTTCCGCATCGTCGCGTCTTACGCTCGCCTGCAACAGCAATTGTTCAGTTGCATAGGCATTGATGTTGATAAACCCGCTGTCGATGCGACGTGAGAGTGAAAAATCGGTCGGGAAATCAAAACCTATATCGAGATAGCCTTGGCTATCGCCTTCTTCTTTGCGCGTTTCAACACCAATGTTGCTCCAGAGTTTTTGTTGGTCGCCGAGTGTATTCACCCAACTAAAAGTAGTGCGGGTGAAATCCGTTGTTGAACCATTAGCGGGTACCGCATCGTAAGGGGCGATACCGGGTGAAGTGTAATCTTCTTCACGCTCATACCAGCTCGCGCTGGTGGTGCTTTCCCAAAAATTATTCACTTGTGCGATCCAGCTCAGCGCTGCGTTTTGATCGGTATAGTCACTGGCATCCAGGGTGCGATCAACAGCATATTCCGGGCCGCCACTTTGTTCGGGGAAGCTGGTGCGCTCGCCATCAAAATAGCGATAGCTGAAATTCAGTGTGTGAATATCCTGCCGCCAATTTAAACGGCTGGTGAACTCGGTATTTTTCGCCGTGCTGCCTTCAACTGGCTCGCCCGCATCTTTGCCTTGCAAGCTAAATGCATAGCCCAATTTGTCGATGCTGCCGCTGGTTGATACACCCACGCTACTGTAATCATCACTACCGAGTGTGGCGTTAAGTTGGGTGGATTTTTTTCCGGGCGCTTGGGTGATGATGTGAATTACACCGGCGAGCGCATCGGAGCCATACACTGAGGATTGTGCACCGCGAACAATTTCAATTCGCTCAACGGATTCGATATCAATACTGTTTAAATCAAAGGCGCCGCCGCGCGTATTGGTTGGGTCATTGAGCTGCACACCATCGAGCAACACCATAGTGTGGTTTGCTTCTGCGCCGCGCAATACGATTGACGTGATGCCGCCAGGGCCACCTTGTTCCTCAATCCACAGGCTGGGCACCTGACGCAATGCATCAATCAAACTGTGATTGCTGAGTTGCAATAATTCATCTTTGTTGATCACTGAAACGGATGACGATAATTGTTCGTTAGTCACTGGTGTGTAGCTTCCAGTCACGATCAATTCTTCAGTGGCGGAGATTGCGGGCAGCGCAATGATTGCAAGGAATAATGGAGTAAAACTAAATTTTTTCATTTGTTGCCTATAAAAAATAAAAACACGAATCTGCCAGTTGCGATCAAGCAGGATTCCGGCATTTGCTCCGGGACCGTGCGCAGCATGGATGCTGCGCCCGAGCCTACAGGGATGTATTCACGGCGCGTCCCGGAGTGAATGACGGAGTCCGGCTTTTTCTCTTATGAAGCTACTCAATTACTGCTTGGGAAATTTATAGAGCGTGTAATACGCGTCCATCTTTTCCGGTGCATTTTTGTCAAACAGTGTTTGCGTTTTTAATTGCGCGTGATAAATCCGCGCAGTCTGCTGTGGATGAACCTGCTTCTGTACCAGCGATGCCAAGTCGACACTCACTGTTTTGCGATCGGCACTGAGCGACACTAATTTAATGGTCTCTTGCGTTACATCCAATTCATCCGAACCATAATCAGGCGCGTCGCGATAAACCCAGGATTGCAGCATTACCAGCGACTTTAAATCATCTGCAGTAATTTTATCGTCAATTGGCTGGGTAAGTTCAAGCGCAAAACCGGTAGGTGTTGCAAGCATTTGTACAATCGCCGGCGCGATGGTTTTTCCGTCCCAATAAATGCGTTGCAAGCTGGCAACATGACCGCCTTTTGCCTGCCAGCCGCGACCGGTTTGCCCGAGCAGCAAGCTGTTGTCAGGTAAAAAGAGCGGACGCATCACACCAGACTCCAAACCATCGATAAACGGCATCACACTACCTTGTTCAACACCGTCCACAGTTTGAATAGCGATACGCAACAAATTCGATTGGGTTTGATCGCCCATTAGCATTTGTCCTGTAAACGCGCCGAATTTTCCTTTGGTGGTATCCCACGCCGGATTGCCGGGGGAATTGGCAACGCGGTTGTGCGGTAACAGAACGATTGCGTTGGTGCGTTTGTTTTGCACTTTGTCCCACGCAATTTCTGGTGAGTCGGGTGTCATGCCTGGCAAATCAACCAGCGCCGAAGGATGACCAAAGAAATTATTTTTTTCGATGGTGAAAATTTTTGAAGTGCCCATGTATTCACCCTGGTTATCGGAATACCAAAGGCGACCGTCAGGGCCAGTTCCCAAACCGGCAGGGCTGCGCAAACCATTGGCCCAAAGTTCGAATTTACCGCTCGGTTCAACACGAATATTCCAACCGGATAAACCGCCTTGGGAACCCATATATTTACCGCCTGCCTTATAGGTAGAACCATCGCCACCATCCGCGAGGTTGATGCTGATGTAATAAGCACCATCACTACCACGTGTCGGCCCGTGCATATACGAGTGGTAATTGCCGTGATACGAATGCGCATCAAACAAGGTTTCGTAACTATCGGCAATGCCATCACCATTGGTATCGCGAATACGCGTCAATTCGGCTTTTTGTCCGGCGATAACGGTGAAGCCTTTTTTATCTTCTACGAGCAGGCCGAGGCTATCAAAAGTGCCTTCGGCAAATAAACGCCATTCGCCTTTTACCATGCGCCAGATGCCTGCCGTACGGGTTGCGATTACCGTTGTTTTATCTTCGGTTTCTACCAGACCCAGTGCTTCGAATAATTGCTCACGGCCAAAATTATCTTTCGGAGGATAATAACTTTCGATACGGTAGCCCGCAGGCATATCGGCTTTGGCTTCGGTAATTTTAATGGGCTGTTTGCGATAATCGAAATCCGATTTTTTTGCGTGCCATACATTAGCGGCCACTTGCATTTTGGCGGTAAGTGTTGCCGATTTGCTACCTGCTGGCACAGTCCACTGGCCATTGTTAATTTCGCCTTTGCTAACCACCGCGTTTTGCAACAGCTGGTTATTGAGCGAAAATTGCTGTGTAGTTTTGATATCGCCATTGAGCGTGATAGTCACTTCGCCATTGGCGGCAATCAGCGTTTGGATCTTCAGGGTATTTTTACCAACGCGATAATTAAAGGTCGGCACTTCATTTTTTTGTTTGGAGTTGCGCGTATAACCTAAGAATTGCGCATCCATTGCGGCGATGCGAGTCAGGTGGTCTTCTTTGCTATTGAGTGAGGCTTTAATCGTTTCTATATCTCCAAATTTTGCATCTTTAAATGAAAAATCAATCAGTTTGCCTCGGGCGTTGAGCGGAGCAAATAAAAATTCCTGATTGCCGAAATTAATTTCGCGGCTCTCATAACCCATCTTTAAACCTTTACCGCCGCGATTGGTGAATTCACCGGTCATATCCAAAAAGCCACCCTGCCAAATTTTGGTAATGGCTAGCAGGCGCGGATCAAATGAGTAGTTCACGCCCCAGGGTGAGCCAACATGAATCGCACGGCCCGAAACGCCCGCCATCGGGCCGCGCTGGATGCGCACTTCATCATCAATCAATAATTGCAAACGGTCCGCGAGCGGGTCGTATTCTTCTGCACCGGTTTGCGCGAGTAATTTTATCACCGGGCCCTGATCGTGCAGGTCGTTCAAGGTGGCGAGATAATCGCCTATAGCGTTGATTTGTATATCACTCAATACCTGTGCTGAAAACGCGGGCATGATTGGCAGAAAAGCTTCGCCTTTTTTCGCGCCGCTTTCAGCAATTGCCAATTGATCAGTGGCCGAACGAATACTGCGGTGCAGATATTGGCGATCCGCTTTAATGGTAAAGCGGTGGCCTTCACCACCTTCTACTACCTCACGATCGCGCGGCTCGCGTTTAAACAAACCATAAAGATTGGGGCCAGTACTTACGCCAGAATCGTTTTTAATTGTTGAGTGACAGGCATTACAGCCAACCGATTCAAAGGTTTCTTTTCCGAGCGCGACGAAATCGACAAGGTCTTTTTCATTCGTCGCTTCACCGGAATTTTTCGGCATAGCGATCAATGAAAAATCGGCAGGCGCAATGGTGAAATTGCGCAATGCCAGCTGGCCTTTGGTTACCAGAAAGCTGGTAGCGCCGGCCGGGCCTTCCCATCCAATGTTAGCGTTTTCGCTCATGGCGGGGCGAATATCATTGACCAATACCGGTTCGCCATTAATACGCGCTTCGATAATTAACGCTGCATCAACTTTGGTGCTGGCTTCGTTGTAACGCGGTGCACGGAAAGTAACGTGCAGCTTTTGCCATTCGTTGTTGACGTTCTTGAGATCAATTGCGTAGCGGCCTTGAATATACAATTTTGCATCGCTGCCTTCCGGTACCAGAAATTCAGTGTCGAGTACCGAGTCGCCAATATTTTCAATCGCGCTCAAGTGCTCTTTGCTACCGTTGGCATTCAGCACCAAAATGTTGCCATCTTTAGCCGTGGTGACTTGCAGTTTATTTCCAACTGCACTCACCTTGCTGGCATTCACCCAAGAGGTATTGGCTTTGAAATAATCGGCGGGGTTTTGTGCTAACACGGATGCGCTGCTGATAATGAGTGATCCCAACAAAAATGTTGTGGAGCGCAGCGCGGATTTTTTGAGGAGGGACATTATCTGTACCTGTGTAGATGCATTAAAAAAACGCCGCAGTGAAACACTGCGGCGCAAACAGTCGACTATCAGAGCAATAAGCTAAATAGTCAGCGGATAGAGCGGGAATTTAGAGCTTGCGTACCCAAATATTGCGGAAGCTAACCAGATTGCCGTGGTCTTGCAGGCGCAGTGGCGCGCAGCCGTGAGCTTTGTAAACCGGTTTGCCAATCCACTCGGTCGCGCCTTGGATCTCAGTATGGTTTTGTGCAAGTACACCGTTGTGCAGCACAGTGACATAACCCGGAGTAGTGAGCTCTTGCGCGCTATCAAATTTCGGCGCGGTGAAAATAATATCGTAAGTTTGCCATTCGCCCGGTGCGCGCGAGGCGTTTACCAGTGGGATAGTTTGTTTATAAACCGACGCAACTTGTCCGTTGGGATAGGTCTTGTTGTTGTAGTTATCCAATACCTGAACTTCATAGCGTTCCTGGAAAAAGACACCACTATTGCTACGGCCTTGGCTTTCGGTTGGCTTGCCATCTTCACCGATAAAATCGGTCGGCGTTTTCCATTCAATGTGCAATTGCACATCGCAAAAAGATTCTTTGGTTCTGATATCACCCTTTTTGGGCACAACGGTAAAGGCACCATCGGCAACTTTCCATTGAGCGGCACCGCCGCCTTCAACGGCTTGCCATTGATCCAGATTTTTACCATCGAACAGCGCTATAGCATCGGAGGGAATACCATTGGCGGGTGCGCTGATAACCGGTGGAACTGGCTCCCATACTTCGGTTTCTTGTGCGAGTTCCCAAGGTTCTTTTTTTGCATTGGATGCAGTTTTGTCAGCTGCAGCAGCGCAGGTTGCCGAATAGATAAAAGCAGTACTCACTATGCCGATAGCGGGGGCAATGCCAATAACACGGCGTAGGCCACGCTGTAAAAAACGTTTATTCATGGAGCTAACCCTAGGAGTTGTGGTGATTTTTATGGTTGTACTTTTGCTTGTACTTTTTGTTGGATTTTATTTATAGCGGGTAAAGAGAAGCGGGGCGAACTGTTTTACACAGCTTGATAAAATTATCGGATAAATCGAGGGTTTGTTAACACAGCTTTACAGAGAAAAGTAGGCGCCGTAAAAGCGCCATATAAAAAAAGAATTTACGGTAGCAAAATTACTTTTGTGCCAAGCGGCGGTTGCTCGGGCAATTTAAAAATTGGGAGTTGGACAGCCACTGCTTATCGGGGTAATAAGAAAACAAAAACTGCTCGCCTTTGATGGTATCAATCACTTTGCGGGCAATGCCTCTGCGTACAGCAGGACAGCCCCAACTGCGACCGAGATAGCCCAATTTCTTGGCGAGTTTTAAATCCACATAATCTGCACCATGGAACACAATTGCACGCTCCATAGCTTTGTCATTGAAGCCATCTTCCAGGCCTTCCATTCGCAGCGAATAACCATTTGAGCCCATATAGGTTTCTTTGGTGCGAAATAGCCCCAGGCTGGTTTGGCGGCTACCATAAGTATTGGAAAAGCTGCGCGCGAAGTTTTTGCCGGTATTCATGCCGTGGGCAACCAACTCTTGAAACAGCAGTTTGCCGGTAACCAGATCAAACACCCACAGGCGTGGAGTTGTCGAGACCAGTGAATAATCGATCACCGTCAGGTTGCGCGCAGGGGACATCCCTTGTGAGAGCGCGCAGTTAAGTGCAGAGAGCGCCAGATTAATTACTTTGGGATTCGCAGTGGGCGCGGCGCGAGTGAGTTTGTTGAGCAGTACCAGTGCGTCCTGGTCTTTGACGAAGGGGGTATAGCTAAACGGGTTTAGCGGGCGATCTTGTGCCACTGCGGTATTTAGCGTGAACAGGCAGCTTAGGCAGGCCGTAAAAAGGAGGCCCTTAAGGGTGGAGTGCAACATATTGGCCGAAACTCTAGGTTATTGAAATTTGTAGCGGCCTTGCTATGGAAATTTACACTTTTACCAGTTAAAACTGGTTGGGTGGCCGAATCCTAACACCATGAAAAGGATGGGGCAAATAACAAAATATCAAAAAAGTGATCGAATTGCGTATTTTTTGTTCGTTTTTAGGCGGTAGGTTTTCATTTTTAAGCGTGCAGGAGCGCTCGTTTATGTTGTTATCAGGTGTATTGGGATGTTCTCGTTTTGCCTTCGCAAAAGGTGTGTTGTTGGTGGTTTTAGGAGTTTATGCCTTGCCCTCTTTGGCTGATGGGAGCGAATCCGCCAGCGAAGAAATGGGGAAAATGCTCAGCTCTTCTACGTTGCTCGCGCGGGAAATTGAAGCCCAAATGGTTACCCTGCAGGCGGATTTGCTCGAAGGGCGCTCTGCTAAAGGCTCCCAGCAATTGACCCAAGCGATGATTAGCTTTTACGAGCAGCGTCAATATCGCCCGGTCTGGGATCAACCTGCACGTATGGAGCAGCTAATCAGTGCCTTGGAGTCGCTCGCGGACGATGGCCTGTCACCTGAAAATTATCGCGTCGAGCAACTGCAACAGGCATTGCCCTTGCTGGGCGATGATTCGGCAGAGGCGATTCCCTCTCGCATCGTAGATGAATTGCGCGCGACCAATGCCTATCTGCGCGCGCTTTATCATTTACATAACGGCAAGGTCGATCCGGCGGGGCTTGATCCACAATGGAACTTTGAGTTTCAGGATATTGCACCGGTGGCCGATGCGGTTCGTCTTGGCGAAGCAGTAGAACAGGGGCAAATCATGCAGTTGTTTGAGCAGACGCGACCCCAACATATCATTTATCGCAGCTTCAAGGCGGGACTTGCGCATTACCGCCAGTTGGCAGCGCAGGGCGGTTGGCCCTCTTTACCCGTCGGTCCCACCCTCAAACCCTGTGCCATAGACCCAGTTGTTGCTGTGTTGCGGCAGCGTTTACAAATCACCGGGGAGTATTCGCCACCGGTATTTACAGACGAGGCAATCCCCTCTCCCGCGCAAAAATGTTTGGCCGCGAAGAGCGCATCGTCCAGCAGTACTGACGCGAGTGAAAGTAGCAGTGAAGACAGCAGCAGTAATGACCCCACATTAGCGTCTGCCGCCAGTTCGACCTCCAGCGCTCCGGTTGTCGATGCCAATCAGGTGTTTGATGAATATTTGGTAGAGGCGGTTAAGCGCTTTCAACGTGAGCAATATTTGGATGTGGACGGCGCTATAGGCCCGGCTACACGCGCTGCACTCAATGTCTCGGTGCAATCGCGCATCGACCAGATTCGCGTCAATCTCGATCGCGCACGCTGGCTATTGCACAACCTTCCGAACGATATGGTGCTTGTGGATGTGGCGGGTTTTAAAGTCACTTACATCAAAGGTGGTTTGCCAATCTGGCGCTCGCGGGTGCAGGTTGGTATGGCTTATCGCACCAGCCCGATTTTTAAATCGGAAATTAATTACGTCACGCTCAATCCAACCTGGACTGTGCCGCCCACTATTTGGCGTAAAGATGTGCTGCCCAAAATCCGTAAGGACGTAGGTTATCTGCGCAAGAATCGGATGCGGGTTTTGGACAGCAGTGGCAAAGAAATCAGTCCCGCCAGTGTCAATTGGGCTAGCCCCGGTAATGTCACTATCCGGCAAGATGCAGGCGAGGGCGCGGCGCTCGGCAGGGCAGTGATTCGTTTCCCCAATTCTTACTCGGTGTATCTGCACGATACCCCGCATCAGGAATTGTTTGGCAAAAGCCAGCGTGCATTCAGTTCAGGATGCATTCGTGTTGAGCGGGCATTGGAGTTAGTGGAGTTGTTGCTGGAGGACACGCCATCATGGGATGCAGAGGCGATTAACGCGGCGCTGGCCACTGGAAAAACCCGCAACGTCACCTTGGCCAAACGGGTTCCCATACTGCTTGCCTATTGGACGGTGGACGCGCTAAGTGAAACACAAATCGCGTTTAAACCAGACATTTATGCGCGCGATGCCCAGGTGCTGGTTGCCCTGAATAGAAAGAACTAATAGAACCAGCAGGAGTTGCTGTAGCCGTTTGTTGAGGGCAAGCGGCATGTGAATTTGTAATTATTCAAAGTCGCGACTAGCGTTAATAGGAATTTAGGCCATCGGTTAAATCGGTTTTTAAACTCCCAACGCAGCGTCGCTCTATAAAGGATAAATACAAATGGCAACCAAAAAGACTTCCCGTGTTACTGAGCCGCATGAACAGGATGACCTGATGACGCTGGATTCACCTCCAGATGCCGAGGTCATCAACAACTTGCTCGCACCGGCTACGGGCAATGGTTACATGTACTTCACGGAGCGCGACCTTAACAAGATCCTGTACAACCTGGATACGTTGCGCACCAGTGTTTATCCCCACCTCAACAACACCCAGGATTCAGATAACTACAAGCAGCCACAATTTCCGTCGGTGTGCCTAATTGGATTGGGGCGCTGTGGTTCCAATATTGCGCTGGATGTTGCCTCGCTGGTGTACAGCGCCCGCAATTTTTATCTCAATGAATTTAACAGCGAAGAAAAAGAAATTCGCGAACAAGACAAACCCATGCGCTGGATCAAGCGCAGTTTGCATTTAAAAGGCGGGCATCAACTCAAGCCGGTGTTTTTGATTGAGCCTCTGGTGATGCTCGGGGATTTGGATAAAGACATCGAAGGCCGGATCCGTTTTTCACATAAGGGTGAGCGTGCGGGCTTCCTCAAAGACTACACCAAGATGAAAATCATGGACTTGTCTGAAGTCCATGCCGGTGGTTCCGGCAATGCACCGATCCTCGGCCAGTACCTCGCCAAAATTATTTTAAACAAAGACACGCAACGCTTTTCCAATCCCGATTGGAAACATGTGCATTCCTATTTAATCGATTCCTGCGGAATTAAAGCCAACCAATCGCGCTTGTATTTTTATATTTTCAGCGCGGGCGGTGGTACAGGTTCAGGTATGGCGAGTGAGTTTGGTTTGGCTCAGCAGTACGCCTATATGAGCAAAACGTTTGATACCCATGCACAAAGTGAAAATGCAGAAAACCGCGGCCACTCATTTGTATTCGAGCCGATTTTCACCAGTGGCATTTGCATCCTGCCGAATATTTCTGATCATGGTGTAGAAATGTCGGAAGCGTTGCATATCAACGCCGGTCGTTTACTGTGTAAATATTTATCGGAAGAGTGGGATTTTTCATACAACTTCGACAATGAAGACAGCAGCGAAGCCAGCGTAATGCACCGCATCCGCCCCTGGAATGCAATGATGTTGATCTCCAATGACATCATGCGTTACGCCGAAGCAACCGACGATGGCAATATCCAGCATATTGATGTCAATGCGATGGAAAAATATGCCAACCAGTATATTTCCCAGCAGATATTCAACATCCTCACCGCGCAAGCGGTAACAACGGATTACGACGAAAATTATTTCCGCCGCGCTGGCATCGATATAGGGGAAACTATTCGTCTCGATGCCAATGATTTGTTTATGAGTCTCGCCGGGCCGGTGGCAGTGGCTTATGCCGAATCGGTAATTCCAGCGGCGATTCCGGTACAAGGCGTGGACAAACTGCGTGGCATTGAAAATAAAAAAGCCAGCGAATTAAATATTGATGACTTGTTTTATCGCTCTATAGATTTGCCGCACTTTAATAAGGTTACTCAGGCGATTGAAGGTATTAGCCTGTTGCCAATTGAATCGGTGCGCTACCGTGAAGCACTCTCTAAATACCTGCAGAAAGGCTACGATGCCGGCGAATTAAAAGATCTGCACTTCTTTAAAAATTGTTCGTCTGTGGTATCCATTATTTCACTGCCGAAAGATTATAAATTGAGTTACATGGATTTGAATAAACTCAAATCCCATTTGAATGCGCTCTTTCCCAATACCACGTTGAAGCGCTATGCCTTGGTAATAGGCGCATCGGCCAATATTTCATTAACCACCTTGATTGTAAAAAGCCCATGCTTGAGCGATGACTTCCTGACCTTGATTGTCGCTTTCATCAAACGCTGCTTTGCCAAAGATCCCTACCGCTTTGATGAACAGCTGGATTCGGCCATGCTCGATTTTATCCGCGCAGAAGAGTTTGATGAAAAGTTGGTGGACAAGATGCTTAATGAGTATGAGAATCCGGCCAAAATTCTCGATACCAACTGGTATGCGATTAAACCCATGTACGAAAAGAAATATCGCGAGTTAATTAATGACTCGGAAAAATTCTGTTCGATTAACGATATTCGCCTATCGCGCGATAGCGTGAAAAAAGCGATAAAATACTTGCGTGAAATTTATCGCCACAAAATCAGCAAGACGCGAATTGTTTCCCTTAATTCAACTTCATTGTCGAGCGATAAATAGACATGCGATCACTAGAAGCGGATAAACCGAAAAGCGAATAAGTTATTGGTGTTAGTTGTTAAAGTCGATAGCTAAGGTGGTTGCTAGAAACGGAGAGGGCATCCCTTTCCGTTTTTTTATTGGTTCAGTTTTAAATCACTCCAGGGAAAACCTATGATTCCACCCTTATTGTTAATTGATCATGTGCATGTATCGGTTAAAGATCGGTCGCAGGCAGAGCAGTGGTATAAAAACGTGCTGGGCTTCGCGCGTGTCGCCGAGTTTGATCAGTGGGCTACCGATAAAGGCCCGCTTACCATTGGTAACGCTCAAGGCAATATTCATTTAGCCTTGTTTGAGTCTGCGAATGTGCAAAACACTGTTATCGCGTTTAGTGTTACCGCAGAAAATTTCTTCGCGTGGATTGAACACCTGAAAGATAACGGGATAACGACCAACATCATTGACCACGACCTTTCCTGGTCAATTTATTTTCGCGATCCTGATGGAAATCCCTTTGAAATCACCACTTACGATTATGCAGAAGTCCATGGTTATATGGATTGGGATGCGTGATTGCTGCAGCGGAAATTCAAAAGCCCCCGGCCACCAACCGGGGGCTTTTTTTGTTAGGCATGGGGCTATGTCCAGAAAGGTAACACCATCTTATAGTCAAATTGACACAAGCATAAATGCGTGATTATTATGGTGCCATCTGAAGTACTGGTGTACAAGTGTTCATAGGGTGGATGGCAATCCCTGATGTTGTTTGTAGATCGGTCAATCAGTGAACTCACCTACATAATGTTAATAATGGGATGCGTCATGACCGTAAAAATAAATCAACTAACAGCAACTGGTTTGCTGCAAAAAAAGACCTTCAAAAAGTCGTTGTTGGCTGTTTGTGTGGTAACGCTGGGTGCGCAAGCCTATGCCCAGAACGCCGACACGACAGATACCAATAAAGATCCAAACGCACCGGTAGAAGAGGTCGTCGTCACTGGCATGCGTCAAAACCTGCAAAACGCGCAGGACATAAAACGTAATGCCGATACCGTAGTCGATTCCATCACCGCAACTGACATTGGTTCGCTGCCCGATCGTAGTGTGCTGGAGGCAATGCAGCGCTTGCCAGGTGTGTCGATTGAGCGTTTCCAAGCCGCAAGCGACCCGGATCACTTCTCGGTAGAAGGTTCGGGGGCGGTAATTCGCGGTATGTCCGCCACTCGTTCTGAATTCAATGGTCGCGATTCCTTCACTGCTAACTCTGGCCGCGGTTTGTCGTTCCAAGATGTTCCACCCGAGCTAATGTCTGGTGTAGATGTTTATAAAAATCAGTCTGCAGACATGATTGAAGGCGGTATCGGCGGCACCGTGAGCCTGCGTACCCGCAAGCCATTCGATTCAGATGACCGCATAGTGGCTTTTTCTGCTGATGCGACTTATGGCGATTTGGCGGAAGAGTGGAGCCCATCCTATTCGGGCTTGTTTTCCGATAGATGGGAAACCTCAGCGGGTGAATTTGGTTTCCTGATCAATGCGGCCTACTCCGAACTGATTGGCGAGTCCCACGGTATCCAGTCCGACGTGTACAAAAAGTACAAAGCATCTGATATTAAAGGTGCTGAAGCATTTGTGGGTGACGGTACAGGTACTGTGTGGATGCCACAGGGTTCCAACCTGTTGATGAAAGAAGATGACCGCGAGCGCGAAGGTTTGGCAACTGCTTTCCAATGGCGCGATACCGACAGCAAGTATCAGTTGACCGCAGAATATATCCGCTCGGATGCTACTTTGAGCTGGTGGGAAAATGCCCTTAAATATCAGGGCGGTTACACCAACAGTGATCTGAATACCCGTCCCTATTTGGATAGTGGCTTCGTCTTTAACGACGATGGTTTGTTCCAATCAGGTTTGATGTCCCATGGCAATGGTGCATGGCGTGCAACCAGTCAGTTAGGTGTACCGGTCAATGGCGTTTATCCTGAGACTGCTAACACTCGCTATCCCAACCCCTATAGCGGCATGCCAACTGGTCCGAACTCTGTGGGCGGCGCAGCCGAGTTTGGCCACAAGTTCCAGCTGGATACTCGCGGACAGAGCACTAATACCCTCGTGGAAGATTTTTCGGTTAATTTCAAATGGACACCGGATGATGCATGGACTATCGATTTAGATGTGCAGCACATTCAAGCTGAAACCAAAGTAGATGATTTGGTACTCCACTTGGGGTTAGCCGCTTTGCAAGACTACGACCTGACTGGCGGGACTCCGCACCTGACTCTGCTTGAGCCTTGGGGTGGTGCACGCGACAACAATCCAGCTGCTTACGATAACGGCGTAAATCGCCCCGGCTGGACCGATGATCCGGCCGGCGACAGCAATTACTTCACCGATATCACCAGTTATTGGTATCGCTCGGCGATGGATCACTATGAACGCTCTGACGGCGATTCGGATGCAGTGCGTTTGGATATCAAGCATGAGTTCGATGACGCTGGTTTTATCACCAGCGTGCAAGGTGGCTTGCGTTGGGCGGAGCGCGACCAAACTGTGCGTTCAACCAGCTGGAACTGGGGTTCAATCGCACCTGAATATTCCGGCGGCAACCTGTACCTGGATCATGTGCCTGAGCAATCTGACTATTACAGTCTGGTTGATTGGTCTGATTTCCATCGCGGCAATGCAGTATCGATTCAAGGTGGTGACCAGCTGTATTTCGTCAACCGTGATGTTGTTGAGCACATGCGCAGTAACCCTGATTGCGATGGTAGCTATTTGAAGAAATCTGCCGGGGGCAACTACAAACCTTATGCTTGCCGCGATGGTGTAGATAGCAAGTACGGCATCTTCTTACCAAGCGAAATCACCAATACGGTCGAAACTAACAATGCCGCATATGTGCGCGTTGATTTTGGTTCGGATGAAACGGCACTCCGCTACAGCGGTAACATTGGTCTGCGCTACGTGGAAATTGAACGTACCTCAACAGGTTATATCCGCTCAGCCGAATTGGATAAAAACCTGACCGCCAATGATGCGATCCCTGCTGGCTTGCCATCAGTGCTGACCGGTGATGCAGTAATAGCCTATGCAGATCAGCAAATTGCTGCAGGCACCTATGCGGATTACGAAGCATTCTTTGGTGCAAGCGCCAACTCCTGGGTAAATACCAACTGGAATTACCTGAATGAGGCGGATCGCGCTTACGGTCAAACGGGTGCAGGTGTCGGTACTGCAGTAGACACCTACGACACAGTGTTGCCTAGCTTGAACTTGAAGCTTGAATTGACCGATGACTTAATCGGCCGTTTTGCGGCCTCCAAAGCCATGGCGTTGCCGGATATGAGTTTGGTGCGTAACAACATCAGCATGAGCACTAATGGTTATGAGGTCACCAAAAAGGCATTGATCGACGGGACCGATCCAGCTACCGGTTTACCAAAAGTCATCGCCTACACTGATTCAGTCGCAATTTCTGACTGGACTGGTTCAGGCGGCAATACTTTCCTCAAGCCAATGGAATCTACCCAATTTGATCTTTCTCTGGAGTGGTACTTCTCTAGTGCAGGTTCTTTAACCGGTACTTTGTTCTACAAAGATCTGTCCAACTTCTTTGTGTCCGGTGCGAGTCGTCAGGCAATTCCGCATCCGGTTAATACCAGCGAAGTTCGTTTGGTGGATGTGGATTCAACCCGCAGTGGTGGTGATGGCACTATGCAGGGGATCGAATTGGCCTATCAACAATTCTTCGATTTCTTGCCAGAACCATTCGATGGTTTCGGTGTGCAGGCAAACTACACCTACATCGATGCATCTGGTGTGCCTAACAACGAACAGGATTACGAGGACGCAGGTTGGGTAGGCGGTGTGTCTGATACCGGCGCGCGCGTAAACCTTTCCACCGTGCCGCTCCAAGGTCAATCCGAGCACACAGCCAACTTTGTTCTGATGTATGAAAAATACGATTGGACTGCTCGCCTTGCGTACAACTGGCGCTCCAAGTACCTGTTAACCACACGTGATGTAATTTCCAAGTATCCGCTGTGGAATGACGATGCTGGCTTCCTTGATGGTTCTGTGTTCTATCAGGTTAACGACAGCATCAGCATCGGCTTGCAGGCCACCAACCTGTTGGATACTGAGTCCAAAACTATCATGATTCTGGATGACGGTGGCACTCAGGCTGGTCGTAGTTGGTTTGTTCAAGATCGCCGTGTATCTGCAATCCTGCGTGCAACATTTTAATTGAGCTAGCCCCCTCGTGTTTATTCCCCGGGATGTATCCGGGGGATATCCACCTTTAACGGAGAGGCTTGCCTCTCCGTTTTTTATTTCACTTCCTTATTAATAGTGGGACTCTGCTTTTTAATCCTCGAACCTCTTTAATGCCCGAACATCTTTAATGCACAGTTCCGTGTAGTGCTGCATCGCTCGCAAACAATTGGTTAATCCATAAATCGCGTTGGATTTGCCCGGCGTTTTCCATTGCCAGAACCGGTTGGAGAAGCTGCTGTGAAAGCCGTGGAGTGGTGTAGTGGGCCAGAGTTTGTCGGGCGACTTCAATTAATGGGGTAAACATGGCTGCTTGATTATTTCTGCACAAGCAGTAGCCATATTCAATCAATGTGCGCACGTAGTTTTTGACCGCACAATTTTTGCAATCGGCAATGTGAACCAAAAATTCAGCCACTCCATGGGCATCTTTGTAAGTCTCAACCGCCGTGATCCAATCTTGCGCATGTAAGTGAGCGCGCGCCTCTGCGACCAAAAAACGCCAGCGATAAATCGATTGCTCTATAAATTGCCGATGCTTTACGTTGGTCGCCGCATCACTGTTCAATCCTGTTTCAGTCTTATCGGGACGCATATTTATCTCCTTCAAGATGCCAGTGCGCAGTTTTCGTATTCCACAATAATTTGGTTGACCCATGCGGCGATGCGGCCATCAGTCAATTCAAATTGCTGATCTTCGTCGATGGCTAAACCACAAAAACCGGTTTTGTCGGCGTTGAATGCCAGTGACGCTGCCACTTGATATCCGTCTGCAGGCCAGTGCCCGATAACCTCTGCGCCGGTGGTTAATACCCGCTCGTAGAGCCAGCCCATGGCATCGACAAAATAGTCGCCATAACCGCGTTGGTCGCCTAAACCATAAAGTGCAACGACCGCTTCTGATAAATCGGCCAGCTGTAAATCTGCCTCAAAATCTTCCCAATCTTCCTGAATGCCGCCAAAGTCCCAGGTGGGGATTCCCATAATCAAAAACTTGTATTGCGACAGCGTAGTGGAGGTCACATCGGTGACATTCATCATGTCTACGGTGTAGCCATAGCTGCGCAATAATTTCGCGATTTTTCCGCCTACCTCTTCGGTATTGCCAGTGTCAGTGCCAAATACGAGGGCGATATGTGCGAGGGATGTCATAACCAATCTCCTAAAAACATCAATCCAAATCTTGTGCTCGCCGATGCGGTGAGCCGACCTGTAGGCATCATACACAAATGAGAATTATTATCAATATTGTTGATAGGAATTCTCATTTGTGGCGAGCAAGAGGAATGGAGATAAGAGAAAAAGGAGCGGCTGGAAGTTCACTTACTTATTGAGCAGGGGCAACCATATCTCGATATCACCGGTGCCGGTCGATGGATCAAACTTCTCACCGTAGCGCTCAAAAAAATGCAACGCATTTTCTTGTGTCGCCTGATGCTGATAGCCGGATTGTGGCAGCCATTGGTCAAATGCAAAATCAATGGTGTTGCAAATACTGCTCACCGAGCCCCTGTGTTCGAATATGGCGTAAGTTTGTGAAGGGATAATAAACGGGCTGAATTTTTCCGGCAGCCCGGTGAAATCCCACACCGCACAAGCAGCCATGTAGTAATACTCGCGCCCCTGTAAATGAATACACAACCCATAATCTGCCGGGCCTACCCGCTGTGGAATGTCATCCCAGCAGGACACTAGTTGCTGCCACAGTTGTGGAATTTTTTCTGCTGATTGTTCGTCCAGCGGTGCGCGCAATCCGGCTACCAATAATGGGCCGGATTGTTCGATACGCGGATCAGAAAATTGCGCTGAATCAGGCAAAGTGTTGTTGGAATCGTTCATCTTTAGTCGGGTCCAGTTCGCGGATAGGACGAATCTCAATCGTGCCAAAACGTGCCGGTGGAATTTTGCTGGCCAGTTGCAGCGCTTCATTTAAATCGCGCGCGTCGAGCAAATAAAACCCGGCCAGTTGTTCTTTGGTTTCGGCGAATGGCCCATCAGTGATGAGTGGTTTACCATCGCGAATACGCAAGCTGGTGGCAGTTGTTGATGGATGCAAGGCATTGCCGCCGAGCATTTTCCCGCTCTCGCGCAAGCCTTGGCCGCAGGCTTCGCATTCGCTATTCAATGACTTCCATTCATTGGAGGTCATATTGTTGATGATGTTTTCATCGTAAAAAACCATGCACAGATATTTCATAGCCAGTCCTGTAAACAATAATTATTGAACATGGGCGGGATCCATATACATGATTTCCCAGTGGTGGCCATCCAGATCTTCAAAGCCGTGGTAATACATAAAACCATAATCCAGCGGCTCAGCTGGCCAAGCCTTGCCACCACCCGCAACGGCTTTGCCAATGGTTTCATCGACTTTTTCGCGGCTTTCACAAGACAGGCAAACAATTACTTCTTTACTGGTGTGGCCGTTGGCGATTTCTTTTGAGGTGAATGTTTTAAATTTGGGTTCCGTCACTAGCATGGAATAAATCGTGTCGCTAATCACCATGCAGGCGGCGCTCTCATCGGTAAATTGCGGATTGAACGTGTAACCCAGGTTTTTAAAAAAAGCTTTGGATTTTTCCAGATCTTTTACCGGGAAATTAACAAATACTTGGGTTGGCATAATCGAGTTCCTTTTATGATTTCTGAGTGGATTATTTGTGGCGGGTCATTCGTAGCGGACAATGGATTTAAATCCACCATAAGCCATGCGTCTGAAATCAAAAGGTGCATTGTCTTTATCGCACATGTCGGCGAGGCGCGGATCGGCCATCACCAGTGCATTGATGCGGTCACGCTCTTCGCGCGATGGATAAATAATCCAGGCGATCACCACAGTCTCATTGTCTTTGCAGCCAGCAGCGGTGCGGAAGGATGTCATCTCGGCGATCTCCAGATCATCCCCAACACACTCCCAGTAAGCAATCGCGCCATGCTCTTTCCAGACAGCGCCAGCTTTATTGGCCGTTTGTTGATACTCCGGTATTTTTTCCGGGGCGATTGGTAATAAAAAGCCATCAACGTAATGTGTCATCTCTTTTCTCCTTAGCGGTTCACATCAGCAGGTTCAAGTTAGTGGGTTCACAAGTGTCTTCAGTAACTAGTCGAACGGTGTTGGCTACAATCGACAGCTGTCGCCAACTTTTTTTGCATTCTTGGGCAATTTTCAAAACTACTTTATAGTCAGCCACTTAGCGACTGCTATTGCAATCACTCACCCGCCAATTACAAGGCCCGATACATGGAACATGACGAAACACTTCTACACGCTATTTATTACTTACTGGCGGCCACCATTGCTGTGCCCCTATTCAGACGCCTTGGCTTGGGCGCCATCCTGGGTTATCTGGTGGCCGGTGCCATCATTGGCCCTTATGAATTAGGGTTGATCTATCGGCCGGAGGCGGCCTTCCAGTTTTCGGAATTGGGGGTGGTCTTGTTATTGTTTGTTATTGGGTTGGAATTAAACCCGCAACAGTTATGGAAAATGCGTCTGGATATTAGCCTGCTGGGCGGGGCGCAAATGTTGTTAACGGCAGCGATAATTACCGCGGCGCTCACGACCTTTGTAGAGTTGAGTTGGCAGCAAGGCTTTATGATCGGCCTTGCCTTGGCGCTGTCCTCAACGGCATTTGCGGTGCCGTTGATGGAGGAGCAAAAAATCATGGGCTTGCCGATCGGCCGCAAAGGGTTTTCTATTTTGCTGCTGCAGGATCTGGCGGTCATTCCGATTTTACTGCTGTTGGCGACCTGGGCGCCCGCGGCAAACACCGGTCATGAGGTGCCCTGGTGGCTCGGCTTATGTACGGTCATATTTTTACTCTTGGCCGGCGCACGTATTTTTAATCCGCTATTACAGGTAGTTGCCAAGTATGGCAGCCGGGAAATCCTCACTGCGGCGGGTTTGTTAATCGTATTGAGCGTTGCCTACCTGATGCAGTTGGTTGGCTTCTCGATGAGCATGGGGGCATTTCTCGCCGGCATACTGCTCGCACAATCCTCGTTTCGCCATCAGCTGGCGGCAGATATCGAACCTTTCAAAGGCTTGCTGCTTGGTCTGTTTTTTATCGCCGTAGGCATGTCACTTAATTTGCGCCTGCTGTTTGCTGATCCGCTCTTGATTATCACGCTGGCACTGGCGTTGATGTTGGTAAAAATGGGTGTAATCGCACTGGTGTTGAACTTCCGCCAATGCACCGCTAAAGATGGTTTGCTGGTCGGGGTGATGCTGGCGCAGGGCGGTGAGTTTGCGTTTGTGGTGATGGCGACGGCAGAGCAGACCGCCTTTCTTCCCAAAGAAATTACCAATTACATAGTCCTCGTGGTCGGCATTTCCATGGCCTTAACCAGTCCGCTGGTGATGGCGTATGAGCTAATTACGCGTCGGCGCAAAAAACAGAAAATAGCGCACGACGAGAGCCAATATGAATCGAACTCCTTAAAAGAATTGGAAGAGCCGGACGCGCAGCATGTTGAAGTGATCATCGCGGGGTTCGGCCGCTTTGGTCAAATTATCGGACGCATACTGACGGCCGGTAATATTCCGTTTAATGCGCTGGATAAAAATCCCGATCACATTGAGTTTTTAAAAAATTATGGAGTGAAAAGTTATTACGGCGATGCTACTCGAATTGAATTATTAGAAGCCGCAGGCATCCGAGAAGCTAAAGTATTGGTAGTAGCATTGGTGAATATTGAGGCGTCGCTCGCGATTACCCGGCTGGTAAAGGCCCAGTTTCCGCATATCACCTTGATTGTACGTGCCCGCGACCGCGCCCATGCCTATCAGTTAGCGGAACTGGGGGTAGAAAATCCCATTCGCGAGATTTACGAATCGAGCCTCAGCGCGGCTATGCGCACGCTAACAGAAGTGGGTTACACCGAAGGCCAATCGCAAAATGCCATCGATATATTCCGCGAACACGATCATGGCCTGTTGCACGCCGCCATTGCCATCAGCAAAGACCCCAAAGAACTGGCAATTCTGGTACAACAAAGTCGCAAGGAATTACAGGATTTATTTAGCAAAGACGTGCGTTTGTAACGCGACGCTATTATTGATGGCTGGTGCAGATAAAACATGAATTCCAATTTCACCGGCTGCAAGCTCGCGTATCTCTACCATGGACAACTGTTGGTCTATAAGCGCGATAACAAACCCATGCTTGCCTTTGCGAATATGTGGGATTTGCCCGGCGGAGGAAGGGAGGGTAGTGAATCGCCCGAGGAGTGTGTGTTGCGCGAACTGCGGGAAGAATTTGCGCTTAGGCTCCCCGCCTCGCGCTTGCTGTGTAAATGGCAAGTGACCAACCATTTGCAAAATGGGTTGTCGTATTTTTTTGTGGCCTCGGGTAGCCAGGAAGAACTGGGCACTATTGTCTTTGGTGATGAAGGACAGTATTGGCAATTAATGGATGTTGATGAATTTATAAAAAGAACCGATGTGGTTCCAATGCATAGGCTAAGGTTGCTTAGGTTTTTTCAATAGGTTCTTTCAATAACGACATCACTAACCGATTCAAGCCAAGCAGCATTAATATTTATTTTTACAGAAGGAGATTTTTATGAAAAATATTGGCAGCTGCCATTGCGGCAATATTCGTTTTGAAGTGGAAGGTGAAATCGATTCAGGCGTTTCTTGCAATTGCTCGATGTGTCAGCGTAAAGGGTCGCTCTTGTGGTTTGCGCCGCTTAATGCATTTACGTTGCTAACATCGGGCGACAAGATTGGTAGCTACACGTTTAACAAGCATGTTATTCATCATAAATTTTGCCAGATCTGCGGTGTGAGCCCCTATGCTGAAGGTGTTGATCCGGCCGGTAATAGTATTGCGGCGATTAATATTCGCTGCATTGACGATATAGATCTGGATGCAATACCGATTCATCACCACAACGGAAGAGATGCCTAATTATTTGGCAGCTGGCTTTTATAATGCATTGAGCTTGCCGCGCAAAAAGCGGATTTCCGGCTCTAGCGTGGTTAATGCTAGCGCCTTTTCATAAGCGCTTTTGGCAGCGGGAATTTGGTTGAGTTGAGTGAGAAACTCGGCGCGAGCCGCATGCAGCAAGTGATAATCAATGAGTTGCTTGCGCTCGACCAGATCATCCAACAGTGCTAGGCCAGCGGCGGCGCCATCGCGGTGGGCGATAGCAACCGCGCGGTTAAGCTCGATAATCGGCGATGGATTGCGAAACAATAGTAAATCGTAGAAACCACAAATTTCTATCCAATCAGTATCTGCAAAACTGGGTGCTTCAGCATGGAGCGCGGCAATTGCAGCTTGCAGGCAATACACATCGGCGCTGCCATTTGCCAATGCACGTTGGATTAAAGCCGAGCCTTCTGCGATTTGTCTATGGTCCCACAGCGCCCGATCCTGATCTTCCAGACGAATTAAATCGCCCTTGTTATCGATGCGCGCATTGCGGCGCGAATCCTGAATCAACATGAGCGCGAGCAGGCCGAGCACTTCGGGGTCGGGCAATAAGTTCGCGAGCAGCCGCCCAAGGCGAATTGCTTCCTGCGCTAATTCCTGACGAATTAATTCGTTGCCAGATGAAGCGGAATAGCCTTCGTTAAACATCAGATAAATAACGTGCAGCACTGCGTTTAACCGCTCGGCCAATTCATTGCGCGAGGGAATTTCGTAAGGAATTTTTGCATCGCGGATTTTATTTTTAGCGCGCACTATGCGTTGCGCAAGTGTGCTGGGGGTAGTGAGAAATGCGCGCGCGATGGCCTCGGTAGTCAGCCCGCAAATTTCACGCAAGGTCAGCGCCATTTGTGCTTCAGGTGCGAGGCTGGGGTGGCAGCAGGTAAAGATCAAACGCAACTGGTCATCTTCAAGGTGATGATTTTCCTCATCAGCTTGCACCTGAATTTCTTCTTCCAGTTGTTCCACTATATCTTCCAATGAGACATGGAATTTTGCGCGGCGACGCAACTGGTCAATTGCTTTAAAGCGACCAGTGGAAACTAACCACGCGCGCGGATTGGCGGGCACGCCGTCCACCGGCCACTGTTGTAGCGCGGCGGCAAAGGCATCCTGCAGGGCTTCTTCAGCGAGATCAAAATCTTTTAATAGCCGGATTAAAGTCGCTAGCACGCGGCGCGATTCGCTGCGATAAATTCCATTGATTAAGGCTTCAATACTGGCTGGCATAAAGCGGATGCTGACAATTAATTAGTAGTGGTTGGTGGTGATAGCGGTGTTGGTGCCATGGAGGCCGGCTGTGGGGCAGGGGGATTTAATAAAGCCCAGCTGCTGGTTTCCGAATGAAAAAAGCCACACTCTTCATAGGCGCGTTGGATAATATTTCGCTTTTCCAATTCCTCGATTCCACGCGTCAGCGCATTAAAAATTTCTTCGCCCAGGGGATGGCTTTTGCTGACTGGCCAGTGCCTGCTGCCGGGCAAAGCCGCTTTGACGCCGGGAATCGGCACTAGCTCCAAACCATCGACCATGACTTTCATCTCGGGGTTCGCTTGAAAGGGAGCGAGCGTTACATCGGCGCGACCAGCGACCACCATGCGGACAATTTGCACCCAGTAAGTGGCGTAGTGAATTTTTTTAATCCCAAGGGATTTCAGCGTTTCTATATCCGCTCTCCAATGATCGTTGGAGGCCGCACTTAATTGGCTGATTTGTTTGGGGGTTCGTGCAGACAGTGCACGGCTATTGGCCGCGTGTGTATAAAGTCCGGCGATAAACTCGCCTTCTTTGACCACTGCTTTGGTTTTGAATAAATAATCGGAATAGGGTTTGATGTCATCGCGCCACATAAGGGCGCCCGAGAGTGGAATCTGGCCATCTTTTATTAACTTTAAAATGCGCAGATAACTGTTTTCCGGGCGCAATACCACTTTCCCTTTGAATCCGCCCAAGTGCAATGCTTGTTGTAGTAACACGAGCTCTACAACATCGCGGCGCGCACCTGCGCCGCCAAAATACGTAACGGATATAGGATCGCGGTCGCCAATGAATAATTGGTAGTCCGCAATAATGTCCTCATCCACAGCGGCGGTGATGGTATTGCCAGCATAGAGGGGAAGCGTTAATAGCAGGCCGCTAAGCACGCAGAACAATTGCACAACAAGTTTCAACAAGCTTCTCCTTGGGGAAAGGTATTCAGCTCCGTGCAAATCTCATCCAATTATTATCGCTATAGTGTGTGGTTATATTGGTTCTAATTTTTAGTTGAGGTACGCACATATGTGCGTCCTCATAGGCTGAACAGTGTGACACGGCAGCACCTGATCCAGCAAACACCTAGCGTAACAGACACTTCCTGCAACAAATACGTACAGCAAATAGTTAGTTCAGCAAAGTAAAGCAAAAGCGGCGCTTAAAGTATGATCAGTACGATGGTGCGTGAAATGGAGGCATCAGGTGTGAAAAGACTTAGGCGTAGATATCCAAGGTCGTTCCTTCTGTTGCGCACACCTGTTTTACGGAATCACGCTTGGCGAAGTTGCGTAGGAAGCGCCGTAAATTTAAGAACGACAGTGGTGGGCTTTCAAAGTTACTGCCCCAATGCAGCAGCATAAAGAGCACAAAATCGCAGGCGCTCAGTGTGTCACCCAATAAAAATTCTTTGTCATCCAGCTCTTGATCAAGCAACGCAAACATCTGGGTTATGCGTATCTGCTGCGCTTGTTTTATTGCATCTTTCCCAAGCGGGTCTGCGATATGTTTGTGCGGATAGAAATACACCATCAATTCAGGTTGCAGCGATGCATTCAAATAAAACAACCACTGATAAAACTTTGCCCGTTCCACTGTTCCTGCAGCGGGGATTAAATTTTTATCCAGATGCCGCTCACACAGCAGTAAACAAATAGCGGCGCTTTCATAAATCGGCTCGCCATCAACAACCAGGGTTGGAATCCGGCCGGTGGGGTTAAGCTTTAAATACTCGGGATCTTTTTGTGCTTCGGTCTTCCGGTCGACCAATACCAACTCATAATCCAACTTCATTTCCGCCAGCAGCATATGTGGCGCCCAACTGGCATTGCGGGGGTAGTAAAAGAGTTTGTACATAAATGCTCCATTTCATGAGTCAGCGACGGGAGCCGCTTGCTTGGCTATTATTTAATGACTGCAAGTTTTTTGCCAAGCAAATAAAAAAGCCCAGGGTTCTCACCCTGGGCTTTGCAATTTCCCCAATACAGATTGGCTTGCAGCGGGTTTACTTCGGTTTCACTCGCACTAGCACCTGCTGTAACGCAATAAAGCAAAACAGTAATCCACCAATTACAATTTTGGTCCACCAACTGCTGAGTGTGCCATCAAACGAAATATAGGTTTGTACAACGCCCATTATGAGTACGCCCATGAGCGTGCCGACCATATAGCCGTAACCGCCGGTTAGGAGTGTGCCGCCGATAACCACTGCGGCGATCGCATCCAACTCGACACCCACTGCGGCGAGTGAATAGCCGGAGAAGGTATAGAAGGAATAGACGATGCCAGCGAGCGTTGCGAGAAAGGCGCTGATGGCGTAAATGCGGATGGTGGTGGCCGCAAGTGGAATGCCCATAAGTGCCGCGGAATTAGCATCGCCGCCAATTGCGTAAACACGGCCGCCGAAGCGGGTGTAGTGTGCGGAGATAATCGCAACCACCAACACCATCAAACAAATAATGGTGGAGCTGCCAATCCAGGCATCGCCCAGGATTTCAAAACCAAACATGGATACCTGATTATAAAATTCGTGTTCGATAGGGATGGATTCTTCACTGATCACGCTCGCCAAACCGCGCGCGAAAAACATACCGGCCAGCGTGACAATAAACGGCTGCATTTTGTAGTAGTGAATGATCGCGCCCATAATCGCGCCGAACGCCGTGCCGCCGATTAACACTACCGGAAATACCACGAGTGGATGCCATTGGTATTTGCTGATCAATACACTGCACACTACACCGGTGAGTGCGATAACGGCGCCGACGGAGAGATCAATACCGCCCGATAAAATCACAAACGTCATACCCACAGCGGCAATAATCAAAAAGGCGTTGTCGCTGAGCAAATTAAAAAACACGCGCGGTGTACCGAAACCTTCAAATTGAATAGCGCCTATGCCGAACAATAAAAAGAACAGGCAGCAAGTAATGGCCAGGGGAATAAATTTACGGTTAAGCATTTTTGGCCTCCTTGTTTGATTCCGTGGTACCGGTGGCTGTAATTGCTTTTTTGCGGAAACGCAATTGCGCCAGTTGTTGTTGGAACAGCGGCGATTGCAACAGGAGCACAAAAATAATCGCACTGGCTTTGATCAACAAATTAAATTTCGGTGGAATACCGCTAAGGATAATAGTGACGGTAAGCGTTTGAATAATCAGCGCGCCTATAATCGCGAGGAAAATCGAGAAGCGCCCGCCCATCAGCGAAGCGCCGCCAATCACTACGGCGAGGATGGCATCCAGCTCCAACCATAAACCGGCGTTGTTGGCATCGGAACCGCGAATATCTGCTGCCGCGATCATGCCTGCCACCGCCGCACAAAGCGCTGCAACACAATACACGCTCATCTTGATCGCTTTTGCATTCAAGCCCATGTAATGGCTCGCCGATGGATTTGCGCCCACGGCTTCAATATATAAACCCAATGCTGTGCGGCGTGTTAGCAACTGCACTATGGCCAGCGTGATAATAACAAGCACCACTGGAAAGGGCAGTCCGAGAAAAGTACCCGTGCCTAAAAATGCAAAACCAGCGTGATCGAAGGTGACGATTTGACCTTCATTAATTAACTGCGCAATACCGCGCCCGGCAACCATCAGGATTAGTGTTGCAACAATCGGTTGAATGCTCATGTAGCCCACGAGAAATCCGTTCACAATGCCCGCAATTAATCCCGCAATTAAGCCTGCGCCGATAATTAAGGCGAGGTTGTCCACGCCTTTAGTGATGTAGTAGGCGCTGACTGCGCCAGCGATAGCCATAATCGAACCCACCGACAAATCGACGCCGGCAGTGGCAATCACCAGCGACATACCAATTGCCAGCAGGGCAACAGGCGCGGCGCGATTCAATACATCGATCAGGCTGCCGTAAAAGCGGCCATCTTTAAATTCAATATTAAAAAATTCCGGTGCAATAATGGCGTTAATAATCAACAGCACCAGTAAACCAGCGCAGGGCCATAAATAGCGGCGCAGATTGGGATGTTTGCTCAGGTTCATAGCTTTCTCTTTAATTCAGGGCCCTTTAATTAACAGGCTGTTCTGTTTAGCTGGCAGCAATCGCTTGCATGATTTGCTGGGGATTAATCTCATCGCCTTCCAGTTCGGCAACTTTACTGCGGTCGCGCAATACAATGACGCTGCTGCTGAAGGCTACCAACTCCTCGAGTTCTGAAGACGCAACAATTAACGCCAGCCCCTGATCGCAAAGCTTGCGAATCAAACGGATAATTTCCGCGTGGGCACCAATATCGATTCCGCGCGTGGGTTCATCCAAAATTAACAGCGAAGGGTTTGCCGCAAGCCAGCGCGCCAGAATGACTTTCTGTTGGTTACCACCACTTAATTGCTCAATCGGTTTTTCAATGTCCGATGTGGCGATGCTTAATTCCTTTACGTACTGATTGGCAATTTCTTCCTGTTCTTTGCGCGAAATAAATTTCCACCAACCCTGCTTAATTTGGCGGGCGAGGATCATGTTTTCGCGAATGGAAAGTTGGCCGAGAATACCATCGTGTTTGCGGTCTTCCGGGCACAAACCTATGCCGGCAGTAATCGCGTCGCGCGGCGAAGAAAAATTCACTTCTTTGCCGTTAAAGGTAACGGTTCCGGTTTGCTTTTTATCGACGCCAAAAATCAAACGGCATAACTCGGTGCGACCAGAACCCAGCAGCCCTGCAAGGCCAACGACTTCACCTTTGCATACCTGAATGTCAGTGGGCGACAAGGTGGCGGTGCGGCCAATACCCTTAACGCTCAGCAGCGCGTCGCCGCATTCAGAATTGACTGGTGGCTTGTGCTCGCCCAACGCCGCCAATTCTTTGCCGAGCATATGGCCGATCAATTCACTGCGCGACAAAGTTGCCGTTTCAAATTCGCCCACCAACTGTGCGCTGCGCAATACCGTGATGCGATCACAAACGGCATAAACCTGATCGAGAAAATGCGTAACAAATAAAATACCAATGCCGCGCGCTTTTAAATCGCGCATGATGCGGAACAGCGATTGTACTTCGCCGGCATCCAAACTCGCGGTGGGCTCATCCAGAATCAAAACCTTGGCTGACATATCCACACCACGTGCAATCGCAATTAATTGCTGCACGGCGATGGAATAGCTGGAGAGCGGCAGGGTGACATCGATATCGAGGTCATAACCTTTTAATAATTCCTGCGCATCGCGATTCACCTTACCCCAGTTAATCAAACCAAAGCGACGCGGCTCGCGCCCGAGGTAAATATTCTGCGCAACAGTCAAGTTGGGCAGCAGGTTTACTTCTTGATACACAGTGCTGATGCCAAGCGCTTGCGCATCGCCAGTGTTACTCGGAAATATCTGTTGGCCATCCAATAAAATGTCGCCGCCATCACGCTGGTAAACGCCGGTCATCACTTTAATCAGCGTCGATTTTCCTGCGCCGTTTTCACCGAGCAGCGCATGAATTTCGCCCGCGCGTAGAGTGAGGCTCACACCTTTTAAGGCATGAACACTGGGGAATATTTTGTGAATTCCCTTTAACTGTAAAACTGGAGTTGAGTTCATCTTAAAACCGCTTTTAATTTGAGTGTTGCACATACTCTGGGGATGCTAGCGAATAGGGTTGGGCGACCGTCTGAGGCAAGGATGCCGAAGATGAGCCTACAGGGATGTATTCACGGCGTGTCGCCTAACCCTATTCGTTAGCATCGGTGCACTAAAAATTATTTAGCGCTACGCTTTGCCAATTCATCCCCCGCATTCTCTTGCGTAAACACAGCGCCACCCATCTTGATCCACTTATCAAACTCTTTTTTACCGCCACGGAATTCATTAATCACATCAAACGCAGGGCCACCGAGGTGCGGGCTCAACTCAACAGAAACGTTAATATCGCCAGCCACAATCGCTTTAAGCGCATCATCAACCGCATCTACAGACACGATCAAAATATCTTTACCCGGTTGCAACCCCGCTTCTTTTACCGCTTGAATCGCACCCAATGCCATTTCATCGTTATGGGACCAAATTGCACAAATACCCTTGCCGCCGCCTTCCGCTTTCAGCATGGTTTCCATCACTTCTTTACCCTTGGCGCGGGTAAATTCAGCGGTTTGGCTGCGCACAATTTTAGTCTCGGGAAATTTTGCAATGGTCTCGTTAAAACCTTTCATACGTCCTAGTGCGGCGCTCGAACCTACAGTGCCCTGCAATTCCAAAATGCCACACTTGCCACCGGTTTTTTCGGTAAGCCAAGTTGCAGCGCGTTGGCCTTCTACTTCAAAATCCGGCGCGATGCGAGTGAGATAAAGTGATTGATCCGTAACCGATACATTGCGATCCAAAATTACCACAGGGATGCGCGCACGTTTAGCTTCCATCAATACCGGCTGCCAACCGGTTTCCACTACGGGTGCAATCAAAATCGCATCTACACGCTGCGCAATAAAACTGCGCACGGCTTTAATTTGGTTTTCCTGTTTTTGCTGCGCATCTGAAAACTTCAGGGTGATACCGCGCTTTTCGGCTTCCGCTTTTACCGATTCAGAAAAGCTGGTGCGCCAACCGGATTCAGAACCTACCTGCGCAAAACCTACAGTGATGGCATTTGCTGTTGCGCTAATGCCAATAGCAGCGGCGAGTGTCAGTGTTTTAAACATGTTCTTCATAGTGAACCTCGTGTATTAACATTATTAATTTATTTAAAACTTTTATATTCGGATTATCTTTTCGATTTTAAATGCAAACGTTTAAATCCAGCCACCATCCACAATAAAGTGTTGCGCAGTGCACAAACGGCTATCGTCCGATGCCAGAAATAATGCCATAGCGCTAATGTCTTCCGGCATTACTGATTTTTTCAGACATTGGTTTTCCAAAATATTTTTGGCCGATTTATCTTGGGTCAGCATAGCGAGCTGGCGATCTGTCATCACCCAGCCGGGCACCAACGTATTTACGCGAATATTGTCGCCGCCCATATCGCGCGCCAATCCGCGCGTTAGACCTTCAATCGCCGCTTTGGAACTGGTGTAACCGGGCATGCCGCCTTGGGTTGCGTACCAGCTCATCGAACCTAAATTAATAATTGAACCACTGCCTAATTCCAACATATGTTCATAGACAGCTTGCGCGGCAAAAAAATGATGGCGCAAATTCACCGCGAGCCGTTCGTTCCAATAATCAACGGTGACTTCGCGAAAATCGTGGCGCGTATCGTTGGCGGCGTTGTTAATTAAAATATTGACCGGGCCGACATCGTTGTAAATTTGTTTTATGGTCGCTTGTAGTTTGGGAATATTTAATAAATTGCAGCGATAGTATTTCGGTGGCGTAGTGTCGGGGCGATGACTCAATCGTTCAGCCAATTGCTGCGCATCCTCATCGCGAATATCGATAAAACAAACCTGCGCGCCCTGTAAGCAAAATGCTTCTACCAGGTTGGCGCCTATGCCCGATGCGCCGCCAGTGATTAATACGACTTTGTATTTCAAGCTGGGATATTGGTTGGTGAGTGTCATAGTCGCATCACCTTAATGAGAGTGGCCGGGCACTGCAGCGCCGCGACAACCCACCAAAAAATCAAAATCGCAACCTTCATCGGCTTGCATGACGTGCTCGATATACAGCTGCAAATAGCCGCCGGATTTTTTCTGGATTTTTTGTGCGCGTAATTGCTCGATGCGCCTACTGAGTTCAGTGTCGCTCACTTCCAGTTCCAGTGAGCCAGCGGTGGTATCCAGCGCAATCCAGTCGCCATCTTCTACTGCCGCGAGTGGGCCAAATTCTTGTGCTTCGGGAGTAACGTGTAGCACCACTGTGCCAAAGGCAGTGCCGCTCATGCGTGCATCGGAAATGCGTACCATGTCGGTCACACCTTGCTTTAACAATTTAGGTGGTAAACCCATATTGCCGACTTCCGGCATGCCGGGGTAACCCTTGGGGCCGCAATTTTTTAACACCAGAACGCTGTTGGCATCCACATCAAGTGAATCATCCATAATGCGTTCTTTGTAGTGATCAAAATTTTCAAACACAACGGCGCGCCCGCGATGCTGCATTAAATGGGGCGATGCGGCGCTGGGTTTTAATACGGCGCCGCGCGGCGCGAGATTGCCGCGCAAAATACAAATGCCGCCGCTGGTGCAGAGTGGATTCTCCAACGGGCGAATTACCTCATCGTTATAGCAGGGCGCTTGCGCATTGTTTTCCCACAGGGTTTTGCCGTTAGCGGTTAAGCAATTTTTGTTCAGTAAATTGGCATCGCCCAAGCGTTTTAATACCGCAGGTAAGCCGCCGGCGTAATAAAAATCTTCCATTAAAAATTCACCCGCTGGTTGCAAATTTACCAGCGTGGGAATTTGTTGACCGTGGCTTTGCCAATCATCCAGCGTGAGCGGAATATCCAAACGCGCGGCCATGGCTTTTAAATGAATAACAGCGTTAGTCGATCCACCAATTGCAGCGGTAGTGCGAATCGCATTAATGATGCTGTCGCGTGTCAGCAATTGAGATATGCATAAATCTTGCTGCACCATTTCCACGATGCGCATGCCGGAGCAATAGGCGAGCGTTTTGCGGCGCGAATCGACGGCGGGAATGGCGGCATTTTGCGGTAGAGATAAGCCGAGCGATTCGACAATGCAGGCCATGGTCGATGCGGTGCCCATGGTGTTGCAGGTGCCGGTGGAGCGCGACATGTCTGCTTCTGCATCCATAAATTCTTGCAATGAAATATTGCCTGCTTTGTAGTCTTCGTTCATGCGCCAGACAAGTGTGCCTGAGCCGACATCTTTGCCTTTATGTTTGCCGTTGAGCATGGGCCCGCCGGTGACGACTATGGTGGGCAAATCACAACTGGCGGCACCCATCACCAAGGCGGGAGTGGTTTTATCGCAGCCGACCAATAAAACTACGCCGTCGATTGGATTGCCGCGAATCGATTCTTCTACATCCATGGCCGCCAAGTTGCGTGTGAGCATCGCACTGGGGCGCAGGTTGGATTCGCCGTTAGAGAACACTGGGAATTCGACCGGCACACCGCCCGCTTCAAGAATGCCTCGGCGGACGCTTTCGGCGAGTTCGCGGAAATGGCTATTGCACGGCGTGAGTTCAGACCAGGTGTTGCAGATGCCTATGATTGGTTTGCCCTGGAAATGGTGCTCGGGAATGCCCTGGTTCTTCATCCAGCTGCGATACATGAAGCCGTTTTTGTCTTGGGTGCCGAACCATTGGGCACTGCGCAGAGGCTTTGTCGTTGAATTTTTTGTCTTATTATCTTGATTCATACAGGGCTGCTACATCTCATTAAGCCACAGCTATGGCAGGATCAGCTCTAACCTTGTCCCAGTCAGCGCATAATTATTATTAAAGTCATACAATATAAGAGTCGTTCAGGATGCAGCAATCCCCATTACGCAGGTTTACTCAGCAGCAGCTGACGCCAATTTACCAATCAATGGCCGACCTCTAACAAATCTTTTCGCGAGGGATGCTTGATTAAATTGTATTATAATATCAATATAAATCAACCCCTCTGCCTGTAACCCATGCGAGCGAGGCGATTTCTGTTAATCAGCATCCTGCCGCAGGATGCACAATAAAAAGAGATGATCAGTATGCGTTCACTACTTCCGTCTTTGGCTGTTGCGTTAACAGCCTGTTGCAGTTCTCTGGTGCAAGCCGCCAACCCGATTTTTACCGATGTGTTCACTGCCGACCCGGCCGCTATGGTCTATGACGGCAAGGTGTACCTTTATGCCGGTCACGATGAAGCCAAAGACAACACCAAATTCTTTGAAATGCACGACTGGCTGGTCTATTCATCGGACGATATGGTCAATTGGGAAGCGCACGGCCCACGTTTGCATGTGAAAGATTTCAAATGGGCGAAAGGCGATGCCTGGGCGAGCCAGATCATTGAAAAAGACGGCAAGTTCTATTGGTACATCACTGCGCGCCACAATGACACCAAGCCAGGTTTTGCCATTGGTGTAGCGGTAGGTGATAGCCCGCTTGGCCCCTTTAAAGATGCACGCGGCACTGCGCTGATCACCAACGATATGACCACCGATACCAAGCAGGATTGGGACGATATCGACCCTTCTGTGTTTATCGATGATGACGGTCAAGCCTATTTGTTTTGGGGTAATACCAAGGCTTACTACGCCAAGCTCAAGCCCAATATGATCGAGCTGGATGGCCCGATTGTGCCGATCAAAACCCTGCCGGAATTTACCGAGGCGATTTGGGTGCACAAATATAAGGACAACTACTATCTGTCCTTCGCAATGGGCTTTCCTGAAAAGATCGGCTACGCGATGAGCAAGAGCATCACCGGTCCCTGGGAATACAAAGGTATTCTCAATGAAGTGGCGGGTAATACTCCGACTAACCATCAGGCGATTATCGAATTCAACAACAAGCATTACTTCATTTATCACACCGGCGCAGGTCGCCCGGATGGCGGCCAATACCGCCGTTCGGTGAGCATTGATGAGCTGTTTTATAACCCGGATGGGACTATCAAGCGCATCATCATGACCAGCGAGGGTGTCTCGCCCAACAAGGCCGTAAACAAGGCGGCTAGCAAGGCAAAATAAACCCGGTGAAATAGTCCAAATCTATCCCCTGATAGCGGTGAAACCGATTGACAGGGGATAGGCTTGTTGAGATTATATTGTCATACAATATTAATATCCTTTGATGGGTCAATATTAATAAAATAATAGTGCCGTTTCGGTTTTGAATTAATGTAAAGGTGGTTTCATGTCTTCTTATGCCTTGGGGCTGGATTATGGTTCTGACTCGGTCAGAGCCCTGTTGGTAGATGCCCTGACCGGTCAGGAAGTGGCAAGCAATGTGGTCTATTACCCACGTTGGAAAAAAGGGTTGTTCTGCATTCCAGCGAAAGACCAGTTCCGTCAGCATCCGTTGGATTATCTGGAAAGCCTTGAGCAGGTGGTTCAAGGTCTGTGGAAGTTGGCACCCGCCGGCGCGGCCGACAACGTAGTGGGCATTAGCTTCGATACCACTGGCTCAACCCCGGTTGCGGTAGATAGCGAAGGCGTTGCCCTCGCACTCAAGCCTGAATTTGCCGAAAACCCCAATGCGATGTTTGTGCTTTGGAAAGACCACACGGCTATTAAAGAAGCGCAGGAGATCACTGCTGCTGCCAGCAACTCCGCAGTGAATTATTTGAAGTACGAAGGTGGAATCTATTCCTCCGAATGGTTCTGGGCGAAAACCCTGCACGTATTGCGTGAAGATGCCTCCGTCGCTAAAGCCGCTTACCTCTGGGTAGAGCACTGCGATTGGATGTCCGCGGTTCTCACTGATACCACTCACCCAAGCAAATTGCGCATGGGCCGCTGCGCTACCGGCCACAAATTAATGTGGCACGAGAGCTGGGGCGGTTATCCACCGAATGATTTTTTTGTGGGTATTGATCCGCTATTAAATGGCCTGTGCGATCGCCTGCCAGCAGAGACGTTTACCTCCGACCAAATTTGCGGTGGCCTCACTGCCAAGTGGGCGGACAAACTTGGTGTGTCGGTAAATACCCCTGTCGGTTTTAGCGCATTCGATTGCCACATGGGCGCTGTTGCTGCGCAAGTAAAACCTGGCGTACTGACCAAAATTATGGGCACTTCTACTTGCGATATTACCGTCGCAACCTATGACGCTATCGGTGATAAATGCATCGCCGGTATTTGCGGTCAGGTTGATGGTTCGGTACTGCCCGGATTTGTAGGTTTGGAAGCAGGGCAATCGGCGTTTGGTGATTTGTATGCATGGTTCCGCAACTTGGTGAACTGGCCGGTGCAAAATCTGCTCGCTAATTCCTCCTTATTAGATGAAGCAACCAAACAAAAACTCGCCGAAGAAATTGAAAACAATACGCTGGTTGCGTTGAGTAAAGCAGCGAGTGCATTGCCATTGGGGGATGCGAACATTACTGCGCTCGATTGGGTAAATGGTCGTCGTACTCCCGACGCTGACCAAACAGTATCTATGGCGATTGCCGGATTAAAAATGGGCAGCGAAGCGCCGCATATATTCCGTGCGTTGGTTGAAGCAACCGCATTCGGCGCGCGCGCAATTATCGAACGCTTCAAAAGTGAAGGCGTTGCCGTGAATTCGGTTGTGGCGATTGGCGGGATTTCTAAAAAATCCGACTTCGTAATGCAAACCTGTGCTGATGCCTGGAACTGCCCAATCGAAGTATTGGAAAGTGAACAAAGTTGCGCATTGGGCGCTGCGATTTTTGCTGCGGTATGCGGCGGTGTTTATCCAACCGTTGCCGATGCACAAAAAGTGATGGCATCACGCACCTGCAAAACTTATACACCGAATGCTGAAGCCGCTGCGATTTACGACAAGCGTTATCAGCAATACCAAGCACTTGGTCGCTTCGTCTCCTCATCAAAAACTGAGGGAGGTAAAGCTTAATGAGCTACACCGAATTAAAACGCGAAGTCTTCGAAGCCAACATGGAATTAAACCGCCGCAATCTGGTGGTGTATACCTGGGGCAACGTATCGCAAATTGATCGCGCCAAAGGTGTGATCGCGATTAAACCGAGCGGCGTGGCTTATGAAGTCATGACGCCGGACGATATTGTGGTAGTGGATTTGGAAAACAAAATCGTGGAAGGAAAAATGCGTCCTTCTTCCGATACCAAAACTCACACGCACTTGTATCGCCATTTCGAATCCATTGGTGGCGTGACTCACACGCATTCCACCTATGCAACTGCGTGGGCGCAAACCCAACAAGCTATTCCTTGCTACGGAACGACTCATGCGGATTACGCTTATGGCGAAATTCCTTGCACAGCGGTGATGACTGACGAGCAAATTGAGCGCGATTACGAAGAAGAAACCGGTGTACAAATTACCGATTGCTTTAAAGATCGCAGCCCGAAAGAAGTGCCAATGGTGATTGTTGCCGGTCACGCGCCTTTTACCTGGGGTAAAAACGGTGCGGATGCGGTGTACCACGCGGTGATTTTGGAAGAGATCGCACGCATGGCCTATCTGACAAAAACTCTGCAGCCAAACACTGCCGCGTTAAAGCAGGGCATCGTAGACAAACACTATTTGCGCAAGCACGGTAAAAACGCCTATTACGGGCAAAAGTAATAAATCTATTTCTATCTAAACGAATACAAAATATTTTGAGGAACTTCCAATGAAAATCTACGGCGATAAAGAAGTCTGGTTGGTCACCGGCTCACAAGATTTGTATGGTCCAGGCGTATTAAAACAAGTCGCCGAGAACAGCCAAAAAATTGCAGCAGGTTTAACTGAGTCGAACAACATCTCAATCAAGATTGTTGCCCAGCCGACTGTTAAATCTCCTAAAGAAATTCTTGCTGTTGCGCAGGCAGCAAACAGCAATCCCAACTGTGTTGGTTTGATTCTGTGGATGCACACTTTCTCTCCAGCAAAAATGTGGATCGCTGGTTTAAGCGCTTTGAGTAAGCCGTACATGCATTTGCACACCCAGTTCAACGCTGAACTGCCGTTTGCTGAAATCAACATGCATTTTATGAACCTCAACCAATCTGCACACGGTGACCGCGAATTCGGCCACGTGAGCACCCGTTTGCGTCAAGAGCGCAAAGTGGTTGTAGGTCACTGGGCAACTGAATCAGTACAAAAGCAAATCGACAGCTGGTGCCGCGTTGCTATGGGCTGGTACGCCAGCCAAAACCTGAAAGTGGCTCGCTTTGGCGACAATATGCGTCAAGTAGCAGTAACTGACGGCGATAAAGTTGCAGCACAAATTAAATTTGGTTACGAAGTTCACGCTTACGGCCTAGGCGATCTGCAAAAAGTAGTTGATGCAGTGACCGATGCAGAAGTAGCTGCACAAATCGAAACCTATAAAAAAGAATACGATGTAAACCCAGGTATTTTTGATGACGAACATCAATTCCAAATGCTGAAAAACGAAGCGCGTTTGGAACTGGGTATGTTGAAGTTTTTGACCGACGGCGAGTTTGGTGCATTCACCAACTGCTTTGAAAACCTGACTGGTTTGACCAACCTGCCTGGCCTTGCAACCCAACGTTTGATGGCGGCTGGTTTTGGTTACGGCGGTGAAGGCGATTGGAAAACTGCTGCAATGGTGCACATCTGTAAAGTGATGTCCAAAGGCCGCGAAGGTGGTTCATCTTTTATGGAAGATTACACCTATCACTTTGGTGGCGTGGATCAAGTATTGGGCGCGCACATGTTGGAAGTTTGCCCAACTATCGCAGCTGCAAAACCAAAACTGGAAGTTCATTTGCACACCATCGGTTGCCGCAATGACATCGCGCGTTTGATTTTCACCGGTAAAGCGGGCCCAGCGCTGTGTATTTCTCTGATCGATATCGGTACTCGTTTCCGCGTGATCATCAACGAAGTAGACACCGTAAACCCACCACAAGAATTGCCAAAATTGCCAGTGGCAAAAGCATTGTGGGAGCCACGTCCTAACCTCGAAATTTCCGCTGCTGCCTGGATTCAAGCCGGTGGTGCACACCACAGTGCTTATACCCAGGGTGTGACTGCAGATGAGATCGTAGACTACGCAGAAATGGCTGGCATTGAAGCAGTTGTGATCGGCGAAGACACTACCGTGCGTGCATTCAAAACCGAATTGCGCCACAACGCGGCTTACTATCATTTGAAAGATGGTGTTTAAGCATTTGCTTTAAAAATCTCTAACAGAACTGAGATGCTAAGGGGTTAGGTAGAGGTTTGTGAGACCGTTTGGCGACATGGATGTCGACAACGAGCCTACATGGATGTATTCACGGCGTGTCGCACAGGCCTCTACCTAATCCCGGATTCACCTGACAGTTAACATTTTGTAAAGACCGGTTTTTCTGTTTCGGATTTGCAACAGGTTTGTGTTCTAATTTCCCTATTAATCACAACACCTGAGAGCAAAAGATGTACGACCAATACGACGCACTGATTTTTGACATGGATGGCACTCTGGTCGATAGCGGCCAGTTACATGAATTCGCATGGACGGAAACACTGAACAAATACGGTATTCCCATTGACCGCCAATACATGCGTTCACTGGCTGGTGTGCCCACTAAAGGCACTATTGAATTGCTGCTCGCAAAATTCAATCTCACTGTCGATGCTAGCCTCGACGAAATGAATGATTTCAAAGAGCAGGTTGTGCACGAGAATATGCACAAATACGTGAAACCAACGGCATTGATGGAAGTTGCGCAGAAATACCACGGTGTTAAACCAATGGCGATTGGCACTGGTGCTTATACCCAGGAAGCTGAATCGATTTTGAAAATTTGTGGCTTGGACAAGTACCTCAGTGTTGTTGTGGGTGCGGATCAAGTCGCGAATCCAAAACCAGCACCGGATACATTTTTGCGCTGCGCGGAACTCCTGGGTGTAGACCCAACCAAATGCGTGGTGTTTGAAGATTCAAAACTTGGTCTGCAAGCAGCAGCAAGTGCAGGCATGGCAGGAATCGATGTATTACTGGTTCATGCGATAGAAAATGATTACTACCTCTAACAACTAGTAATCAAAAAAAGCAGTAGTCAAAACAAACAACCGAATCTACGCAGAGAGAGCGGTGAGAGATAAAGGAAGCGGCAATACGTAAAACGGTTGCCGCTTTTTTACTATAGAAACCACGAGGTCAGAATAATAATGCACGCACCAAACGCAGCGAAATTATCCATTGGCGAAAAAATCGGCTTCGGTGCCGGTGATATGGCGTTGAACGTCGTTATCTCCTCAATGATGTTGATCATCACCTATTACTACACCGATATTTTTGGATTAACACCCATCGATATGGGGATTCTGTTTTTTACCGTGAAATTTGTGGGTGCTATATCTGATTTGGTAATGGGCCAAATTACTGACCGCTTTACCTTTTTGCAGGGTCGCTATCGCCCTTGGCTATTATGGTTGGCAATTCCCTACGCGGTCAGCGTGTTCTTTGTATTTACTACCCCTAACTGGGAATATGATGCGAAATTAATTTGGGCCTACTCCACTTACATCATGATGACGCTGATCACTTCGGGTGTGGGTATTCCTTATATTTCTCTGCCGAGCGCGCTGACTAGCGATCCAAAAGAAAAACTTTCAGCTAACGGCTACCGTTTATTTCTCGCAAAAATCGGCGCGTTTATGGTGGCGGCGGTTGTTCCGGTTGTGTCCGGTATGTGGGAAGACAAAGCGCTCGGTTATCAAATCGCCATGGCTATTATGTCGTTAGTTGGCGCGGTGATGTTTTTATTCTGCTATTTCAAAACCACCGAGCGTGTAACTCATGTTGTTGAACATCAGCCACTGTGGACACAGTTTTTACAGCTGCTGAAAAATGACCAGTGGTTAATTCTGGTGGCTGTGTGTATTACCGGTACTATCGGTTATGTGATTCGCGGTTCCGTTGCCATTTATTACGCGAAATATTATTTGGGCGGCGATGATGCGTTGGTCTCTGCATTTATCTCTACTGGTGTTGTCGCCGCTATTTTGGCAATGATTGCATCCACTTGGATCACCAAGGTCTACTGCAAAATTAAACTGTTCCGCTATACCCAATTATTGGTGGCGGTATTGAGTGCAGCGATTTATTTCCTCGTTGGCCGTGAAGATGTGGTCTTGGCCTTTGTGTTGTATTTCCTGCTGTCGTTTGTGGTGGATCTGCATGCACCAGTATTCTGGTCAATCATTTCGGAAACGATTGATTACGGCCAAGTAAAAAATGGCAAACGCGTTTCCGGTTTTGCTTACGGCGGAATCTCAGTTGGCCAAAAAGCAGGTATGGGTATTGCGGGCTTTATGGTTGGCTGGTTGCTGACTTACTTCCAATACGTTCCCAATCAGGCGCAAACCGATTTTTCATTGATGGGCATTGCGTTGATGTTGTCGATCATTCCCGGCTTCTTCCACGCGTTAATGGGCTTGTTTATGTTTAAGTATCGTATTAACGACGGCTATTACGCCGATCTTAAAACCGAAATGCGTGCGAAAGGTTATATCGCAGAGAATTAACAGTTATGTAGGTTGGTGGTGAGGAACGAACCCCAACATGTCCATCTTGCAACGCCTGACGTAAGCCGGAATGTATATTTAATCAGGTTTTGGTTTGTGCGGGTGCATGGTTGTGTTGGGGTTCGCAAGCTCACCACCAACCTACAATGAGAATTAAATAGAGAGTTTGGAGATTTATTGTGAGCGAATTATTAAAGCCATTAATTCCACAGCGTGCAGATCCATTCGTGTACAAACACACTGATGGCTACTACTACTTCACTGCCTCTGTACCTAAGTACGATCGCATTGAATTGCGCCGTGCCAAAACCATTGCCGAATTGGCGACTGCGCCCACTGTCGATGCATGGCACAAGCCAGATCTTGGCCCTTACAGCGAATTGGTTTGGGCACCGGAAATTCATTTCAATAAAGATCCATCATCCGGCGAATACGCTTGGTATGTGTATTTTGCAGCAGCGCCAAGCCGCGAAATTAAATTCGATCTGTTCCAACACCGCATGTATGCGATTCGCAACAAAAATGCGAATCCACTCGAAGGCGAGTGGGAATTTATGGGTCAGGTGGATTCGGGTATCGACACCTTCTGTTTGGATGCAACGACTTTCACCCACAAAGATGTTCTCTATTACGTGTGGGCGCAGAAAGATGTAAACATCCGCGGCAACTCCAATATTTATATCGCACCAATGAAAACGCCATGGGAGTTGGCGAGCGAACCAGTGATGCTCACCAAGCCGGAGTTCGAATGGGAAATTCGCGGCTTCTGGGTTAACGAAGGCCCATCAATTGTTAAACGTAATGGCAAAATCTTTTTGAGCTATTCCGCAAGCGCGACCGATGAAAATTACGCGATGGGTTTGCTGTGGATTGATGAAGATGCAGACGTATTAAATCCAGACAACTGGACTAAAGCGCAAGAGCCAGTACTCTGCTCGGATATTCCCAACAAAATCTTTGGCCCGGGCCACAACAGCTTCACCTACGCAGAAGATGGCGATACCGTGATGCTGGTTTACCATGCCCGCACTTACACCGAGATCGAAGGCGACCCGCTATGGAACCCTGACCGCCACACCTTCGTGAAGCCACTGCGTTGGAATGACCAAGGTATGCCGGTGTTTGGTAAGCCATCAAGAGCAGACTAAACACCCTATGGTGTAGATGCGTTTTATACAGAGCAGTTAATAAAGCGTATTAAAAATAGGCTGCACTAATAGCCGATAAAAAAATCCACTCATCGCTGCCGGTGAGTGGATTTTTCTATTTTTTAAGCTTCCCATTTATCTCAGTAAAGTTTTGCAGTGCGGGGCCGATAGAAATTCAGCATCAGGATTTATCTCTGCCTATAGTAAATGAGTTCCAGCGTTGATAGCGGCATCCGCTGATCAGGCTGTGAACGTCTTTATAGTTAGATTATTGCGACAGGGTTGTTTAGTGAACTGGGTTTTTCTGTCGGAATATTGTCATTTTTATGTTTGGCGTTGTTGCTCATGCAAGCCCGCCAGCTTTCCGTCCAAAAAATCCTTTCTTATTCCTTGTTTTGCATAATTAGATAAATCTAAAGCTTATTATTCTAAAAAAGGAATAAAAAAAGATGCATAAAAAGTTTTGTCTGCTAACCTTACGTGCAAATTGTGACCAAAGTCACATTTGCTTCGATCCATTATTTTTGTACCTAATTGAGGTGTAAGTGAAAAATTTATCACTTAAATGGAAGATTTTATTCGCCGTGACCCTGACCTGTATTGGCGCTGTAGTAGTGACCACATGGGTTACTGTGCGCTCGGGCATTGCGACCACTGAAGCGGCCATTATTGAAGATACGCGCACATTGGCGCAGGTATTGGGTGAGGCGAGTATTGGTGCCATGACCTTTGATGACAGCGCGACAGTCGGTGCGTCATTGGGTGCTTTGCGTGTGAGTCCGCGTGTTGTGAGCGCGGTGGTTTACAACAATAAAACCCCGTTTGCCTGGTATGAAAAAAATACCGATTCAAAAACAGTACCGCGTGAATTATCGGGCAGTCCGCGCGCGGCAGGTATTGAAAACGCAGGGAAATTATTAGTAATCACTGAAGCCATTAAATCGGATGGCGCCACTATTGGTGCGATCAGTTTGCGTGTGGATATGAGTGAAGTCGATGAAATTGTCACCGCTGCATTTTATTCCGCGCTGGTGTTGGTATTGGTGATTAGTCTTGTTGCTGCCTCGCTGGCCTATGCAGTGCAATTAAGTATCGTGCGCCCGGTAAATGATGTAGTGAAAGCGCTGCGTGATATTGCCGAAGGCGAGGGTGATTTAACCCGTCGTTTACCAGTGGCAGGCAATGATGAAATTTCTGAATTGTCGCGCTGCTTCAACCAATTTGTTGAACGCTTGCAATCAATTATTGCGAGTGTTGCGCGCACTGCGCAAGAAGTGAGTGATAGCGCGGTGAGCCTCTCGCAAATGTCGCGCGACAATGAGCGCGAAATTCGCACCCAGCAAACTGAAATTGAACACATCGTTGGTGCCGTGAAAGAAATGGCCGGTGTAGTGCAGGACGTTACCGTAAGTGTGACGGAAACTGCTGATAAATCATCGCAAGCAGATAGCGCTGCGGCCTCAGGTAAAAACCTGGTGGTTAATACCATGGGGCAAATCACTCATCTGTCGGGCGATATTAAAACTGCCGCTGATGTGATTGACCGTCTGCGCAAAGAAACAGTGAGTATCGGTTCAGTATTGGACGTTATCCGCGGCATCGCCGAACAAACGAATTTGCTCGCGTTGAATGCTGCAATTGAAGCTGCGCGTGCTGGTGAGCAAGGGCGCGGTTTTGCGGTGGTGGCTGATGAAGTGCGTACGCTCGCATCCAAAACCCAAAGCTCCACCACTGAAATCCGCGAAATGATTGAGCGTTTGCAATCAGGTTCACACGAAGCCGTGGAAATGATGGCGGCGGGTACCAATCAGGCCAATACCGCTGTGGCGCAGGCTAATGATGCCAGCCACGCGTTGGAGCGCATCACCGAAATTGTGAGCGTCATTCGCGATAGAACCAATCAGATTGCGGCTGCATCAGAACAGCAGAGCGCAGCCACACGTCAAATTGAAAACAATATTGATCGTATTTCGTCGGTGGCAACTCACACCGCTGAGAGTTCAAGTCGCATTACAACCAATACAGGAAATCTTGCCGAAATGGCGGGGCGCATGGCTGAGTTAGTTGGGCGTTTTCGGGTTTAATTTTTTGTTGTGGTTTAGCTTTATATTCTTTTGGGTTTGATAATTTTGTGAGAGGAAAATTTATGAAGTCGTTTGTTGTTGCTGGTGCTTTTATCGCTTCTTGTGTTGTATCGTCAATGGCGGCAGCTGCCTGCGATAAGCCAGGCGCAAAACCGGAAATCCCGGATGCGGCAACCGTTGTGACTGCACAAATGGTAAAAGCAAATAACGATATGAAAGCGTACGTGAAAGATATGCAAACTTATCTGGGCTGTGCAGGTTTGCCACGCTCAGATGAAAAGAAAGAGTTGGATGATCTGAAGCAATTCGCCGAAGATTTCAACGCAGTGGTACGTGCATACAAGGCTCGTACTGCAGGTTAAGTTATCTCGCTGGCAGCTGATGAATACATCATCTGCATAGCGAAGGTGAGGGCACTTGTGCTTTAGCACCTTCATCTCCAAAAACGGGCCTTATCCGAGGCTCGTTTTTTTTTGCGCCCAAAGCGGCAATACCAGCGGATTTGTTATTTTTTGTCGCATAAAAAAACGCCGTGATTATTTTCAGCTGACGTAATAAAAAAATAAAACCGTTGCCAATCAATAGCTTTCCCAATCGCGATTAAAAAATTCCCAAATCGAGCAATAATTCCTGTGGCGTTTTTGTTGGGAATGCTTATCATTTGCATCACTAATCAATTATTGGCACTTAAATTATTAAATGAATGGAATCAGGGCTGAATCGTTTGGGAGCGACAAATAGTTAATTGCTGCAAATAAAACAGAACGCTGGCTGTGGAGTAGACGATGTGTTTGGCAAGCGCTAATGCATTTATCGGCAAGGATCTTTCCCAAAAGGAACAGTATAAAAAGGAGCTTTACCAATTCAACGATGCTGCGGGGACCGGGTATTTCGACAGCTTTCAATTTAAAGGGATTTCTTTTAGTCGCACCCATGGATTTGTAAATAACCTGGTTGAAATATCCAAAGCAACTGCAAAAACATTTTTAAGTATTCATATTTTCCTTGGGGCAAGTCTGGAAGGTGCCATCGGACACAAAATTGATCCCTATCGTGCCGACAATTTGCAAATAGAGATAATTTCCGGCGAGCCAGATAGCAGAAAGTCGGCTTCATCCAAAAGCGAGGCGACCACTGAAATATCAATAGCTCTGGATGAGCAGGCTTACACTGAGTTAGCGCAAGACAGCAATTTTCCTCCGATTGATATTAACAGCCTGAATGGGAATTTAAATGTTGGCGATATGGGGCTGCTCCACAAGACCTTATTGCATCTCATGAACTTTCCTTATCCCATGAACCAATTTGAATATATTGCACTGCAAGGATACTGCTATGCCGCGATTGGAGAGATATTAAACCGCTCGTTTCATCATCATGTCACATCGATTCCATTGAAGCTAGGTGCAGCAGAGCGAGTCAAATTGTTGATTGATTCTGATGTAAAGAACAATCAAACCATTCGCCAGCTGGCCAATATTTCTGGCACGAATGAATGCTACTTGAAGAAGGAATTCAGGGTACTGACGGGCTTCAGCATTATGGACTACCGTCAGCGCCAACGCATGCGGCACGCCCAAATGTTGTTGGTTCAAGGTGAGTTGAATCTGGATGTTTTGGCTGCAAAAGTGGGTTATCAAAATACCGCACATTTTGTCCGAATCTTTCGGCGTCATATAGGTGTTCATCCAAAGGAATATTACTTTCCCGGTGAGCAGGCGTCATGACTGCAAGTGAAAATATAAGGATGATTTGTTTACCGCCAGCGGGCAGTAGTGCGGCGATTTACTACCCTTGGCGCAAGGTTATAGGCACGGGAATGGAAATTCATGCAATTGAATATCCCGGCCATGGAATAAAAGCGAGGGAGGCATTGGTTGATGATCCGGCTGTCTTGGCAAGCCAGATTGCGCAAGAATTAAAACGTCATGGTGATGCCCCGATTATATTGTTCGGCCATAGTCTTGGGGCTGCGCTCTTGTGGCGGGTGTTAAAAAAATTGGAATCTGAAATTGTCTCACCCAACATTATATTAGTTGTTGTTAGTGGAAGACCAATGAGGGAATTTATTCGTGGCCCGAAAAACCGGCATTTAATGGCTCAGGATGAGTTTGTCCGCGAAATAAAAAAATACAACAATTTTCCGGACGAGATTCTTGGAAATAATGAAGTTCTGCAATTTTTTTTGAAAATTTTCAGGAATGATTTTCTGCTAAATGAGCAGATGTTAAATGATCAACCTATGGTAACTGCCATGCCCCTTTTGGCTTTATATGGAAACGATGATCCCGAAATAACGTCTTCGGAGTCGATGGAAGCCTGGGCGTCGTTTAGTACAGATTGGCAGGGATGCTTTGGTATAAAAGGTGATCATTTTTATTTTAATAATCCTGATTCGCGCAAAGAGATGTTGCGAATCGTTGAGTTGTACAGCACAAAATTGCTTGGTCGCTCTATATCGCTTGAGCGGTAAATGTCTTTCGTACAGATATTGTATTCTGAATCACAGGAAATGAATTGCTATGCAAAATTTCGCTGAAAATACGGCCATGGATTTTTCCTACAGTAATCGGGAATCATCTGCGCAAGATCAAGCAAGTTTTCTTACTCGTGATTATCGTTTAGTGGCGACCAATCCCTTGCATTCAATTCGGATTCCAGCAGCGAACCGCGCCGAACTTAATGCACAGATTAAGGCGGCATTTAAATCCCTGGCTAATAGATCTGGTAGTAGCCCCATTCTGGTAGGAGCAATCCCTTTTGATACGCAGCAGCCATCTTCTTTATTTGTGTATGGCGACCATGAAAAACACAAGCATGCTGCTGGGGAATCTCATCCCGCGAGCCAGAGTGCTACCCCTGTCGACATTGAAAAAGTTGTTCGCGTTGTTGATGAGGCCTCGTTTCAGAAAACAGTAAAAGCGGCGCTTGAATCGATTGCTAGTGGCGAGCTGGAAAAGGTGGTTCTATCACAAGCCCAGTCACTTCGATTTAAGTGCGAGCCGGATACCAATTTATTACTACAGCATTTGCGTGGATACAATCCCAACGCTTATGTGTTTTCGGTTCCAACTGACTCTGACTCTGTGTTTTTAGGCGCGAGTCCTGAATTGCTGTTATCGAAGCTGGATAGGAAGGTTATCAGCAATCCGCTGGCGGGTTCTATACCGCGTAGCCCGGACAATGAAATCAATCATGCCAAATCAAGTGCGTTGCGAAATTCAATAAAAGATAATTACGAACATCGCTTTGTTGTGGATAACATCGCGCAAAAAATTGCACATCATTGTGTTGAGTTGGCGATTAGCGAATATCCCCATGTATTAACCACCAATACGATGTTGCACTTGTCGTCCATGGTGCGAGGTTACTTGCGCAGCGAAGCGCCTGATGCACTCAACATTGCGCTGGATTTGCATCCAACTCCCGCCATTTGCGGAACCCCCACAGAGGCCGCAAAGGATTTTATTTTGCAACACGAGGGCTATGACCGCGGTTTCTATGCGGGCTTAGTTGGTTGGATGGATGCAGATGGCAATGGTGATTGGGCCGTTTCTATTCGCTGCGGACTATTAACGAAACGCCAGCTAAATGTATTTGCTGGCGCTGGTGTGGTGGCTGGCTCAGATCCGCAGACAGAATGGGTTGAGACTGAATCAAAATTAAAAACGCTGATGAATATCTTTAGTCTTCAATAGTAACAAAACAAAAAGCACTTCCTGGTTACACCCTAAGGTGAATGGCAAAACAACATTTGTTGCGCCAGGGATTCGTTTTATCTTTTTTCGGCAATTAGGTTTGTCGTCCAGTAAAAATGGAGAGTTTTCATGGTTCTCACTACGGATATTGCAGGGCATGTTCTGCAAATTCTCAACATCGACAGCGCAGAAATTGAAGACGATGCAAACCTGTTGGAGTTCGGGCTGAACTCGCTTGCGCTCATGCAGTTGGTAGATTTATTCAGAGTCAAATACAGCAAATCGTTGGACTATACCGATTTTGTAATGGCTCCTTCTATTGGTGAGTGGACCGCATTGATAAATCAGGCAATGGAACAATTGCGCGAGACGAAGGTGAATGCAGAGGCTGATTCGCAAATAACGCTTACCCAGAATTCTGCTGAAGTAGCCTTGGCAGATATGCAGTACGCCTACTGGTCCGGGCGCCAGGCCGATAATGTGGGTGCGCATCTCTACGTGGAATTTGATGGAAAAAATATAGATGCCCAAAACCTGCAATATGCGATTGATGCAGTCTTCGCGCGGCACGGCATGTTGCGCGCACAGGTGTCTGACAATGGGCGTCAACGTATAGGCACATTTTTTTCGGGAACTGGCTTATCCCTGGATAATTGCGCACATTGGCAAGCGATTGATGCAGAGCAATTTCTTGCGCAAAAGCGCAAGCGTATGAGCCATCAGTTGCTGGCAATCGCGGCTGGGCAAGTGGTGGACATTAGCCTGACGTTACTACCGGCTGGGCGCCATCGTCTGCATATCGATATAGATATGGTTGCTATTGATCCGCATAGTTTTTTAATTCTGGTGGAAGATCTGGCGCGAGCATATCAAGGTGTACTGCAAGGTATGCCAGTTGATAATTCAGCATTTTTTAACTATCTCGAATTACAGGAACAAGATAAAGAACGAAAAGCAAAAGCAGACTTGGATAAAGAGTGGTGGAGTAAAAAACTTCTTTCAATGCCGGCAGCGCCTCAGCTTCCATTGGTTCCGCATGGATTGAGAGATGAGGTTTCTACTACCAGTTTTTCTTGTCATCTTGAGCGCGATGAATCGCGTTCGCTCGCGGCAATTGCGCTGGAGCAAAATTGCAGCCTTACCGCAGTGCTCTTGGGTGTGTTCTCTATTGTGCTTGCGCGTTGGTCAGCAGAGCCGCACTTCCGTTTGAACTTTCCGTTGTTTAAGCGTACGCCTTATGTTGCTAATACGGATTCTCTCATTGGGGATTTCACCACCTTTGTGCTGCTCGATATCAAGCTGGAGGATTCGCAATCATTAAGTGAACTTTTTAAAGCAATTGACGATGAAATTTCACTCACCAGTGCTCATGCATCTTATGCGGGCGTGTCACTTTTACGTGATCTTTCTAAAAAATCCCATGCGAATGAAATTGCGCCGATCGTATTTACCTCAGGGCTTGATGTTGGAGAGTTGTTTTCCCCTGCTGTATTAAAAACCTTGGGGCATCCAGTTTGGTGTGTGTCGCAAGGGCCCAAGGTCGATTTGGATGTGCAGGTTGCCCTGTGTAATGAGCAAGTATTTATTAATTGGGATGTGCGACTGGATGGATTCAAAGGCGATTCCGCGAGCGATATGTTTACCGCTTATGTGGAAGCATTAAAGCAGCTGGTTGAAAAGCCACTGGTGCTGATGAAACCTTGCGATGACCTTTTGTTGCAACCCTTGTCTATCGCGGATGTGGAATTGCCAGAGGCATCAGCTGTAGCGGAAAGCCTGGGTAATAAAATAGTTGCTGCGCTGCAAGCATCGCCTACAAGCACAGCATTGGTTGTTGGTAGCGAAACCAGTAGCTATCACGATATGGATGCACGGCAAAAAAATATTCTCACTCATTTGCAACGCAAGGGTGTCGATCGCGATAGCAAAATTCTGTTGCTGTCCGATCAGCCAGAAGCGATTCCCGCAATGATTGCATTGTTGGCGGCGGGTATTTGTTTTATTCCTGTACCCACTGATTGGGTTGCTGGATTCGAGCAAGAAAAACTTGATCAATGGCTCGATGAGCAGGGTTGTTGCTTTGTGATTGCGTCGAGCGCCTTGCCAGTATCAGCGATCAATTTCACATATGCAGAATTGGCAAAACCCTGTTTAGAAAATGAAAGTCAGCAGTATGGACAGCCAGCATTTCCCGGCAATCCTAATCCGGTTGCATACAGAGCTGTTCTTATTAACGAGGATAGCAGTGTACTGGTTGAGCCTGTGTTGCGCTCACAGCTCGAACGTAAGATTGATTCAATAGGAACCGCTACTCACCTCAATAAAAATCATACCTGTTTGCTGTTATCCGATCTTACGGCTGAATTGCCTATTGCAGAAATCATTGCGGCAATCTCCGCAAACGCAAAATTGGTTCTTATTGAGTCTCTTGCTGCGATTATTCCTATTGAATGGCGAGCCATCATTAAAGCGCAGGCGGTAACGCATTTGTTTTCAACAAGTGCGCGTATTTCAGCTTTGCTGCGGCAAGCTCGTGTCGGCGAACTGGATTCACTTGAATATTGTGTCGTAACGGGTACCGATTTGTCGCAAGGTGCGGTAAAGCTATTCCGCAATTTGAGTTCGTCCGCTCGGCTGTTATTGCAAATGGATTGGAACCGCCAAGGTGCCGCAACTCTTTTTAGTGGCTATATTGCTACGCAAACCTGCGGAAAATTGTCCTATCTTGCGTGTCGGTCTGTTGCCGGTTGCGATTATCAGATCATGAATGCACGCGCGCAGAAATGCCCCGAGTGGGTAAAGGGCGAGTTGTGTATCGCCAGCGAAACACATGCTGCCGTTGGTGATCATGCAAGTGCAACGCAATTGGTAGATGAGCAAGAAAAAATCTGGTCGCGTACCGGAATGTTTGCTATCGCTGTAAGCTCATCTGAAATAGTTTTCTCTACCAATAATCTCAATTTCACTGATCGACAAGGTTATGGCGTGTCTTCAGATGAGCTGAAAAGTGTTATTGCATCAATCGATGGTATTTATGAACCTGTCTTGATTCCGCGTGACGATGCAGATCAACGTTTTGCACTCGCTATAGTGCCGGATGACGCATTGGTTGATGTTGGCCATATCAAACGTGAGTTGAGTGCGCGCTTACCAAGTCATTTTATTCCAGAGCCTGTTTTCCTTATCGATGCATTGCCACTGAACCGGGCGGGTGTAATTAGTGAGAGCAAGTTAAATGATCTCTATCTGCAGGCGCTAAAAAACTATCGCGAGCAGAATGATATTGCGTTAGCTCAGTCCAGTGCGCTTGAGCGTACGGTGACTTATATCTGCGCTCAAATTATTGGTATGCCCAGCAATGAACTGGATGCGGCCGATGACTTCTTCGAGCAAGGCGGTGATTCGCTATTGGCGACACACTTGACTACACATCTCAATCAATATTTTCAAGGCGCCAATCTGACGGTGGTTGACGTGTTTAGTTTGCGCTCGCCCGGAAATTTGGCAGAGCTTATCGATGGCAATTTGCCTACAACGGCCAACCAAATTGCTGAAGTATTCTTAACTGTTATTGAGGGTGAATAATGAGCCTGATCGAATCATCTTTATTGGAAAATGCAATTGACGACGCGGTTTCGCAACGTCAACAACTCACCCCTATGCAGCGCGCCTATTTGACCGGACGCAGCGATCAAGTTCCTTTGGGCGGTGTGCCCATGCATGATTTCAGGGAATTTCGTGGATCTTTCCTGGTGCAGGATTTTACGCGAGCGGTGAATGAGGCTATTCATCAGCACGCTTGCCTACGCACAATTATCGATGAGCAACAATTAATTCAAGTTGTGGTTGATGCAAATTCGGCGCGTGAACTTGCCAAAAAGAATTTGCAGGTGATTGATCTTTCTATATACGACCATCAAGAGGCGGATAACCGTCTGAATAGGATTCGTCAGCAATATCGCCAACAGATGCATTCTTTGGAAGGCTTTCCGTGGACCATCTGCTTGGTGCAAATGCCGGTGACTGCTACCGGGCCCCTGCCTAATTCGGTGGTATTTAGCAGTGTGGATGGATTAATTCTGGATGGTTTTTCGGTCACCCAGATATTGGGCGAAATTCTGTCTGGTCAGGTTAATGCATCTGCAACTTCCGCTACTCATGTGGCCAATACTTCTGCACCTGGCTATTTTGACAATCAAGACGCTGACCGTGAATTTTGGAAGCAGAAAATCGCGTCGCTTGGTGATGTGAATCAATTGCCATGGAAGCAGGATCTGGAATCGATTAAGCAATCTGATTATTGCCGCACTGGGATTTCCATTAAAAAAGCTGATTGGAGCAGCCTCTCTCGCTTGGGCTTTAAGCATCGCCTGATGCAAAACGCATTACTATTAACTCTTATCAGTGAAGTGCTTGCACAATGGACTGAAAATGGTGAATTGGCATTGTCGTTGCCCATTTCCAATTCGTCGTTAAATGCTGTGCCGGGAAACAGCTCTTCTTTTATTGTCGTAAACCACAGTGAGCAGCAACCCCAGCCGTTTGTGCAAAAAGCGTTGGCAATGCAGCGCCAAATTCTTCAGGCAATGGACCACACTTCATTTTCCGGCATTGAGCTGGGCAAATTGATGGTGCAACAAACATCGAAATTAATTTCCTTGCCCATAGCGTTGACCAATGGCTTGAGCTGGCCTAACAAATACGGCGCTGGTGTAACACTGGTGGATGGCATAACCCGTACACCACAACTGGCATTGGATATTCGCATTACCAGTAATGAGCAAGGCGATGTGCTGATTGATTTTGATTACGCAACGGCAGCGCTTGGTAGTGCGGTAGTGCAAGGATTGGCAGATGCAATAGATCAGCGAGTTCAGGAACTGGTAAAGCTAACAGACCTCGCCGATGTTGTTGATCTGGTGGTGAAGCCGATTGAAGAGCCGCAACAGGAACCTGCGAGCGAAAAGGATCTGGAAGGATATACCAATTTCCTGAGGCAAATGTTCCATCATCTTTTCGTCGAGCCGCTACCCAAAACCGCATTAATTTATGGTGACAAGGCGTATAGCTACAAAGAGGCTGGCGAGGCGATTGCTAAAATTATCCATCACCTGGAATCCATCGGTATTGAAAAAGGCAACGTAGTTGCGATTTGTATGCCGAAAAGCGCTGAGCACGTTTTTTCCACCTTTGCCTGTGCGTTGGCTGGATTTATCTGGGTGCCAATTGATATGGACTCACCCGAAGAGCGGTTGCAATATTTGCTGAGCAATAGCGAAGCAGATTTGGTGCTTTGCGATAAACCTTTTGCATTTCCACGCACAGAAAACATTCACGCGATTCTTGCGCAGGATGTAGTTCAAATATCCCATCGTGAATATCCAATTACGGCCGAACCGGCTTATTACTTGTACACCTCTGGCAGTACTGGCAGGCCCAAGTGTGTGGTGTTGAATAATCTTGCGACTAACAATGTGTTGCGCTACAGCATTGAGCATTGGAGTTTGTCATCGAGCAATGTGCATTTGGCCGCAACACCGTTCCATCACGATTTGTTTATTTTCGATGTGTTCACGCCATTTGTAGTGGGCGGCACATTGATAGTCCCAACTGAGGCGGAAAATAAAAGTGCAGCAGATTGGGCCAAATTAGTTGCGCGTCATTCCGTTAATGTCTGGAGTTCGGTTCCCGCGATTATGGATATGTTGCTCGCTGCAGCAGAGCCACAGCAAATTGCTACATTGCGGGTGATTATTCAGGGCGGCGATTATGTGAAGCCTTCTGTTATTAAACATCTACGCGGCATTTTGCCTTCTGCGCATTTGTCGTCCATCGGAGGCCCGACTGAAACCACTATCTGGAGTATCTGGCACGACGTCACCGCGAAAGATATTGATGTGATTCCCTACGGAACCTCTGTGCCGAATAACAAGTATTACATTCTCAATGAGCAGAATCGTCATTGTCCTGATTGGGTAACTGGCACCATTTGTATGGCAGGTGCGAATCTTTCCAATGGTTATCTCATGGATGGCGTATTAGAAATGAAAGATTTTGTCACTGTCACCAGTGCGCAGGGTAATGAGTTGTTGGTATTCAAAACCAGCGATAAAGGTTATCTGCGCGATGATGGCGAAATCATCATCGTTGGGCGCAAAGAGGGCTATTTGAAAGTAAGAGGCGTGAGGATCGCCTCTGCAGAGGTGGAAGCCGCGTTGCGAAAAATTCCTGCGATTAAGGATGCGGCGGCGTTTACCTGTATTAATCCAGTTTATGAAGGCAATGAATTGGTCGCGGCCTATATCACCCATCAAGGTGAGGAAATCAGTGTTAAAGAGTTCCGTCGCCATTTGCAAGGTGCCTTGCCAAATTCTCATGTGCCCTCGCGCTGGTTAAAACTGGATGCATTCCCATTGACCCGCAACCAAAAAGTGGATCGAAAAACATTGGCAGAGATTGCACTGAAAAAAATATATCAAGGCTACTAGTGTTTTCGTCAGTCGCCATGGGTATTAAAAATATTATTGATCTATAGGTAATTCTGAACATGTTAAATGCAGAAGGAATTTTAAGTGCAGATAAATTATCTGCATTCAAATCCAAACTACAACAATTGGGTCTACTGGCAGAAAACGCCAGCCCAGATTCACAGCAAATTAATGAGCGTGACGCTGCCCACTCACAAGGGCTGTGCTCTCCAACTGAAGAGCGAGCATGGATGCTACATCAGCAAGATCCGCTTTCTGCGGCGGGTCCATTTGTAGCGGCGTTCAGACTTGCTGGCGCCTTGGATGTGGCACGCCTGGAAGCTGCTATCCGGCAGCTATATCGCACCGATTCCAATCTCAATTTGCGATTCTCATTGAGTGACTCGGGTGAATTAACTAAGAAACATACACCGGAGGATGCTGCCCCGGTTGCCGTGCATTCGGTCAACTCGATTAACGAAGCAATCAATTATTTATTGTTGATGCAGCAACAGCCAATGGATTTACAGCGCAATCCGGCCATCCAGTTTTTCTTACTGCCGTTTGCCGAAAATGAAATGGTGCTGGGAATCCTGGGGCACCATATTTTATTGGATGATTCCGCATGGCAACCCATTTTTACCACATTGAGCCGCTTTTATAATCCACAAACCAAACCGGCAAACAACACTGGCTCATTTTTTCAGCGTGCAGCAGTGGATTTGCAAACCGCTATTCGCTATTGGGAGCAGGAATTTCCAAACGGTTTGGTAAAAAATGAATTGCCACTTTGGCTTCAAGCCAGCACTGCTGTTCCTGCAATCGAGTATTTTGATAAAGCAAATGCATTTACCACCAAATTTACCGCCAAGCGTTATCAAGCACAGATTCCAGCTGCGAGCCTAAAGGCATTATCCATCCGCGCCCAAGTTTCGGTGTTTCACAGTTTATGTGGATTGTTTGGAATTTATTTGTCCCATCTGTTGGGAAAGCCGGCGGTGACTTTGCTCTTCCCCACAGTTGGCCGCAGCGGAGTTCATGAGCTTAATGCGATTGAACCCAGTTCCAATGTCCTGCCCGTTTTGGTTGAAGCACCTTCCATTACGATTGAGCAAAATTCGGTTGAAAATGTGTTGGTTCAAGTCAGAAACAACGTATTACAGGCTACAGCGCACAATATTCCGTTTGAACAAATATTGACGGCGACCAAAAGTGCGCGCTATTCGTTGCCGAATATACTCATCACAGAGTTTGTGGATTCATCACATTTCCTTCAGTTACCTGATGTAGCAATACAGCATATACCCGTGCCGCCAATCAGTTCTGATTATGATGTAATTCTGGCCTTCCAACAGCATGGCAACGAAAACATCACGCTGGAACTAACCACAGGAAAATCCCTATCGCCTGCGGTAGGCGCAACGCTGCTGGAAAATTTTATCCACTTTATTGAGACCCATAATCCGCATGTAATTCCGGGTGGGTCCAATCCCGTTGTTATGCAAGCAGAAGAGTTTGGTGTTTACGGTGATTCATTAAGGAAAAGTTATGCCATTAACGGTGATGTAGATCTGGATTTGGCTGAGTGCATACTCAATGAATTCAAAACTATTCTCGGAATGCCGGAGTTGGGACTGCACGATGACTTCTTCGAGGTTGGCGGCCACTCATTGTTAGCAACACGTGTGATTGGAAAATTAAAAACCCAGTATAGTATTGAGGTGAACATCGCGGACTTCTTCAATGCTTCTACCGCCGCTCAATTGTCTGCCTTTGCATTGCGGTTGGATGATAGTGCTGAAGCTGGCGATCAGCAGTCGTCACTAGAAAGCGAATTAATCCACGCATCACTGCTGCAATCCGCCTATTTGCCAGGTGCCAATTTCGGTGCAGATACCATATTCAATATTCCATTCGCCTTACGCTTTTCCCAACACGTGAATGAAACGGCTTTCCGCCAGGCATTTGAAACTGTAATTTTCCGGCACCAGACTTTGCGCAGTTTGTTTGTGATGGGGAATGACGGGAAATTGCTCCAGCGAGTAATTCCGGTTGGGGAAGTTACCAATTATGCATGGTTTGATTTTTCAGCTAACCAAGCTAGTAGCAATGTGACGAATGAGTTGCAGCAACAGGCTGACTATTCATTTGATTTGCGTAAAGAATTTCCAATCAGGGTAAGGTTCTTCAAGGATGAAAACAATGTTCAGGTGTTGTCTATCCTGCTGTATCACATGTCCTTTGATGAATGGTCAGCTGGTATTTTAATTGAGGAGGTATTCCATGCGTATCGCAGCTTTGTGCAAGGCAGGGAGCCAGTCTGGAGTTACATTCCAGCGCAGTACAAGGATTTTGCAATAGCGCAAAGCCGCGCGGCGGTAATCGAGCAACAATTGCCTTATTGGTTAAATTATTTGGGAAAAATTCCCCAAGCAAAACCCATTTTTCAAGCAAACCATCAACCTCTGATGGACTCAACTGAGGTGGATGTAACCGGCACATTTGTGGAGTTTTCTATCAACGAAAGTGATTTCACTGGATTGAACGCGTTGTCTGCCGCGAATCACTGCTCATTGTTCCATGTTATTTATTCTGCGATTGCCATGAGTTTGTATTACTTGGGCGCCGGTAAAAAAATACTCATTGGAACTTCCATTTCGGGCCGTGAAAATCCACTCTTTCATGACACCATTGGTTTTTTTACCAATGTTGTCATGCACCATACCGAGCTAACCGAAGAGCTGCACATTGAGCAAGTGTTGCATCAGGTGCGAGATAAAATTATTGCTGCGGCGCCTTACTCTGAAATTCCTTTTGGGGTGGTAGAGCAGCAGGTCTCGCTTCAGCCACTTCGGTCAGCTCTGGATAACCTGTGTGAAATCTATTTGCAATTCCATCCCCTCAATCAGCTTAACGAAGAGTTGGTGTTGGAAGATGGCAGTCGCATCCAATTCAAACTGCTTGAACCGCCGCGCACCACATCCAAGTTCGGTTTGCACTTCGAAGTTTACGAACAGCTTACCGCTTCAGGGCGTAGCATTCGCGGCGTTATTAATTATCGCTGCCGGCATTACGATGCCGAGCAAATCAAACTTGTCCAGGATGTTACACAGCAAATTTTATGTTGCCTTGGGCGTGTGAGCGCTCGCGGCAATAGCGTCAATGTGCGTGATCTTAGGCAGCAACTGAGTGCCCTTATGTAAGCCGGGGCTACTTAAGCAAAAAAGGCGATATTTAACAAACCTATGAGCACAATTATGGCAGCCACTATGAATACCATAACCACAGGCGGAAAAATGGACGCACCACCCATTCAGGATTACGTACCTTTTCCCCAAGAGCGTGCCGCATTTTATGAGCGGATGGGCTGTTGGAGTGATGAAAACCATATTCAGTTTTTGAGTCGACTTAAAAATGAATACGGGAGAAAAATAGCCATCGTTCAAGGTGATTGCTCACTGAGTTACGAAACCCTTTATGCGCGTGCGGAATTATGTGGTCACCAGCTCGCGGCATCGGGAATTAAATCTGGTGATTTTGTTGTGCTCCAGTCTGCCAATGTGACCGAATTTTTTATTGTACTTTTTGGTTTGTATTTTATCGGTGCGCGGCCGGTGTTTTGCCTCAATGGTCATGGTGCAACTGAGGTGGAAGGGATTGCTCGAAATAGTGGCGCGGTCGGCTATATAAAAATTAATTCGTTGAAAGAAACTGAGGATGCACAGGATATTTGCAACCAGTTTGTTCGGCCTAATTTTACACTGTGGTTCCGCACTACGATTGTGAGTGATGAAGGGCGCAATACCGCTGCTTTTCCACAAAATTGGGCGCTTGCCAAAGCAGGGATCAACTCGGGCGCTAGCCAGTTGCAAGCATCTACTGAAAATTCCCGAAACCTGGCGTTCTTGCAATTGTCGGGCGGGACAACCGGCACGCCGAAACTTATCCCACGCACGCATGCGGATTATCTTTATTCAGTCGATTTGAGTGCAAAAGTAGCGCGTCTGGATTCTTACGCAAAAATATTGATTGTCCTGCCGGTGATGCACAATTTCACCATGAGCTCGCCGGGTTTTCTCGGAGCATTTTCGGTGGGTGCGACAGTCGTATTGGCCTCGGACCCAACGCCGGGGCATTGTTTTTCATTAATTGAGCGGCATGCCATTACCCAGGTATCGCTGGTGCCTTCATTAGCAGGGCTCTGGGCTCATTCGCCACTGATCGGTGCTTATGACCTGAGTAGTTTGCAAGTCATGCAAGTTGGTGGAGCCAAATTACAACCCGAACTTGCCGCAGAAATTTATTCGCATCTCGGTGTGACATTGCAGCAGGTTTACGGCATGGCTGAAGGCCTGGTGAATTTCACTTCGCTTGATGACAGCCGCGATATTTGTATCAACACCCAGGGGAAACCCTTATCTCCTTACGATGAAATTGCCATTGTGGATGACCGGGGCGATGTGGTTAAACAAGGTGTTGTCGGGCTGATCACAACGCGTGGACCATACACGATTAATGGGTACTACAAGGCTCCCGAGGTTAACGCACATAGTTTTACCGCTGATGGATTTTATATTACCGGTGATCTCGGATTTAAGGACGAGTACGGCAACATTACTGTGACCGGTAGGCAAAAGGAATTGATTAATCGCGCGGGAGAGAAGATTACACCGAGTGAAGTGGAAGCTTTGATTTTGTCGCATCCTGTAGTGAGGGATGTAACGGTAATCGGTGTCCCTGACGCGCTATTGGGTGAGCGAATCAAAGCGCTGATTATTTTGCACGAAATGGCAGCGCCGATTGTGCGTAAAGATATCATCGACCATTTAAATAAACGGGGAATAGCACAGTTCAAGATTCCCGACGATATCGAATTTGTGAACGATTTTAAATACACCCACGTCGGTAAGGTAAACCGACGCCAGTTAGTTAGCTCATAAACTTTGGGGTAGGGAAGGAGATTCTCATGCATTTTGACGATGAAACGATTTATGACCTGGTTGGCGTTGGTGTAGGCCCATTTAATTTAGGGCTCGCTTGCTTAACACAACCACTTACTGAGCTGAAAGCGGTCTTTTTTGAACAGAAAGACGGTTTCGATTGGCACTCCGGCATTATGCCGGAATGGAGTACGTTACAGATTCCTTTTATCGCGGACCTGGTTAGCTTCGCTGATCCCGTAAGCCGTTTTTCATTTTTGAATTATCTAAAACAGAAAGGTAATTTGTATCAATTTTATATTCGCGAGAATTTTTATATTCTCCGTTCTGAGTATAACCAGTATTGCAAGTGGGCTGCCGATCAATTGGATAACTTGCGTTTTGGATCGCGCATTGATTCGATCACGGTAGATGATTACACCGGGTGTTATCGCGTAAGTGGCATTAATCGCAATAACAACCGCTTTGCGGTGCTTGCCCGCAATTTAGTATTGGGAACGGGGACAACTCCGGTAGTGCCGGATTTTTGCCTGGATTTTGTTGGCAAAGTAAAGTTGGGGGCAAACTATATTCACCATAAGGAGGAGTGCCAGAAATCCCGCTCTATCACCGTGGTGGGAAGCGGCCAAAGCGGAGCGGAAATTTATTACGATCTGTTAATGGATGCAGATAAATATGGGTACCAGTTAAATTGGATAACCCAATCAGACCGTTTTTTTTCCATGGATCTGGGAAAACTAACGCTGGAATTTACCTCGCCCGATTATACCGACCACTTTTTTTCGTTATCGCCGGAAAAACGCGATCAGATTATTGAATCACAGGGAGTGTTGTATAAAGGGATTAATTTAAGTCTGGTGAATAATATCTATGACCTGCTCTATATCAGATCACAAAAAGATAATTTCAAAACCCGGCTCTTACCCTCGACTCGTTTGGAGAGTCTGCATCGAGCAGGCGACGGGTTGGAGTTACAACTCCGGCAAGTCAATTCACAAAAAGCCTTTTCGCTAAACACGGACACCATGATTTTGGCCTTGGGCTATCGCTACCAGCTGCCAGATTTTGTAAACGGAATTCTGCCGTTGCTTAATCGCGACCCAAAAGGCCAGCTGCAGTTGCATAGAAATTACAGTGTTAACAATAAACAAAATGTGTTTGTGCAAAATGTCGGTTTGCACTCCCATGGTATTTCTGTCAACGACTTAGGAATGGGGTGCTATCGAAACTCAATTATTATCAACAAAATCATTGGGCGTGACGTGTACGGTGTTGAATCCCGAATCGCTTTCCAGGAATTTGCTGTTGCATGATCGTGGTTTTGTCGATTCATTCTTTATTGTTGATTATTTTTTTGAATATTTGGTTGCCAGATGAAATCTATTTCGCAATGTCTGCCTGATCAATACACAATCGCTGTTAAGGGGAATTCCTATGGACTGCGGTCACTTTGTTACCCGCGCGATCTTTCCCTTTTGCACCGCTGGATGAATACAGAACACGTTATCCAGCAGTGGCAGATGAATAAGCCGCTGAATGAAATTGCCACTTTTTTGGAAAAGATGTTGGCTGACGACCATCAGCGGCTTTACTTGATTTTATTGGATGAGACTCCTGTTGGTTATCTGGAAATATATGAGTGTCATCGCGATAGGCTTGCTCGCTATTACGCATCCTCTGTTAACGATATAGGTTGGCATTTGCTGTTTGGTGAAACCTGGTTCGAAGGCCACGGTCATTTGCGCCCGGTACTGACCATGATTAATCGCTTTGTTTTCGATTCCCTGCCGCAAACCGAACGGATTCTATTTGAGCCGGATAGTAGTGTGGCAGCATTCAAGCGGGTAACGAGAGATCTTGCTTACGATGAGATAGGTCGGCTGGCTTTTCCAGAAAAAGATGCGACCTTGTATGCGTGCGAGCGGAAAATATTTTCAAAGGCTTATCCACAAGATATTTGTGAAAAAAGTCTGTAGATAGAAATCTATAAAAAGCCTACAGACGCGAACTCTCCAGACAAAGATCCTATAAATACTTATTTCATAAATCGAGGAAGCTATATTTTATGAAATTATTTGCAAATGCTTATGCGGCGATTTTAAAACTGGCGCTGCCGTTAATTTTCATCCAGCTTTGTCAGGCGACACTCGGTTTGGTTGATACGATGATTGCTGGTCGCTACAGCTCTGCTGATCTTGCTGCTGTAGGTTTAGGCAGTAATTTATGGACCCCGCTGTTTATTTTATTTACCGGCGTGCTCTATGTATTGGTGCCCAAGTTTGCGCGTGCGTTTGCTCGTGGTAACGATGGGCAAGTTGGTAATTTATTTTGGCGTGGACACCAATTGGGTGTGTGGCTATCGATTGTCGGTTTTTTGATGGTTCACATTTTTGCATGGCTATGTCCGTTGCTCATCGCCGATGCGCAGGTTGCCCACATTTGTAAAAGGTATTTGCATTACATCGCATTCGGTTTTCCAGGGCTGGTGTATTTGTTGTTGTACCGCTTTGCCTGTGAAGGCAGTAGCCAATTATTTCCGGTGATAGTCACCTCCGTTTTGTTGCTGCTTTTTAATGGGCTATTGAATGTGGTGTTTGTATACGGTTGGGGGTCGGTAGAGCCTATGGGTGGGGCTGGTTGCGGACTTGCGACAACGATTGCCATTTACATCACGCTCCTGGTTACACGATGGCTTACGCGGCGCACCGTCACTCAAATTAAAAAAGGGCCTGGCTTTTATGAACGTTCAGATGAGGTACCCGCTACGCCTATGCGGTTACTGCTGGAGGGTTTGCCAATTGGTATCGCATTGGTTGTCGAAGTTTTGGCAATCGTTACCCTCGCGTTTTTTGCGGCATCACTGGGTGTGGAAGTTATTGCCGCCCACCAAATTGCCATCAATATCGCGATGGTTTGTTTCATGGTTCCGGTCGCATTGAGTAATGCCACTACGATTAGGATCGCGCATTTTCGCGCACAGAACGATGTGCGTAATAAAAAGTACACAGGCTGGGCGGCTATGTCCCTGGCGGTACTTTACGGGGTTGGTATAGGTGGGTTGCTGTTGATGCTCGGCAATTCGATTGTGAATGCGTTCAGCACCGACCAGCGCGTGGTTATCATTACAGCTGGCCTTATTGTTTATGTCGCGCTATTCCAGTTATTTGATGCAATACAAATTGTGGCATCCGGAATTCTGCGCGGGGTAGAGCAGTTCACCAAACCGATGCTGGTTATGTTGCTTGTCTACTGGGTGTTGGTAGTTCCAATCAGCTATGCCGTTGGAATTAAGGGATGGGGGATTGAAGGATTAGGCATGTCATCCGGTGGGATTGATGTGATATGGCTGATACTTGCAATAGGATTGGGTAGTGCGGCCTTGATCCTGACTCATCTGAGTCGCCTGCATTTACGCTGAGCCCCCATTTACGCGGATTCTTGATAACTATGGTGCGCGTCACTGGCGTGACGATTGCCCAGCTTCCATTCAACGGGCGCACAGCCCACCCAGCGTCTGAAGGCAGCAGCGAACTTGGCGGGGTTGGCGTAGCCGACCGATGCTGCCGTTTCAGTAACCGATACATTTGACTGCAACAGTACTTTGGCCCGACTCATCCGCTGGACGGTGAGGTATTGGAAAGGTGTATAACCGGTTTGCCGTTTGAATAAGCGCGTGAATGTGCGCGTGTCTATGTCCACTTCACGCGCAAGCTCAGCTACTCGCAAATCTTCATCCAAACGCTGGTTAATCAATTCCAGCACCGGATCAAGGCGATGATGTTGGGTAACGGAAGTCTGCGTTGTAGGTCTGCTTGTCGCGGGGGGAGCGCTTTTGGCTTTGGCGGCGATCCGGTGAAGTACCAATGATAAGCCGTGATCAAAAAATGCAGAGGCGGTTCCGTGAGCTTCTGCCTCCTGCAAAAGTGCCAACATCACCGTCGAAATTAATTCGTCATCCATAAGCTGATGGGTAGCATTTTGCAGCGCTTCGATGGAAATGTTGTCGCTATGGCAAGCCGGTACATCATCCAGATTGAACGCAATTGCCAGCATATCCATTGCCGGTGATATTCCTTCCGCAGCGGGGCCAGGCAAGGCAAGCCCCACACGTCCCGGTCGCCATACATCATCCATTTGTACTTGCCCGTTAGCTCTGTGGGTACGCCCGCCACCACCAATACACAGGCCCAGTACCGCATAGGGTTGCGCCTGCCCAACGCCGGAAAATGCATCGAATTGTGCCTGGCTAATCACCACCGAACCTGTGGGGTTGGAGATGAGGCGATTGGGGCCGGGCCCGAGTTTCGAAAGCTGTGAAAAGAGCTGGTTCCGGTGAGTGATCCAGTTTGCCATTGGCGAATCCTGTCGTTTTTGGATTGGTTATTTGTCTTTTCTGGAGTGGTGCAATTTTTAGGCGACAGTACAATACCTGAGAATAATTTTCAATTGAGATGTATTAACTTTAATTACTGTACTGGAGACGTGGCGTGCGTGTGATGCAGTGTAAAAAACCGGGTATTCAATGTTTGTTGTCGATCACACTCATGACGATGTGTTCGGCTGTTGTTGCACAAAGTGATGCTAAGAATGTCGCGCCAAAAATCGAGGAAGTGACCGTTGTTGGCGAGAAAACCAATCGCTCGCTACGTGAAACGGCCTCCAGTGTTATCGCGACAACGGAAGAGGATTTGAAAAAGATGCCGGGGGTGTTCTCGACCAATACCCTGCTGGATCGCATCCCCAACCTGGTATCCACTGAGCCGGGTAATGATGCTCCTGCCGTACGCGGTGTGGATGGTACTGGTCCAGCATCTGGCGCTAATGCGTTTTTTGCGGGTACTCGCCCGCGTTTGAATTACCAGATCGATGGTCGGACTCTCGGTTTTAACGAAGCCTTGTTTCAGAACACTAGCCTTTGGGATGTGACACAGGTAGAAGTGTATCGCGGTCCGCAAAGTACCTTGCAAGGGCGTAACTCCATTGCCGGTGCGATAGTGGTCAAGACCGCTGATCCTACTTTCGATTGGCAAGGTAAAGCGCGTGCAATTGGTGGCGAGCAATCCCAAAAGGTTGGATCGCTCGCGGTTTCCGGTCCATTGGTTGATAACCTGCTGGCGTTTCGCCTCACTGGCGACTATCAAACCAGCGAGGCCGATGTGAAGTACACGCCTTATGCGCAGGATGATGATCCGGGTCTATATCGTTCCGAAACTGTACAAGGCAAGTTGTTGTTTACACCAACCGAGAGTATCCGCTCGCTGCTGACCATCGGTATGTTCGAAGGCAAGGCGCCCCAGTCCGAGCGGGTTGTCAGGCCGTTTGAAGATCGTATCGCCCAGTTTCCCAATCACCCGACGTTCCAGTCCGAAAACGATTACGGCATCTGGAATACCCGCTGGACTTTGTCGGATTTGGCCGCGCTTGAGTTGGATCTCTCGACGACCGATTTCCATACCGAGCGCCATGCGCTGACCGGCCAAGGCAACCTGACCATTGATGGGGACGAGTATGTTGTCCAGCCGATGGTGCGCTTGGGGCAAGCGGACAATACGCTGTCCGGGTTTGTGGGCGCCTATTTCTTCCGCTCTGATCAAGATGAGTTTATCGACCTGTTTGGTGGCGGCACCTTTGTGGACGAAACCGATAACGATGCCATCTTCGGTGAAGGCACCTGGAAAATTAATGCGGCGCTCGATTGGACGTTGGGCTTCCGTTACGAAGAGGAAGACCGCTACAGAGTCGGCGGTGCCGGTCCATTACGAGTCAACTTTCAAGATCAATATCAAGAATTCTTGCCGAAATCGACACTTACTTGGCACACCAGCAGTGACTGGACTTTGGGGGTAACGGTTGGTCGCGGCTATAACGGCGGTGGTGCGGGCATCACCTTTAGCCCGCCATTTGTGGCCTATAGCTATGACCCGGAATTCGTTTGGAACTATGAAGGTTTTGCCCGCACCCTGTTGTTGGACGGACGCATGGGGTTAACGACCAACGTGTTCTATAACGAATTTGAAGATATGCAGCTGCCGTTTAACCTGGGTGCCAACTCCAGTGTTATTCGCAATGCTGAGCGTGCGAGTACCTATGGTTTGGAAGCGGGAATTGACTACAACTTCAGCGGGTCTGGCAGCCAGGTATTTTTGAATGCTGGCTTGCTACAAACCCAGGTAGATCGCTATAACGATCCGACCGTGGAGGGTAACGACTTGGCGCGTTCACCTGCTTTCTCTCTGGATGCCGGATTCACCTTGGTGCCTATCGAGCGCTTGGAATTTACTGCCGATGTGCGCTATTCCGATGCCTATTATTCAGATGCATCCAATACGCCGCGCGGCAAAATTGATCCCTATTCGGTAGTAAACGCGCAGTTGGCATACAGCTGGACCAAGACCCGCATCTTCCTTGCAGTGAGAAACCTGTTGGATGACGATAGCGAAGTCTCGATCCTCACCGGAGCTACCCCTGCAGCCGATGGCGCCACCCTGTTGCAACCGCGTCGTGTGTCGGCTGGAATTGAAATCGAGTTTTAATACTTATGGCTAATTCCCGTAGCTCCGTCCGCACTTGGTACCTGGTTCATAAATGGTCGAGCCTGATCTGCATGGCGTTTATGTTGATGCTGTGCATCACCGGATTGCCATTAATTTTCCATGCTGAAATCGATGAACTGACGCGGCCAACCCAGTTGTCCGCTGATGTGGACCCCGATGCGCGAGCCAGTCTCGATCACATAGTGGAGCAGGCGCGCGCAGAAAAACCGGGTTGGCCATTGATCTTTTTGGCATGGAACGAGGACGAGCCGATAGTCCGCGCGATTCTCGGCCCGACCATGAAAGCGGGCGAGGGCGAGGCGGCTATCATTGCTTACGACACGCGTACCGGTGAACGCATCATGACCCCGCCCTCAAATGAAGGCGTGATGTATTTTATCCTCGACCTGCATGGCAGCATGCTGATGGGGCTGCCTGGGGCTTTATTTCTGGGGCTTATGGGGCTGCTGCTTGTGGTCTCCGTAGTGTCGGGCATAGTGGTCTATGCACCATTTATGCGGAAATTGGCGTTTTCGACGGTGCGCAGGGAGCGCGGGCCGCGCGCCAAATGGCTAGATATCCACAATGTGACCGGCATAGTCACGGTGATTTGGCTGCTGGTGGTGTGTATCAGCGGCATCATCCTGACCTTGATCAAGCCAATCACGGGCGTATGGCAGCGCGACCAGTTAGCTGCCATCGCTGCGCCTTATCGCGGTATGCCCTTGATCGAGCATCCAGTATCGCTGGACTCAGTGATGGCAACGGTTTACCGGGAGATTCCCAACGCTGATGTGTCTTTTGTGTCCTGGCCCGGTAGCCCTTATGCGACACCACACCATTTCACGGTTGCGTTACGTGGCGATACTCCGCTCACTAAGCGTTTGATCACCATCGCGATGGTCGATGCAGAATCGGCCGAGTTAACGACCATTGAAAAAACGCCCTGGTACCTGACCGTAGTCAACTTGTCTGTACCGCTGCACTTTGGTGACTATGGCAGCTGGCCGCTGAAAATTATTTGGGCGCTGCTCGATATAGCGGCGATTGCCACTCTCTGGTCAGGTATTTATCTTTGGTTAAGGCGCCCACCTGCGCGCGTACGCAATCTTGCTGAGACGGATCCCGATCGGGAAACCACCTTGCCCCTTGAGGAGGCGAAGCCATGAAAAAGTCGAAAAGTAAGCGCGTCAGAACCACGGGCGAGATTTTTTTCTGGCCGCTGATTATCAACATCGTTTGCCTGATTGGTGTACTTGCTGCGCTGATTGGTGACGATTGGTGGGATGTGCTCTCCTGGCTGACGTTGGGGGTGCCTTCCGTGTGGCTGTTGTTGATTATCACCCCATGGCCCAACCGTTTTTTTGCCTGGATTGATGGTTCTGCGTCCAATCGCCATACAGTAGGGGATGATCAGGAATTAAAATGCAGGGACTAAACCCGTAGGGGCTGCTCCTAGCCTAAAAAGGGCGCTGGTTGTTTTATCGCTACGCGTTTATTTCTCTTCAAAAGCCCGCCTTATGCGGGCTTTTTTGTTGTCCTGTTTCTCGTTTTGCTACTTTTCTACACGCCTTGAATTGACTTAATGTCGTTTCACATTGCGAAGCTTTACGCTCTTTATATTGTATGACAATATTACAGCATGACAAAAATAAGACGTTTTGCCACTGGCGGCTATGGTCAGAGATAACGATAAATCTGTACTGGCAGCAGCCAACAATTTAATAAGAAATAACTACACGAGAGGTTCATCAATATGAAGCTAACAAGCCTGACGCTTGTCATGAGCGGCCTAATGCTATTGGGCGGATGCGGTGGTGGCGGAGGTGGTGACGACAAGTCCCCTTCAGCAGTAGTACCAGCATCTCCTACTCCTGCGTACAGCAAACCCAGTATGTCGAATTCAGTTCCGCTTGCTACCGATGGTTCAGTGGCATTTGCCGACATTGGCGTGCATGACCCGTCGATCGTGAAAGCAGGTAGCGAGTACTACATTTTTGGTTCTCACTTGGCTGCGGCTAAATCATCAGATTTAGTGAACTGGGAATATATCTCGGTCCTGTCGAATAACGGCGCGGTTGATGAAAGCACCTTGTTTAATACTTATTCCACTCAGATCGCTGAGGGTATTGCCTGGACCGATGGTTATAAGGGCAACTGGGCTGCTGATGTGATTCAAGCTCCCAACGGTAAATACTGGTTCTATTACAACCACTGCGCACAAGAAGAAGCAAAAGATCCACAAGGCGTGGGCGGTGGTTGTTGGAACCGCTCTTATCTTGGATTGGCTGAAGCCGATTCGGTTAAGGGGCCATATGTAAACAAGGGTGTGTTCCTGCGTTCAGGCTATCGTGGTGTAACAGTTGATGATGGAAATAGTGAAACCAAAGATGAACCGGTATTCCCTGAAATGGGCACTTATCCATTGGATAACGGCCAAAAAACCTGGTTTGCGGCAGTTGATCCAAACGTAATTGACCCGGCCGCTTTCTTTGATAAAAGCGGCGGTATGTGGATGGTGTACGGTTCCTATTCCGGCGGCATATTTATTCTGGAAATGGACACCGCGACGGGTAAACCAAAAGCCGGTCAGGGTTATGGCAAGCGTCTGGTGGGCGGTGAGACTCGCGCTATCGAAGGTGCTTTTGTGATGTATAGCCCGGTAGCCGATTACTACTACCTGTTCTACTCCGTGGCCGGTTTCGCAGCTAATGATGGCTACAATATTCGAATCGCTCGTTCCAAAAATCCCAACGGCCCATACCTCGACCCGGCTGGCGTCGACATCGCTAGTGTAAAAACTGGATTGGAAATTGGCGGTAAGTTGCTCGGTGGCTTTGAGTTCACTCAAACCGTAGGCGAGACTGATCCATCTTGGGGTTACCAATCACCTGGCCACAACTCGGCTATCTATGATGCAGCGACCAAGCGTCACCTGTTGGTCACTCACACTCGCTTCCCGGCTTCTTCAACAGCTTATCCTGGTGCTATTGATGCCCATGCCGTTCGTACCCACGAAATGTTCCTGAACAAAGAAGGCTGGTTGGTGGTATCGCCCGAGCGTTACGTGCCTCTGTCTGGCGACAACCTGGTTGATGAGAATGAGGTTGCTGGACACTACAAGTTCGTGAACCAAGGCTTGGGCGTTAATAAAGCAGCGATCAAATCTGGCTACATTACCCTGCACGATAACCGCAATGTTAGCGGCAGCGATAAGGGCACCTGGACAATTCAAGGCGATGATTCCATCAAGCTGACTCTGGATTCAGGCACTTACTTTGGTGTGCTCAAGTGGCAGTGGGATAACGGCTTGAAGAAACTGGTTCCGGTGTTCACGGCTATGGCGCGTGATGGTGCCAGCGTATTTGGTATTCGCACTGACGTGATTGCTGATACAGCCGTGGCCGTGAATGCAGTAAATGCAGCGTTGGATGTGCCTGCTGAACTTACACTGGCCGATGAAGGTTACGTACTTCCTTCTGTCGGTAGGAGCGGTACGCAAATTGAGTGGGAAAGTACCAATGAATATTTTATCAACTCAAAGGAAGTATTTATTCCTACCCCTGATCAGGGCGATCAAAACATCACCCTGACTGCGAAATTGACGCTGGACGGCCAAACCGTTACCAAATCATTTAACGTAATAGCTAAAGCCCGCCCTGCATTTAAAAATGCTGTAGCTCGCTACAGCTTCGAAAATGCATTGTCTGACTCGATGGGTAATTTTGCTGTTGCCAAAACCACGGATAATAGCCTGTTTAATGTCGATGCAACTGCACCGACTTACACTGCTGGTTACGCCGGCCAAGGGTATAGTTTCTTAGGAACTAACGGCGTGCGTTTGCCGGATGGTTTGATAGGTACTACAGAGGAATTTACGGTTTCTTTCTGGATGAAATCCGAAGAGCAGAAAATTTTCTCTCCCGCATTTTTTGCCGCAACCACAACACCAGACCAGTGGATTAGTTTTATCCCTGGAAATGCTCACTTCACCACTACGTCTTTACTGTGGAGCGTGATTGCTGAATCTAGCACGCCAGCAGACAGCCACTGGAAGCAGATCATTCACTCTGCTACTGCTCCTATTAATCAATGGGAACATGTCGCGATCACCTATGGTGATGGCACCATGAAGCTCTATATCAATGGTGCTCTGTCTGGATCAATGCCTCGTCCGAAGGTTTTCAATACTGCCAGTGTGATTGCAGCTTTGGGTGTGAACGTCGGTTGGGATTCACCATTCAAAGGTCAAATTGATGAGCTCCTCGTGTACGACTACGCATTGGGATCTTTAGATATCAATGGTGCAGCAATCAATAACCTGACCAGCCCTGCACAGTTTGCCGGTTTCGTAAAAGACGCGCTGGAGTTGGGCGATATGTCTGCGATACGCGAAAACTTCAAGTTAATCCGTGTGGGTCCATTTGTTTCTGGAATTAGCTGGACCTCCAGTGATGAGCGCTACCTGAAGCCGGTCAACGGTACAGCAGTAGTGACTCAACCAACCGCAGATGAAGGTGATAAGACAGTGACCTTGACTGCGCACATCAATTACGCCGGTTTTACCGATACCAAAGAATTCCAGGTAACTGTTAAGTCTTTGGCCCCGGCGGAATACAGCTTTGAAGGTGATCTGACCTCGTTCGACGATGTTGCAGCGGCAGGTACTGTTACTGGTAACTTCCTCTGGAATACAGGTGGAGCAGTAAGCTACGTCGCAGGTGTGAAGGGTTCGGCAGTGAATCTGGATGGTCTGTCAGGTATTCGTCTACCAGACAATCTGATCTCCAGCAGCAGCTATACCATCTCGCTTTGGTTGAAACCAAAAGCCTTTACTAATTTCACCACGGCCTTCTTTGGTGGTGCTAACCCAGATGTTTGGTTGAGCCTGGTGCCTTCCATGAACGGTACTGAAAAAACCCGCGTGTGGGCTAATGGCAGTAGTGGCTTCTATGACAACGCTGAATTGAGCAAGCGTATTCCTGATGGTAAATGGACCCACATCGTGATCATGGTGGACGGTGAAAATAACAACACCATCAAACTCTACGAAAATGGCGTGCTGCAATTGGAGTCGCCTGGCTTCAATCGTGTGATGACCGTGGCGGGCGATACCAATGAGTTCGCGCTGGGCGTGAACTACTGGGATACCCCATACAACGGCGCTATCGACGAGTTGAAAGTGTTCACCGGCACCATCAGCGCTGAAAAAATTAACTCGCTCTATCAGGAAGGTGCTGCCGCCGTCGCGAAATAAGTCGCAGGCCACAGCAGGGGGGAGCAATCCCCCCAATCAACCCCTTTCTGATGGTGTTAATGCTTAAAACATTAACCCAAGGCTAATAACAATATTGGAGTTTATTATGTTTAAGAAAACCGCATTAGCGAGTGCGATGCTGGCGGCCATGACCGCGCAAATCGCAAGCGCCCAGGAACAAGCAGCGCCCGCTCAAGATGAACAAGTCGAAGAAGTTGTGGTAACCGGTCTGCGTGGCAGCTTAACCAAAGCATTGGATATCAAGCGCGATAGTCCACAAATCGTGGAAGCAATTGTTGCAGAAGATATTGGTAAATTCCCCGATAACAACGTGATTGAAGCCCTGCAGCGCATGACTGGTGTGCAGGTTACTGGCCGTGGTGGCGGTGAAGCAGATGTGATTTCGATCCGTGGTCTGACCGACGTAAACACTACGGTGAATGGCCGCGATGTATACACCGGTATCGGCCGTGCTATCGCACTGCAAGATATTCCCGCCAGTTTGCTGTCGGGCGTGAATGTATACAAAACCCGTACTGCTGATCAGGTGGAGCGCGGTATTGCTGGTTCCATCGATGTAAAAACCAACCGCCCATTTGATTTTACTGACGCAAAAGTCGTGTTGGCTGGACGCGGTATTTATGCCGACCAGCCCGATGAAATCGACCCTAACGTAAGTGCCCTGTTTAGTAATCGCTGGGAGTTGGAAGGCGGCGGCGAATTCGGTGCGTTGCTCAACATCTCTTACGCCGAAACCCATTACCGCGATGACACTATGACGGCAGGTGCGGTATTCCCGTTCTTTAATACTAATCCGCATCCGGATTATTCAGCTTACGAAATGATCCCGAGCACCCGCAATGGCGCTCAAATCTGGCAGCCAGGCTTGGAAATGGGCTTGCCCAATACGGCCGGCTCTACGCTCAGTATTGATGGGACGAATTACGACTACCTGTTGATGCGCGACGCCATATTCGGTACTTCCTATACCGGTTTGCGCGAGCGTCCGGCGGCGAGTGTGTCCTTGCAATGGGCGCCTAACGATGAGTTGGAATTGCTCGGCGAGGTGTTTTACACCGGCTATCGCAACGAATCGCAAAACGCCATGTGGTTCAGCAATACCTTTGAACACCAAAGCGGCAACATCGATATCCCGCTGGTTTATGAAGGCACTAACGTTGTTAAAGAACATCAGGGCTGGAGCAACGGCGGCTTCCAAAGTGGTGACTTCGCCACCGGTAAAACTGACAGTTACTTATACGCCTTGGGTGCCAAGTGGACGCCGACGGATAACGTGACTGTGAAATCCGAATTGTTGTATCAAGACAGCGAATTCAGCAGTGATTTTTTTGCCATGCGTTTCGAGCGCACCGCTTACGGCATCAATGTGGATTACAACAACGACGATGGCGTGCCGGCACTGGAATTCATCGATAACCCGGTTACCGGTGTTGATGAATCCGATATGGCGGCAGTGGAGAATTGGAAAGCATCTGGCATGTGGGACAACGGCGGCCGCGATGTGGGCGATTCTGTTACCTTCACCGCCGATGTTGAGTGGGAGCTGGATAACAACTTTATCCAGAAAATCAAAGCCGGTGGTCGTTACGAAGAGCGCAACGCACAGCAGTTCGGCCGCGGCCAGGAGTCGTGGGCTCACGGTGGCAGAACGGTCAGTGAGTTAATGACTGCGTTGACTGATGCGGGTGCATCGGGCGACGGTTCAGGCCTGATCTTCACCGTAGACGATTACTTCCAAGGGCGTGCGGATACCTTTGACAGTTTTATCACCGCTGATGGTAGCTATCTGCTTTCAAACGCGGGTGCAGTACGCACCGTTTACGGCCTTGAAAAAGAAGCACTAGTGCAAACGCTGGACGTTACTGAAGAGTCTGCTGCGCTCTTTGCGACCGCAAGATATGCGCTGGGCGATAGCGTGACGGGTGATATTGGTGTGCGCTATGTAGACTACACCCAGTCGCTGGAATCCTGGTCGGAAACGGGTGTGAACACCTACGTATACGATCATGCAACCGGCGAAGGTAAGGCCGATAAAGTGCTGCCAAGCCTGTCGCTGAACTGGAATATTACCGATGACGTGCTCGCTCGTTTTGCTTACACCCAAACCCTGCGCATGCCTAACTTCACCGACTTGAACCCGCTGCAGTATTTTCAGGATCCGCTGACTGAAGGTTCAGGCAGTTACGGTACCGCAAACGGCGGTAACCCGGACCTTAAACCGGTTGAGTCAGTGAACTACGACTTGTCGCTGGAGTGGTATTTTGCCGAAGGCAGCTCGTTGTACGGCGCTGTTTTCAAACGCGAAATCGACGGTTTGATTGTTCCCGGCAGAATGGTTGTTAATCGTCTGAATCAAAAAGGCAATCCGCAGGATTACGTATTGAGTGTACCTGCAAACGCTGCAGACGGTGAGTTGTCCGGTGTGGAAATCGGATTGGTTTATTTCCCGGATAACCTGCCACAAGCATTGGATGGGTTGGGGGTACAAGCAAGCTATACCGCATTGGATTCATCCCAGCAGACGCCCGTGTTCGATTCATTGGGGAATATCACCAATTATGTCGAAACCAAAATGGCGGGTGTGTCTGATTCGTCCTACAGCGTAGTGCTGGCCTACGATAAAGACGTTTTCGATGCGCGTTTGTCCTACGTCTGGCGTGAAGAGTTCTACTCTGGAAACGAAGCGGCTATTTTTGCCAACCCGATTCAATTCTGGAGCCGTCCAGAGCAAAGTCTGGACTTACAGATTAGCTGGGACGTAACCGACGAACTGATGTTGACCTTCGACGCCACCAACCTGTTGGATGACGTTTACCAAAGCTACTACGGCGAGGGCAACGCAAACCTGTATAACTTCGGCAGCGGCGTTTACTCCAAAACCTTTGCCTTGGGTGCTCGTTACGCGTTTTAATCAGTCCGTTGTTTGATTCTTCACCTAGACCCCGGCCCAGTGCCGGGGTTTTTCGTTTATATCTGGTCCGATTGCATTAATGTTTATTCACGCGCCGAAATTTTCTATTCGTGGACGGTTGATCGTTATTTGGCCTTTACAGGCCATAGCTCAAACTTTAATCTGCCATAAAATAATATAATACGAATATGGCAATAACTCTAAGGCGATAGCCCGGTCAATCCAAAGAGGCAACACCGCCCTGATCACAGCTTTTTTGTCGCTGTGGTTTTCCTAAGAAAGATAAAAATTGGAGATCAAACAATGAAACGTTTTTCATTATTCCTCGCATTAGCGCTCGGTTTAGTAGCGAGCCTCAATACCTATGCGGCACTGTCTAATGGCCGCTACGTGATAGTGTCCAAACTCAACGGCAACGCGATCGATGTCGCCAACTTCAGTACCGCCGACGGCGCCGATGTAATGCAGTGGTTCGCCATCGGCGGCACTAATCAGCAATTCGATGTCGCCGTGTTAAGCGATGGCACCTATTCCATTCGCGCCGTGCACAGCGGTAAAGCGCTCGATTTGTGGGAGTGGAACCCCAATGATGGCGCCGAAGTACGGCAATGGGCGTACACCGGTGCAGACAACCAGCGCTGGTATATCAATTCAAGTGGTAGCGATTACTACTCCATCACTAATAAAGTCGGCGGCCGCGCGTTGGATGTATGGGGTATGAGTATGTTCGCCGGTGCTGATGTACGCCTGTTCAGCTACTGGGGTGGCGCAGGGCAGTTGTGGACTTTCCAGAAAGTCGGCAGCGCGAGCGAGTGCGTGGCGGGCGCAACCCTGACCAACAAGTTCGTCGATTGCGGCGGTAAAACCATCGGTCTTAGTTGTAATGCCGACAGCGAATCCCAGCCTGCGGTAATTACGCTGAAAAACTCATCCATCCGCAATGTGAAACTCGCCGCCAATGGTGGGTCAGACGGTATTCACTGCAACAACGGCAATTGCACCCTGACCGACGTGGTTTGGAACGATATCTGTGAAGACGCGGCGACCAATAAGTCTGAAGGCGGCACCATGACCATCGTTGGTGGCTCGGCTTACAACGCATCGGGCAGTGGCTATGGCGGCAAGCCGGACAAGATCTTCCAGCACAATTCCAAAAACAGCACCACGATTGTTTCCGGTGGATTCACTGCAAAAGGAACTAACGGCAAACTGTGGCGTTCATGCGGCAATTGCTCTAGCAATGGCGGCCCGCGCAACCTGATTGTGTATGACGCGAAAGTAGACGGCACTATTGGCAGCATCGCCGGGGTAAACCGCAATTTTGGCGATAAGGCGACTATCCGCAACCTGAAGATCAAAAGTTATTCGCGCGGTAAACCGCCGGTGTGCGAAGAGTTCAAAGGGGTGCAGAAAGGGAGCGAATCGACGAAATATGGCGAGTACTGGAACACCGCTAACTGCGATGTATCGACCAGTGATGTAAGCGCGCTTTAAGTCATTCGCCGCCTCTTTGCGATTGTTTTGTTGTTGTATTTAAGCCGGGCTTGTACCCGGCTTTTTTGCATTTAGCAGCAACAAACTCAGCAGACGCACAAATATTCTTGCATTATTTGTATTATAAGATATTATATTACAAATAGATGGTTGATCCCCCCAATGTTTTAACCTCTATCGCTCACCAGAGCTTGTGTTTTGTCAGGAGTTATCCCTTTGTCGTTGGATGGTGTGTTGCTGTTTAACCACACCACTTTTTCAGCCGCTACAGCTATCTGTGGCGGCTTTTTTTATTTCTGTGGCATAAAAAAACCGCTGGTCTTTATGGCCAGTGGTTGTAGTTGTATCGCTATGGTAGCGGATGGTTGATCTACCAAAAGTAAGCGTAAATTGCCGCTGTAATCCCCACAATAATAGCGGTATGGATATAGTCCCACTTATCGATGCTCGCTTTGATTTCGGCTTTTTGCTCAGCGCTAATCGAACCATAGGTGAGCCCTGCGAGTTGGGCATCGCTTGCGGGTTTGGTGAATAAACTCACGATAATCACCAGTGCGCAAATCACCACAAATAAGAGCGAGCAGTAATAAAGCCAATTCATAGTAACGAGACTATAAAGCAATCCATCCGGATTTAATTGGTCTTTAAAAATCGTTAATACCAAACGCAACATGCCCAATACAAACCCGCTCACTAATCCAATAAAACCGGCAGCTGGGGTAATGCGTTTGGAAAATACGCCGAGCAAAAATACCACGGCAATTCCTGGTGCGATTAACGCTTGTACCAATTGCAAATATTCATAGAGCACATCGGACACCATTTGCATTACCGGAATCCACACCACGCCTAAAATCACCACCACCACAGTGGCCGTGCGACCAACGCTCAACAATTTGGCTTCGCTGGCGTTAGGTTTATATTTTTTATAAAAATCGATGGTGAATAGCGTTGCCGATGAATTGAATAATGAAGCAAGTGAACTCATGAGCGCTGCAAGCAAGCCGGCGATTACAATACCTTTCACACCGGAAGGTAATAGTTCTGACACCAGAACTGCGAAAGCCTGATCGGCGCTTTCAATATGGATTTTTCCCTGCGCATGCAACGCGAAAGCGATCATGCCTGGAAAGAGGAAAATAAAAACCGGCAGTAATTTTAAATAGCCCGCAAAAATAGTTCCGCGTCGTGCAGCTTGAATACCTTTAGCGGAAAGCACACGTTGCACAATATATTGGTCTGTACACCAATACCAAAAACCGATAATAAATGAACCAAAAATGACGCCCGGCCAAGGGAAGTTGGCATCGCTTGCTGAGCGAATTAAATGCATGTTCTCGCCATTAATACGTTCGAGTTCGGCAAAGCCGCCCACTTTTTCCAATCCGACAACCAATATCACCAGTGAGCCAATAATTAACACCGGCGTTTGCAATACTGATGTCCACATAATTGCTTTCATGCCGCCGAGTACAGTGTAAATTCCCGTCACCACCACAAGACCCAATGCAGCGATCCAGAAAAAATCGATACCCCAAAGTGAATCAATTCCCAGCACGGTTTTTAATACGATTCCGCCAGCGTATACCGTCACCGATACTTTGGTCAGCACATAACTCACCAGCGAAATAAACGATAAAAAAGTGCGTGAGCTGGACGAATAACGTCGCTCCATATACTCCGGCATGGTGTACACCTTGCTGCTCCAATAGAAGGGCGCAAACACCCAGCCGAGCAACAAAATAATCCAGGATTGCAACTCCCAATGGGCCATCGCCATGCCCGATTGCATACCCGCACCGGATAAGCCTACTAAATGTTCGGAGCCAATATTGGAAGCGAAAATCGACGAGCCAATTACTAACCAGCCGGCGTTGCGCCCTGCGAGAAAATAATCCGAAGTGTCTTTTTCCTTTTCAAGTAGTGACCAAATGACGACGGCGACCAGCAACAGCATGAAGCCGGCCAGCACCACCCAGTCGAGGGAGGAGAAGTGAATCATGGGGGTACCTTTTTATTGGTGTTATTACGAGGTTATTGGCCTTCTTAAAGGAAATGTCAGCCAGAAAACAGCTTTAATAGGTTGATCACCCTTTGAGCGATATTATTGTAATACAAATATTGGCGGGCAGAATACGGCCTGGTTTGGCGTGAATTTTCGTAAGCTGTTTTTGGGTGACAAGTTTATTTTTAACCAGTTTTTTGCTGTTTTTGTAACTCTAGGTAACGAAACGGGTGGGTAACTTGTTACTCATTGTTAGGTTTCCGTAAAAAAGCACGCTTTCCGTTGACGGTGCTAAGGGCAGAGAAATACCATTAATTTGTCTTACAATATGTAGAAATTGGTGCCTATTTAAATCGGCATCAATAACCGCGCAATAAGACAGGATTGATAGGCCAATAATATTGGTTGCACTAGCTACGCCAGAAGCACATTCGGCGGCGACCACATCCGGGAGAGCATTCATGTTCCAGAAAAAAACACTCAGTTTGTCTATTGCCATGATCGCCGCTTTGGGCGCATCTACGGCGGTAGTCGCACAAGACGATCAAGTTGAAGAAATTATCGTTACCGGTATTCGCGGTAGTTTGACGCAAGCCTTGGATGTAAAACGCGATAACACCCAAATCGTGGATGCGATTGTTGCAGAGGACATTGGTAAGTTCCCCGACAATAACGTGATCGAAGCGATGCAGCGCATCACCGGTGTGCAGGTAACCAATCGTGCTTCAGGCGAAGTGTCTGCCATTTCTATCCGTGGCTTGACCGACATTAACACCACCGTTAACGGACGCAATATATTTACCGCATCGGGTTTGGCTGTCGCATTGCAAGACATTCCAGCCAGTTTGATCAAACAAGTGGATGTTTATAAAACCCGTTCTGCCTCGCAAATTGAAAATGGTATTGCCGGTTCGGTTGATATCAAAACCCAGCGTCCATTTGATTTTGACGGATCCAAGTTTGTATTGGCTGCGCGCGCAATTAATCAAGAACAAGCAGATGAAATTGATCCAAACATCAGCGGCTTGGCCAGCAATCGTTGGGATACCAGCGCAGGTGAATTTGGGGCTCTGGTGAACCTGTCTTACGCAGAAACTAATTATCGCGATCAAAGCGTAACGCCCGGTGCGATGGTGCCATTTGCCACTAATAATCCGGTTGCGCCATTCACTAGCTACGAACGTATTTTCTTAACTCACGAATCTTCGCCTGGTGTTTTAGATGTTGTTGAAAACCCAATTTGGACTCCAGGTTTACTAGATGGAATGCCAAGTACACCAGGCTCAACTGTGAATGTTAATGGTGAGCCAATGGAGTACTTGCTCGGCCGCGATGCGATTTTTGCAAGCGATCTCACTGGTAAGCGCGAGCGCACCGCAGCAAATGTTTCTTTCCAATTTGCACCTAATGATACCTCTGAGTACATGTTCGAGGCTTTCTACAACGGTTATCGCAATGAATCTTTCAATTCATTGTTATTTTCTTTTGCTGACTGGTGGGGCGCATACGAAACCAACCCATCTGCTGCCAATATCGAACTTTTCCCAAATACCAATATTGTCAAATCTCGCAGCGTGTCCAACCAATATATGTTTACCAGTGGCGATCTGGCGACAGGCAAAACTGATAGCTATGTTTATGCATTGGGTGGTAATTGGGATATTGGTGACAACCTGAAAGTAAAATCTGAGTTGGTGTATCAAGATAGCGAATATTCTACTGATTTTGTCGGTATGCGCTTTGATAAGGGCGGCTATCAGTTAGACATTGATTTCAATGCGGGTGGCGGTTTGCCTGCATATAATTTCCCTGACAATCCTGCCACTACTAATGTTGATGAAAGTGATTTGACCGACATGGTTGCCTGGAACAGTGCGCAATTTTATGACTCAGGTACACAAAGCAATGGTGATGCAACCACCTTTACTACTGATGCAACCCTGACAACTGATTTTAGTATTTTCACCGCATTTGATTTTGGTGTGCGTATCGATAACCGCACTGCATCAGAAGCAAATCGCAGACAAGGATTTAAAGACAGCAATGTTACTGATTATGATCGATATGTAGTTGTAGGCGATTCATACAATGGTGCAATCCCTATTGAAACAATTGACGGTCTGGCCTCTGTTAATAAAGGCTTCTTTGATGGCCAAGCCGATGTCCCCACAACCTGGGCTGTTGCAAATGGTCACTATTTGAAACGTAATCTTGGTGAATTCAGAGGGCTTTATGGTCTGATTGAATTACCTATGGTGACAGGTTTTGACATTGAAGAACTGACCACATCTGCTTACGTTACTGCAAAATTCGACACTGAATTTGTGGGCAAGCAATTGGATGGTGAGATTGGCGTGCGTTATACCGGTTCCGACACCGATATGGTATTCACTGATATCAACAAACAACTGGATAATTCAACGCGTGATAATAGTGCCTCAGATAGCGCTGACACTTCTAAATTTCTACCAAGTTTAATGGTTCGCTATCATTGGACTGATAATTTGGAGTCGCGTTTTGCATATACCGAAACTTTGCGTCGCCCAGCATTCAGCCAACTTAATGCCAACATTACCCAGAACGAAGATGTTACCAATGTAGGCTATGGTACCGCGTTTAGTGGTAATCCAGATTTGGCGCCTGTTGAATCGAAAAACTACGACTTGTCTTTGGAGTGGTATTTCGCAGAAGGCAGCTCGTTATACGGTACTTTATTTCAGCGTGATATCGAAGGTTTTATCATCGATTTCCGCCGTCAAGTTCAGCTCGAAAAACCTGACGGGACCATGGGCACTTATGTAATGAGTCAGCCATACAACGCGTCCAATGGCGAGTTAAAGGGTTTGGAATTGGGCGCAGTGTGGTTCCCGGATAATTTACCTGCAGCGTTGGATGGTTTTGGTATTCAGGCGAGCTACACCGCATTGGATTCATCACAAACAACGCCAATCACTGATGCCGCAGGCAACATCACTAGTACTAAAGAAACCGATTTGTTTGGAGTATCTGATGAGTCGTACAGCGCAGTCCTGGCTTATGACAAATATGACGTGGGCGTACGTTTGTCTTATACATGGCGTAGTGAGTTCTTGAATAACTACGAAGCCGCATCATTTGCTAACCCGCTCGAAATCTGGAGAAAGCCGGAGTCAAGCCTTGATCTTCAAATTAGCTACGACGTAAACGACAATTTGTCTCTTACTCTGGATGGCACCAACTTGACCGAAGAAATTTACCAAAGTTACTACGGTGAAAATGGTGCAACTACCAACAACTTTGGTTCTGCTCTTTACAGTCGTACCTTCGCACTTGGTGCTCGTTTGACTTTCTAAGTTGTACTTCGCTTTTGTTAAAACACTTAATAGCTTCTATTAAGTGTTTTAACTAACTCATAAAGGCCAATCATTGGTCTTTGCCGTTGAGTTTCATTGTTGCTTTTGAATTTCAATTGCAATGATGGGACTCATTTTTTTTGTTCCGTCGAAAATAATCAATAAATGAGGGATTTTCTATGCGTAACATCGTTCGCTTGTTAAAAAGTGTTGCTGTTGTTGCTTCAGTTTTTTGCAGTCTTCACACTGCTGCTATTACGCTTAATGGCACAACGGATATTCACGATCCGTCCACCATTATCAAAGAAGGAAATACTTACTGGACATTTGGTACGGGTGGTGGCGCCAGTAATTTTCCGATCAACGCACTTTATTCAACCGATATGGTGAATTGGCAGCGTGGCCCATCGCCGATTGCAGCTAATACCTATCCCAGTTGGATCAACAGTAAGGTGCCGGGTTTCGACGGCAATTTCTGGGCGCCTGATGTAATCGAAATGAACGGGAAATATTATTTATATTACTCCGCGTTCTCATCGACTTCGGGAATGCGCTCAGCAATTGGCGTGATGGTAACCAACTCGCTGAACAATCCCAACTGGACTGATTTGGGAATGGTGGTGTCCACCATTGACGAGGGCACCTTGGGTGGTCAGCCGGTGAACGCAATCGATGCAGGTTTGTATCGCGATGCACAAAATAATGTGTGGATGGTTTACGGATCGCACTATGCAGGAATTTTTGTTCGCCAAATAAATCCATCAACCGGGAAATTAGTAAATTCCACGCGCTATCCGGTGGTCGGCAACAACTACGCGTGGCATGAATTTGAAGCAGCACAAGTAAAATACATCAATGGTTATTACTACATGTTTGTAAACCTCGGTGAATGTTGCCAAGGTAAAACCAGCGACTATTACGTAGTGACAGGTCGCTCCACCAGCCCGACCGGCCCGTTTCTGGATAAAAACGGCGTGAGCTTGTGGAATTATGGTGGCAGTACCGTGTTGATGACCGATGGAAAATATATCGGCCCAGGTCACTTTGGTTACTACTACAACAGTGGCCAGCATTTGGCATCCATCCATTACTACGATGGCACCACCTCAACGGGTTGGCCTGCGCGTTTGGATTTATTGCAAATGACTTTTTCAAATGGATGGCCAGTATTGAGCCGGAATTTTTCCATCAAATCGGATAGCAATGCGCGGGTGAATGGTACGTATCGCATTACACCGGTGCATTCGGGTAAATCGCTTGATGTCGAAAATTGTGCAAGCGCAGCAGGTACTAATCTGCGTCAGTGGACTTGGCTCAATAACAATTGCCAGAAATTTTCCATCACTTCGGTGGATGGTATTTGGCATAAAATTTCGCCGCTCAGTGCATCGGGCTTGGCGTTTGATGTGAATTCATTTTCAACAGCGAATGGCGCGAACCTGATGCTATGGAATTCTTTTAGCAATCACGCTCAACAATTCCGTTTTCAATCGGCAGGTTCAGGTCGTTACCGGATTGTGAATCGCAACAGTGAAAAATGTTTGGATATTTCGGCCTCTGCTACGGCAGATGGTGCAAACCTGAATCAGTGGGAATGCCTTGCGAATGCCACTAACCAAATGTTTACGCTGCAAGCACAATAGATATTAATGTCAATAAAGAAAGGGGTTGTCGATGAAGTTTAAAACGTTTTATTGCGCGCTGGTGTTGTGTGCCAGCTGGAGCAGTTTGCCAGCGGCGGCATTGGAGTTGGTTCCATTGCGCAATGTGCAATTACTCGATAGCCCCTTTTTACACGCCCAAAATACTAACAAAGAGTATTTGATGGCGCTGGATGCCGAAAAATTGTTAGCGCCGTTTCGCCGCGAAGCCGGCTTGCCTTTTAAAGAAACTTACGGCAATTGGGAGTCCACCGGTTTGGATGGCCACATGGGCGGGCACTATGTTTCCGCTTTGGCGTTGATGTATGCCTCCACTGGCGATAAGGCGGTATTGAAGCGTTTAAATTACGTGGTGGCAGAATTAAAAAAATGTCAGGAAAAATTAGGCAGTGGTTATATAGGTGGTATTCCCGACAGTAAAAAAATGTGGGATGAAATCGCCAAAGGCGATATACGTGCCGACAACTTCTCAACCAATGAGCGTTGGGTGCCTTGGTATAACATCCACAAAATTTACGCTGGTCTGCGCGATGCCTATTGGTACGCCGATAATAAAGACGCGAAAAAAATGCTGGTCAAATTATCTGACTGGACACTGGAGCTCACTAAAAACCTGTCGCCCGAACAAATGCAAACCATGCTGCGTACCGAGCACGGCGGTATGAATGAAATTTTTGTCGATGTGGCAAAAATTACGGGTGATAAAAAATACCTGAAACTGGCAGAAGCCTTTTCCCAGCAAGCGATTTTACAGCCGTTGGAAAAATCACAAGACCAGCTCACCGGCTTGCATGCCAATACCCAAATCCCTAAAGTTATTGGCTTTAAGCATTATGGCGATGCTACTAACAATGAAGAGTGGAAAAAAGCCGCGGAGTTTTTTTGGCAAACCGTAATCGATAAACGTACCGTGGCGATTGGCGGCAATAGTGTAAAAGAGCATTTTCACGATACCGCCGATTTCGCGCCAATGATCAATGAGGTCGAAGGGCCGGAAACCTGCAACACCTACAATATGCTTAAGCTAACGGAGATGTTATATCTCTCGTCGGGTGAGCAAGCTAACCCACAGATGAAATACGCTGATTACTACGAGCGCGCGCTCTACAACCATATCCTCGGTTCACAAAATCCCACTACTGGCGGCTTTGTCTATTTCACACCCATGCGCCCCAATCATTACCGCGTTTATTCACAAGTGCATGATGGCATGTGGTGCTGTGTTGGCTCTGGTTTGGAAAGCCAATCCAAATACGCTGAATTTATTTACGCGCGCGATAAAAAATCAAAACAACTGCCAGAAGTGTTCATCAATTTATTTATTCCGTCGCACATGGAGTGGAAAGAGCAGGGCATTAAGCTGACGCAAAACACGCTCTTCCCCGATGCAGAAACTACCACCGTTGTGATTGATAAATCTGCACACTTCCGTTTGCAATTGCGCTATCCGGGTTGGGTGGAAGCTGGAAAGTTAACGCTGAGTGTGAATGGTAAAGCTGTGGATGTGACGCAGCAGCCGGGTAGCTTTATCGCGCTGGAACGCCGCTGGAAAAAAGGCGACAAAGTTGAATTGACCTTGCCGATGCGTTCGACATTGGAAAAGATGCCCGATGGTTCCAACTACTATGCCATCCTGCATGGCCCGATAGTGCTCGCCGCTAAAACCCAGCCGTTTACAAATGAAAAGGTGAATTACTTTGGCGATGACTCGCGCATGGGGCATATCGCCAGCGGCCAAATGTGCCCATTAGAAGCAGCGCCGTTTTTATTGGGTAACTCGCAAGACTTTATCCAAAAATTAAAACCGGTTGCAGGCAAGCTGCTGACATTTGATGTCTCGGGTTTGATCAATGGCAAACAAATGGCCCATGTTGAATTGATTCCATTTTTCCGTTTGCATGAATCGCGCTACAGCATTTATTGGCCCTACACTACAGCGGCTGATGTAGAAAAAGCCCGCGCACAAGCCGCTGCCGCCGAAAAAGCGCGTTTGGATTTGCAAGCAAAAACTATCGATCAGGTAGCGCCCGGCGAACAGCAACCAGAGTCAGATCACTTTTACAAAGGCGAACAAAGCGAAGCTGGTTTGTATAGCGGCCGCCATTGGCGTCACACTCGCGCTTGGTTCAGTTATGAGCTGAACGATAAAAAGCAGGAAGCAAAAACACTACAAATTACCTATGCCGGTATTGATGCTGGCCGCCAATTTGAAATTCAATTGAATGGTGTAGTGATCGCGAAAGTGGAGTCCATCGGTAATGCCAAAGAGTTTTTTACTGTCGACTATGCAATCCCGTCTGAGTTAATAAAAAAAGCGAAAGGCAAATACACCCTGAAATTTGTCGCGGCACCTGGCTCGGTGGCGGGAGGAATTTATGGGGTGAGATTGTTGCGCTAAGCATCGGGCAATTTACGGGTCGAGTAGCTGCTCGCGTATTTCCAGAATTTTCGGCAGGGCTTTTTGATAGGCCGCCACTAGTTCAGGATCAAATTGTTTGGTTGATTGATCGAGTATGTATTGCGTTGCCTCGTCAATTGACCAGGCTTTTTTGTAGGGACGTATACTGGTCAATGCATCGAAAACATCGGCCAGCGCAATGATTCTCGCTGCAATGGGAATCTCCTCGCCAACCAAACCGCGCGGATAACCGCTGCCATCCCATTTCTCGTGATGACACAGCGCAATCACTCCTGCTAATTGAAGGAGTGATGATTTGTCATCGCCGATTATTTCTGCACCTATGCTGGTGTGTTGCTGCATGATCGCCCATTCTTCGGGCGTGAGCTTGCCGGGTTTTTGCAAAATTGCATCGGGAATTCCGATTTTGCCGACATCGTGCATGGGTGCTGCATTAAATATTTCTTCCGCATCTGCTACACCCATTCCTGCCGCCAGTGCAATTTCGCGGGCGAAGTGGCTCATGCGAATCACATGCAAGCCGGTTTCGTTGTCTTTGTATTCGGCAGCGCGGCCAAGGCGCTGGATAATTTGCAGGCGCGTTTCGCGCAACACTTCCGCACTGACGAGCGACAGATGGGCTTTTACCCGCGCAAGCACAATCGGTGCACTGACCGGTTTGGTGATGTAATCCACGCAGCCCACAGAAAAACCTTCGGTTTCATCCTGATCGTCCGCAAGGGCGGTGACGAAAATAACGGGAATCGCCTGGGTCTGGGGATTTTGTTTAAGTCGCTCGCAGGTTTGAAGGCCGGTGAGGCCGGGCATCATGATGTCGAGCAGGATCAGGTGTGGCCGTTCGGATTGAGCTAGCGCCAGCGCTTTCTCTCCATCACGCGCGAAAATCAATTGATAATCATGCTGCAAAATTTGTCGTAAGACCTGCAAATTAACAGGCTCATCGTCGACGACTAATAATGTGGGTCGGCTATCGCGATGTTGGGTCATGATGCTTTAAGTAGCCTCCGGTTGTGTGGTCTCCAACGGTGGAGCCTATGTGTGCCGTTTGACCCAGTCGGCGCTGTTCATCCATTGCTCCAGCAGCTCGGTGGCAGTGTCAAAATCAAACTGATCCAACGCATCTTCCAGTTGTGACCAGTGTGTTGCAGAGAGCAACGATTTCAGTTGGCCGAGGCTTTCGTCATCGATTGTCGAATGCTTTGATGCATCGGCAACGCGCTCCAGCAGCGCAAGCGGGACATCGATGCTAGTGGTAGCAATTCCAGGAGCATCAGTTCCAGAAAAATCAATGCCGCCATTTGCGGCAATCGTTGGCGATATTTCTCGCTCGCGTTGATTGAGTAAAGCATCCACTCCCGACAATGCCAGCGCGAGTGCCGCGAACAGGGGTGCTGGTGGTGTTTGCTGTTGTTCTATTTCGGCCAGAATTTGGGTTACACGATTAAGCCCGAGGTTGGCTGCAGCGCCTTTGAATCGGTGCGCAAGCGCTTGCGTATCGCTGCTGTCCTGTTCGAGCGGGTTGCGTTTTATATCGTCACGGAATTGTGCGATGGCTTTGTACAGGCGCTCTTTGTCGCCCCAGCGGCGCTCAGCGGCGACCATATCGATTACCGATGCTTCGCCAGTGGAGGCTATTGTTGGAGCGGGGGCAGTTGACGCTCGGTTGTCGGTATCGCAATTCAAACAGCGGGCAATTTCATTGTAGAGCGCGGTCTTGTCGATAGGTTTGGAGGCAAAACCGTCCATACCTGCCCGATAAGCATCTTGCCGGTCCTGAGGTAATACGCTCGCAGTAAGGGCGATAATCGGGGTCGGTTTGCGCTGCATAAGGCGCTCCCAATCGCGGATGATTTTGGCCGCTTGCAAGCCATCGACTTCAGGCATTTGCACGTCCATAAGGATGATGTCGAAGATTCCCTCCTGGAATTTTGCCCAGGCATCCAGGCCATTATTGGCGCATTGGACTTTGTGCCCATCGCGCGTGAACATCAGCTCCAGCAGCTCCAGGTTTTGCGGCACATCGTCGGCAACCAATAGCTTCAGCGGCGGTAATTGTGCGGTGACAATCTTGGCGGAGGCGCTTTGCGCATCGGTTGTTGCCAATGGCAAAAAGATGGTGAAGCAACTGCCGTGGCCTTCGCGGCTGGTCACGCTGATTTTCCCGCCCATGCGCTCGGTCAGTTGGCGGGCGATGGTGGTGCCCAAGCCAGTGCCACCAAAGCGCCGTGCCATTGAGACATCCGCTTGTGTAAAGGGGGTGAAAATATGCTCGATGCGGTCGGCAGCGATGCCGATGCCAGTGTCGATAATTTGCAGCTGTATGCCGCCATCACTTGGGTTCACGGTTAAGCGCACTTCGCCGCGCGGCGTAAATTTAATGGCGTTGCCCAGCATGTTGATCAGGATTTGGCGAATGCGCAGTTCGTCGCCGATCACTTGAGTGCGAAGTGTTTCGGCGTATTCGAATTTTAGCTCCAAGCCTTTTTTATCTGCCTGCAGTTGCAGTTCTGCCAAAATTCGCTCGCAAAGTTCCCGGAGTGAAAAGGGGTGGGCATCCAACTCCAGGGCGCCGCGTTCGAGTTTGGCGGTGTCCAGGATGTCATTGAGCAGCCCCAGCAGCGAGCGGGCGGCATGGCGAACCGTCTGCATGTGCTTGCTCTGGAGGGGGTTGAGCGGCGAATCCATCAGCAGTTCGGTAAAGCCGATAATCGCATTCATCGGCGTTCGGATTTCGTGGCTCATATTGGCAAGGAACATTCCCTTGGCCACGGCTGCAGCCTCGGCGCTTTCTTTCGCCTCCAGTAAATCCTGCTCCATGGCTTTGCGCTCGGTCAGGTCAATAGCGATTTTGAAGATCTTCCAGGGCTTTCCGTCCACATTGAGGATAGGATTATAGGCCGCCTGGATCCAGATTGGGTTGCCGTCGCGGCCGATACGAAAGAACTCGCCACTTTGGAAATTACCCTGCTGTAAGTTGCCCCAGAAGGTATTGTACTCATCACTGCCAGCTTCATCGGGCGAGCAGAGGATGCGGTGGTGCCGCCCCATTAGTTCGCTTTTCAGGTAGCCGGTCAGCCGCAGGAAGTTATCGTTCACGCCGATGATGGTGCCGTCCATATCAAACTCGGCTACCGCGAGTGCCCGTCCAATCGCTTGTACTACCCCTTCAAATTCATAGGCGCGGCGTACCGAGTCGGTAATATCGATAATCACCCCGTCGATCCATTTGGGGTTGCCTTTGTCGTCATAGGCTCCGCTTGAGGTTTCGGATACCCAGTGCTCCGTGCCGTCGCGGTGCATGACCCGATACTCACAATGCAGGGCGCGCTTGTTGAGCAGTGCGTCATGCGCTTGCTTGTCGATCCGCTCTATATCGTCTGGATGGATCATGTCGCCCAGGGTAATTCGGCCGGCGATAAATTCCTCCGCTTTCCAGCCGGTCACCCGTTCTACCGCGTCGCTAATAAAAATGGTGCGCCAGGGCGGGGCGATTTCGCCGCGGAAGGTAATGCCGGGGATATTGCTGATTAGGCTGCGGGATTGCTGTTCGCGTTCGCGTAAACGCGACTCGCTGCCTTGCAGTTGGGTATAGAGCTGGCGGTAACGCAACAGCAGATTGCCCGCGAGTGCGATAACACTGAGGGCAATGGTCATCACGGTGATGACGGTGGCGAGGAAGATATGGTTTTCAGTGGTGTCGAGGGTGTTATCCGCTACACCGATAAAGCGTGCTGCTTTCATGCCGGTGTAGTGCATCCCCGCAATTGCCAGCCCCATCACCACACTGGCCAGCACATTTTTTTGCAGTGGGGTTAGTTGAGCTTGATCGCGCAAACCAAAGCGAATCCAGAGTGCGAGTATCGCCAGGATGACCGCAACCAAAATGGAGAGCGCGAACCACCGGGGATCGTACTTGAGGACGATATCCATATGCATCGCGGCCATGCCGGAGTAGTGCATGGTGCCAATACCTGCGCCGACTAACACACCGCCCAGCAATAGCCGTTTCCGGCTAATCGTATCGCTCGACAGCATATGCAGCGCAACCCAGGACGCGAAAATCGAGGGAATCATTGAACCCAGGGTGATCAGGGGGCTGTAGTGCACATGGTCGCCAATACGGAACGCCAGCATGCCGATGAAGTGCATCGACCAAATGCCGCCGCCCATCGCCAGTGAGCCGGTGAGCAGTGCGATATGTGCGTGAAATGTCTTGGGCGCACGGCGCGCCATGGCGGCTATCTGCAAACCGATATTGGACGAACCTATGGCGATTAACAGCGAAAGAAGAACCAGCCAAGGGTTGTAGCTGCCCTGCAAGAGCGTGCTTGGGTCGGGGTCGATAACAAAGAGATTTAGCATGAAATATCGGAAACTACCTGGGCGAAGGGCATGCAGTAGAGCCTAGTTCACACCAGTTATTTAATCCAAATTAAAGATGGGTAAAGCCTGAGCTATCAAAAACTTAGCCGCTTTGGCGTCTGGAAATTAATACGGTAAGTGTGTCGGCCTCAGAAAGGCTGGCATCAATGAATTCGGCCTGTGCACGTGTCTGATGAAGGAGCGCCATAAGCAGGCGAACATCGTCGTACATTTCTCCGTGTGTTTCGTTGCACAAGCGACGCCCCATTTCCTGGGCCAAACGCAAAATTTCGGATAATTCATGTGCAGTTTCGGCCTGCTCGGCCTTGAGTTGATGTTGCAAAAGCTGTTCATGATTCATGGTCGATTTCCATTTAACGCATTTGTGGAGCTAACACCTATTTCAGGTTAGCCCCGCAGACGCGTTTAAACAAAGATGAAAAGCTAATAACTTGGGGGAGTTAAAGGCTAAAAGTTACTAGCAGGAGTCAGACTCAAGAGGTTATTTCTGGCGTCGACTTTGGAAGCTATCCAGCTCTTTTTCATCCACTAAAGGCCAGCCTTCCTGATCCCAATGAATATTCAGGATCTTTAATTTTTGCAAATAGTTGTCGGCAGTTTCATAGGCATGCAGTACTAAATAATCTTTTCCATCCCAGGTATAAGCACTGTTATGGCCTAAACCAACCCACTTTTTATTGCCCTTGATGAGCAAGCTGCCGCCACCGTCGTTCATGTCTTCTCCGGCGCGATCAACATAGGGGCCAGTAACGTTTTTGGAACGACCAACCACAAGGTGATAAGTCGAGTTGGCGCCTTTGCAGCACAGCCCCCAGGATGCGAATAAGTAATAGTAATTACCTTTTTTCAAAATAAACGGGGCTTCAATTTCTCCGGGGCCGGCAGTGCTAGTGGTATCTGTGTTGTTAGCGGTGGAGGCCACCTGATCGCGCTTGGCAATGCTGTGCCACTCTTGTGGTTCAGCCGGACGTGTCCAATCACTATTTAATTTGAAAATCTTCAAGCCACTCCAGAATGAGCCAAAGCTCATCCAGGCAGCACCTTGTTCATCAACAATGATGGCAGGGTCAATCGCATTCCAGGCGTCGCGATTGGGCACAGATTCAATCACTATGCCTTTGTCTTCCCAGCGATAATCCGGCGATTTTGGATTCAGAGTTTTATTGACAGTCACCCCGATTGCCGAGGTGTTTTTGCCAAAGGCCGAGACCGAGTAATACAAATAAAACAGGTTGTTGTGCTGGATGATATCCGGCGCCCACAGGTGGCCATTAAAGCTGGGGGATACAGACTTTGCCCAGGTAGGTTCAGTCGCAAAGGCGCGGTCGGAATATTTCCACTTCACGCGGTCTTTGGAGCTGTAAATAGTGATGCCAGGGCCGGTGCTGAACAGATACCAGGTATCGCCCTCGCGGGTCATGACCGGGTCGTGCACATCGACTTGTTTTGCTTGGGCGACAAAACTGGAGCAGAGCAGGGCACCCAGCGCGAGCGCGCGAGCGTAAAAAAAGGTTAGTTTGGATAAAGGCATGTCTCTCTCACTTGGTCTAATTCTTAGAATATGTAATATAATATTAAACTTTAAATAATAACAGTTAACTCCTGTTAAGGCGGTTTTGAGTGCTGCCTTAGTTGGATGCGAATGCGAGGAGTGTGCGATGAAGTATGGCTTGGTTTTACCGCTAGTAGTGATCCCGCTGGTAATGTCGCTAGTTTTGTCGGCCTGTAAACCGGTGAATGAGGATGTAGCTCCGACCAATGCAGCAACGCCCGCAAAGGTGCCCGATATATTTATCGCCCAGCGCGCCGATCCATTTATCCATCGCACCCCTGACGGCCATTATTATTTTATTGCCACTGCCCCAGAGTTTGACCGCATTGAACTGCGCAGCGCAAATTCGCTTACCGGGTTAAAAACGGCAGATGCAAAAACCGTCTGGCGCAAGCATGAAACGGGTGTAATGGGAGCCAATATTTGGGCGCCGGAATTACATCATTTTGATAATACCTGGTACATCTACTTCGCTGCTGCTAATGCAGAAAAACCGTTTTTGATTCGTATGTATGTACTCGCCAATCGCAACGCTGATCCAATGCAAGGCGAATGGGAAGAGTTGGGTAAAGTGCAAACTGCACGCGATTCATTCTCGCTCGATGCCACCAGTTTTGAGCACAACGGCCAACGCTATCTGGTGTGGGCGCAAAAAGATCCGGAAGAAAAACTCAATTCGGCGCTCTATATTTCCACGCTGGTTACACCTACCCAAGTCGGCGATGTAGAAGTAGAAATTTCTCGCCCGGAATTGGATTGGGAAGTACAAGGTTATAAAGTGAATGAGGGGGCAGCGGTAATCATTCGTAATGGTAAAATTTTTATCAGTTATTCTGCGAGTGCAACAGACCACCGCTATGCAATGGGTTTACTCTGGGCAGATGTTGATGCCAATTTGTTGGATGCAACCTCGTGGCATAAATTGCCTCAGCCAATATTCAATACCAACGAACAATTAAAACGCTATGGTCCCGGCCATAACAGTTTTACCCTGGCGGATGATGGTCAAACTGACATTCTGGTATATCATGCGCGCGACTATTTGGAACTACAGGGCACTCCGCTGACCGATCCCAATCGCCATACTTATATTCGTCGCCTTGAATGGACGAGTGAAGGCTTTCCGGATTTTGGACAAAATAAACCGGACTAATTTTGTAATTAAATTTAATTATTGTTCTCTGAGACTTGGCAAATAATGACTACGGCAATTACGCAACGAGTATTCGGCACTACACCTGCAGGTGAAACGGTTACTGAATTTACCTTAACTAATAAGCGCGGCAGCATCGCCAAAATTATTAACCTCGGCGGCATTATCACCGAGCTGCATGTGCAGGATAAAAACGGCAAACTGGATGATATCGCCCTGGGTTTTGAATCACTCGAACCCTATCTGGAAGTTGGCCCTTATTTTGGTGCATTGATTGGCCGCGTTGGCAACCGCATCGCCAATGCCCAATTCACATTGGACGGTGAGGTTTATACGCTTGCTGCGAATAACGGCCCGAATAATTTGCACGGCGGTCCAAATGGTTTCGATAAGAAAGTCTGGGCAGCAGAGCCATTCGAAAATGGACAGGGACAAGGCCTGATATTGAACCTGTTGAGCGAAGATGGTGACCAGGGTTTTCCAGGTAATTTAAATGTCACTGTGACTTATCAGTTCACTCATGATGATGCGATGGTGGTGGATTATGTCGCTACCACTGACAAAGCGACTCCCGTCAATTTAACCCAGCATGCGTATTTCAATTTGGCTGGCATTAACAATGCTGGTGATGTGCTCAACCATAAAATGCAAATCTTTGCTGACCACATCAATGCAGTGAATGAGGTAGCAATTCCGGCAGGTGAACCTATGCCGGTTGCGGGCACTCCATTCGATTTTCGCGCGCCGTTGGCTATCGGCAGCCGCATCAATGACGATCACGAACAAATCAAAAACGGTTTTGGCTACGACCATAATTTTTTAATTAATCAAGCCAGCTACAAAGACCTCACACTCGCTGCGCATGTAGAAGAGCCAACGTCAGGCCGTGTATTGGAAGTGTTTACCCAAGAGCCGGGTGTACAGTTTTATTCAGGTAACTTTTTGGATGGCAGTCTGACTGGTAAGGGTGTGACCTACCAAAGACGCAGTGGTTTCTGTCTGGAGCCGCAGCACGCACCTGACTCGGTTAATCAATCACAATTTCCTTCAATCATTTTGCGCCCCGGTGAAGAATACAAAACCCGCACGATTTTCAAATTGTCAGTGAAATAATTTTGATTGAAGTAGCAATAAAAAACGCCCTGCATGAAAGTGCAGGGCGTTTTTGTTTTTTAGTTATCGGTTGTGGTTTAACTTTCCGCTTTGCTGCTTCTGGCAATTTCATTGATTTCATCAACCAGCTCTGGTAGTTGTGACTCATTGTAGCCAATATGAACAGAAGCAACTTTACCTTCCGCATTAACAATAACCATATGTGGAATGCCTTCTACACCGTATTTTTTACCTACGCGCTTTTTTGCATCGGACACTAATATTATGTCGCCAAGCTGCAGGGCCTTCTCCAGCTTTTTAAATAGACGGCGGTCTTCATCTATATTGATTGAAATGACTTGCAGGTTTTGCGGGCCAGCACTTTTTTGAATTCCGCTGAGAATAGGCAATTCTTTTTTACATGGGCCACACCACGAAGCCCAAAACGAAACTATGACGACCTTGCCTTTGAAGTCTGAAACTCGAATTTCTGTGCCGTCTGAAGTTTTGCCCACCAGATCAAATGGGGTGTCGCCAGCTTGAAATGGTTCTGAAAATGCAGCATTAGAGATAAGCAAACAAATAATGGAAATAAATAATTTCATGATGAGTCCTTTATATATAAATAAATGGTTATTGTTATGCGGTTATTGGGGGTGATAACTCTAGTTGATTGGCTCGTGGTTATTAGATTACATCTTGATTAAGCCCAAGCTCTTTTTGTAATTTCTTGGTTAAACCTAAAGAAACAATTCGATGTGATTCTTTTATGTAGTAGTGAAGTTCATCTTCCTGATCCTTTGTGATTTTATATTGCTGTATCCATTTCATTCCCCTTGATGCCAGATAGGGCGCTGGTCGAAACCCGGGCTGATCTTTCAATACATCAAAGTTGTAAGCAGAAACCTTGAATGAAACAGCCAAACCTTCAGCCTGGCTCCAACCACCAATCGCAAATACTTTTCCGCCCACTTTCCATACGTGTGCGCCGCCCCACTGATTGACATAGGATGTTGCAGGCAGTGAGCTACAATATTGATTGTATTCGTCGTAATTCAAACCTTGGTTCCTTTTAGGTGTATCGGTAATTTTAAATCCAATTGGTTTGCTTTTATTATTGATTTTGATCGGCGTGCGTTACTCAATAATCGCCACCAAAATTGCCGCAACCTCATCGCTAATAACTTGCGGTACTTTCTCTATTTTTACCGCTTTGCGTGCAGCAAGGTCCAAGGTACGAATTGCATTCACCAAGACAGCACCTTGAGTGTCCGTTCCGCTGCCGGTTAGGGTGACGGCAAAACCTTCGGTGCGAGCGAAGTTGCCGCCTTGAGTGATTGGAGCCACGAGGGAAAGGCCTAGTTTGTTAAACGCTTTAGGGGAAATAACCAGGCAAGGCCGATAATTGCCTTGGGTTTCTTTGCCTTCGGTGGGGTTTAAACAAACGCGGACGATATCTCCTTTATCAAATACTGGCATTAGATTTCATTCCCTACTGGTGTAATTTGTTCCCATGCATCCGCGTCCTTATTTTTAGGTGCGTTTGGATTACATTTTTTTAATAGTTCGTCGAGTGTGTATTTGGGTTTGCTTTGCGTGGGTTTAATAACGATACAGTTATCAACCACAGATACATCAATGCTATCGCCTTCACGTAGCTTCAACTCTTTAAGTACTGGCGCGGGGATAATCGCACCAGCCGAGTTTCCAATTTTGCGCACTTGGGTCAGCATAGGAGTCTCCGTTATTACACTGTTGCCACAGTGTTTCATGGCATTAGTTTGGTGTCAACAAGGTTATAACTCGCCGCAAGTGACTGGCAATGTAAAGTCCTGTTACCTGCCTTGGCATGACCTGCTTTTCTCGGTAAACTCGAATTGTCTTATAATATAATTAAAGCGGGTAATACCTGCGCGAGGAAATCATGATAAGAATCGCTAAGTTATTGTTTGTATTGGCTATGGCCGGAGTTTTGGCGAGTTGTGCAAACAAGGTGCCTGAATCGCTTGCCAGCCCCGACAAACAACTCGCTGTGAAGGTATTTATTACCGAGCAGCAAACACTGGCGTATAGCGTGGTGCGTGGGACCCAGCCTGTAATCCTCCCATCCTCCTTGGGGCTGCAATTAACAACAGCAGATTTTACCCAGGGCGTGAGTATTGAATCCCAATCGGCAATTACGCCGGTGACCGATAGCTACCAAATGCGCGTCGGTAAAAAGCGGGCGATTAGTTACAGTGCCAATGAGCAAACTTTTTTCATCACCAATGCACAGAGACAAAAACTCGCGCTGACGTTTCGGGTCTCCAATGATGGCGTGGCCTTTCGCTATGCGGTGACTGATCCGGTTATTGCCATTAAGCAATTCGTAAAGGAAACCAGCAGTTTTACTGTCGCACCTTCGGCAAAAGCCTGGCTGCAACCTATGTCAGTTGCACAAACCGGTTGGAGTAATACCAATCCCTCCTATGAAGAACATTATCAAATCGATGTGCCTGTCGGTACCGAACCGACATTGAAACAAGGCTGGGTTTTCCCCGCATTGTTTAATGCCAATGATAATTGGATTGTAATTTCTGAAGCGGCAATGGATGGCAGTTGGCATGGCTCGCATTTGCAACAGGGTGCAAGTGCAAATGAGTACACCTTGGCCGAGCCACAAGGTGCAGAAATATTTATCTCAGCAGCAGGCGCAAAAGGTGCATTGTTGGCCAATAGCGATGGTGCTTTAATTTCTCCTTGGCGCATTGTTGCGGTGGGTTCGCTTGCGCAAATAATGGAATCCACTTTAGGTACAGATTTGGCGTCGCCTGCAAGTGCAATGGATCAGTCGTTTATTAAACCCGGTCATAGCTCATGGAGTTGGGCAATTTTAAAAGACGATTTCACCACTTTCGCTGTGCAGAAAAAATTTATCGATTACGCCGCCGACATGCATTGGGATTACACCTTGATTGATGCTGACTGGGATAAAAAAATCGGCTACGAAAAATTGCAGGAGTTGGTGAACTACGCTGCGCAAAAAAATATCGGCATTTTGGTGTGGTACAACTCGTCCGGCGCTTGGAACCAAACACCTTACAGCCCCAAGAGCCAATTAATTACTCACGAGCAACGCAGTGCTGAGTTTGCGCGCTTGAAAAAAATCGGTGTGAAAGGTGTGAAGATCGATTTCTTCGGTGGTGATGGTCAATCCTTTATGCAGTACTACATCGATATTTTAAAGGATGCTGCTGCGCATCAATTGCTGGTGAATTTCCATGGCGCAACCTTGCCACGCGGCTGGCAGCGTACCTATCCTAATTTGATGACTATGGAGTCGATCAAAGGTTTTGAATTCACCACCTTTACTCAAGCAGATCAAGACCCGGTTGCTGCGCATGTAGCGACTGCATTGTTTGCACGCAATATTTTTGATCCTATGGACTTCACGCCTATGGCGTTTGGCGATATTCCCAATATCAAGCGCGTTACTGAAAATTCTTTCGAGTTGGCTGAATCGGTATTGATGATTTCGGGTGTGCAGCACTTTGCTGAAATTCCCGAAGGTATGGCCACCGCACCTGATTATGTAAAAGACTTCCTGCGCGAATTACCGCGTGAGTGGGATGATGTGAAATTCATCGATGGCTACCCGGGCAAGTTTGCTGTGATCGCGCGCAAGGCGGGTGATGCCTGGTACATCGCCGGTATTAATGCTGAAAAAGGCGTTAAAACGCTTACTCTGGATACGAGTTTTACTGGCGACAAAAAAGGTTATGTGATTACCAGCGGTTCAACTGAGCGCAGCTTCGATAAAAAAGAGATAGATAGCAAAACGCCGCAAACCATTAAGTTGCGCCCCAGTGCCGGCTTTGTGATGGTATTGAAGAATTAAAATAGATATGAAAAGAGAGAAGAAAATATGAGAGCTTTATTAACCAGCCTGATGTTGCCTATTTTTTTATTGAGTTGTGCAACCAAAGAACCTGCTACAGACGCTACCAAAGAGGCAGCACCCAGTGCGGAAAATGCTAACACCTTTACCAATCCGATTTATCCCAATGGTGCTGACCCTTGGTTGGAATATTTTGAAGGCAATTATTATTTAACAACCACTACCTGGACCTCGCAGTTGGTAATGCGCAAATCGCCAACGCTTGCAGGTTTGGCATCAGCAACGCCAATCCATATTTGGTCAGAAAGTGAATTGGAGCGCTGCTGTAATTTCTGGGCGTTTGAATTTCATCGCCTGAAAACTGAAAAAGGTTATCGATGGTATGTAATGTACACCTCCGGTATCGCTGAAAATTATGATCGCCAACATTTGAGTGTGATTGAAAGCCAGGGGGATGATCCGCTCGGCCCTTACACTTATAAGGGATCGCCAATGCCGGATACCTGGAATATCGATGGCAATTACCTTGAATATAACGGTCAGCTTTATTTGTTATGGTCTGAGTGGGTGAAAGACGAACAATCCATTTTTGTTGCGAAAATGGTAAACCCCTGGACGATTACTGGTGAGAAAGTATTAATTTCCAAACCGGATTATGAATGGGAAAAATCCGGCATGAAAGTGAACGAAGGGCCGGAAATTCTCAAACGTAATGGCCGCACATTCATGATTTATTCGGCGAGTTTTTGTAATACGCCGGATTACAAACTCGGTTTGATCGAATTGACTGGTGATCCGTTAAAACCTGAATCATGGAAAAAATCCCCTGAGCCTGTGTTTAGCAAAGCCAATGGCGTTTATGGTCCTGGTCACAACGGCTTTTTTAAATCACCCGATGGTACAGAAGACTGGTTGATATACCACGGCAATGCGAGTGAGAAAGAAGGATGCAGTTCAACCCGTTCGCTGCGCGCGCAAAAATTTACCTGGAATGCTGATGACACCCCACATTTTGGTGAACCAGTCGAAGCAGGAAAGCCGGTAATTTCTCCTGCTGGCGAAAATGGTCCATTAGTCACCAAAGTGCAAGGCACGCAAGTGCAGTTGGTAGGCAAAGCCAATCAACAATGTGTGAGCTTTGCTGCTGATGGAAAAATTACAGCAGCCGATTGCAAAAATGCGGCAGCCAGCAATTGGGTGTTGGATTACACCACCAATGGCAATTATCGTTTGGTGAATAAAGATGGCAAGTTTTTAGGGCAGGGTGGTGCAGCTTGTTCAGCGGGCGCAACCGATGCATTGAATATTGCCCCTTGGCACAATCAACTCTGCCAGCAGTGGCAATTGGTTCCGCACGATAAAGGCTGGGCAATGCTGGTAAATGCACAATCCAAACAGGAATTGCATTTTAATAATTGTGTTGAGCCGGCGCCGGTTGAAGGTAAAAAATCGGTAGAAGATGTGCCGCAATTTATCGAAAAAAAATCGGCGTGCAATTTGTGGCGTGTTCAAGCAGTTAAGCAAGTTGCGATTACCAGTGTTCAAAGTGGTAAAGCAATTAGTGTCGCTGGTACTACCAAAGCAGGCGCTAATATTGAGCAGGATGAATGGAATAATAAATCGACCCAGCGTTGGTCATTGGTGAGTGCGCAGGAAGGTTATTACTACATTCAATCAGTAGTAGATCCAAAGCTTTGTGTATCCATTGCCAACAAGTCGATTGTTCCCGGTAGTAATTCCGAATTAGCTGCGTGCGGCGATGTTCACACGCAATGGCAAGTGGACTTCCTGAATGATGGCACGGTTAAGCTGGCAAATCGCAAAAGTAATCTGGTGTTGGATTTGGCGCACTGTGGTGTAGCGAACCACACCAACTTTGCGCAAGGCCAATGGTTGAACTCCAACTGCCAGCGGTTCCAAATTAAGCCAATTCAATAATTGGCGATATAACTGGCGTTGCATAAATGCAGCGCCAGATTAAGCCGGGTCAGGTTTGATTAAGATAGGCAAATAAAAACGGCAGCCATTTGGCTGCCGTTTTTATTTTTGTTCCAACAGATATTGTTTACTTCTGTGCAGCGATTGCATCTTCAATAAAGTTCAGCGCTTCATCGATCAATGCCAGCATAGATTGTTTGGCGCGTTCGGGGTTGCGGTTTTTGATCGCATTGAACACTTTGGAGTGGTCCTCTACTACGCCTTCGTGATTGCCTTTGATTGGGTTGGTATGGCTGATACTCACACGCAGCGCGGTAGAAATAAAATCGCGCAGGCGAATATAAAAGCGATTATTACTTGCATAGAGAATGCTGACATGGAAGGCGATATCCGCTTCCAGATCTTCTTTGCTATTGCCTTCGGCTTTGCGCATGCCTTCGAGGGCTTTCTCAATATTATCCAATGCGGTCTGGTCTGCGTAGCGTGCGGCGAGGGCGGCGGCTTCGGGTTCAATGGCAATACGGACTTGTAAAAATTCTTTTAGTACATGTAGTGATGGCTTGCTTTCCAACACCCAGCGCAGCAGATCCGGGTCGAAAATATTCCATTGGTCTTCCGGTAAAATACGAATGCCCTGGCGTGGTTTACTGGAGATTAATCCTTTAGCGGAGAGCATTTTTACGGCTTCGCGCACTGCACTGCGGCTTACGCCAAATTTTTCACAGAGTTCTGCTTCGGTGGGGAGGCTGTCATCCAGAAATTCACCACAAATAATTGTGCGCCCCAGCTCTTGTACCATACGTTGCGATAGGTTGAAGTTGCGGTCGAGAATAGCCATTGTTCTTATTCATCCAAAAAAGCAAAAGATGGGCGAAGATTAACGATTCGGCGTTAATAATACAATCTGAGAATTGCTCTGAAGGTCAAATGATGAGCTATTTTTAGCGGTTTTACGGCGTGACTTTTAGTCTGATCATGCTGCTGCCCTTCATGCACTTATGAAGGGCAGCAATGAGTTTGTTATTGCGATTGCTTTTCTTTCTTATCGTAAAAATCCTTTAATACATAAAATGCTTTTTTCTTTACCCCTTCGTTGGAGTAAACGCCTTTGCGGTTGAAATCATCCTGAATACCATCCAGCAGACGGCGCGGGGAGCGGAAATCGGCGAGAATCCATGGCGAGGTACCGACAAAGCCATCAATTTTATCGAGCATACCCAAGCTCTTTTTATAGAGATTCTCCTGGAACTCCTCGGTAAAGATCGTATTTACATCGCCGTGATAACCCTGCTTGGCGCCGCCGCCAAATTCACTGATAAATACGGGTTTGTTGTAATTGATTTCCCACGTCACTTTATCGGCCTTCTCCGGTAAGCCATCGTACCAACCGATGTACTGGTTAAAACTCACCATATCGACAATCTCCGCCAGTGGATCTTCAACGACAGCAATCATAGGGTTATCGCTGCGGTAATGTTTTTCCATTGCGGCGCTGAGCAGGCGGGTGTTATCAAGGGCGCGAGCTTTTTTCGCAAGGCGTCCGAGGAATTGGTTGCGTGCTTCCGATACCGGTGTTTCATTGGCGAGCGACCAAATGATTACTGCTGCGCGGTTCTTATCGCGCTCAATCATCGCGCTCAACTGGGCTTCGGCATTTTTATAGGTCTCTTCATTTTTCCAATTGATGGTCCAGTACACCGGAATTTCTGACCAGACTAATAAGCCCATTTTGTCGGCAAGGCGCACCATGTCTTCATTGTGTGGATAGTGGGCCAAGCGTACAAAGTTTGCGTTTAAGTCTTTCGCCCAACCCAGGAGTGTTTGCGCTTCTTTTGCATTGCTGACACGACCACCAGCATCCGCAGAATATTCTTCATGGACAGAAATGCCGCGCAAAAATATTGGTTTGCCATTGAGCAAAACCTGTTTGCCTTTGGTAGCGATGGTGCGCAAGCCGATGCTGTCGGTCAGTGTATCTTTGCCGCTGCTGATTTTCACTGCGTAAAGCGTTGGATTTTCTGGTGACCAAAGTTGCGCATCGGGAACGGCGAACGAAAAAGTCGCGCTGCCATTTTTGTCGGCTGTCAGTGTTTGTTGGACTTTTAGTTCCGGCAACCGCAATTGGATTTTTTCGCCGCCCTTGGCGCCATCCAACAACACTGAGCCGCTAACCGTTTTTTCGCTGTGCGATGTCAGGGCGATTTTATAATCGCGAATAAACGTTGCAGGCACATTGATGAGCTTTACCTCGCGCGTAATGCCGCCGTAATTCCACCAGTCAGTATTGAGAGTGGGAACTGCATCGGCGTGGCGTTTGTTATCCACTTTAACAATCAGCGAGTTGCCTTTGCTTTTTAACTTGCCGGTAACTTCGTAGTGGAATGGCGTAAATCCTCCGACGTGTACACCGAGTTTTTTACCATTCAAATATACATCTGCGCGGTAATTCACTGCACCAAAGTAAATAAATTGGCGGTCAGATTTTTTGGTGTCAGGCGCATCAAATTTTTTGCGATACCAAACGCTGCCTTCGTAGTAATAAAGTTTTTCTTTTTGGGTGTTCCAATCGCCGGGTACTTGCAATGTATCGGCTTTATCAAAATCGTATTCGATTAAATCAGCCGGCGTTTTTGGTTTTGAATCGGTAAAGAACGCATTGATCGAAGGATTTTCCTGCTGATCAAAGGGTTCGTAGCGATAGTTGTAGTAACCGTTTTCATAGGGATCGACGATGATATTCCATTCGCCGTTTAAGGATGTGGCAGCGCGGGTGTAGGCCTGTAGTGGTAGTTCTGCTGCGAGTGAGAATTGCGAAATTCCCAAGCACAACGCCAGCAAGCTGGAGATAAATACTTTCATTGGGTTGTTCTCTTGTGATCGACGGAGATACTTATGGCGTATTTCGCTCGTCTACTGCGAGCTGGTTGTCAGGCTAGTTTCAAGATAGGTGCGCTCCGCTTATTAGTCTTCTCAGTGCGGACGACGCTGGGATTCTAGTCTACTTTTGCGTGGCTTACGGTCAGCTAAGGTCGTGAATGGCGGTAAAAATTTGTTAACTTGTTGAAAATTTATATTGACCAGTCTTCAACAGCGAGCCCTTTTACCCGGCTAAATTCGCGCAGATTATTCGTCACCAAGATGCAGTTATCGGCGATGGCATGACCGGCAATGGCAGTGTCGTTGGTACCTATAGGAATTCCGGCGTTTGCAAGCTGTAATTTAATTTCAGCTGTTGCATCCACTGCGTTTTTATCCCAAGGAAGAATGGCATCAAGTCGCTTGATAAATTCATCGACTAACAGGCTGTGCTTGGGAGAGGCTTTTTTCCCGATAGCGCCAAAACGCATTTCTGAATAGGTGATGGAAGAGATAACGATGCGATGTTGCTTAGTGACGGCGTCTGCAAGGCGGTGCAACACGGTAATCGGTTGCTCGCGCATGATGAAGGAGCAAATGCAGGTGTCGAGCATATAGGTCGATTTCACAATATGAATCGTCCTTCGTCTGCTACTACGTCAGTGCGTTCGGTTAGAAAATCATCGTCGGCTTTGGCTAGATCCGTAAATGATATCCAGCTTGGTCGAGTTGGGCGAAGAATTAAAGTATCACCCTCTTTTACAATTTCCAGCTCGCTAATGCCTTGGTATTCCATATCTTTTGGCAGGCGTACGGCCTGATTTTTCCCGTTGGTGAATATAGATACGGTGCGCATAGAAACCTCACAGGGCTAGTTGGATCAATGAGGTCATTATTTGATCATTTATGGCATATGTCAACCATATGCCACATTCAGACTGTTGTTGCTGCTGATTTGGTGCGGGCTGCCTTTTTGCCCAAGCCCCAATTGCGCAATTTCTCCATATACAAATACACCACCGGTGTAGTGAACAGGGTGAGCAATTGGCTCACGGCGAGGCCGCCGATAATGGTGATGCCGAGCGGCGTGCGCAGCTCCGAGCCCTCGTTAAAACTGAGGATCAGCGGCAGCGCGCCGAGCAAGCCGGCGAGGTTGGTCATCATAATCGGGCGCAGGCGCAAGAGTGCAGCTTGGTAGATGGAATCGCGCGATGACAAGCCTTCTTTGCGTTCCAGTTCCAAGGCAAAGTCGATCATCAAAATGGCGTTTTTCATGACGATGCCGATCAATAAAAACAAGCCGAGCATGGCGATCAAACTGAATGGTGTATCGCTTAAACGCAGCGCAAGCAGTGCGCCAATTCCGGCTGAGGGCAGTGTGGATAAAATCGTCAGCGGGTGAATGCTGCTCTCATACAAAATCCCCAGAATCAAATAGACCGCGAGCAATACACAAGCGATGAGTACTGCCGGATCCTGCGCCATGCCCGGTGTGCTCGGCCCCCAGCCAGGGCGGGTGCTGCCGGCAGGTGCGAGATAGACTTCGTTGGGCACCATCAACTCGGCGATTTTAGTTTCGATGGCGGTGCGTGCTTGTTCTTCGGTGAAGTTTTCCGCTACGCCATAGCCGATGCTTTCGGAGGCGAACTGATTGCTGTGGCGCACGCGATCTTCCGCCAAACCATAGCCAAAACTGGCGAAGGCCGAGAGCGGTACGCGTTGGCCAGCGTTGGTGATGACTTGCAGTTGCTCCAGTACAGCGGGGCTGGCGGTGAAGCCGGGTTCCAGTTCCATTACCACGCGGTACTGGTTCATCTCCTCGTACATGGTGGAAACCTGTCGTTGCGAGAAGGAGTTGTTGAGCATGCTCGCGACCGTATTCATATTCACGCCCAAACGCTGCGCGGCTTCGCGGTCGATGGTGAGCACCACCTGCTGGGTGCCTTCTTCTTTAACGCCGTCGATCTCGGTCAGCTCGGGCATTTCCTGCATGGCGGTGGTGATTTTGGCGGCCCATTTGTGCAGTAGCTTCAGGTCGTCCGCGAGTAGCATCAACTCCTGTTCGCTGCGGCTGAAAGGTGATGAAAGGCGTATGTCCTGATCCGGGTTCACCATCAGCATAGCGCCTGGAATGCTGGGCGTATTGCGGCGGATGCGGTCAGCAACCTCATTGACGCCTATGCCGCGTTCGGCCATAGGTTTGAGGCTAATGCGCATCCAGGCATTGCTGATTCCCGTGCCGCCACCCGTAGCGCCGAAAACATCTTCTACGGCAGGATCGGCCAGCAACATCTGGCGGTATTGCTGGATTTTGGGCTGCATGAGTTGGAACGAAAAACCATCGTCGCCGCGCACAAAGGCGGTCATCTGGCCGGTGTCCTGATCGGGCAACATGATTTTGGGAATGGCAACGTAGAGATAAATATTCAGGCCGATGACACCCGCGAGGATCAGCATCACTATTCGGCTATGGCGCAGCGCCCAAGCCAGAGCGATGGAATAGGCGTGTTTGATGTCTTCAAAAATGCCGACCTTTTCTTCCTTTTTAGGCTCTTTTTTTAGCAGTTGTGCGCACAGCGCTGGGGTGAGGCTGAGCGATACCGCGAGCGAAATAATCATCGCCGCAGCGAGGGTGATGGAGAATTCGCGGAACAGTTTTTCCACTATGCCGCCCATCAGCAGGATCGAGATAAATACCACCACCAAGGTGATATTCATCGCCAGCAGGGTAAAACCGACTTCGCGTGTGCCTTCAATCGCCGCTTTAAACGGCGGCACACCGCGTTCGATATGGCGCTTGATGTTTTCCAGCACCACTATGGCATCGTCCACGACTAAGCCCGCGGCGACAATTAATGCCATCAGCGAGAGATTGTTGAGCGAGAAACCGTAGAGGTACATGACGGTAAAGGCGCCGATAATCGCCACGGGGATTGCAAGGCTGGGGATAAGCGCGCTACGGGCGCTGCCAAGGAAAACCCAGACCACGCCGACTACCAAGAGCACCGAGAGCATCAGGGTGATCTGCGCTTCTTTGAGGGTGGCGCGAATGCCGGGGGAGCGATCCATCACCACTTTAAGTTGAGTATCGGCGGGCATCAGTGCGCGCAGGGCAGGGAGTTGGGCGTTGATCGCATCAATCGTCTCGACAATGTTGGCGCCGGTTTGGCGTGCGACTGTGAGCGTCACTGCCGAACTCTGATTGTGGAAACCATCGGTATAGCGGTTTTCGACGGAATCGCTCACGGTGGCGACATCTTGCAATCGCACCAATCCGCCGTTTTCGGCGTAGCGGATCACCAGTGTTTGGTAATCCTTGGCGGTGCGCAGGCTCTCATTGGTGCGCACCTGCCAGCGAATATCGTCTTCCTCCAGAATGCCGAGCGGGCGCAACACATTGGCGTTGCTGATGGCATTGCGCACTTCATCCAGCGCTATGTTGTAACTGGCCAGCGCATTGGGATTGAGTTGGATGCGCACGGCGGGCAGGGAGGCGCCGTCGATTCCCACTTGCCCCACGCCATTAATCTGCGCCAGCTTTTGCGCCAAGATGGTGGAGGCGGCATCGTAAAGTGCGCTGGGCGATAGATTGGGCGAGCTGAGCGCCAGCGCCATGATCGGCGCCTGTGAGGGGCTGATTTTGCGATAGCTCGGGTTGCCTGGCATACCCGCAGGCAATTGACCGCGCGCAGTATTGAGTGCGGCTTGCACATCGCGTGCGGCGGAATCCAAATCGCGGTCGAGGGTAAATTCCACCCAGATAAAGGTGCTGCCTTGGGTGGAGTTGGAGTTGATTGCGGTCACGCCCGGAATGCTGCCGAGTGCGCGCTCCAGTGGTGTGGCCACCGTCGCCGCCATGCTTTCAGGGCTGGCGCCGGGTAAGCCGGCATAGATTTGCACGGCGGGGAAATCCACCTGCGGTAGCGGCGCCACTGGCAGCATGCGCCACGCCAAGAGGCCGAGCAGCACAATGCCCACCGCCAAAAGCGATGAAGCCACAGGTCTCTTAATAAAAGGTTCTGCAAGATTCATAAGGTGATCTCACGTAGGTTGGCGGTGAGGAACGAACCCCAACACGACCATCTCGCCGCGCCAACCAAAAGCCAAATGGAGCGTTGAAGCAGGTTTTGGTGCGAGCGGATGAATGGTCATGTTGGGGTTCGCAAGCTCACCGCCAACCTACGTTTGTGCCTCCTCTGTAAGCGAGTCATCGCCGGGTTTTTGTACCCAGCGATCAAAAAACAAATACACCACCGGCGTGGTAAATAATGTGAGCACTTGGCTTACCAGCAATCCGCCCACCATTACCAAGCCCAACGGTTGGCGCAGTTCGGCGCCGGAGCCAGAGGCGAGCATCAGCGGAATAGCGCCAAACAGGGCAGCGAGCGTGGTCATCAAAATCGGGCGAAAGCGCATCAAGGCGGCGCGATGAATCGCCTCGCGCGGTGACATTCCCAACGTGCGTTGGGCGTCGAGGGCGAAGTCCACCATCATGATGCCGTTCTTTTTCACCAAGCCGATCAAGAGCACCACGCCGATTACCGCAATCAAATCCAGCGGTTGGCCGGTGAGCAGCAGCGCGAGCAAGGCGCCGACGGTAGCCGAAGGCAGGGTGGACAGAATCGTCACCGGGTGGATAAAGCTCTCGTACAAAATCCCCAGAACGATATACATGGTCACAATCGCTGCCAGCACCAGCCACAGAGTATTGGTGAGCGATGCGCGGAAAGCTTCGGCAGCACCTTGGAAACGCAGCTCCAGTGAGGCGGGCAGATTCAGATCGGCCTGCGCCGCTTCAATCGCATCGATGGCTTCACCGAGCGAAGCATCGCCTGCGAGGTTGAAGGAGATGGTGGTCGAAGGAAATTGGCTTTGGTGATTGATCAACAGTGGCGCCGGGCGCTGGCTGATTTTGGCGAGGGTGCTGAGTAGCACTGGCTGGCCGGAACTGCTGGCGACATAGCTGTTTTCTAACGCCTTCAAGCCCTGCGCGTAATCGGGGTCAACTTCCAACACCACTCGATATTGGTTAGCCTGAGTAAAGAGGGTGGCGATCTGACGCTGGCCGTAAGCGGATTGCAATGCGGCAGAGATGTCGCTCACGCGCACACCGAGGCGCGCAGCGGCATCGCGGTCGATATCCACATAAGCTTGCAGGCCGCGGCTTTGCAGGTCAGAGGCGATATCGGCCAGCGCTGGCTCGGCGCGCAAACGCTCCAGCACGCGCGGCACCCACTCATCGAGCAGGGCGGAATCGGGCGTGGTCAGGCTGAACTGGTACTGGGTGCGGCTGACGCGGTCTTCAATGCTCAATTCTTGCACTGGCTGGAACCAAGCGGTAATACCGGTCACGCCCGCAATACGCTCTTGCAAGCGCTCGATAATCTCGCCCGCACTGGCATCGCGCTCGCCATGGGCTTTGAGGTTGATCAGGATGCGGCCAGAGTTGAGGGTGATATTGCTGCCATCCACGCCGATAAATGACGAAAGCCCCTCCACTTCCGGGTCTTGCAGAATCAACTCGGCGAGCATCTGCTGCTTTTCGCTCATCGATTGGAACGAAATATCCTGCGGCGCTTCGGTCACTGCCTGAATCACACCGCTATCCTGAATCGGGAAAAAGCCTTTGGGCACCGCGAGGTATAGCCCCGCCGTGAGCGCCACTGTGCCGAGCATCACCGCCATGGCGGCGCGCGGGTGTAACAACACTTTGTCCAGCCCACGCCCGTAGCTGTCGATCAGGTTGCTCATAAAGTCGCGCTCATTATGGCTTGGGGCATTTTTGAGCATGCGCGCGCACATCATGGGGGTGAGGGTGAGCGATACCAGCAGCGAGATACCAATCGCCACCGCCAGCGTAATCGCAAACTCCTGAAACAGCCGCCCAACCAAGTCACCCATAAATAGCAGCGGGATCAATACGGCGATCAATGAAATGGTGAGCGATACCAGCGTAAAACCAATTTCGCCCGCGCCTTTGAGTGCGGCGTTAAGTGGAGACTCTCCCTCTTCGCGGTGGCGGGCGACGTTTTCGAGCATAACGATGGCGTCATCCACCACAAAACCCGTGGCGATGGTGAGTGCCATCAGGGTCAGGTTGTTGATGGAGAAATCGAGGAAATACATGACCGCGAAGGTGCCGATCAGTGACAGCGGCACCGCGAGGCTGGGGATAATGGTGGCGGGCACCGAGCGCAGGAACACCAGCGTCACCGCGACTACGAGGCAGATGGCGAAGATCAGCTCTTTTTGCACATCGCGAATCGAGGCGCGAATACTGTGGGTGCGGTCGCTGATGGTGGCGACATTCACGGCGGCGGGCAGTGAAGCAGTGAGTTGTGGCAGCAGGGCTTGGATGCTGTCGGCCACGTCGATCACATTGGCGCCCGGTTGGCGTTGGATGTTGATCAGTACCGCCGGTTGCTCATTTGCCCAAGCGGCGAGAAAGCGATCTTCAGCGCCGTTTTCCACTGTCGCCAAATCACCCAGACGCAGCGGCGAGCCATTGTTATAGCTGATCAGCAGGTCGCGGTATTCCTGCGTAGAGCGCATCTGGTCATTTGCGTCGAGCATGGTGGAGCGGTACTGGCCGTCGAAGCTGCCCTTGGGCTGATTAGTGTTCGCTGAGACGATGGCGTTGCGCACCTGCTCAAGGCTGATCTGGGTATTTGCCAGTGCATTGGGGTTGACCTTGATGCGGATCGCCGGACGTTGCCCACCTGCTAGCGTCACCATACCTACACCCGGCAACTGCGCGAGTTTTTGCGCCATACGCGAGTTCACCAAATCGTAAACTTCTGGCAGCGGCAATCCGGCGGAGGTGACCGCGAGAGTCATAATCGGCGCATCGGCGGGGTTTACCTTGCGATAAATCGGTGGCGTGGGCAGATCATTGGGGAGCAGGTTATTGGCGGTGTTGAGCGCCGACTGCACCTCTTGCTCCGCCACACCCAAGTCCACCTCCAGCGAAAATTGCAGGGTGATGATGGAGGCGCCGGTGGAGCTGGTGGATGACATCTGCTTCAAGCCGGGAATCTGCCCGAGGCTGCGCTCCAGCGGCGCGGTTACAGTGCGCGCCATCACATCGGGACTGGCGCCGGGGTTAAAGGTGAATACCTGAATGATCGGGTAATCCACCTGCGGCAAGGCGGCGACCGGTAGCAGGCGATAGCCCAAAATACCGACGAGCAATACCGCCAGCATCACCAGCGAAGTGGCGACGGGGCGGAGGATAAAGGGGCGGGAAAGACTCATTGAGCGTTACTCCATCACCTTCACATCTTTACCTTCCCAAAGGCGGTCGATGCCTTCCAATACGATCTGCTCACCTTCGCTCAGGCCTTCAATGACAGACGTGCGTGCGCCTTCGAGGGCACCAAGTTTGATGCTGCGCATCTTGGCTTTGCCTTCTTCGATCACATATACATAGGTGCCTTTGGAGCCGTATTGCACCGCATCAATCGGGATGGTGACGGCGCCATCGAGGGTATTCAGGTGTAGGCGGGCGTTGACGAATTGGTTGGGGAAAAGGCCATCATCGGCGTTATCGAATTGCGCTTTCATACGCAGGGTGCCGGTGGCAGTATCGATTTGGTTGTCGAGCGTGGTGAGTTTGCCTGTCGCCAACAAACTCTGTTCGCTGCGATCCCAAGCTTCAACCGGCAGTGCGCTGGATGCCTCAGCCGCTGCACTAAAGGCCGCACGTACTGCGACCAATTGGTTTTCCGGAATGGTGAAGCTCACGGCAATCGGCTGGGTTTGGGTGATGGTGACAATGCCGTTGCTATCGCCCGCGTTGACGAGGTTGCCCACATCCACGCGGCGCAAACCCAATCGCCCGCTGATAGGTGCGGTGATGCGGGTGTAAGACAATTGCAAGCGCGCGTCATCCACTTGTGCGCTGTGATTTTTAAGTGTGCCTTGCAGCTGCTCGACCAACGCCTTTTGCTGATCAAACTGTTGTTGGGCGATAGTCTTTTGTTTGATCAAGCGCTCGTAAAGACGAAGGTCTTCCTGTGCGCGTTTCAACTGGGCGCGGGTTTCCTGTTGCGTACCCTCGGCTTGGGCGAGGCGAACCTTGTAGCTGGCGGGGTCAACTTCCGCGAGCAAATCGCCCGCTTTTACCTGTTGACCTTCCTCAAACAAAATACGCAACAATTCGCCGTCCACGCGGCTACGTACAGTGACGGTATTGAGTGGCACTACACTGCCAATAGCTTTGATGTGTACTTTTAAATCTTCTTTGGTCGCGCTCACGGTATGGACAGGTGTTGGCCCCATCCAGGGGTTTGGTGGCGGGGGCAACTTTTCCTCTGGTTTGCGCAGGCCAAAAAACCACACCAGCAATAAAACAAAAACAATAACGATAGCCACTAACCAGCGCTGACCGCGCGAAAGGCGATGTACAGAAGCAAACATGAACACATCCATTAGTTGATTAATTTGAAGCAGTTTTTTATTAGAGGGTTGTCTAAAACCCGGCAGGGCACCTGTTTATAACCCAATAGAAGAAAGGTTGGCGCATTAATGCGTGAGGCTAGTCTGCAAGGAATAAGCCCGCAACGGGATTTACATTTCCCGACGTTTGGTTACAGGTATCAATAAAAGAAGGCCTTTGCCGGCAATCTGCGATGGGAATATTCTGTGGTGACGGTGGTGTTTAATTTAGGAAAATTGTATGTCTGATTTGAAAGACCCAAGAGTCTTGTTTGCAGCCGAGCGCACCTTGCTTGCCTGGAATAGAACCAGCCTTGCATTGATTGCGTTCGGATTTGTGGTTGAGCCCGCGGGCATGTTGCAACAAGTATTTGCACCTGAACCGGAATCATCGCTGAAGATGATCATTGTCTTCTGGTTGGGATTGGCATTTATTCTACTGGGAGCTTTGGCAGCATTTTATGCATCAGTCCAATATGCGCGCGTGCTGCGCACATTAAATCCACTGGAGTTTCCGCAGGGATACAGCGCGCGCTGGGGGATCGCAGTCAATGTGATCCTGGGGATACTCGCGTTGATATTAATCGCTGCGTTATTTTTCGATCGATTTTAAATGTGCGGCCTGCTCACCACGCGCAATTGAAGCAAGAGCATGATAGGCAGTGATCACTGTGCCAATGGGTCATACAGATAGTGTTTGTAATCATTGGGCAGGCTGGTAATAAACGGGTTATCCAGCTTGATGAGATTGCGCTCGTTGAGTTTTGCGCGCTGTAAATCGCGTGCGTAAGCTTTGCTCCACAACTCCAGATAAGAGCCATCGTGATAGGCGATATCAATGCCGTGTTTGATGCGATCTAGCAATGCCTGGTTGCTCTTGTGGCTAAATAAAAATTTGGGCAATGGATAATAGAGTGCGAGCTTGTTATCCAATTGCAGGTCGGCATTTTTTTCTGCCTGCAACTCATGAAAATATTCGCTGGGGCTTGGACAAAATATATCGGCCCGTCCCGCTTGGGTCATACGAAATAAACTGGTGATGTTGGTCCCTTCTACCGTTTGCACACCGGAGCGCTGCAAAATTTTTGCATCCAACCAGCCCGCTCCGATTCCCAACTTATAATTTTTCAGTTTTTGTAAATCATCGATAGTTTGGATGGTGTCATTCAGATTTTTATTGGCATAACAAATCCGGTAACTGAGCGCGCCGCGTTCAACGGGAAAAGGGATGTAGATGAGGTTGCCACTGTCCAGCAATGTGTCTTCATAGCTCAGGGTGGTTATAAAATTCGGGTACAGGTTTTGGCTGAGTGCGGCGACGGCATGGGTGCGCGAAATCACGGTGACCGGCATCATTTCATATGCCCCGGTCTTGCCTTGGGTTTTTTCCAGTGCGAGTTCAATCAGCTGCTGTTCAAAGGTTTTACGTTTGAGGTCGCCGAAATCGGGGAGTCTAAGGGTGATAACCAGTGTTTTGGTTGCTGCGGTGTCTACAGCGGGCTCTGCATGGGAAGATGTAGCAATAATGGCGGATACCAGTATCCATAAAAAACGACGCATGCGTTAAAGCCCGGATGTTGTTATTGAAATAGGAAATAATCGACCCTGAAGTGTAGGCTAAAAATGAATTTCGGCCAGTGCGGGAGACCGTCTGTGTGAACTGTTCCGCCCTCAGGGAATAGCGGGCATGCTGGGGTGTTGCTGGCACATCCATAGCGAATTCAAAGCTGGATTTATATCGAGCTGATAATGCCTTTGCTCGATGGGTGGTAATGCCGAACCGGTCAGCAGGGCGCTGAAGAGGGCAACCGGGTCGCGTTCAAATCGCAGCGAGAGTGAAAAATTTTCACGTTGGGCTGCAGTTCCCGTCGCGAGCAATTGGCTTGCGGTTTTGATTCCCGCTTCAAAACTAACCAGCGCTTTGGTGGTGGCATCTGTCTGCATGTGGGTGTGCAGGAACTGTTTAAACTGCTCCAGTTCGGCGGCAAAAAATAATGTGCGTATCGGTTCAGTAATAATGTAGTGAATCACCAGATCTTCCTGCCCATTGCGCTTCAGTAATGCAATGGTCAGCGGCGCAGTTGCACATACGCGGTTAATTCGCCACCACTGCTGGACTTGCTGGGTCACATGCAACCCGGGTGTGTCGGGAAGTTGCTTAAGCCATTCACGCTCACGCGGTGTGAGCTTATCGCAGCGCTCATATTCCTTGATTGAGCCGCGCGCAAATCCCACCAGGCTGCGCTGTACATCAAGCAGCGACATGTTGTTCCTCCCCAGCCAACCAACACGCTGTGTACTCATTCCAAAATGCGTTGCAGCGCTGTAGCTGCGCGACAATTTTTTCCTCGCCGGTGACAGACAACGCTTGCTCTAACAGTTCATAGGTAATAGCGCAGAGGTTGGGTACTTTGGGCAACACCCATTCGAGCAATTCCCAAACTGCATCGGGCACCTCCCGGCTGTGAACATCCAGGACAAAACCTTCGTGGGTTACGCCACCGGCGACATGGATTTCTATCACCCGATCTAATTGCAAACGATTCAGGGCTGCATAAGGATCAAAGCCAAAATTGATTGCGTTGCAGTAAAAATTGTAGAGGTCAAGCAACAGCCCGCAGGAGGTGCGAGTGAGTAATTGGTTAAGAAAATCAATTTCATCCCAGTGGTTATTGTCACCCCCAGTAAAGTTGGGTAGGTAATAGGTGGTGTTTTCAATCAGAAATGGAATTTGGTAGCGGTCGCACAAGTGCTGGATGCGCGGGCAGAGTAAGTCGGCCGCTTCTTGGGTGAACTGCATGGGCAAGATTAAACCCGCGTGGCTGTCTGAACCATCCTGGTTTTGTACCAACATAAATCCCAAATGCTCGCTATGCCATACGAGTGTCTGCTGCAGCGCATATTGGTCGAGAATATTTAAATAATCACTATTCCAGCCACTGGCGGAACCGATGGACAGGCTAAGCCCATGAACAACCACGGGGCGGAGATTGCCGATGGCAAGTGCATCCTGAAGTTTGTGCGTGTCCAGTCGAAAATGGCGTTGGCTTATGTCGGTAGCATCGCCACCAATAACTTCCTCGCAAAAAATATCCGGGCTGACTTCGATGTAATCAATGAGGTCGAGGTGCCTGATAATCAGATCGTGGAAATAACCGTGGTAGTTAATGCCTACCCCGAGTTTGCGCGTTAAAGGTTGCGGCAGCATATCCCTCTCCCGTTGTGATGCTCTTGTTGTGGCTCTGTTGTTGTGGATGGCGCCGATAAAAACCATAAGTCAGTAAAAACTACAGGTCTGTATCGGCGTCATTAACGTTTAGAAACCTACTTGATCCTTGACGATGGCATACGAAGGAATAGCTGTTTTGAAGGGAAGGACAGGATTGATATGAACATGGAAATCAAAACCATTCAGGCCGCAGGTCAAGCAGCCGGTGATTCCGCCGAGTTGTTTGATGACATTGTATAGATCATCAATTTTTATATCGCCTTTAGTGAACGTAACGTCGATTACTTTAGTGGTTGCGGCGGCTTTGACAACATTGCCCGCAGCGTCATAACAGACTTGTGCATTGGCTGATTCTGCAACCGCAAGTGTTGCAACAGCGCCTGCGGCCAACACAGAATTGCGCAAAAAGTCGCGGCGCTCTTTGGTTGAAGTTTCATCGGTTTGGGGGTTGATAGATTGATTGTCGGACATGGTCTTTCTCCTTAAAGATTGGATGGGTTAAAGAACAGGCATCGCCTTAAAAAATTGGAGCGCGATCTGTTCAGTACATGAGCATGCGCCCATCCCGAATACGTAATCCGTGAAAAAAGATTATCTACAAGAGTGATTTATTCGTAAGTCCCAAGGGAAATAAGTCACAGAACGCATATTTGCTCCACAACGCATAGGCAAAATTTTCATTATGGCGCTATTTTTTAGCGGAATGCTCTATTGCTCAATCCTCAGCTGAAGCAACTTTATGCTGTAGGAGCGACTGAAAAAGGGAGTGGAAAATGGGAATGGAATAGAAATTGCCTTGTTCAAACTTACATAAATGTTTGTATATTGGTTGGTCTTCAATTTTCTGTAGAAATGTTGCTGTAAAAGTACGCCGGCAAGCTATTCAGCTAGAGGCGTTTGTTTTTTGTGCTGATTAAAAACAAGGTGGTGGCAGCGGTAATTTGTAGGATTTGCCAATTTTTTAACAATCAGGGAATGAGCCATATGCCAATTCGCAATCAGTGCAAAGCTTTAAGAAGGGATATCGTTTAACTTGCCGTTAAATAAACCTGTGTAATTTTTGGCGCAGGAAGCATTATAGATGCGATCCATTTCAAGGTTGCTTTAAGACTATGGATGAGTGCGGGTGGTGAAGGTGGCTGCTTGGAAACATCAGCATGTTACCGCCGTAGAAAAAATACACAGGCCAATGAATGAATCATTAGCCCGAGGTTTGGACAGATGCGGTGGGCATCAGGGTTAAAATTCCTTGCGCGCACTTTCTGCCTTTTTGAGTTTTTTCGCGTCATGTTTTTCTTTCGCCGTTTTAGCGGCGGGCTTTTTGGATTCTTTTTTGCTGTCTTGGGATTTACTCATGATGATGCTCTCAAGTAGTGATTTGATCATTCTCAAAGAGTGAATAGATCATAAAGATACGTGGTGCCTTTTTAGATTAGACCAGTTTCGGCACAAACACCCCATGCCGATACAAAAATTCAATTTTTTTACAAATGGAAAATTGCATGAAAAATATCACAAGTTATATTCCGGCTCCCAAGGGCAAGGTTGTGCAGGGCGCTGCAGAAAGTCATTCTCCTTATAGTAGTGATGCTCCGGCCCAAATCGTTAACACGCGGGGTGTCGGAGCCTACGGATTGTTTCAGGTATACGAGCCACAGAGTGAATATACCCAAGCCGATTTCTTACAAAATCCTGATGTGTTTACATCGGTATTTGTGCATTTCTCCAGTGTGGAAAACGCGCGCGGCGTGATAGATAGCCTGCGCGGTTTTGCTGTGCGTTTTTACACGCGCGACGGCAGCTTCGATTTGATTGGCAATAATATTCCGGTCGCCTTTGTCCAAGGCAAACGCCCTGTGCTGACTGATGTCTCAAGTCAGGACGTACATTTTGATTTACCACAAACTGCATCGGCGCAGGATGTATTTTGGAATGGCATGGCAAGCTCTGCTGAATCTATGCATGCGCTTATGTGGGCTATGTCTGACCGGGCGCTTCCACGCAGTGTGGCAATGATGGAAGGTTTTGGCAGCAATAGTTTTCGCCTTACCAATGCGCAAGGTCAGTCTTTTTTTGCCAGGTTTCATTGGAAACCGGTGCTGGGCGTGCATTCTTTAGTGTGGGATGAAGCCATCAAACTTGCGGCCAGGGACGCCGATTTTCATCGCCAACATTTATGGGATCTCATTGATCAGGAGCAATACCCTGAGTGGGAGCTGGGCGTACAAATTATTGCAGAGGATGTACAGCATAAATTTTCTTTTGATTTACTAGATCCTACCAAACTGATTCCCGAATCATTGGTGCCGGTGCGCATCATTGGCAAGCTGATGTTGAATCGCAACCCGGAAAATTATTGTGCTGAATCAGATTTGGTGGCCTTTCATTCCGGTCATTTAGTGCCGGGTATTGATCTGGCGCTTGCAGATATGGAGCGCACCGAAAAAATGTCTGGTGGCCGCGATCTATCTAGTGATCACTATTCGCAAGCCGCATTGTTTTGGCGTAGCCAGTCAACGTGGGAGCAGAACCATATTATTGCTGCCTTTTGTTTTGCGTTGGCCAAAGTCAGTGTGCCCGCGATACGCGTACGCATGCTCGCGCATTTGATTCGTATTAATCCTTCGTTTGCACAAATAGTTGCGCGCGGGCTTGGGATGGAATTACCCGAGCTGCTGGACGCTGGCGAAAGCGATACCGATGTAAATCCGTTGGTGATGGATGCGGCACTCAGCATGAAAGATTCGCGCAAGGATTCAATTGTAGGGCGCCATATCGCGGTGCTGGTTGAAAACGGATTTGAAAGCGAGCGCTTCGTAGTATTGCGCGAAAGTCTCACCGCGGGCGGTGCCAGAGTGAAAATAATTGCCCCGCGTCTCGGTGAGGTGACCTGCAAGCACGGCCACAATTTTCATATCGACTATAGCTTGCTAACAGTCGGCTCCGTCATGTTCGATGCAGTGTTCATTCCCGGCGGGCATGTGAGTGTGGAAGCCCTGTGCAAAAATGCGAACGCGGTTTTGTTTGTAAAAGAAACCTATAAACACGGCAAAGCGATCGGTGCAAGTGATGAGGGCGGTATGTTGATTACACGCGCCGCACGCTCGTCCATTATGTCCGATAGTTTTAAAGGTCCCGGTTTAGTTATCGCCCCGCTGGGTTCTGATTCGACTGCTTTTGCGCAGCGTTTCGTTAATGCTGTGGCACAACATCGATTTATCGAGCGGCCGGACTTGGACGCGGTAGTGGCATAATCTGTTTCATACAAGTTGCATAACTTGTTGCATGAAAATTACCAGCCGCCCTGCTGCAATACAGCAGGGCGGTTTTGGTTTTTAATGGAATGGTTCGTCCGTGAGATGATTAGCGAATAAAATTATCGAATGGAATGACGTTAACCGTTTCGCCCGCTGTAACCGAACCCTGTTCTGCTTCAAGGCGGATATAACAATTCGCTTTCGCCATCGCACTCAATACCCCGGAGCTTTGCAAGCCAGCGCTGATAACAGTGTTGGTACCATTATTGTTGGTAAGAATCCCGCGTTGAAAATCGGTGCGTCCTGGTTGTTTTTTTAAGGCGTGGCCTGCGATTGCAGAAAGCATTTGTTGCGGCTTTATACTTTCACCTGCCAGATAGCGCAATCCCGGCACGACCAATTGATGATAAGTAACCGCAGTAGAAACCGGATTGCCCGGCAAACCAAAAAACCAACCTTGTCCCAATCGACCAAAAGCAAACGGCTTGCCCGGTTTCATTGCAATTTTCCAAAAATCAATTGTGCCTAATTCTGCAAGCACATCCTTGGTGTAGTCCGCATCACCGACGGAAACGCCGCCGGTGGAGATCACCACATCGGCCCACTGCATGGCTTTGCCAAATGCGCTGCGCAGTGCTGCCGGATTATCGGCGATAATGCCTAAGTCCATTACGTCAACGGGTAATCGGGTTAAGAGCGCATTGAGCAGCGGGCGATTGCTGTCGTAAATTTTTCCCGGCTCGGGTGCGGCACCTGCCAGCAGTAATTCATCGCCTGTTGTTAGCAACGCAATTCGCAGGCGGCGCACCACTTGCAGTTGTGCGAACCCGAGTGATGCGAGTAAACCAATATCCAGTGCAGACAATCGTTGACCGGCTGTATACACCTGGCTACCGATTTGAATGTCTTCACCCGCACGACGAATATTTTCACCCGGCATGGGTATTTGCGTTAGCACTAGTTGGTCGCCATCGCGCTCGGTATTTTCTTGCATGACGACTGTATCAGCGCCAGCTGGAATTAAGGCGCCGGTCATAATCCTGACAGCTTGCCCCTGCTGTATTTCTCCTGCAAATGGATGGCCTGCGAGCGATTGGCCAATTACCTGCAAACTGACTGCACAATTCTGTAAGCGCAGGGCATAACCGTCCATTGCGGAATTATCACCTGCAGGTACATTAATGGGCGCTGCAATAGCTGATGCCAGTATGCGATCCACTGCGTCGTGCAACGGAAGTGTTTCATTTTCTTGCACTGGATTTAGTTGGCTGCAAATACGCGCGAGCGCTTCTTCGATTGGTAGTAAGCCGGGTTGGGCGCAGTAATCCACAGTGTCTCCTGATCATGAATTTTTGTATTGGAAAATACGAACTTGAGTTGAATTTTGTTGCCTATCTAGATAAGGCTGCACATACCATCAAGCCGTTTCATCAATTGGATTCGAGCATAAACCTAAAACGTTTTTCTGTAAAAACAACAGTATAAAGAGTTAGGTTTTCAACTTATTGTTTTTTCTTTATTTAAGGACAAGGTTATGAGCACAGAGAATCAGCAGATACAGACGGGCCAGTCGGATATTGAGTTGGAAAAAGTGACGGGAAATATTCCGAGTGTAATTGCGCCGGATGAACCTTTTAATCCCGATCCAGAAATCGATCCCACGACACCGCAACCGGAAATTCCCAACGAGCCACAAAAGCCTGATATTTCACCACCTGCTCCGTCGCCGGTTAATCCAACCTCACCGGCGGAGCTTCCACCACACATAGATCCTGTACCCAGGGAAATATAAGCGAGGCGCATCAATGCCTCCCTTTATTTTATGCTGAGCCACCGGCTGCATAAATCGAACGATGTTTTTTGATAAACGAAAATGCTGCTTGCACTCGTTTAAATTGTTCAGTGGCGGCATCGATCTGATCTTGGGTCAATTCTTGGCTCATCAATTTATCGGGATGAAGTTGGCTGGCAAGTTTTTGAAAAGTACGACGAATTTCATCGTCCGTCATATCAGCGGTTACGCCTAATATCCTGTAGGCTTTTTGTAAATCCTGATTATGGTTGCTGCTGTAGTTATTGGAATGGTGGTGAGTTTTAGCCTGTTCTCTGTGTGGGGCACTATAGGAATCTTGTGATGTCGGCTTTAGCGGGTTGCGGCTTAAAGCAAGTTGGTCTTGTTCGTAGATCATTTTTAAAAGGTGATTGAACACGATACTTTTGTAGCCAAGCTCGCGTGCAGTCCACTGAATTGCGTGCAATTCCTTTTCCATTAAATAGCCGTCAGCGCGCGCCATAGCGATCAGATGCACCAGCAATATTTGTATCAATTTAGGCGTTGTTGCTGCGCGAAATTCTTGTAATGCCTGAGCGGTATTGAAGTCTGGCGCAGCGCCGGATTTAAATAAATGCAGCGCCTGTCGCTGTTCATCTTCCGATAAATTCATCTTCTTCATATGAATTTTCAGGCGATCGATTTCACCGCGGTTTATCGGCCCGTCGCAATGGGCGATATAGCCCAGGAAACGGAACGCTGCCGTTAAAAAAGCCTCGCGAATATTTTTACGCTTGTCGGACATAGGTTATCCACTACTGATCTATATCGTTAAATCGTTGGTGCATCTACATCGTTGATGCGAGTGAGCCATCGATGCGCCTAAATCATAGGCGGTTTTGCGGGATGGAGGGAGATGTTATAAAAGTGCACACTGGAAAACAAAAAGCCCCGCTACTTGTGTCGGTTCACCCATAAACTGACATCGTGTTTGAACAATTAATTGGCAATATGGCCGTATTTAAATGAATTTCTTGGAAAAAAAGTGGGGGTCATCTAACGATCTAACTCATAAATTGACACGGTTATAGTTAGTTTTACTCATTTAATGGCATATATAACATATTGATTTTTCGATGAAAATAAATATACCAAGTGCGTAGTCTACTATCATTTCACAAAAAAACTGGCAGGTTGTACTCACAGAGACATCTGTAACGGTATTGCAGCCAAATCCCTGAATTGCCCAGTCTTATCCAGGTTCGCAATTGACAGATTTGTCGATGAAACTTAGTATAAATTCGTTGCCCAAGAGGCCTTATTGCATTTTCCATCCTTCGAGGACTTGAAAGCCCAGCCTAAAAGCTGGGCTTTCTTCGTTTTAGAATGGCCACATCAACTTTCCAGTTTGGTGCCAGATAGTTGGTCGCTTCCCAAGGCTATGTTCTCAGAAGATTCCAGTTATGTCGGTCTCAATATTGGGGAAATGGGTACCATCAATCAGCTCTTGCTCAAGTTTGATTAATTAGTATACTTATCTCGTTGGCGCTGACCGGAACCCGAAAGGGGGCGCCAATGTCGGGTCATAACGCCCCCTAGCCAGTGAGCAGGATATTCGGAGAAGTCCGATAAAGAGTAGACCGGATTTCATTTATCTGATTATCAAATTCGGGCGTCTTTGCGCCCATAGCGAAAGATGGTCGCCCGCCTGGTTTGGAGCATAGTCCCGCAGGCGGCTCCGGCCAACCTCCTGAGTCACGCTTAAATCCCATAACTCCCTTGGCTAGATTCACTGCATTTAGAATCAATTAGTTAGATTGTTATGAGTGGTGTAAAAAATGAAAAAGGCGCCAAAAGGCGCCTTTTTCATGTAGGTGGGTCGTCCAACGTTTAGATTTACGTAGCGAGCTACAACTGACCAGTGGCCGACCCTTCTTTCGATGTGAGGGAGTTTCCCTCGAATTTGATATATAAGTTAGTATAGGTATTTTGCAAGGAATTACAAGCTAATGAAGCTGGACAAACTTCCCGCAGTTCTTGCGGCTATACCTAAGAACCAGCAATTCTTTCTTGGGTGTTGGTATAACCTCACCAGCGAAGATTCTACCGATAGTGACCGTATACCTGTGGTAAATCCTGCTACAGGGCTTAAAGAATTGGTTGATCTTTACAGTCTTGGGGAAAATCACAATGCTGCTGACAAACGCCTAACTATTGGAGAAGAGCTATGTTCTCTTCTAGAGAAAGATTCACTGTTAATTAAGCCTCATTATAGGAACCTAAAGGGGCAATTGACTGCGCTGCTTGACAAAGGGGCCGCTACCAATAAAGGCGAGCGGCATCCTATCAACGAAAAGCAGACTCTTGTAGCGAGCCTCGCTAAAGAGTTAATTCAACTCATAAGTAAACATTATATCAAGGATGCCATAGAGGAGCTGGAGGTGTTATTAAGTGCAGACTTTGCACTTCAAGGAGATAATCAAAGAGCTCATTTCGACGAGATATTACAAGCAACTCGACGTCTAACTTCGGGTCTCATCGCCGAAGGTGCGCACCTAGCGGAACTCGCATCTCTTTACAGAAATGTACTGTCAAAAGTGGATGGGCCCAATTTCTTTGAGCGATTTACTCAGCTAAAGAAAATTTTGCTGCAAGACGTAGGCAGATATAAAGTTACTATTTATCTTCATGGCGAAGAGTTTCATGAACGTGTTAAGCAATCAGGTGGAAATATTTCCATTGGAATCTTTGAAATTAAAAGTGGTATTTCTGGAGGTTGCGAAGCAATTACTGAGATTGAGGCTAAGTCCTTTTTTAAAGCAGGAAATGCTGCACACGAAGCCCTGAATGACATCCTTGATCTCCTCAATCATCCAATGGGTAGGTCTGCTATTGTGATGAGTAAACAGTTTAGCGTTGAAGTGGTTAGTGCTAAAAGGAAAAAAGTTGTAAAGCTGGACAATGAGCGTTTAGTACCTAACCCCAGCTATATTTTCCCAGAAGAAAAGTTTAAAAAATTTGTTAAGTCAATATCTTCTCATACGGAAAGTCAATCAAAGAATAAAGAGGCGCTACTTGATGCGTTTCGGTTGTCTCGAATAGGGACTTTTTCTCAAAACCTTGAAACGAAATTTTTGACGTATTGGACGGCGCTAGAGGCACTAACTCATAATTCATTTCCATCTGAAAAGCGAGAAGATCTGCGTATTGCTAAAGCTGTTACACCCTGCATCATGTTGGATTATATCAATAAGCGCGTAACCATATTTTTGGCAACATTGCTTCATCAAGGGATTGTCAATATTACTGATGCTAATCAAAAATTTTTTGATCTATCTAAAATTTCACATGTTGATTTTTTTAAACTAATTCAGACGGAGAGTTTTTGCGACGCTGTTATTGAAGTGTTGGAGCATCATGCGTATTTCCAGTACCAATTTCGTCGATTGGCATGGCTTTGCAATTACCCTAATAAACTTAAGGAAAATTTAGAGGCTCATAAGGAAAAAGTTGAATGGCAAATTCAGAGAATTTATCGTGCACGAAATGTGATAGTTCATTCAGGTCGAAAGGTGGAACACTTGGAATTGCTATGCGCAAACCTCGAGCACTATTTAAAAACCTGTCTCAGTAGTATTAGCGATTTGTTGGGACACTCGCCTTCAATTGTAACACCGGACGAATGTTTCGTAAGGTATGATCACGCCGTCACTGATATATTAGGCAATCTTAAAGTTCAGAACTCGAAATTTGATACGCTTTATTACTATCTAGGCATTCACCAATAAATAGTTTTAAATGGCAACAATATTTTAATAAGTGATTCATAGGGTTGTGATTTTTGAAAATACTTTATAAATTAATTATCTTTGGATGTAGTCTGTTGAAGCTCAATGCGACAGACGATGTACAGTTTAACCATAAATCCATTGATGCAATCTTCTCAGAATATAATCTTGGTGCAGCTTTTCCTGTTCAAGTCTTGTTCCAGGATATCTGTGATCCAGTAAATTCTGCAAAACCATACGCTCCTCTTGGCTAAGTCGAGATATTTCTGGAGAAATAAATTTTTCTTCTTGAACCATTTTATCCGAGTGGGCTTCAATCGTAATCTCGTCCATCATCAGGCTGGTAATAGAGGGGCAATAGCCTCGCGCTAAATCAAGTATTTGAAGACCCCAACTATCAATATCACCCCAATACGCAACTTTGCGTGATTGAATCCACTCGTTAGCCATCCAGGAAAGGTTTTTTCCGCAACCTAATACTGCTACGGTATTTGTTAATTCAGGCAGTCCAAACCCAGACTCCAGATTTTCTACGATAAGCACATTACCGCCAGGTAGCCCTTTACTCATCAGCTCATTTACAGGTACTCGAATGCAATCGAAGCTACCTAATTCTTTTCTTGTTTCTTCACACAGTGGACGAACAGCAATCCAATTTGTTGGTTTAGGAATGCAACCAAGCCAAGACGGTAGTCCACCTGTTTTTAATATTTCCCCATTACACAAAGCATCCATCAGAGGTTCAATTAGTATCAGATTATTTTCAATGAATTTCGTATCTATTCCTCTTATGGGAAGAGCTCGCAAATATTGTCCTTTTCCCATGTCTCGCTTGAGGGATGGCAAAAGATTTGCGATACGCTCTCCATCACTTGCTGTAACCTGATCTAAAAACATCAAATTAGCAATCAATGTTGCGTAAAGCTCTGGATATATAGCCAAAATAGGACGCATTACTGATTCCCAATGGAGGCTTTGTCGTTCTGCACTCTCTCCAATAAATCTAATCAGTGCTTTTACATCCGGAATAACCAAATGAGTCGGTAATCGTTGTGTGTGCAGCTTCCGGAAGCTCACTTCTTTCCACTCGATCCATTCTTGGGGAATAAAGGCCTTCCATGTATTTACGTAGTTCTCCAAGTGAGCGAGATCTTCTATTGCTTGTCGAGCATTTGGAGATCGTAAAGAATATTGTAGTGGAAATGGTTTTCGCCCAATCATTAAGTCTTTGAGGTTGCGAATATTATTCCACTCGAGCATTTCCACTCTTCTTCGGATGTCCTCCGGCAGTAATCCCCATCTGGCCATATTTTAGGCCTCAGTCTTCTTCATGTCGTCGTTGTCTTCAACTAGATCAATCTGGATGTCCAGATCAGACGATGACTTCAGATCAGCTTGTTTTTGCTCCGCTACAATTTTATTTAATTGTTTCCAGGTGACTTGTGAGAGGCGACTTTCATGAGTGGCTTTGTCTCGCTCTGCGATCAACAAAGACGCGGCGAAATCTCTAGCTAAATTCAAATTCTTAAAGGGGGTAATTAGATTTACATGAATTTTTAATTCATTAAATACCCGCAATACTCGTCGGCTAACGGCTTCTGCTGTATTGGAGAATGCTTCATCAAGGAATACGGTGGAATAAATTGGTCTATCGCAGCCGTCGGGTGTAAGTACGTAGGCTAGGCTGGCTGCCACAATAGTACCAGCAAAGGATTCCTTTTCGCCGCCAGATTTTCCACTGGAAGAATCCAGCACGTCATTGATTTCTCCCGTTGCTTCTATTATTTCCTCAGCCACAAATGATAATTGGAATCGAGCATCAAGAAGCCTCTGACTTTCCATGTTAGAGGCAGTAGTTGGATGGCTTGCTCTATCAAGAATATCTATCACGGCTTTTAATTGCTCGAAGCGAGTATCATAATCATCGCTAGTTACATTGGATAATGCGACTCTCACTTGACGATTGAAGTCTGTTACGTGAGGATATTCCTCTCGGATTGGTTTCAACCTTAAATAAGTACCCTGTGAAAATTCAGTTTTTCTTAAAACCTGATTGATCACGCTGATACGGTCAATAATTTCGCTGCGCTCTGAATCGATAGATTGATGGAGCCTAGCGAGAGATTGAGTTGCATGTTTGCTAAGACGCTCCTTAAAATCATTAAGTAGTTCTGGCAAATTTTCATTTTCCAATATTTTAAGATGATCTAGGTAGTCATGCACTGACGGTATGTCAACACCCCAACCCTCAGCGATAACATCCCATTGTTGTCGGAACGTAGCCATGATTTTTCCGCATTCACCTCTGGCATTATTTCTGCGCCCATTCACCGCTTTTAATTCTCTGGCAATTGCTTCTTTGTGGTTGCTTTCTATTGTTTCTATGCGATCAAGATCTTCGTCTTTGATAAGACCTACGCGTTTTTCAAGAGATTCTCTCTGCACATCAAGTAAACCAATTTTCGCTGCTTCAAATGATTGCTGTTGATTGGCGTTGACCGTTCTGATTTTTTCGCTCAGGCTGCCTTTATCAGTTACCATGCGCTCTTTATCTTTTTCCATTTGAGCCAGTGCTTCTTTGGCCTCTTGTAATCTTTGATTGGCTTTGCTTAAGTTGCCATCTGAGTTTTCTAGCGCTTCTAGTTCTTTTAGAAGTGCTTCTGAACGTGATTGCCAATATGGAGCGTCAATCTGATCCCATTGGTATTGGCGAGCTCGATTAATAATAGCCCCGTTGTCCAGAATACGATTAAGCGAATCCTTTGCTGATTCATATTCTTTTTGATATTTACTGATTTGACTTTGAATTTCTTCGAGTTCTTCCCGAAGTACTTCTAGCCTAGCTTTATTGGAAAATCCTAGATTCCAATGGCGACGGTCATCAATTTTGGTATTATCATTCTTTTCATAGCGTCCCTTTTCCTTGTGGATCTGTCCTTCTCGGGTCATAGAAAATTCAAACTGGTTTAACTGCTCAGTGCTATCTACACATGTCAAATCATGTCGCTTTAAAAAATGCTTGAGAAAGTCTCGATAGACATGGTCTTGTTTCCATTCCAGTTTGGCGAGATACCCATTAGGATTAAAATTGATATAGCCTGGATTCAACGCGGCTTGTTTAACTTCTTGGATTCGTACATGTATTCCTAAGTGATGTTTGTTGATCCACCAAGTCACTGCTTTAATACAATTTTCAGGCACTGCCAAAGTAGTTCTTAAACCGCCTAGTGCTCGTTCAATAGCTCCTTTCCAGACCAGCTGATCTTCTTTTATATCAATCAGTTCACCAAAAAATACGATTTTATCGCGGTCCAGGCCTAGCTCCAAAACCATGCGATCCCTAAAGGTTTGGAAATCCAGTTGAATATTTGAATCTGGTCTTGACTCTATGTCCTTAATTTCTGCATCAAGCGATCTTCCTTTGGAGATAGCTGTTTCCACATTATTTTTCGTTTTTGCGTTCAGGGATATGAGCTGCTCTTGCTCAGTTATTTGAGTTTCAATCATTTGTTCTATGCGTTTCAGGTTTTCTGAAAACTGAACAAAGGAAAGGATTGGATTTAGACCAAGCTTGGTCATATCATTCTGATAACGAGAGGACTCTTGCGTAATTCGGTTTAGCGCATCCTGTGCTGCTTTAATATCGGCGCGAATCTTATCAATTCGCCCACCACCTGCCTCCCGATATTCCTGATTGCGTGTTTCCACCATATCTTTTTGAAAGTCGATCTCAGCAGCTTTATCGTTAATATATTGCTGAATTGTATTGAGTTCGTTATTTAGTGAGGCAAGACGTATCCCCCATAATTTAGCGGACTGTTCTCCAAAGTAAGCTCGAACGGCAGCTGATTCCAGTTCTAGCGATTGCGCTTCCTCATCGGATTTGTGGTAGATTTTATTTTGTTCCGGTAATTCAAAAAGATGACTGATTTGCTTTTTTGCATCAATGATTTGTTTATGGGTGGCTACAAGATCGCTAAATTCTTTTACAGCCGAAGCTGCATCTTCTCGAATATTGCTGGGTTCTAACACCAAAGTTCGAATTAGACTTGTAAGATCATCAATTTTTTTCAGGCCTAGTGCTCTAGATAGTAAAGCTGGTGCGTTACGATTCTCCATGTAAAGAAATCGCCGGTATGTTTCTTCATACTCTGTAAAGTTTTTTCCGCAATTGATGATTTCTGGATCATTATTAAGCCAAGCACTGAGTTCTCTTGCATCAACAGTACGAAAGTGATCCAAAACTTCTTTCAGGCTGACATTGCGCTTTGCAACAAAATAATTGCGATTTACATCTTTTAAGGTAGAGCTGGCCGCGCCGATCCAGAACAAACCGCATAGGGTTATACAAGAGCCATCATCACCTTGATATAGGGCGCGCAAACCAGTAACCACTCCTACATCACGCTTACTTTTGGTTCGAGTTTTACTACCGTCATGCACGGATCCATAACTGCCACGCATATAGGATAAAAGTGAGCGGTCATTTGATCCGCCTTGCGCTGCGGCCACATTAAAAGAAGCTTTGCCTGCTGTTAAGAGCAAGGCGGTTAAAGCGTCAATAAAGGTAGATTTCCCGGCACCATTGTCGCCGGTAATTAATGTTCCTTTAGGGTGAAACTCGGCAGTATGAATTGCGTTAGAAAAAGATCCCCAGTTATAAACCGACAGCTCTTTAAGTCGTATCTGTCCAACAGAAAACAGTTCGTTTGGTGTTGTTCCATCGGTCATTTTGGTGCTCCTATTTTTAACTGGCTTGCATTCAACTGCTTGTTATCCATCTACTTCTCCAACTGAGTCTGTAATGCCGCTTTGAGCCAGTTTTTGATACTCATTAATCATGTTTTCAAGAAATTCCGCATTTACAACATGACGTATAATTGGGGAAATTTCAAAACGATCCTCATTGTTGCGAACGCTCATGATCAGATTCTTCTTCTGTAGATTTTTCAACGCTCCATTAAGGCGTTTACGATCAATATTGGAGCTAGACGATAAGGGCATGAATGGCACGAGGTCATTTATGATTTTTTCTACATCAATAATGATTTTAGTTTCACCAGATGCTTCTCGTTCCTGGAAATGACGCCGCAAACTAAGAACTACATAGGTTTCATAAAGTGTTAGTGCCCGCCTTGAGATCATGGTAGCCGACATCTCGATGGAGTCATCCTCGTCCTCGTCAAAGTCTTCCTCTCCAACTTGGCGAATAAAGGCCATTCCTGCCCGCTCATCAAGAGTTAGCACTAGGTTCATGTCAGCGAGATGATCAACGATGGCGTCTTTATTGGCCAATATCAATTCAAATACTTTTGGTTTTTTGCTGTGTAGGATGACTCCCTGTTTTAGTAGAGTGATTAGAGCTGGTCGCACCTCTTCCTTCATGTGGCCTCGTCCCTTCAATCGTGGATCTCCACTTGTCTGCAGCGAATCTGAAATTTCTAATTCATTGTCGTTCAGACTAACCTCACGGCTATCAGCATTACCATCGTGTATCACCGGACTGGTATTTTCTTCAGTAAATTCCGAACGGAATTTATCAAATAATGATTGCCCTGATTTATGAGAGTCATCACCAGTCATTACATCGGCTCCTCAATATTGCCTTCAAATAATGTGCTACTCATCAAGAGTTTTGGTATATCAGCTCTGATCATTTGTCCATCTCGATCAATGATGATTACTGTTTCTCGATCCGGGAGTTCAGTGGCGCTGTAGTGTTTGGCGACTCTAATCATTGCCACTAACTCTTCAAGCCCCATGGTTATTGGTTTTGACCGGGTTAGCTGTCCCACCGTCAACGGACCTTTAGCAATCAGGATCTCTCGCATTCGTTGTGCAATCTCACGCACAGGCACAACTTCGAGATACTGAAGGATAGATTGGCTGGGCTCATGACTTACCGCTCGCTCTTCCACTTGTCCAATCTCAAGCTTGTCATATGGAGATGGCACTCGAATACCATCAGGTGAGGACACAGATATCGAACCGGAATCCAAGCTAAGTTTTATCTGGGTTTTAGGATCAGTGTTCTGATCCGAGAGCAAAAGTGCCAAGCGCTCAAGTTTCGTCAGTAGGAGATCAACATTGTGTTTCTCGGCATAGGCACCGCTTTCAATATACGCACGAAGGCTTTCCTCTGTGCGTCTCCTTACAACAAATACCCGATCACTTTCCCGAGTAAGTTCACGTAATAGATTGTGCAAGTATTGATGTTGCCGTTGAGTTAAATGACGAGCGGCTGTTGTAGATAGAATGGAATTAAGTTGCTGTTTGAATTCACTGTTTCGCTGCTGATCGCATAAGAGGGAGAAAAATCCCTCAAAAGCGCTTCCGGAATCTGATTTAGCCATCAACTTTTCTTTTGAAAGAAGGCTTTTCAGAATTTCTCCCCGATTTGTTTCACCTGATACAACCTGAATGCGAAGATCCTGATCTAGCTCCCTAATCTGGTCCTCTACCCATCTGAAATCGCCTGTGAGAACAGAAGCCAACTGATATATTTCTCTAATACGCTCTTTTTGTTCGTTGTCATCCAGCTTTTTAACAAAGCCTAATTGAAGGTTTTCAATTTCGCGTTGCAGCGCAGCTTTTTGTGACTCGAGAATAGTAATTCTTTCATTCACATTTGGGCTAAGTGCGATGGCAAGATCTCTAACGGCCTCTTGGACAATACGCAGATGAGAGGCGGTTGTTCCAGATTCCCGTGTATCCAAACCTTTCACAATCCGAATTGCAGTGTCACAGGCATCCGTTTTACTGAGCTGATTATTGAGCTCCCGTAGCCAACCAGCATGACGCCATTGGTTAAGGTAAGTAATCGCGCCTGTATCGGCATCCCATTGGCCAAGAGCTCGTAATTTATCAAGTTCAGCATCAAGTGCAACACGGACACGGCCATATTCTATTTCAGATTCCTCTGAAAACAGTTCTGATAGGAAGGCAATTACAAAAGGAGCGTTATCCGCTCGTAGAAGACGCCAAGCCTTATTGGTCTCATAAAGTCGTGCTAGCTTGAAGTATTCTGTTTGAAAGGACATAAGCTGAGGTTAGTGGAAGTCCATTTTTGATTGTTTATATGATGTTGAGATGGCTAAATTATCACCGGGTAGTATTGTCGTGTTCATTCGCATTGTTGTTAATGAGATCAATCTGTACAGATTAGATGATTTAAGGCTCATCGCAAATTTCAACGTATTACAGGCGCACCAATCAATTCTGGCAGTTAATGGGAGAACTAGTTGTATATTTTGTTTTTTTTATTGTTTCGTAGGTTAGCGTCGTTTGCTGTGGCCAGGCCAAGGTAGTTCTCCCGTTAGTTCTGCTAATCCTCCGTCATCCTCGACTCGTGTGCCAAATCGGTTTACTTCAACTTCGGGCAACTCTTCATCTTCAAGCCATAAAAGTGTGACAGTCGTATCTGTGCTTGCATAATGTCTTGAGCATTCCCAGAGCAATAACCCCTTCTCCCAATTTTCAAACCAGATGTCTTGATCTATTTCTCCATCTTCAATCCCACTTTCTCCTGTTTCTCTGAGGCTATAGGCGATTGAACCTTGAGGTATTGGTGACCGTTGAGTAATCCATGCTTTAGCGTTTCTTAAAGAAGTTGAAAATATTGAATACTTGACGATACCTTTTTCCATCGTTACAAAAGCGCAGGGACGATTGTTAAGGCTGGCATACCTAGATGCAGCAGCGGGAAATGACGTACCAAATTCTTCCGCCATTTTTTCAATTATTGAAATTGATGGCTCTTCTTTCGGTACTTTTGAAAGCCACTCTTTGTAGGGCATTAACAATTCGGCCGCAAAAGTATCGCAGGCCATTTCATCAGGATGTCGTTTTGCAAAAGCCCATAAGGGAACCTCTTCGTGGCTGGACGGAAGTTCCAGTGCGATATGGGCTACTTCGTGGCAAATAGTAAAGCGTTGGCGCTCATCACTCTCCAGCGAGTTCACCACTATTATATTTTGGCCTTTTTTATTGGTGACGGTATATCCAGATTCACCCTCGTCAAGTTCTTCCATTTTCACTTTCGCATTTACGGCGTTCGTGTAAACAGAGAGATCATTGCGAATATTCGATATATCAAGATTTGCGATAAAATTTCGCGCCCGTTGCTGCACTTCCTGTTGGTCCATTTCAGCTTTCCTCGTCATCATCCTCAAATAGTCTTTTTACGCGTTCAATCAGCTTGGCCGGGTCGGGGCGGGCCGAGCCTCTATGCCTTATGCCGGCGGCACCCTCAATGAGATCCATCTCTATGGTTGGATCAGTCATGACATATTCGATCAGCGCAGGGTCTACCTCGGCACGATCAACGAGCCATTTAATTAATTCCGCATCGCGCTCATTGGGCTTAAGAACCTTGAGTAGCTTATCAATCATCTCTGATGATGGATTGATCTTATCACCGCTTTCCAAGCGGTGTACGTAGGCATGGTCAACTTCTGATAACACGCCGAATTCGCGCAGTGAAAGGGTTCTGCGTTCACGTAGTGTCTTTAGGGCGACACCAAGGCCGGTCTGAGGCATAGAGTAAATCCTGGACTATTAAAACCAAATGGGCGATTAAAAAATAAACTGACGCAAATAGTTGCATTAGCGCAAACACTGCGATAGCCTGTTGTCTGGCATGGACAACACATAACTACAATGTAGCTTAGGTTGAGGTTCTTGCCAGTTATTTGTGTTAATCCATGTTGTTTTTATGGGCAACACATTTTGCTGTATTGCTTGTGTAGGTGCAACCTTAGCCATTTTACGGGTTGCAAACTGGTTCACTATTAGAGGAATTTAACATGAGTGGCAAGAATCAACACGTGGTTCCACATGAGAATGGCTGGGCGGTTAAAGGTGCTGGCAATGAGCGTGCAACCTCGGTACACAGTACCCAGCAGCAAGCAATCGATGCTGCACGGGAAATAGCTCGTAATCAGCAGTCTGAGCTTATTATTCATCGGCCAGATGGTCGTATTCGTGATAAAGATAGCCACGGCAACGACTCTTTCCCTCCAAGGGGCTAACGCAATGGATGGCATCCCTACCTACCACGTGCTAGCTCTCTCAGGAGGGGGGTATCGTACTCTTTATACCGCGACGGTACTTGCTGAGCTTGAAGAGGTGTTGGGGCATCCAATCGCCTCCCATTTTGACCTGGTTTGCGGTACTTCGGCAGGTGGGATGCTGGCTTTGGGGTTGGCGGCAGAAATTCCTGCCAAAGAATTAAAAGCTTTATTTGAAGATAACGGCAGCCGAATTTTTGGATGCCGTAGTCTTTACCGAAGATTATTGGGGTTTTGGTTAACCGCAAAACACCCCTCTACAGGCCTGAGAGAAGTATTAACTGAACGTTTCCAGGATATGAGCATCGGTGATCTTAAACACCGGGTTCTCATACCTGCGGTTAATTATTCAACTGGTAGAGGTCAGTTCTTTAAAACTCCCCATCATCAAACTTTCAAACTGGATCATCGCATGAAAGTGGTGGATGTTGGGTTGGCGACTGCTGCAGCTCCAGTCTATTTCCCTCTATCACGCAACGGCCGAGGTGTTTTTGCAGATGGCGGTTTGGTTGGTAATGCTCCTGGATTATTTGGTTTTCATGAGGTGAAAACCTTTCTCGCGCCTGGTCAGGATGTACTGGTTCGTGTGCTTTCGATAGGTACCATGACGATTGGTGCCACTGTTCGAGGCGGGGCCAGTCTTGATCGAGGTTTTGGGATGTGGCGAGGAGGGCTTTTTGATCTTGTCATATCAGCGCAAGAGTCATCAGTTGACTACATGCTGCGACAATCATTGGGTTCAAATTACTATCAGATTGATGATAAAGCCACTCCTGATCAAAGCCGAGATGTTAAGGCATTGGACCGGGTATCTGTGGGAGCAACCAATACACTCAAAGATCGTGGTGTTCATGCTGCGCAGCGAGCACTTGGTGATCCGCTATTTCAACCTTTTCGCGAGCACAGGGCTAGCGCTCCCATTTTCTTTCACGGTCCTAACAAAAACTCTGCGGAGGCCGCATGTTAAATTTAAGTCCTCTTTTCTTTACCACGATTGATGGCGACTCATGCATGCATAATGCGCTTGAGCTCAGTGATGCTCAGCGAGCATGTATTGCAGACGCAAGAATGGAGGTCAGAAATTGTTTAAGAGCAGGTATTCCAAGAGTTTTGAAAAATAAGGGGTATACCGAAGATGTGCCGCAGCCTCGCTTTTTCACTCAGGGATCGTGGGCTTATAAGACTTTAAACTCTCCTGCGCAAAATCCGCAGCAAGCAGATGTGGATGATGGTTGTTATTTGCCACTTAGTTTCGTATCACAAACAAAGCGCCCTAGTGTTGCAGCCACTGTTTTTTTTAATGCTGCTGAGGAAGCGTTGAGTCCCTTGATTAAGCAAAATGGTTGGAAGCTAATTACTGAAAAATCCACCTGCATTAGAATCGTTATAGCTTCATACGCACACATTGATATCCCTCTCTATGCAATTCCTGATCATGAGTTCGTTACCCTTGCAAAAGCATCTATGGAATTATATGGCTATGCAGCTTTTGATGAGGCGGTGAGAAAGGCTGAGCGTGATGCATGGACAGCGTTACCGCGGGATAAAGTTCTTTTGGCTCATCGTGATTTAAATTGGATTGCTTCAGATCCGCGGCCAATAAAAGAATGGTTTTTAGCAGAGGTAGATGCCAAAGGAGAGCAGCTTCGTCGAATCATTCGCTATCTGAAAGCGTTCCGTGATTGGAAATGGTGTAGCGGTGGGCCATCTTCAATTTTGCTCATGGCTGCTGCAGCTCCTCTTTTTGAAAAATATGATCGTCGTGATGATCTTGCATTACTAAATATTGTTGCTCAATTACCTGAAAGGTTGCGTGCAGGTGTTGATAGCCCGATAGGTGAGGCCGAATCTCTCACCAAACGGCTTGGTGAAGAAGGTGTTGAGGAGGCTGCAAAAGCATTTGAAGAATTTGAGAAAATGCTGCGTGGAGCGGTAGATGCAAGCAATCCAGCTCAGGCATGTATTTGGATGCGCCGTGAATTCGGACCACGTTTTCCGAACGAACCGGATAGGATTAAGCTGCTACCTCTAGTGGCCGCAGCTTCGGCTCTTCCATTAGAGGCTGTTGCTACTGAGCTCAATGGACGTAAAAAAGCAGGATGAAAATCTTAGTTGCTTCCATTGCGGATGTCTTGGAGGTTTTAAAGAATCGGGGGTTTTCATTTGTTGGTCGATCTGACGATGGATGGTTTAAGGCACATGGAAAATTGTATGTATCATCTGAGGTTGAGGGTTATCAATGTGAGATGCATCTTCATCCTCAGCTTTCGGAGCTGCCGCGTATTTGGCTTTTGGAAAGGCCTGCACAATTACCCCCTATAGTTCCTCATCTTGGTAGCGGAGGCTATCTTTGTTATCTGGCTGAAAATGGGGTTGTATTGGATATCTATGATCCAATTGGTCAGACTCTTGCCTGTTTGGATCGTGCCTCACATGTATTAGGTAAAGTGTTGAATGGTGAGATGGTTGAAGATCTTGAGGAAGAGTTTTTTGTGCATTGGCGAGGGAATTTTTGCTTATTAGATCTTCAGGGAAAAAAACTTGGCGAGCAACAATGTATTGTTGCAGAGAAGGGTGGTCTTTCAGTGTGGGTTGTTACTGATGACGAAGAGAGAACGTCCAAAAAATTAGAGGCACTTGGTTGGGAAGTTACAGATTTCACTGTATTGACATATCGAGTAAAAACTATCGCAAAGCCGCGACCATTCATTGAAAGCTGGCCGCCACACAATGTTAAGGATATTCTTTCCTGGCAAGGAGCGCTTGATGCAAATTGCCGCAAAAAGATTGAGCAGCGTATTCAACAGGGGCGCATCAAAAAAGCAAATGGAGTTTTAATTCTTGTTGAATCACCATTAATGACATACGGATTTGGTGTTTTATATAAACGAAATAGTACGCAGAAATCGAATAAAAAGACCAGCAGAAAAAATCTCAATTACGAGCTGGAAGTGTTGCCCATGTCAGTGGTTCGAATTGACGACCGATATTTGGCGGAGCGAAATATTCCGGGTCGCGTGACTTTGGCAGGAAAAAAGATAGCAATTATAGGTTGCGGTACTATTGGTGGATATTTGTCCGAGATGCTCGTAAAGGCAGGTGCAGGCACTTCTGATGGAGCTCTCACTTTAGTTGATAGTGATTTTCTTTATCCGCAAAATATTGGCCGGCATCGTTTAGGTTTCCCAAGTTTATTTTCGAATAAGGCTACCGCAATGGCTGATGAATTGCGGCGGTTGGCACCGGGAATAGATATTCGTGCTTTGCCGGTTGATGTTAAAAAAGCTAGTTTAGGTAAGCTGGATTTGTTAATTGATGCCACAGGCGAAGAATCCCTAGGGCATTGGTTGTGCGAAAAATATCTTGAGGAAACCCACATGCTTTCCGTATGGATAGATGGGCCAGGTGTTGCCGTTCGTGGGCTGCTTCGTTCAAATGACTCTGATGCATGTTATCGATGTCTGTGGCATAAAAATAAAAGTGGCGAATTAAATTCTATCCACGGCCCTCTGCCTGAATTGCTAGCTGGTCACGGATGTGAGGGGCTCTATGTTCCCTTCTCTGCGGCAGTCTCTGTACAAGCAGCAAGTCTTGGGTTGGAAATGGCTCTTGATTGGGTAAATGGTACCGAATCACCCAAGTTGAGAACTAAGATTATCGATAATAATTATAGGTTGGCCACCCCGGACTGTAATCCGGACAGAAGCGATTCCTGCCCCGTTTGCTCAATTTTTGGTGAATGAGTTGTTGAAAGGAATATTCAGTCTTAAGGTGAAATTTTATGGATATCATTTGCATCAATGAAATACATAAGTATTCAAAAGAGGATGTAATTTTTTTATTTGGGGTGATACGTGTAGATAAAGAAATAACCATTTTTTTATTAGATAACGAATCGCATAGTTATTTTGTTGATTGCACAGCACATGTACTACTCAGCATTCTCAAATACTATAAGCTTTCCGTAGCACTTGATTTATATAAGTGGGTATTTGTAGCAGGGGCTGGCGTATCGGACATTATTATCGATACCCAAAAAAATATTCCAACTATCCTCACTTTTTCAAACGGGTCGGTTTTGCAACCTTACTGTTGTGCACTTAATATGAGTGTGTATGAAGCTGCATTTAAAACCGGGCCTGCTTTTCGTGAAACCTTACTGCAACAATACTCTGAAAATCTAAGAGCCTCTTTCTGTTTGAGCGCAGAAAAATTTTATTTGGTATCTATTCCTTTTAATCCGAAGTACATGTTTCATATGATGAGTAATCCATATGGTAATCTAGATGAGAATAAGTTTCCGGTCCTATTTGTAAGCACGGATAAATTTATAACCTATTGGAAAAATCAATGCAGCGATAAAGGCAATTTTTTTCTGAGCGGTATTGATTGCGACGATAAAATTCTACTATCTTCGACTTTTGATGTGTCGTTGAGGTATGCATTGCCACGTCAGATGGCAGAGGGGGTTGGTTTTGACCACAATAGGAAAATTCGATTTACCAACGGTCGCCACCGCACTGTAAATCTAGCCAGTATGGGGGCACCATTGATTCCTATACAGGTCAATAAGGAGAGTGTTGCGGATTTTAATCGTATGTTTGCGTTATAAAAATTGATCCAATCAAGATCTATCAAACAGATAATTTTAATGTTGCAGGGTTAGAGGGTGTCATGAATAAAATTTACGAAAATGTATTTATTGGAGCGTTCATATATTCAATGGGAGTTTTGAGTGGACTCAAAAAAAGAAACGGCTTTCCGTTGCCATGGCTTTCCCTAAATCTTTTTCAGCAGGCACCTCCAGACCAGTATATAGGTGATTTATTTGGAAGTCTTGGAGGGAGAAATTTCATCATAGAATTTAAAGCTGGGGATGTGCCTGATAAAAAGGAATTGGAAAAACAAGCTCGTCTATTGGAATGTCTAGACGAAAGGATGGTTAGTATATCTTTAAAATCCCACTTTTTCTCTGGTGGCACAATTAGCCAGTCAGGAAACGCGTCTCTTGGATTTTCTCGTTACATCCAAGCTGGAAAACAATGCAAAGTATTTGGAATTGATGATTTTGCGAATGGGGTCTTTAACGGAAGCATAAATAAAAGCGACGCTACATATGTTATAGGGTCAAGCGGCACGGAAATAAAAGAATATGTTGACCTGCTAAGAAAACTATATGAGGGGGAAAATAGTTCTTCAACCGGAGGCCTTATTGTAAATATCTCCGAAGACGGAAATATCAGTTATATATCGACATCAAACATGTTCGAGCTAACGTTAACATTAGAGCAGCTAAATGCTAATTTAGAGGCTGCTCCAGAATACAATAGACCGACCCCAACCCCAACTATGAGTCCTGACGGCTGGTGAATGTGCAGTTTTGTTGTTGCACTTAGCCGTAACGTCAGCGCGTGTGACAAGAGGGTGTCGAAAGGCAAAAATGCCGGTGTATGTAAATTGAGGCGCACCGGCAGACCGGGCTTCTAGAATTTGTGAAATTCAGATCAGGGCAATCTTTAGTGTTGTCAACGGGAGTCGAAACCGAAATGCACCTTCGTAGCGACAAGTACAATTATTACCAACTTGATCCCAAAATGACCCTTGCTTTAGACCAAGATACAAATCAATAAGTTGAATTGTATCTCTTAAGATGTTTTTCTATGGTCCAAACATGAAAAAACCACCCTGCGGTGGTTTTTTCTTCCCAGACAAAAGCCAATTTAATGATTCCTGCTAGGGATGAGTTGTTACTCAAGAATACACCCCGAATAGCCATTCAAAAATTGTGTTTACAAAACTTAACGCTGTTAAATTTCTTACTCCGATCAATTTGGTTTGAGATTGAAGCTTGTTAATCAAATGACTGGTATTGATCGGTGTTGTAAGGGTTGGACGCAAAATTAGGTTGGCTTCAAGCTTGAGTACCGAATGCTGGGTAGTAGAGTCTAGATGTACTGCAAATCTGAATAGATTTCCTGAAATGCTTTTAACAGACACTTCACATCTTCCCTTCTGAGATCACTGGGTAAAACCAACTCGAGATCCCGCAATTTTCGTTCGCTTGGATATATTCCATGCTTAACTAATGAAAGGATCGCAATAGTTAAACATTCTAGCCTGACTGCGTGGTTATTTCTGCGATAACTTCGTTCCCACTGGGTCCATCGTTTCCTTAACTCCCGATACTCCTCAGGAAAATTATATTGCAGGCATGTATAACTGATATCAAATTTGCTTGCCAAATGACTGACTCTGATGGGAGGAGTGGGGTTATCAACTAAAAGCTTTTTCAGTTCGTCTCGTATATAGCTTTTCTTCTTATGGTTTAAATTCACTTTGCTTGTAAAAGCAGGCTTTGGTAAGCCTCGCCATAGTTCTGTAGATGTAAGAATATCTTTATCAAGCAAAAACTGGTCAGGTGGTAAATCCATTCGATAACAAAGATCAAGCAAGGCAAGGAAGTAAGGCTTGCGGTTGGGGTTAAGCATATTTTTGATCGATTTTGGTTCGATATTTAATTTATGACAAAAATCTAATTGAGATAGATTCGACCATTGAAGAAGGCGCCCGATGGATTTTGTAACTATATGTTGATCGAGAATGAGTTCATCGGAATAGATGCGCTCTATGAGTCGGTAGATAGCATTTGAAACCCAGACGTCTTGTGATGTGAAGTTTTCCAGCGCATGTTTTGCGTCCGGTTTCGATAAATCCTCTCCGCATTTGTCACATATCCATTGTCTGGGAAACTTTGGGAATTGTAGTTTTACATCACCGCATGCAGGGCAATACATCGACAGTCTACGGCTATGAATTACACAAATTTTAGTGCTTTCTACTAGCCAATATAAACGTACATAAGGTGACTCTCCCAATTCTCGATCTTCCTTCCAGCAGTCTGGGCACCATTCCATGTATTGTTTTTGTAAGCCCCTGGCGTTGTCTTCACATAAAAAACGGAGTGGATACAATGTCAAAAATTGTCCGTTTATTTTTCCTTCAGATGCCGTAGTCAATGCTTCAATGTATCTGCTTGATACGATTCCTATGCCATTGCACAATCTGAGTACTTCGGATGAATCCTTTCGACATGCCGGTAATTCTTGTGTTGTAACAAAAGCATCTAGCAACCGTTTACTGTAAACATGAGACCATTCCAATACCATTTCTGCCTGTCGGCACAAATAGGAACTCATTGCCTCTACATCACCACTGCGTTGTCCCGCAGGGTTTAAAGGGATAAAGTAAGGAAATCGACTTTCAAGAAAGTCGATTTCCTCGGTTTTAAGCAGCTCGATCTCACTCAAATCTATTTTCATGAACTTTATGGTATCTCGGATGTTGCTGGCCTGGTTTGAGCTTGCGTTTAATCACTCCTGGCACTGAAGGGTTGTTTAGAAGGTCAGGTTGGTATTGCTCTTCGAGATCTGCAAAAACTTCATTAGGATTGAAATCTTCAAGCGATTGCTGGTAATACCTCTCAAAGTTCTTAATTGCTTTTTCTGTGGTCGTGAGAGCGCTTTTTGAGTATCGAGTGTTTTTCAATATGGCGGCGGTAATTTGGGATTTGTCTTGAGTTATGCACGTTGCTATGGCTCTGTGTAGCCATGAAACCAGCAATCCAGGACATCCGAGAGAATAGTCGTAAATGTCAAAAAAATTTTCATAGCTTTTTTTGTCAATTTTTATATCTAAGTTCTCCTTCAATGATAGAAAAAATTGTGCGAAATGCTTCAATTCAGTCTCGCTGTCACGTTGATATCGCGGAAAATAAACTGGTACAACACGTCTGGATAGTTGCTCATTAAGATTGAGCAACTCCTTGGCTTCATGCGTGCCAAATAAAATGAATTTTGTGTTCATTGTATTCGCCCAGTTTTTTAATCTATTGATATTCAAAATTTTATCCCTTTCGATAATCCTATCGACTATGTTTTGGCACTCATCGATGAAAACTACGACAGGTTTAAATGATTTAATCCTGGTGCGCATTAAATCTTCTAGCTCAGCTATTCCTGGCTTGGCACACGTACTCGACCCTCGTCCTTGTTGCTTTCTTTTTTGTGCTTCTTCCATATTCAACTTTCTGTTAACGTTTGTTTCTCCGAGTTTGTTAAGAATCTCGGCCAGAAAAGATTTCCAGGGAAAATCCCCTTTTATTGCTGATGGAGCTTCAACAATGATGGGTTGATAACAATCGTCCCTCCAACCAGCAGACTGTTGTTTGCATAAGTAGGTGAATAGATATTTCAACATAGTAGTTTTCCCTATGCCGGCAGGTCCGATTACTGCAACTATTTCGTCCTTGCGTCCGTGTTGAGTAGCAGAAAGTATTTCTTTAAATACAATATCGAAATTATGGTGAGGAAGGGTTATTTTATTTTCGAGAAGATCAAGAATTTTACTGTCCATCGTTGTTCTCCCCATAATTATTGAAAGGTAAAATTTCAATCGATTGAATATCAATTGAATAACTGGTAGTGAAGTGATCTTTTTCTTCAATGTCAGGTACTCCAAGTCCCGAGTTGCTTACATTGAAAGCATGTTGTTCATGCTCTGGATTGTTGAAGTGTAGGGTTGCTGATTCCTTTGGGCCTTTTCGATAGCGCCTACCGCTTCTCAGATGGCGGGAGAATATTTCCATATGCGGAAGTTGAATGCTTTTGTCGTGACATTCACGTACCAAAACATCATTTGTTGTCATTCTTACCCAGTAGCCTTCAACTAGTGCCCAAATGTGGCAGTAATCGTAAGGGTTATATTTGACGCGGACTTTAATTTTTCCTCCGGAATATCCAGTCACTTTTTTTGACAGTACGTAAGTTGTGTGGCGAAAGGTAAGTTGGTTTTTTCTGAGTGTTTTGAATTCATCACCATCAGCGTCTGGAAGTGTTGATATAAAAAAACTAGCCTCTGATAAAATTTTTGTTCCTGGCATTTCATCAAATTTTTTAAGTGAACAATCCCATCTGTCCTGTGGTGTTTCGGAAATTCCGCGACGATTGATGGTTGGATAATGTAGATAGGCATAATCCTTTAGGCGAGTGTTAAACTCATCTGGTGTCCATACAGCAAATTTTTCTGATTTATGGGTTGTGGATTGACCTCTACCCAGCTTTTGTAATTGTTTGTTGCCAGCAAGTGTGTGGATCAGCTCGCTTTCCGTGGTGCCAAAAACCCTTTCAATAATTGATCCATGACGGGAAGCACTTTTAGGTCGTCTACGTTTATTCATTCCAAGATCAGCCAAGGTAGAGTCAAAATAGACACTTTCAAAATCTGGTCCGTGGTCAACAGCTAAAAATAGTGGGAGGCGTTTGAAACGGCGATAACACTCACGTAGGAGCATCATGGTTGAGCGATATGAGGGTTTCTCAAATGTAATGTAAACTGCCAAAATAATGCGGCTGTGGCCGTCGTACATGATGCTTAGTGTGAGTGTTCCTTCAAGTACTTCACCGTTTAGTTTTGACACAAGGGTGAGTTCTATCGGAGTATGATCGACATGTGCAATTTCAAAAATGAAATCACCATGGTAGGGAAGATCCCAATCCAGGTTTATTTCTCGAGGTTGAGGGCCCAGCGCGTATGCGGCGCGAAACCCTTTTTGCTTGAGTGTTACATAATGAATATCAAATTTCTTAAATCGTTCATTGAAGGTTTTATAGGAGCATTCCGGTAATGCTCTTTTTTGACACTCTGCAACAAATTTTCCATATACTGAGTAGACTGATGGTGGTGATGGTTCTAATAAAATCTCATAAAATTCATCCATTATTAAAAGCACGGTCTTGCTTAGCCTGGGCTCTCGATTTCCTCTTAATTCTGTTTTCGATAGTAAAGCTATAAGCGGATCTGAATTTTCTTCAATTTTTTCCTTTAATCTGTATATAGTTCTTAAAGAATATTTGTCATTTTTCCTGCGTCCGTTAATGATTGCGTGGCGCAATATGGCTTCATCTATTTGGTGGTATTTTTTGCTGCATAATATGGAAGCTGAGTTTTTTCCCGTGTCGTCAGGGGTAACTACATAAATTTCTTCCAGCTTTATTAAATTTTCAATCTCCGCTTCAGATAGTTTAATGAATCTATCCTTGCTTCGAATTGTCATGGAAATCTGTGGTGTCAATGATGTGCATAAAATTTCAAACTCTGTGTCATTCCACCATATATACTTCTCGTTAATTATCTGTTCTATTGCTGTGGCTGTTAAGAGATTGTTTTGTGATATTGTGGAGAGTATTGCATCTAAATAATTTTTCTCGGCATACACCCAAGTATCTTCCGGGTTACAAAGAAGCTCCTTGTTGAGGTTTAAAAATAACCTTTTATGAAAAAATCCCTGTAACACGGATATCTGTGAAAAAACTTCATAGATCTTGTTTAGTTTTAATCTATTTCCGTTGTATTTAATACAAGCTGCAATTTTTTCGCTTTCTGATTCATCGTGAGTGCGGAGATCATCAATGAAATTAAGTAGGAAAATGCAATTTCTGGTAAACGTGGGAGTAAAATCCTGATCGGTTGATATGCGGTGCCCGAGTCCCATTGCCGCAGCAGTTTCCAATGCGGGAATGTACTCATAGCCATTATCTGTTTTTCTGTATTTGTCCGGATGCTCGAGGATGGCTTTATCTAGCCACGACTTTTTCTTGCATTCCACCAGGTATACTTCATTATTAGTAACAATCAGGAAGTCTGGCGTTATCATATGACTGATTGTGCGACCGCCATTATTTTTATAACTAACTTTTATTTGTTCTGGTTGGCTCCAATAGAGCAATACCTCTGAGGAAAACTCGCACCATAGTACAAATGGCAGTTCAACAGACCTGCTTTCTGAGTCGCGTGTCCACCCCATTTTTCGTGAAGCAATTGTGTCGTGTACAGAAAGGTAATTTCCCGTTGGCCGTCGGCTTGGAGCATTATTTTTAACGTGTCGTAATACATAGCTAATGCCTTTTGCATTTCCGACTATTTTGCGCAATAACCTAATATGCTGATTTTTTGAAATAGACATAAAATTTCCCTCATGGAAAAATATTTATGTGAGTTAGTTATCACCAAATTTTGAGCGAGTCAGTCCCGCGAGGGGTTGTCTAGTCCCAATCTGTCCCATGTGGAAAAGTTTGGGGTGTGACAAGGCCGTCCCGTTTTTCGGTAACAAAAATCACAGACATGAGGGGATAACTACAAGAAATACTTGACGAAGCCGCTTTTCGAGGGAGATACTTGCTTTGCTGAAGCTTTTGTATCAACCAAAGAAAGCGGGACGAACTTGTAGTTTGTCCCGTTTTACCTACCCTGCTTTAATAAAGTAATTGAGATACACCTCCTTAAGATTCAAAGAAAAAATTCTCGCTCACATCCCAGCTAAATTTCCCTGATTTTTAAATGCACACATTTCATATAAACATTGATGTGCGATGTTCGGTTATTGAATCCTTTTCGTTGTCTTCTAATGGAGTGATGACGTTCGATGTGATTCCACATGAAAAAATTGAAAGCAGTAAATCTTCCCACCTTGGTTCGTCAACTAATTGAATACATGTGGGACTGAGTGGGACTCACAGGGACTGTAGATATTCATTTAGATCCGCAGTTTTAATAAATCGCCCTCTGCGCTGTTCAATCTGAATTACTCGTAGCGGAACTTGTCCGCGGTAAACCGCTTTTCGAAATGCAGCATAGCTCGGATAGCCCAGCACTTTTGATGCATCTGCGAGCGTTAGCAGCTCACCAAACTCTCTAAATAATCGTTCGGACGTGGAATTTTCTAAATTTTCTGTGATTGTGGCTGAGGGCATTTTTGCGTCTCGCATTGTCCCGGTTCGTCCCAATGCTATCAATTTCAGCGGCTATTCTCTAACAAAAACTTCCGGTATCTTTAACCCCTCCATTTACCGTTTATTGCTACCGCCATGCCCTCACGAAATTTGTTTGACCTGGTTAGAACGCAGGTTTGGATCAATTTTTTATTGAAGGAGCTCCAGATCAGTGCAGATGATCTGGAGTTAGCTATTCATAAACATAAAAAACGTCCCAGCAGAGCTGTGTGGCGATGGGCGAATGGTAGGTGTGTTGCGAATGCGATGAGCGTTGAGTTGGTTAATAAAAAATACCCGCAGGCTAAACAAATTTATGATTTGTCTATCTGGGCTTTAATGGATTACCGAAGAAGATCTTCCGACGATTTGTATTTTTCTACTTCTCGATCAAAGCTTTTGGTGGATAAGGCAACGGAGAGTTATGAGGGCAAGGAGTTTTTAAGTGCTCTATATGATTTAAGGGAGGCAGAATTGAAGGGGCGGGATTATATTCACTACAAGAAGATGGAGCGTTGCCTGCGGATGTTTCCGTATTATTTTTCCAAGCAGATTTTTCAGGAGTATGTTATCGATTTGGCAGTGTTGTTATATCAATGTGCACATTCTATGCCGTCCACGGAGAGCAGAATACGGCCTAAATACGAAACAATCTGCTACTACACAGAAAACATCGACCGGTATGACCACACCCAGCCGGAAATCACATTTGAGTTACTGCAGGATTTTAATAAGCCATTTTATCGAAGGCGACATTAAACTTCATCGCTCTGCTTCATTTGCTCAACTAGCTCTATATACATATCCTTTAGAGACACCAGCTCTTCATACGATTCATTGTCAATGATGATTACGGCGAGCTTGTTGCGAAGCTTCAATCCCAAGGGGCGACGTTTGTTTTTGATGCGTTGGATACTGGCATGTATGTTACGGCCAAAAAATTTACTGCTTACTGCCTCTAGCTTTTGAACTGGTAATAGCCATTCAGCAATGAGAATGGGCTTGGTGTTCTCGGTTGGCAATAGTCCAGCTTGTTGGGTGGGGGCGCTGAGAGATGTGTTCGTTGAGTCGGTAATCATGGCTATATCCGTTGGTGCATTTGTAAGTGATACCGCAGGTATTAATATCTCTCATGGAAGGGCAATCAGCAAGAGGTTGTAGAGCTGCTCTCCTTTACTCGCCTGACATATTCATAAGCGATTCGTCGTATGTGGGATCGTAGGGGCCAGGCCATTCAATCGAGCCTTAAGGCTACGCATCGGCTCTGTCGCGCAACGCATTCATGGGAGGGGTTCCATCGTTGTTGTAATACCATGATATTTGCGCCAGTTCACAAAACAGCTAATATCAGCTATTAGATCTGGCATGTAAGTGGGGCATTCCTGGCTGTGGCTCCAAGGGAATTACAAGGATAAATAATGGGTTTTCTAAGAAAGAGCGTTAAAGTTGGGCCTCTGCGGTTTAATCTGTCCAAGTCTGGGGTAAGTGTTTCCACGGGAATTACCGGTTTGCGATTCGGCGTTGGGCCTCGCGGAAACTGGATTCGTATGGGAAGCGGTGGCTTATCCTACCGGGCAGCTCTATCTCCTGCTGCTCCAGCTAAACTCAAACTATCACCCGTACCTCAATCGGATTTGCCAATCCCGGACGGGACTCACGCTCCTTTGGAGGAGATTGAGTCGGCAGACGTTTCTCGGATTGTTGACTCATCGTCGCGTGAGCTTCTGGAAGAGCTGAATTCCAAGCGTAAGAAAATGCGGTTATGGCCTTGGGTGTCGGTCGTATCCGTATGGTTGTTTTGGCTGGCTGCTTCGTTAAGCTGGCCGTCCTGGGGGCTGACCTTGCTGGCCTTGATCTGCTTAGCTGCAATATATGCCGCTCACACTCGCGATGCGTTAGCTAAAACCACTGTATTGCTCTATGAGTTCGACCCAGAACTTGAAAAAACATACGCTCAACTTCATGACGCTGCCAGTCAATTAGCCGGTTGTGCTAAAGCATGGCATATCGAAGCATCAGGTAAAGTCTACGATAAAAAATATCATGCCGGTGCCAGCAACCTCCTTCAACGTAAACCCACTTCAATAATAAAAGCTGAGCCTCCTTTCGTAAAAACGAATGTGGAGACTATTTCTATTGGTGTTGGACGTCAGACACTTTATTTCTTTCCTGATCGCGTTCTTGTTTATGACGTAAACGGCGTTGGTGCGGTTAATTATAGTTCTCTACAAATTGCAGTTAACCCCACCAGATTTATTGAGGAAGATGGTGTGCCAAGGGATGCTGAAGTTGTTGATAAAACTTGGCGATATGTAAATAAGTCTGGTGGGCCTGATAAAAGATTTAAAGATAATAGGCAAATTCCTATCTGTCGTTATGAACAAATCAGTTTATCAAGTTCGACAGGTTTAAATGAGATTTTGCAAGTTTCTAAGTGTGGCTTTGGCGAAAGGTTTTCCATCGTTATTGCTTTGTTAGCTAAATCTATAAATTGAACATATATTAATTAATAGCCGGTTTGTGCCCAAAGCGGACGGTCGTACAAAATAAAATGGCGCCTAAACTTACACCAGAATTCACTTAAATTTCAGTTTGCTCAGCGAGCTCCAAGGCGTCGTCCACGTCAATTCCCAAATAACGCACCGTACTTTCCAGTTTTGTATGTCCCAATAGGATTTGAACGGCCCGTATATTTTTGGTGCGCTTATAGATCAATGATGCTTTCGTGCGTCGCATAGAGTGAGTGCCATACGCGGACGGATCAAGGCCGATTTCCGTAATCCAGTGCCGAACAATTCGTGCGTATTGTCGTGTCGTAATATGCGGTGAATCGTGCACCCGACTTGGAAAAAGATAATTTTCATTATGTAGGGATGCCTTGATTAGCCAAGACTCAATGGCCTGTCTTGTTAATGCCGTAATTTCGAACTGAACGGGCTGATGGGTTTTCTGTTGCATGATGGTGGCGCGATGTAATATTTGAGAGCCGTGGCAGATATCGCGGACTTTTAATTTAACGAGATCGCAGCCACGAAGCTTGCTATCAAGAGCGAGATTGAACATCGCGAGCTCACGGATACGATGAGTGATTTGGAGGCGCACCCGGATAGCCCATACATCGCTCACTTTTAGCGGTGCTTTTTGACCAATGAGCTTTCCTTTGTTCCAAGGTTCTGTAATGTGTATTTCTTTCAGCATAGCAATCCCCTCGCATTGAGAGTCTTAATACTGTACGCCTTGGCGAAATATATTGTCTAATTGACAAAGCACATTAAAAAAATGTCAGTAATTTCTTAACGAAAACTTGGCTAGATCGTCTGACAAATCTTTATATCGCGTATCTCTTGAAATGATAGCTCTGCTATAAAATATCTAAAGGGCTGCGAACACATAAGCCACCCTTATTTAATACATGCGTGTAAATTTCTGTTGTTTTAACATCGCTGTGTCCGAGCAACTCTTGAACCGTACGAATATCATAGCCAGCGCTCAAGAGTTGGGTAGCAAAGCTGTGGCGAAATGTATGGCACGACGCTTGTTTATGGATTTTTGCCAATATCAATGCCTCTTTCACCTTGCGCTGTAGCGTACCATCGTATAAATGATGACGACGCTCAATGCCGGAACGAGGATCTATTGCTGTTGATGTCGAAGGGAAAATAAACTGCCATGCGAGGCTCGAACCTGCCCGAGGATACTTTTCTGCTAAACGATTCGGCATATACACATCACCAATGCCCGCCGCTCTATCCATCGCCAACATATGCTCAACGATAACAATCTGCCTGCGTAAGGATTCAATTAAAGATTCCGGCAATATACTGCGCCTATCTTTTCCGCCCTTTCCGGAACGCACTACAATTTGTTGAGAGGAAAAATCAACATCCTTCACGCGTAAACTCAAGCACTCATTAATTCGCAAGCCGGCTCCATACATAAGCTGAGCTGCTAATTTATAGGGGGGCGATAAATGCTCAATAACGGCACGAGCCTCCTGTGGTGAAAAAACAACGGGAATGCGTCTATGCCTCTTGGCGCGAGTGGGTTCGAGCCCCGTTATGGGGGTATTTAAAAATTTATTATAAAAAAACATTAGGGCATTTAATGCGGTACGCTGGGTATTAATCGCCACATTTAACTGCACAGCAAGATGAGTTAAAAATTGCTCTAGTTCTACAGCGCCCATGGTTTCCGGATGGCGCTTTTGATGGAAGCGAATGTACCTAAGCAGCCAATGAACATAGGCTTGCTCTGTGCGATAGCTCATGTTTAATGAGCGAATAAAACTGCGGTATTGATCAATCAACCTAACGGGCTGCTCAGGAATGGCAACGGGGATGTCCGCAATCATAAAGACTCCTTTCTGTATGGATAAACAGTAATGCTAAGCCATGGAGCCCAATAGATCAAGGCGTATAAACGGCCGATGCAGGTTGTTCTCGCTGCGCCATTCTACGGTTCGCACTAACTTGAGTTAAAACAAGCATTTATCCAAAATGGAAAGTATCGTATAAAGGGATAAGTTGCCGCACAAAGCGGCGACAATTGTATTTTTAAATTGTGATAAAGAGAAAGCGTAGCGGTAAGCTTTTGATATCCAAATGACTTTCGGCTATTTTTTCGGCCACTGAGAATGATAACCGGCAGGCGGATATACGGCCGTAGCCGTCTAATAAACTGTTATGCAGTACAAATAAATGGAAAATGAATTTAACCCAAAAATCGAAAGTGTCAGCTCATACTCTAGGCAATGTAGTTGCGGTAGAGATCATGAAATAGAAATCATCCGTGGTACGCTTCACTATG